>ERZ1664510.1-NODE-1-length-48590-cov-8.699845_pt1 | contig 48590 bp, 40 predicted proteins | sample MGYA00575337_ERZ1664510 | MGnify/ENA primary metagenome ERZ1664510 (study PRJEB40874, sample SAMEA4040744) | Gallus gallus | biome: gut; material: content | place: India | collected 2016-01-01 | study: EMG produced TPA metagenomics assembly of PRJEB14491 data set...
GCGGCAGCCTCCATGGCGCTCTTCAGAGCGGCCAGACCGGCGATGTCGCCCAGCGTCGTCTTCTCGACCGAAGCGTTGATCTTCTTCACGGTCGATTTCGTAGCGTCGGCAGCAGCGCGCTTCTCGGCCTTCTCGGCTGCGGCAGCCTCCTTGCGTGCGTCATCATAGGTACGCAGGTGCGAGAGGGTGATGCGCTTGGTAGCCTTCGAGAACTCGATCACCTTGAAGTCGAGCTTGTCGCCCACCTTCGGCGTCGTGCCGTCCTCCTTGACGAGCTGGCGCGACGGGCAGAAGCCCTCGACATTCTCGCCCAGTGCTACAACGGCACCCTTGTCGGTCATCTCCGTGATCGTACCCTCGTGAACGCTCTCCACGGGGAACTGGTTCTCAAACGCGTTCCAGGGATTCTCCTCAAGCTGCTTGTGGCCCAGCGAAAGGCGACGGTTCTCCTTGTCGATCTCGAGCACTACGACGTCGATGTCAGCACCTACCTGGGTAAACTCACCCGGGTGCTTCACCTTCTTCGTCCAGCTCAGATCCGAAATGTGAATCAGACCGTCGATACCCTCCTCGATCTCTACGAAGACACCGAAGTTCGTGAAGTTGCGAACCTTGGCCGTGCACTTCGTGCCGACGGGATACTTCACCTCGATGTTCTCCCACGGATCGGGCGTGAGCTGCTTGATGCCCAGCGACATCTTACGCTCCGCACGGTCGAGCGTCAGGATAACGGCCTCGACCTCGTCGCCGACCTTCATGAACTCCTGAGCCGAACGCAGGTGCTGGCTCCACGACATCTCCGAAACGTGGATCAGACCCTCGACACCCGGAGCGATCTCGACGAACGCACCGTAGTCGGCCATGACAACCACGCGGCCCTTGACCTTGTCGCCGACCTTGAGGTTGGCATCCAGCGCCTCCCACGGATGCGGGGTGAGCTGCTTCAGACCCAGGGCGATACGCTTCTTCTGATCGTCGAAGTCGAGGATCACGACGCGGATCTTCTCGTCGAGCTTGACGATCTCTTCGGGATGGTTCACGCGGCCCCACGAAAGGTCCGTGATGTGGATCAGACCGTCCACACCGCCCAGATCGACGAATACGCCGTAGGAGGTGATGTTCTTGACGGTGCCCTCGAGGATCTGACCCTTCTCGAGCTTCGACATGATGACCTGCTTCTGGGCCTCGAGCTCGGCCTCGATCAGCGCCTTGTGCGACACGACCACGTTGCGGAACTCCTGGTTGATCTTGACAACCTTGAACTCCATGGTCTTGTCTACATATACGTCGTAGTCGCGGATGGGCTTCACGTCGATCTGCGAACCGGGCAGGAAGGCCTCGATGCCGAAGACATCGACGATCATACCGCCCTTCGTACGGCACTTGATGTAACCCTTGATGATCTCGTCCTTCTCCAGGGCCTCGTTCACACGATCCCACGACTTGAGCTGACGAGCCTTCTTGTGCGAGAGGGCCAGCTGGCCGTTCTTGTCCTCGGCCGACTCGACATAAACTTCGATCTTGTCGCCGACCTTCAGATCGGGGTTGTAGCGGAACTCCGAAACGGAGATCACGCCTTCGCTCTTATAGCCGATGTTTACGAGAACCTCGCGCTTGGTGATGGCCGTTACGGTTCCCTCGACCACCTCGCCGACAGCGACGTTCGAGAGCGTCTTGTCATACGCCTCGGTGATCTGCTCCTTCGACTGATCGTATACGCCCAGGTCGTTTTCGAAGGCGTTCCAGTCGAAATTCTCGTTTGCGACTACATTCTTTACTTCTTCCATTGTGGAAATGCTTGCGATACAATCGCTCGTTAAATGGTTAATAATTAATTCATTGCCCGCGTTTGCGCCCTTCATGCGCGTGCACGGGACTGCAAAGATAGCGCTTTTTCGCTGAAAATCAAAATTTCAGCGTTTTTTCGTCTCGGGACGAACCACCCGCTGCCGGGGCCGGTTGTCGGGCGCAAGCGGCGAATCCTCCTCCAGTTTCTCGAGCAATACGTCGGCGACCTTTTCCGAGGTGATCTCCCCCTCCGTAAAATGCAGGTCGCGGTAATTCTTGAAGGCGTAGTCGCTGATGGCCACCCGATAGGAGCGTCCCTCGCGCAGGGCCGGAAAACGCACGTCGAGCGCATTGTCCTCACCGTCGGTCAAAATCTCGTAGGGCGTCGTCGAGATGAGGTCGATACGGTGCGCCTCCTTGCGGTTTTCCGTGTCGTTGTATTTGGCGAGGATCATGCGGCGCATGTCGGCCGGTGTCATGCGCATCACGGCAATCCGGCTGTCGAAAGGCTCCAGATCGTAAACCCGCGCCGTGCTCATGCCGCCCTCCGGAATCGAGTCGAGGCGTACGCCGCCGACGTGGTAGAATCCCACCTCGGCATCCATCTCGTCGGTGATGGCATCAACCATCCAGTTGGCCACGCCCCAGCCGTTGGCCGCACGGGCAAACGACCCGACCGGGCGGTTCAGCTCCGGGTCGGCGTAATAGCGGTCCACCTCCGCCTGATACGCCGCATCGGGTTCATAGCCGCCGAGCGGCACGAGGCGGTAGTCGATCCCGGTAATCCGGCGTCCCAGCAGGCGGATCGTCGTTACGCCGACATGTTCCAGATTCTTGCCCGTCTGTGTGAGCAGCGTGCCGTTCACGACCGTATCGCGCCGTTCATGGGTATGGCCGCCGATCACCACGTCGTAGCGGCTCTCCCTTGCGAGGAGCTCCGCATCGCGGTCGTCGCCCATGTGCGAGAGCAGCACCAGCACATCGACCTGCGGGCGCAGCTCTTCGGCAATACGAATAGCCTCCTGCTGGGGGTCGGGGAACTCCAGCCCCTCGAAGTTGGCGGCATTGCCGGCCGGATGCCCCGGACCTTCGTAGTTGGTTACCACTCCGACAAAGCCGATGCGGAGCCCGCCGCTCTCGACCACCGCACAGGAGGGCAGCTGCGGGAAGGTGCAGGTATCGCTGCGCAGGTTGGCGCATACGACCTCGAAGGCCATGCTGTCGATCATGCGGCCCAGGAAGGCCTGTCCGTGGTCGAACTCGTGGTTGCCGAGCGTGGCAACCCGGTATCCGAGGCGGTTCATCAGGGCGATTACGGGCATCCCGGGCGAGGGGGCCTTATCGACATAGGCGTTTCCGGTCCAGCGGTCCCCGGCATCGACCAGCAGGGCGCCGGGCAGCGTGTCGCGGCACGCCGCAACGGCGGCCGCCAGCCGCGGAAAGTGCTGAATCCGGGCGTGCATGTCGTTCGTGGAGAGCAGGACGATCGTCCGCTCGCGGGGTGCGCAGGAGGCCGTGCAGGCCACAACGGCAAGCAGGACCAGGCGAATCCATCTTTTCATCATACGATCTCGAATTGAGTTGCCAAAGTTACAAATTATTTCTACCTTTACCCTGCATTAAGCGCAAAAAACACCTTATGACCGATCCGATCCGCATCATTTGTGAAAACCTCGGCGGCGAGCTGGAGGTCCCGATGGGAACCACGCTGCTCCAGATCGCCGGACAGATCACACCGGGTCCCCGGCCGTTTCTCGCCGCCCGGGTGAACAACCGGCTCAAGGAGCTCAACTACAAGATATACACCCCCGTTACGATCCGCTTCGTGGACATCACCTCCTTCGAGGGCATCCGCGTCTACCAGCGCACCTCGTGGTTCCTGCTGCAGAAGGCCGTGCGCGACCTCTATCCGGGACGCACGCTCCACATCCGCCACTCGATGGGCCAGAACGGCTTCTACTGCGAGATCGACGGCATCGACTCCTTCACGAAAGAGCAGACCGAGACCCTGAAACGGCACATGCGGGAGCTGGTCGATGAAGACCTTCCGATCCGCCGCACAAAGGCCCTTACGAGCGAGGTCCGCGCCCGCTACGCCGAAGAGGGTTTCACCGACAAGATCGCCCTGCTCGACTCCCGGCCGCGCCTCTACAGCGACCTCTACACACTCGGCGACACGGCCGGATATTTCTACGGCTCGCTGGCCCCCTCGACGGGCTATATCCGCCATTTCGACCTGGAGCCCTATTACAACGGCTTCTACCTTGCCCTGCCGCTGCGCACCGACCCCGACCGGATCGTCCGCACGGTCCATCAGGAGAAGATGTTCGGCATCTTCCGCGAATACCAGTCGTGGGTCCGCATCATGGGGGTTCCGACCGTCGGCGACGTCAATGCGAAGGTCCTCGCCGGGGATGCCGGCGGCATGATCAAGCTCGCCGAGGCCTTCCACGAACGCAAGTTCGCCGAGGTGGCCGACGCCATCCTCCAGGCCAACCTCTCGCGCGGCACGCGCATGGTGCTGATCTCGGGCCCCTCGTCGAGCGGCAAGACCACCTCGGCCAAACGGCTGGGCATCCAGCTCGGCGTATTGGGACTCAACCCCGTGCTCATCTCTCTGGACGACTACTTCGTCGATCGCGAAAAGACCCCGAAGGATGCCAACGGCGAATACGACTATGAGGCGCTCGAAGCCATCGATCTGGAGCTCTTCAACGACCACCTCGGACGGCTGATGAAGGGCGAGAGCGTCGATATTCCCCGTTACGACTTCATTACCGGACGCCGCACCTGGCACAACGCCCCGCTGACGCTCGACGCCCGGTCGATCCTCATCATCGAGGGCATCCACGGCCTCAACCCGCGCCTGACGCCCGCCATTCCCGAGGAGCAGAAGTTCCGCATCTACATCTCGTGCTTCACCTCCGTGGCGATGGACAACCTCTCGCGCATCGCCACGACGGACAACCGCCTGCTGCGCCGCCTCACGCGCGACTACACGCAACGGGGCTCCGACGCCCTGGCGACACTTTCGCGCTGGGCCTCCGTGCGCCGCGGCGAGGAGAAGCACATCTTCCCCTATCAGGAGAATGCCGACGTAATGCTCAACTCGTCGCTCTTCTACGAGATCTCCGTGCTGCGGCCCTTCGCCGAGAAGATCCTCCGCGAGGTGCCCGACACGGTACCCGAATACGACGAGGCGCGCCGCATCCTGAAATTCCTCGACAACTTCATTCCGATCCCGCCCGACGAGATTCCGCCGACGTCGATCCTGCGCGAATTCATCGGCGGCAGCTCGTTCAAATACTGATCCCGACCCGACACACCGACCATGAAACCACACCGAATCCTCACCTTCGCCGCTGCGCTGCCCCTTGCCGCGCAGGGCACGGCCCGGGAACAACTCCCGGCAGCGGCCGCCGACTCCGTATCGCGGCCGAACATCCTTCTCTTTCTGGTCGATGACATGGGCTGGCAGGACACCTCCGTGCCGTTCTACGAGACGCGGACGCCGCTCAACGACCGCTACCACACGCCCAACATGGAGCGGCTGGCCTCGCTGGGCGTACGTTTCACACAGGCCTACGCCTGTGCCGTTTCGTCGCCCTCGCGCTGCAGCCTGATGTCGGGAATGAACGCCGCACGCCACCGCGTCACCAACTGGACGCTCGACTACGGGCGGCCGACCGACGACCCGAGCGACGTGCTGCTCCTTCCGGAGTGGAACTGCAACGGCATCCAGCCCGACACGGTCGCCTCGGAACACAACACCCGCAACGCCACCCCCGTAACGACGCTCCCGCAACTGCTGCGCGAGCACGGATACTGGACGATCCACTGCGGCAAGGCGCATTTCGGCGCCAAGACCACCCCGGGGGCCGATCCCCGGGCAATGGGCTTCGACGTCAATATCGCCGGCGGGGCGAACGGTGCCCCGGGCAGCTACCTCGCCTCCCGGAATTTCGGACAGGGATCGCCGCAGGAGGTGCTGGGGCTGGAGAAATACTTCGGCACGGACCTCTTCCTGACCGAGGTGCTGACCCGCGAGGCGATCGAGGCGCTCAAGGAGCCCATCGCGCGCCGCCAGCCCTTCTTCCTCTACATGTCCCATTACGCGGTGCATATTCCCTATGAGGAAGACACCCGCTTCACGGCCTCCTACCGGGGCCGCTACGATGCGCAGCTGGGCGCCACGCTCAACGAAAACGAAGTGCGCTACGCCGCGCTGGTCGAGGGCATGGACCGCAGCTTGGGCGACCTGCTCGACTTTCTGGAGCAGTCGCCCGAGACGGCCCGCAACACGATCATCCTCTTCATGTCGGACAACGGCGGGCAGGGACTCAACAACGCCCGGCAGGGGGTCGAAAACCGCGACCAGAACTACCCGGCACGCGCCGGCAAGGGTTCGGCCTTCCTCGGCGGCGTGCGCGAGCCGATGCTCGTCGTCTGGCCGGGCGTGGTGCGCGGCGGCACGACATGCGAACAAACCGTGATGATCGAAGATTTCTTCCCGACGATCCTCGAAATGGCGGGCGTCGAAGCGTACGAAACGCGGCAGACGACCGACGGGGAGAGCTTCGTCCGCGCCCTGCGCAACCCGTCGTCGCTCCGTGCGCGGCCGATCGTCTGGCACTTTCCGAACCTGTGGGGCGAAACGCAGGATTTCGAGGAGGGATACGGCGCCTATTCGGCCTACATGGAGGGGGACTACCACCTGATCTACACCTGGCAGACCGGGCAGCTGCGCCTCTACGACATCCGCCGCGACATCGGCGAGCAGCACGACCTGGCGGCGGCAGAGCCCGCACGGGTGCGCCGCATGGCCCGCCGCCTTTCGGAGCGGCTGCGCGAAGCCGGAGCCCAGCGTCCCGCGTTCCGCGCCACGGGGCTCCCCTGCCCGTGGCCCGACGAGGCAGCCGCGGCCAACCGATAAAAATGAAGCATACAGACAGTTAAACCCAAGAATATATGTTCGACAAATTTTCCGAACGCCATATCGGCGTCAGCAACCCCGCCGAGCTGCAGGCCATGCTCGACGTGATCGGGGTCAAAACGGTCGAGGAGCTGATCTCGCAGGTCATCCCCCAGTCGATCCGCCTCAAGAAACCGCAGGCTCTCCCCGAGAAGGGGATGAGCGAGTACGAATTTGCCGCCCACATCCGGCAGATCGCCTCGCGCAACCGCATCTTCCGCTCGTTCATCGGCATGGGCTACTACCCCTGTGCCGTACCGGCCGCCGTGGCGCGCAACGTCTTCGAGAATCCCGCCTGGTACACCTCCTACACGCCCTATCAGGCCGAAATCTCGCAGGGACGCCTCGAGGCGCTGCTCAACTTCCAGACGGCCGTGATCTCGCTCACGGGCATGGAGATCGGCAACTGCTCGCTGCTCGACGAGGGCACGGCCGCCGCCGAGGCGATGCTCATGATGTACGCGCTGCGCTCGCGCGAGGCTGTCAAGGAGGGCCGCAACCAACTCTTCGTGGACCGCAACCTCTTCCCGCAGACGCTCGACGTGCTGCTCACGCGCAGCGAACCGTTCGGCATCGAACTCATCATCGACGAATACGACGAATACGAATTCACGGGCAAGGAATTCGGCGCCATCGTCCAGTATCCGGCCGCCGACGGCACGGTGCGCGACTATGCCGACTTCACCGCCGCGGCACACGCCCGGGGCGTCCTCGTTACGGCCGTCTGCGACCTGCTGTCGCTGGCCCTGCTGAAGGCACCGGGCGAGTGGGGCGCCGACATCGCCGTGGGCTCCACGCAGCGCCTGGGCATCCCGATGGGCTTCGGAGGCCCCGCAGCGGGTTACATGACCACGCGCGAAGCCTTCAAGCGCAACATGCCGGGCCGCATCATCGGCGTCTCGGTGGACCGGCTGGGCAACCGCGCCCTGCGCATGGCCCTCCAGATGCGCGAGCAGCACATCAAGCGCGAGCGCGCCACTTCGAACATCTGCACCGCCTCGGCCCTGATGGCCTCGATGACGGGCTTCTACTGCGTCTACAACGGTCCCGAAGGAGTGCTGCGCGCCGCACGCACGGCCCACCGCGCCGCCGTAACGGTAGCCCGCGCCCTGGAGGCGATGGACTACAAACTCACCGCGCAAAACTTCTTCGATACGCTCGAGGTCGAAGCCGAAGCCGCCGTCGTGCAGTCGCTGGCCCTCGACGAGGGGATCAACTTCTACTACCCCTCGGAAGGCTCCGTACGCCTCTCGTTCGACGAGGTTACGACCCCCCGGGAGATCGAGACCGTCATCGGCATCTTCAGCGCCGCAAAGGGCCGCAAGGCCAAGGCCGTGAAGGCCGTCGAGGAGGACAGCATCCCCGCTGCGCTGCGCCGCCGCTCGGCGTTCCTTACCGAGCCGGTCTTCAACCGCTACCGCTCGGAGAGCGCCCTGATGCGCTACATCAAGACCCTCGAGCTGCGCGACATCTCGCTGGCCAACTCGATGATCTCGCTCGGCTCGTGCACGATGAAACTCAACGCCGCGGCGCTCATGCAGCCGCTCTCGCTGGCCGAGTTCCAGATGATGCACCCCTTCGCACCCGCCGACCAGACGGAAGGTTACCGCGAGCTGATCGCGGAGCTCGAAAAGGACCTCGCGACGATCACCGGCTTCGCCGCCTGCTCGCTCCAGCCCAACTCGGGCGCCGCGGGCGAGTATTCGGGTCTGATGGTGATCCGCGCCTACCACCAGAGCCGCGGCCAGGGTTACCGCAACGTGGTGCTGATCCCCGCTTCGGCGCATGGCACGAACCCCGCGTCGGCCGCCATGGCGGGCATGAAGATCGTAACGGTGGCCTGCGACGCGAACGGCAACATCGACGTCGCAGATCTCGAAGCCAAGGCCAAAGAGCACGCCTCGGAGCTGTGCGGACTGATGGTAACCTACCCCTCGACGCACGGCGTCTTCGAGAGCCGCATCCGCGAGATCGTCGATGCCGTGCACGACGCCGGCGGACAGGTCTACATGGACGGCGCGAACATGAACGCCCAGGTGGGTCTGACCAACCCGGGATACATCGGCGCGGATGTCTGCCACCTGAACCTCCACAAAACCTTCGCCATGCCGCACGGAGGCGGCGGCCCGGGTGTCGGCCCGATCTGCGTGGCCGAGCACCTCAAGGCCTTCCTCCCGACGCACCCGATCGTTCCGACGGGCGGCGAGGAGGGCATCACGGCCGTCGCATCGGCACCCTGGGGTTCGGCCCTGCTGCTCCCGATCACCTACGGATACATCAAGATGCTCGGCGAGGAGGGGCTGCGCCACGCCACCGAGATGGCCATCGTCAATGCCAACTACATGTCCTCGGCCCTCAAGTCGGAGTACCGCACCTACTACACGGGGGAGACAGGCCGCGTGGGCCACGAGATGATCCTCGACCTGACGCACTTCAAGAAGGACTACAACATCGACTGCGGCGATATCGCCCACCGTTTGATGGACTACGGCTTCCACGCCCCGACGCTCTCGTTCCCCGTGCACGAGACGCTGATGGTCGAACCCACGGAGTCCGAGCCCAAGGAGGAGATGGACCGCTTCATCGAGGCGCTCGTAAGCATCAAGCGCGAATGCGAGGCCGCGGCGGCAGCCGGCCAGGCCGAGAACGTCGTAACGAACGCCCCGCATACGGCCGTCGAGCTGGCGGGCGAGTGGCCGCACGCCTACTCGCGCATGCAGGCCGCCTTCCCGCTCGAGTGGGTGCGCCACGCCAAGTTCTTCCCCTACGTCTCGAAGATCGACAACGGCTACGGAGACCGCAACCTCTGCTGCCGCAACGACGCATAGCGCGCGGTCGCGCGACGAAAGGCACCGGTGCGGGGCACGGCTTCGCACCGGCGTTTTTTCGGGTACGCCGGCAAAGGATTTGACAATCCCGAAAATATGTCGTACATTTGGCCGGTTTTACCGGCTGTCGCCTGCCGAAGCACGGCGACGGCGGAGACCACGGAACACGAACACGGAAATACCAAAATTCAACACATCGCATGAAAGTAGAAAAGAACAAGATGGTCGGCGTGGACTACAAGCTCACCGTCGATGGACAGATCGCGGACCAGTCGCGTCCGGGACAGCCCCTGGAATTCATCTTCGGCACGGGCATGCTGCTCCCGAAGTTCGAGGAGGCCATCGAGGGCAAGGAGCCCGGCGAGAAGGTGTCGTTCACGCTGGAGCCCAAGGACGGCTACGGCGAGCTGATCGCCGAGGCGATCGTCGATCTGCCGAAAAACATCTTCATGGTGGACGGCAAGCTCGCCGAGGATATTCTCTTCGTCGGCAGCCAGGTGCCGATGAGCGACGCCCAGGGCAACCGCATGATGGGTATCGTCAAGGAGGTCGGCAACGAGCACGTCAAGATGGACTTCAACCACCCGATGGCCGGCAAGACGCTCAACTTCGACGTCGAGGTCGTTTCGGTGCGCGACGTAACGCCCGAGGACCTGCAGGGACACTGCTCCTGCGGTTCGTGCGGCGACGGTTGCGACGACGGCTGCTGCGACGACCACGGACACGGGCACTGCGACTGCCACTAAACACACCGGCGGGCCTCCGGGTCCGAAGAACGTAACGACGCGGGACCTTCCTCGGGGACGGTCCCGCGTTCCCGTCGAAAACCATGCGCACACTCCGCCAATACCTCTTCACGCTCACCGACCCCGAGGGCCTCACGCGACGGCTCGGGGAGATGGGCCTGTGCCGCGATGCCACGGGACAGCCCGCATACGCCGTCGGCAACTCGGCCATCGTCTTCCGCGTGCGGCACGACGGGCGGCTGCGCGCCCTGCGCTGCTTTCTGCGGCCGATGCGCCACCTGCGGGAGATCTACGGCGAGCGCCTTTTCGAACGGGAACTCTACCTCTACACCTCCCCCACGACGGGTGAATGGGTCGATGTCGTCCTCGACGAGTGGATCGAGGGCGAAACACTCCGCGAAGCGGTCCACCGCGCCGCTTCGGACGGCGACCGGGAGCGGCTTGCGGCACTGGCGGCGGCCTTCGACCGGCTGGCGCTTGCCATGGTCCGGGATGACCGGGCCCACGGCGACCTGAAACCCGAAAACGTGATCGTCGATCCCGCGGGCCGACTCCATCCGATCGACCACGACGCGACGTTCCTCCCCGCCTTTGCCGGGGAGCCGAGTCCCGAACTGGGCACCGCTGCCTACCAGCATCCGGCCCGCACGGCGGCCGACTTCGACGCCTCGCTGGACGACTACCCCGCGGCACTGATCTCCACGGCACTGCATGCCCTGGCCGAAGAGCCCGGACTCTATGCCCGTTACGGCACGGGCGACGGACTGCTCTTCACCCCGTCGCAGATTCCGCACGAGGCGTCCTACCGGGAGGTCGTGGCGCTTTTCGAACGACGCGGAATGGCCGTCGCGTACCGGATCGCGCGGCTGCTCACCGCACCGACGCTGCGCCTGTTCGGCCTCGGCGAACTGCTCCGGGAGGCCGTGCGGCAGCAGACGGCGGCAGAACGGGCGGAGGCGTCCGACGAAGGTCCCGCACCCGAACTGTTCGAACGCGGCGGGCTGTGGGGCTACCGGACCCAAACCGAATGCATCATCGCACCGCTCTACGACAACGGCTTCGAATTTTCCGAAGGGCTGGCGGCCGTGCTGCTCGGAAGCACCTGGCACTTCATCGACCGCCGGGGCCGCACGCGCATCAGTTGCCCGGACTGCGAGGCGGTCAAGCCCTTCCGCAACGGCCGCGCCCAAATCATCCGCCGCGGCATCCGCTCGGAGATCGATCCTGCGGGCCGCGAATTTGCCATTTAGGCGCAAATCGCTATATTTGCATATCCCTTTGCAACTACGACCCGAAGAAACATGTATACGCAAAGCATCACCCGCAACCACCGGACGGCCTTCCTCATCGCCATCGACTGCTCGGGCTCCATGTCCGAGCAGATCCGCTTCCGCGGACGTATCGTAAGCAAGGCCGAAGCCGTGGCTTCGATCACCAACGGGCTGCTCTTCGAACTGATCGAACGGGCGCGCCGCAGCGACGGCGTACGCGACTACTACGATGTGGCCGTTCTCGGTTACATGGGCGACGACGAGGTGCATGCCCTGCTGCCCGGAGGCCGCGAGATGTGCTCCATCACGGAGCTTGCAGCCGTCGAGCCGGCCATCCGCCGGGAGGTCGTCGAGTGCCGGACCCTCGACGGCGGCATCGCCCTGCGCGAACTGCCCGTACCGGTCTGGATCGAACCGCATGCCGCGGGGCAGACGCCCATGTGCGAGGCGCTGCGCCGCATCCGCGACCTGGCAGCAGCGTGGTGCGCCGAAGCGGCCCATGCCGCAAGTTTCCCGCCCATCGTCTTCAACATCACCGACGGCGAGGCGACCGACTGCGACGAAGAGGAGCTGCGCACGGTCTGCGACCAGATCAAGGCCCTCCGCACGACCGACGGGAACATCCTGCTGGTAAATATCCACATCACGGCAGGCGAGACGCCGCAAACAGCCTTCTTCCCATCGGAAGAGGAGCCGCGCGTCCCGAACCGCTACGCGGCGCTGCTCTACGACTGTTCGAGCGTCATGCCCGCCGTTTTCGACGAGGCGATCCGCGCGGTGAAGGGTCCCGGGGCCCTGCCGCCCTTCCGGGGCGTGAGCTACAACGCCTCGGCCGACGAGCTGGTCGCCATGCTCAACATCGGCTCCATCAGCGTCAAAACCGAATAAGCCATGACCGCCACGCTGCAAACCTTCACACGGGCGCTGCTGACACCCGACCTCTCGTTCCGCACGCTCACCGACGCCCGGGCCGTATGCGGCGCGGACGGGTTGCCGCAGCTGATGCGCACGACGCGCTTCGCCGAGGCGGAAATCACCCACGACGGCCGGCGCTGGCTGCTCTTCCTGCCCCTCTCGCCGGCAGCGCTGTACGGCGTCGAGCGGGTCGAATCGCGGCTGCGGAAGCTCCGCACGGACTGTCTGACCGAATACCGCATCCTGCCCGACGAACTGCTCTGGTACGACACTACGGGAAAACCCTGCCGCACGTCGCTCGTCATCGAGCATCTGCCCGCCGGGTGCAGCTTCGACGAGGCGCCCGGCTGCGCCTCCGCCGAGGAGCTGCTCCGGGCTCTCGACACGCTGCAGCAGGCACTCCGCGAGCTGCACTTCTCGCACAACAACCTCCGTGCGGAGAATCTGCGCTGGGCGGCAGGCCGGTTCATCCCGATCCGCTACCACGACGCGCGTTTCGACACCCCGGGTCGCGACGACGAGGCCTTCGGGCAGTTGCGGGAACGGATTTTGCAGTGCACGGGAGGTCCGCAGGTCTCGGACGCGGCGACCCCCTACACGGCCCTGCGCCCGCTCGACGGGCACCGTTGGACAAGCCATCTGTTCGAAGGGCTCGTCTGCGTCGAGGACGACGCGGGCTACGGCTATGTCGATGCGCAGAACCGCCCGGTCATCGCCCCGCGCTTCCGCTGGGCCGGGGACTTCCACGAAGGGCGCGCCGAGGTGGAGACCGACACGGGCATGGGACTTATCGACAAGCAGGGACGCTACATCATCCCTCCCGAATACGAAATCGTGGAGTACGACCCCGCGGAGAGCATCGCTCGCGTACGACAGCACGGCCGCTGGGCCTTATACGACTACCTCGGACGGCGCCTTACGGAGTTCGGCGCCGTGGAACCGTAACGAAAACACAAAAACAGAAACATACCATGGAACACATCAAAGTACTGATTATCGGCAGCGGCCCCGCAGGATTCACGGCCGCCATCTATACAGCGCGCGCCAACCTGCAGCCCGTGCTTTACGAAGGCATCGAGCCGGGCGGGCAGCTCACGACGACGACCGAAATCGAAAACTTCCCGGGTTACCCCGACGGCGTGGACGGCAACCAGATGATGGCCGACCTGCGCCGTCAGGCCGAGCGTTTCGGGACCGACATCCGCTCGGGGCAGATCTCGCGGATCGACCTTTCGAAGCGTCCGTTCCACGTTACGGTGGACGGCACGACGGAGCTGGAGGCCGAGGCGGTGATCGTCGCCACGGGAGCTTCGGCCAAATACCTCGGACTGCCCTCCGAGACGAAGTTCCGCGGGCAGGGCGTCAGCGCCTGCGCCACCTGCGACGGTTTCTTCTACCGCAAGAAGGACGTGGCAGTAGTCGGCGGCGGCGACACGGCCTGCGAGGAGGCCACCTACCTCGCCTCGTTGTGCCGCAAGGTCTACATGATCGTCCGCAAGCCCTTCCTGCGCGCCTCGAAGGCGATGCAGGAGCGCGTCTTCCGCACGGAGAACATCGAGGTACTCTTCGAGCACAACACCGTCGAGGTGCTGGGCGACGACTCCGGCGTAACGGGAGCCCTGCTGCGCCGGACCGACGGGGAGGAGCGCACGATCGAAGTCTCGGGTTTCTTCCTCGCCATCGGACACCATCCCAACACGGAGCTCTTCGCCGGGCAGCTCGACCTCGACGGCGAGGGCTACATCCGCACCGAGCCGGGGACTTCGAAGACCTCGGTCGAGGGTGTCTTCGCCGCGGGCGACGTGAAGGACCCCCACTATCGCCAGGCCATCACCGCCGCCGGCTCGGGCTGCATCGCCGCCCTCGACTGCGAACGCTTCCTGCTGAAATAACCACATGAAAAGCAACGCCATGAAACGCCTCCTGCTGACCTTCTGCGCCGCCTTCGGACTGTGCTCCTGCGCCGTGGAGACCACCTACATCGGCAAGACCTACCCCGCCACCGAAAATCCCGAACTCTTTTTCAGCTGGAACGATGTGCCCGGGGAGTATGAAACAATGGGGCGCATTACGGCTGCGCCGCAGCTTTTCGGCAACCTCGAGGATGCGCAGAAGGCCATCGAAAAACGCGCCCGCGAGAAGGGTGCCGACGCCGTGGTGTTCGAGGGGATCGGCCATACGGTTTCCGAGCCGACCTACACGACGACCGAGCGTGTCGAGCGCAACGACGACGGCAGCAGCACCCGCACGGCCACGACCCAACGCAACGTTACGGTAACGAACCGGCTCGAAGCGACCTTCATCAAATACAGGAAATAGCTCCATGAGTTTTGCGGTAACCATCCTCGGCAGCTCCTCGGCCAAACCCACGCCCGACCGGCATCCGTCGGCCCAGGCGGTGAACATCCACGAGCAGTATTACCTCGTGGATGCGGGCGAAGGTGTGCAGCAGCAGCTTGTCCGCTGCGGGATCAATCCGCTGAAACTCCGCGCCGCATTCATCTCGCATCTGCACGGCGACCATGTCTACGGGCTCTTCCCGCTGATCTCGACCCTCGGGCTCTACGGCCGCCGCACGCCGCTGGAGGTCTACGCCCCGGCACCCTTCGGCGAGATTCTCGAAAGCCACCTGCGCTACTTCGACACGGAGCTCCCTTACGAAGTCGTCTGGCACGAGGTGCGGACCACCGAACACGCGCTGCTGTATGAAAACCGCACGCTCGAGGTGTGGAGCATCCCGCTGCGCCACCGCGTGCCGTGCGCCGGATTCCTCTTCCGTGAGAAGGAGCCGCCGCTGAACGTCGATAAGTTCAAAATCGTGAAATACGGCCTTACGATCGCCCAGATCACCGCGGCCAAACGCGGCGAAGCGGTGCGGCTCGACGACGGCACGCTCCTCGAAAACGGCGAACTGACCTACCGCCCCTACGCGCCGCGGTCGTACGCCTACCTCTCGGACACGAACTACTCGGCAAAGGCCGCCGGCCTGTGCCGGGGCGTCGATCTGATGTACCACGAGGCAACCTATGCGGCCGCCGAGCAGCGCTCGGCCCGCGACCGCGGACACGCGACGACGGTCGATGCCGCGAAGGCGGCACTCCGGGCCGGAGCGCGGTGTCTGGTGATCGGCCACTACTCGTCGCGCTACAAGGACGAAACGCTTCTCGTCGAGGAGGCCCGCACGCTCTTTGCGGAGAGCTACGCCGCCCGCGAAGGCACCACATTCACGATCGAAAAGAGACCATGACCCGATCCGAAATACAACTCGTACGCTCATTGTCCGACAAGCGGGGACGCTCCGAACACGGGCTCTTCGTCGCCGAGGGCGCGAAGCTCATCGGCGAACTGCGCCGTTCGGACCTCCGCATCCGCAGGATCTTCGCCACCGAAGGGCTGTTCGAAGGCCCCGAAGTCGAATGCGTTACGGAGAAGGAGATGGAGCGGCTGTCGCTGCTCAAGACCCCCTCGAACTCGCTGGCGCTCGTGGAGATCCCCCGCTACCGACTCGATGCGGCACACGTCGGGCAGCGCCTCACGCTGGCGCTCGACGACGTGCAGAACCCCGGGAACCTGGGAACGATCATCCGTCTGGCCGATTGGTTCGGCATCGGGGAGATCCTCTGCTCGCCCGCAACGGCCGACTGCTTCAACCCCAAGGTGGTGCAGGCGACCATGGGAGCCATCCTCCGCGTCAGGGTTCACTATGTGGAGCTCGCGCCGCTGCTCGCGCAGGCCGCAGCCCGCGGCGTACCCGTCTACGGCACCTTCCTCGAGGGCGAGAATCTCTACGACACGCAGCTCGGCCGGGGCGGGATCATCGTCATGGGCAACGAGGGGCGCGGCGTGCGGCCCGACGTGGCGCAGGCCGTAACGCGCAAGCTCTTCATCCCGCCCTTCCCGGCGGAGCGCCGCGCCTCGGAATCGCTCAACGTGGCGATGGCCACGGGCATCGTCTGCGCCGAATTCCGCCGCCGGGGCATCGAATGACCGCCGGGATGCCCCCTCCGGCAGCGCCGCAGCAGCCTGCCGCCCGTACCGCCCGGGGCTCCTCCGCCCCGGAGAGGGAACCCGCAATCCGCGCGGGGTTCGAATTTTTCGCGGAAATCCCCGCACAACGCATTGGTTATTCTGAATATTTTATACCTTTGTGGGTTGAAACACACCTGTCTATGTCCGAACAGAAACTCAAGATAGGCCTTACGCAAGGCGACCCGAACGGAATCGGCTGGGAAGTGCTCCTCAAGGCACTTGCCGATCCGCGCATGACGGAGCTCTTCACGCCCGTCGTCTACGGTTCGCCGAAAGCCGCGGCCTTCTACCGAAATACGCTCCGCGACACCGAAAACGTCGCCTTCAACCAGGTGGCCTCGGCCGCCGAAGCACGCCGCGGCAAGGTCAATCTCGTCGCCTGCGGCGAGGTGGCGGCCGTGGAGCCGGGGCATCCGACGCCCGAAGCGGGCCGTGCCGCCGTGGAGGCGTTGCGCGCCGCCGCGGCCGACCTCCAATCCGGCATGATCGACGCCGTGGTAACCGGACCCTTCGACAAGGAAACCGTCCAGGGCGACGACTTCCGCTACACGGGCCACACCGAATTTTTCGGGGCCGAATTCGAGGGAACGCCCATGATGATCATGTGCAGCGAGATCCTGCGCGTGGGACTCGTTACGAAGCATATCCCCGTGGCGGAGATCGCCCGCAGCATCACCAGAGAACGGATCGTGGAGTCGATCGCCACGCTGCGCCGCTCGCTTGTCGAGGATTTCGGCATCGTCGAGCCCCGCATCGCCGTGATGGCTCTCAACCCCCACGCCGGGGACGGCGGCCTGCTGGGAAGCGAGGAGGAGGAGACGATCCGCCCGGCCATCGCCGAAGCCTTCGAAAAGGGAATGCTCGCCTTCGGGCCCTTTGCCGCCGACGGATTCTTCGCCGGAGGGGCATACACCCGTTACGACGGCATCCTGGCCATGTACCACGACCAGGGATTGGCCCCCTTCAAGAGCCTCTCGCCCGACGGGGTGAACTTCACCGCGGGACTTCCGGTCGTACGCACCTCGCCCGACCACGGCACGGCCTTCGACATCGCCGGACAGGACCGCGCCGACGCCCAGTCGATGCGCAACGCCATCTATGCGGCCATCGACATCGTGCAGCACCGCCGCGCCTGGGCCGAATGGACGCGCAACCCGCTGCAGAAGGCCGAACGCGAGAAATCGAACCGCGACGTCTCGGTAAAGGACCTGCCGCAGACCGAAAAGGAGGAGTAGCGGCAAATCCCGCAAGAATCACCCCTACGGCAGGGGAGAGAGGAGCGGACAAACCATGGAAACACCGGGCAAACCGGAGGCGTATTCCGTCTCGTAATTGTGGAAGCGCCGAAGGCCCCGAAAACTTAAATTTATAAACTTTATGATCCAGATCACTTTTCCCGATGGCTCGGTAAAGGAGTATGCCAAAGGGACAACTGCCTACCAGATCGCGGAGAGCATCAGCCCTCGTTTAGCTGCTGACTCGCTGGCGGCCTCGGTAAACGGCGCAACGGTAGACATGATGCGTCCGATCGAAGAGAACGCATCGGTCAAGTTCTACAAATGGGACGACGACGAGGGCAAGCACGCCTTCTGGCACACCTCGTCGCACCTGCTGGCCGAGGCCCTCGAGGCCCTCTACCCGGGCATCAAGTTCGGCATCGGCCCCGCCATCGAAAACGGCTTCTACTACGACGTCGATTCGCCGACGCCGATCACCGAAGCCGACCTTCCGCGCATCGAACAGAAGATGCAGGAGCTCTCCCGCAACAAGGAGCCGCTCGTGCGTCGCGAAGTACCCAAGGCCGAGGCCCTGAAGACCTTCACCGAGAAGGGCGACCAGTACAAGGTCGAGCTCATCACGGACCTCGAGGACGGCACCATCTCCTTCTATACGAACGGTGCGTTCACGGACCTCTGCCGCGGACCGCACATTCCCAATACGGGCTATATCAAGGCCCTGAAGCTCACCTCCGTAGCCGGAGCCTACTGGCGCGGCAACGAGAAGAACAAGATGCTCACGCGTATCTACGGCATCTCGTTCCCCAAGAAGTCGATGCTCGACGAGTACCTCCAGATGATGGAGGAGGCCAAGAAGCGCGACCACCGCAAGCTGGGCAAGGATCTCGAGCTGTTCACCTTCTCGCAGCGCGTGGGTCAGGGCCTTCCGCTCTGGCTGCCGAAGGGCGCCGCACTGCGCGACCGCCTGGAGCAGTTCCTGCGCAATGTCCAGAAGGAGTACGGATACCAGCAGGTCATCACCCCGCATATCGGCAACAAGGAGCTCTACGTTACCTCGGGACACTACGCCAAGTACGGCAAGGACTCCTTCCAGCCGATCCACACCCCGATCGAGGGCGAGGAGTACCTGCTCAAGCCGATGAACTGCCCGCACCACTGCGAGATCTACCGCTCGAAGCCCCGTTCGTACAAGGAGCTGCCGGTCCGTCTGGCCGAGTTCGGTACGGTCTACCGCTACGAGCAGTCGGGTGAGCTCCACGGACTGACGCGCGTGCGCGGCTTCACGCAGGACGACGCCCACCTGTTCGTACGCCCCGACCAGCTGCTCGAGGAGTTCGAGCGCGTGATCGACATCGTGCTCTATATCTTCAAGACGCTGAAGTTCGACAACTATACGGCGCAGATCTCGCTGCGCGACCCGAACAACCGCGAAAAATACATCGGTTCGGACGAGAACTGGGAGAAGGCCGAGTCGGCCATCATGCAGGCCGCCAGGGAGAAGGGCCTCAACACGGTCGTGGAGTACGGCGAGGCGGCCTTCTACGGCCCGAAGCTCGACTTCATGGTCAAGGACGCCATCGGCCGCAAGTGGCAGCTGGGAACCATCCAGGTGGACTACAACCTCCCGGAGCGTTTCGACCTGACGTACAAGGGCGCCGACGACAAGCTCCACCGCCCGATCATGATCCATCGTGCGCCGTTCGGCTCGATGGAGCGCTTCGTGGCCGTGCTGCTCGAGCATACCGGCGGCAAATTCCCGCTGTGGCTCTCGCCCGAGCAGGTCGTGGTGCTTCCCATCTCGGAGAAGTTCAACGACTACGCCCACAAGGTCTCGGAGTACCTCAACGCCGGCGACGTCCGCTCGGAGGTCGATGACCGCAACGAGAAGATCGGCCGCAAGATCCGCGACAACGAACTCAAGCGCATCCCCTACCTGCTGATCGTCGGCGAGAAGGAGGAGGCCGAAGGTCTCGTCTCGGTACGCGCCCAGGGCGAAGGCGACAAGGGTCAGATGACGCTGGAGGCCTTCCGCGACTTCCTCACGGGACTCGTCAAGCAGGAGGTCGAGGCCAACCGGCTGAAGAAAGAGTAACTTTTCGAATCATTCACTAATACTTTACAACTATCGCAGCACCGAAACCATTCCCGCCGAGGCCGTTCAACCCCGGGAATAACAAACCGAAACAGGACAACCGCTTCGGGCGCAAACTGCCCGAAAAGGAGAACCCGCACCGCATCAACGAGCAGATCACCGCACCCGAAGTGCGCGTGGTGGGCGACAACGTGGAGCAGCCGCAGGTCATGCCGATCCGAGACGCCCTGCGTCTGGCCGACGAGCTGGAGCTCGACCTGATCGAGATCTCGCCCAAGGCCGATCCCCCCGTCTGCCGCATCGCGGACTACCAGAAGTTCCTGTACCAACAGAAGAAAAAGGCCAAAGAGCTGAAGGCCAACCAGGCGAAGGTTACCGTCAAGGAGATCCGATTCGGACCCCAGACCGATGACCACGACTACAACTTCAAGCTCAAGCACGCCATGAACTTCCTCAAGGAGGGTTCGAAGGTCAAGGCCTACGTCTTCTTCCGCGGTCGCTCGATCGTCTTCAAGGAGCAGGGCGAGATCCTGCTGCTGCGCTTCGCTACCGACCTCGAGGAGGTGGCCAAGGTGGAGATGATGCCCAAACTCGACGGCAAGAAGATGAACATGATGCTGGCGCCCAAGGGCAAGAAGTAGAGTTTGCACAAGCTGTGCATCCGGTAGAGGCCGGATGCCGTACGACCGAAACGGCGGTTGCAGGGGGAAACCCGATGCAGCCGCCGTTTCCTGTCTGTCGCAGGCGGGAGGGGCCGCGGAACGGCTGCGACGAGGCGGTGGAGAAGCCGGCGGAAAGGGCCGCACCGCCATGCCGGGGAAAAAGCCGCCGGAAATGTTGTTTCTGCCCGCCGATTGTCGTATCTTTGTCCGTGATGACAAGTTCCGAAACGATATTCGGAATCGACAGCCGCGAGGCGTTCGAGCGGCTGGCGCTGGAGGTTTTCCGACGCCAGGCCGTCGCCTGCGCACCCTACCGCGAGTACCTCGCCCTGATCGGCGTCGAACCGCAGCAGGTGCGGCATTCCGGGGAGATTCCCCACCTGCCCATCGAGCTTTTCAAGAGCCACGAGGTCTATTGCGGCGACCGGGAGCCCGAAGCGGTCTTCACGTCGAGCGCCACGACGGGCATGACCTCCTCGCGCCACGCGATGCAGTCGCTGGCGCTCTACGAAGCGGCCTTCCGCGGCTCGTTCCGCACCTTCTACGGCGACCCGGCCCGCTGGAGCCTCTATGCGCTGCTGCCCAACTACCTGCGACGCAAGGGTTCGTCGCTCGTCTACATGGCCGACCGGCTCATCTCGGACTGCGGCTCGGGCGGCTTCTACCTCGACGACTGCGAAGCGCTGCTGCGCGACATGGCCGCCGATCCGAAGCCGAAGATCCTGCTGGGCGTCAGCTACGCATTGTGGGACCTTGCCGAGCAATATGCCCCGAAACTGCACGACACCGTCGTCATGGAGACCGGCGGCATGAAGGGCTACCGCGAGGAGATTCCCAAGGAGGAGTTCCACCGCATTCTCTGCGAGGCCTTCGGCGTCAAGGAGATCCATTCGGAGTACGGCATGGCGGAGCTCACCTCGCAGGCCTATTCGCAGGGCGGAAACCGCTTCCGCTGCCCGGCGTGGATGCGCGTCACGGTACGCGACATCAACGACCCGTTCTGCACGCTGCCGGCGGGAAGCCGCGGCGGGCTGAACATCACCGACCTGGCCAACTGGTGGTCCTGCGCCTTCATCCAGACGGCCGACACGGGGCGTGTTGCCGCCGACGGATCGTTCGTGATCGAGGGGCGCATCGACCGCTCGGACATCCGGGGCTGCAATCTGCTCGTACAGTAAAAATCCTATCGCATGAAAACCGTTGCGTTCGTTCCGATCCGGCTCAACAGCCAGCGTGTCGCAGGCAAGAACCTGCGGCTGCTGGGCGGCGAGCCGCTGATGTGCCACATTCTGAAAACCCTGACGGCGGTCCGCGGGATCGACGAGGTCTATGTCTACTGCAGCGACGAAAGCATCCGCGGTCTGCTGCCCGAAGGGGTGCGTTTCCTGCGGCGCAGCGAGGAGCTCGACCGCGACACGACCCTCGGCCGCGAGATCTACGACCGCTTTACGGCCGAGGTCGAGGCCGACCTCTACATTCTGGCCCACGCCACCTCGCCCTTCATCCGTCCCGAAACCCTCGCCGAGGCACTCGGCAAGGTGCACTCCGGCGAGTACGATTCGGCCTTCAGCGCCGAGCGCATCCAGACCTTCGCCTGGTACGAGGGGCATCCGCTGAACTACTCGCTGGACAACATTCCCCGCACGCAGACCATCGAGCCGGTCTATATCGAGACCAGCGCCTTCTTCATCTTCCCACGGGCGCTCTGGTGCGAACGCCACCGCCGCATCGGCGACCGTCCCTGGATGGCCGTCGTGGACCGCATCGAGGGGATGGACATCGACTACCCGGAGGATTTCACCATGGCGGAGATCATCGCCGCCAGCCGCAGCCTCCGCCGGTAAGGCCGGCAATGCCGAACAAAAAGGGACGGCCTTGTGCGAAGGCCGTCCCTTTTATCTATAAGGTAAACCGGATCACTCCCCGCGCCGTTCGTAGGCGTCGATCATCGACGAGCGCGTGCAGTTCACGATCCGTACGCCGAGCCACCGGGCATAGTCGCGCAGCACCTCGTGGCCGCGGAACAGTTCGGCAACCTCCGCAAGATAGGAGGCCATCGTATAGGGCACGGGCGGCACCTTCTGGTAGATGGGTTGCGGATCCCGTGCCGGCTCCCTGTCGTAATAGTGGCGGTCGCTGCGGCACAGCCGGTTGTCCGCGTCCACACAGAGCCCCTCGAGCAGCGTATGGTCCACGCCGTAGAGCTCCACGCAGCGGTAACCCAGCAGCAGACCGATGTATTCGCCGACCTGCACCACCGTGCCGAAGTTGGCGCTTCCCAGCCCGCGGCGGAAGAGGCGGAATTCGAGCGAACGGAAGCCCCGGAACATCGTGGTATGGAAGGGCACGATGCGGATGAGCGGATTGGGCAGCGCCGCGCGGTAATCGAAATGCTCGGGATTGTAGTACTGCACATAGAGCGTCATCGGCCACACGACGCGCGCCGTGAGCACGCGGTAGAGCTCCGCCACGCGTTCGCGGCAGGGGCTGTCGCGGAAGAACATCGGGTCCGAAAGGACGTAGTAGGCCGGGCGCAGCACGGTAAAGCGGCCGTCCAGCGCAAAGTAATTGACCGCCATCAGATCGCGCGGCGCCGTATCCTCCATCAGGGCGGGAAGCTCCCCGGCGAGCGAGGGGCCGTTGCCGAGGATCGCCAGCGTCGCGGCATCCGCCCCGGGGTTGCGGCCGGCGCGACCCACATAGTTGCGGAAATTCTCCTTGACGGCCATCACGGTGAAGTAGAGCACCGTCTCGAAACTGTGGCGGGCAAAGAGGAGGATCTTCTCGGAGAGGGTCATGGAACGCGGTTTTATTTGCAAAAATAGCAAAAGATCGGTATCTTCGCAAAAAACCGCAAGCCCATGTCCGAACCGGTCATCTCGGTCATCATACCCCTCTACAACAAGGAGCGCGAAATCGAGGGTACGCTCCGCTCCGTGCTGGCGCAGACGCGCCAACCCGCCGAAATCATCGTCGTGGACGACGGATCGACCGACGGCAGCGCCGCGAAGGTCGAGGCCCTCCGTTCGCCGCTCGTGCGCCTCATCCGACAGGCGAACGCCGGGGAGTGCGCCGCCCGCAACCGCGCCATCGCCGAAGCCCGCGGCGAATATGTCGCCCTCATCGACGCCGACGACGAGTGGGAGCCGGGATTCCTCGAGGAGATCGCCGCGTTGATCGGCCAATATCCGGGCTGCGGCCTCTACTGCACGGGCTTCCGCATCGTCAGCCACGACGGCATCTTCCCGGCCGAAGGGCCCGCGGCGCGGGGCGTCGTCGGGAACTTCTTCCGCGACTCGGCCCACCGTTATATCGCCATCCCCTCGGCGGCCTGCATTCCCCGCAGGGTCTTCGACGAGGTGGGAGGATTTCCCGAGGGGATGAAGATCGCCGGCGACCTCTACATGTGGATCAAGATCGGCCGCCGCTATCGGGTCTGCTACTCTCCCGAAAAGCTCGTCCGCTACTCGAAGGTGGCCTCGAATCGTTCGGCCTCGAGCTATACGCCCGAGCGGACCGCCTACTCGTTCGAGGCGCTCTACGACCCCGCGGCACCCGACGAGGAGCGCGAATTCATCGCCCGGGCCGCACTGGGCAAGGCGCTCATCCTCTCGGCCAAGGGCGACACGGAGGCCGCCGCACGCGCCGTGCGCTGCTTCGACTATACGAAGACCTACCGCCGCACGCTGCGCAAGGTGCGCCTCCTGAACCGCCTTCCGGTGCGGTGGCGCGCCCCGCTGCTCGGACTCTACAACGCCCTGGCGTGGCGGCTGGCCCGCAAGGGTCTGTAAAAACATCCAATCCGCAAACGTATGAAACAGTCCCCCCGGGCCCTGCTCCCGATGCTGCTGCTTCTGTTGATCCCGACGATCGCATGCGCCCAAAAGGACCGCACCGAGACCCTGCGTTCGGACGGCATCGAGCGTACCTACACGATCCATATTCCGGAGGGCCTGCCGCCCGGGGCGCCGCTCGTCATCGTCCTGCACGGCTACGGCGGTTCGAACGACCCGGCGGCCTTCGGCATGAACCCCACGGCCGACCGCCACGGCTTTGCCGTCTGCTACCCCCGGGGCGAGTGCGACGGCCGCGGCACGAGCTGCTGGAACGTGGGATATCCCTTCCAGGCCGACATGCCGATCGACGACGTACGGTTCCTCGACGAGCTGATCGGCCACCTGCACCGGCGCTACGGATTGAGCCGCCGCAACGTCTTCTGCACGGGGATGTCCAACGGCGGGGACATGTGCTACCTGCTCGCTTCGCGCCGTCCGGAGCTCTTCGCGGCCCTCGGACCCGTCGCGGGTTTCATGTCGGTGGAGATCCTGCGCCGCGACGACAACCCGCATCCCGTCCCGCTCTTCGAGATCCACGGCACGGAGGACCGCACCACCCGCTGGGAAGGCGATCTGGAGAACCGCGACGGCTGGGGCGCCTACCTGCCGATCCCAATGGCCGTCGGCTACTGGGCCGCCAAGGCCAAATGCCTCCGGGTGCAGCGCGATACGCTTCCCGCTGCGGACAACGGCCGGCAGGTCATCGCCCACCGCTATACGGGCGGGACCGACGGCAGCGAGGTGTGGCTCTACGAAACGGTCGGCGGCACGCACTCCTGGCACGACACGGGCGTAGATACCTGCGAGGAGCTGTGGCGCTTTTTCAGCCGCTACATCCGATAAAGCGGCGGCAGCCGGACATCCGGTTCCAGACACGAAAAAAGGGTTCCGCCCCTTTCGGGGTGGAACCCTTCGTCATGCGCAACGGCGGCGATCAGTTCTTGAAGACCAGCCCGTTAGCGTCGGCATCGATCGAAATGGGCTTCGACCGATCGACCTCGCCGGCCAGAATCCGCTTCGAGAGATCGTTCACCACATAGCGCTGGATCGTACGCTTCACGGGGCGGGCCCCATAAAGCGGATCGAATCCCGCATCGGCAATCCATGCACGCGCCCTGTCGCTGTATTCGAGACGGATGCCGTTCTCGGCAAGCATCCGGCTTACGCCGTTCATCTGAATATCCACGATCCGCTCGATGTCCTTGCGCGTCAGCGGCTCGAACATCACGATCTCGTCGATACGGTTCAGGAACTCGGGCTTGAGCTGCTGCTTCAGCAGGTCGATCACCTCGCGGCGCGTCCGCTCGACGACCTCCTCCGGGAGGCGCTTGCCGTCGGCCGCCTCGGCGAAATTCTCCTGAATGACCTGCGAGCCCATGTTCGAGGTCATGATGATGATCGTATTGCGGAAATCGACCGTACGACCCTTGTTGTCGGTCAGACGTCCGTCGTCGAGCACCTGCAGCAGGATGTTGAAGACATCGGGATGCGCCTTCTCGATCTCGTCGAGCAGTACGACCGAATAGGGCTTGCGACGCACTGCCTCCGTGAGCTGGCCGCCCTCGTCGTAACCGACGTATCCCGGGGGCGCTCCGACCAGACGCGAGACGCTGTGCCGCTCCTGGTATTCGCTCATGTCGATACGCGTCATCATCTGATCGTCGTTGAAGAGGAACTCCGCAAGGGCCTTCGCCAGCTCGGTCTTGCCGACACCCGTCGTACCGAGGAAGATGAACGAGCCGATCGGCTTGCGGGGGTCGTTCAGACCCGCACGCGAGCGGCGCACGGCATCCGAGATGGCCGCGATGGCCTGCTCCTGTCCGACGACCCGCTTGTGCAGCTCCTCCTCCATGTGCAGAAGCTTCTCGCGCTCCGAGGCGAGCATGCGCGTTACGGGGATTCCCGTCCAGCGCGACACCACCTCGGCGACATCCTGCGCATCGACCTCCTCCTTGATCATCGAACCGCCGGCCGAAGCGAGTTTGTACTCCTCCTGGAAGGCCGCAATCTGCTTCTCGGCCTCCTGAATCTTGCCGTAGCGGATCTCGGCGACCTTGCCGTAATCGCCCTGGCGCTCGGCCTGCTCGGCCTCGACCTTCAGCTGCTCGATCCGGTCCTTGTTGGTCTGGATCTTCTTCAGCAGGTCGCGCTGCCCCTGCCACTTGGCCCGCATCTCGGAGTCCTTCGCCTTCAGCTCCTCGATCTCCTTCGTGAGCTGGTCGATGCGCTCCTCATCCTTCTCCCGGCGGATTGCCTCGCGCTCGATCTCCAGCTGGCGCATACGGCGCTCCAGCGAGTCGATCTCATCGGGCACGGAGTTCATCTCCAGCCGCAGCCGCGATGCCGCCTCATCGACCAGGTCGATGGCCTTGTCGGGCAGGAACCGCGAGGTAATGTAGCGGTTCGAAAGCTCGACGGCCGCAACGATCGCCTCATCCTTGATCCGCACCTGGTGGTGGTTCTCGTAACGCTCCTTCAGGCCGCGGAGGATCGAGATGGCGTCCTCCTGCGACGGCTCATCGACCATGACCTTCTGGAAACGGCGCTCGAGGGCCTTGTCCTGCTCGAAGTACTTCTGGAACTCGTCGAGCGTCGTGGCACCGATCGTCCGCAGCTCGCCGCGGGCCAGAGCCGGTTTGAGGATGTTCGCGGCATCCATCGCACCGGAAGACTTGCCGGCGCCGACCAGCGTGTGGATCTCGTCGATGAAGAGCAGGATCTCACCCTCGCTCTGCACGACCTCCTGCACGACGGCCTTCAGACGCTCCTCGAACTCGCCCTGATACTTCGCGCCGGCGATCAGCGCACCCATGTCGAGCGAATAGATCACCTTCGACTTCAGGTTCTCGGGCACGTCGCCGTCGATGATCCGGCGGGCGATGCCTTCGGCGATGGCCGTCTTGCCGACGCCCGGCTCACCGACCAGAATCGGGTTGTTCTTCGTACGCCGCGAAAGGATCTGCAGCACCCGGCGGATCTCCTCGTCGCGGCCGATCACCGGGTCAAGTTTGCCCGACCGTGCCTGCTCGTTGAGGTTGATGGCATACTTGCCCAGCGCGTCGAACTCCTGCGAGGAGGTCTGCGAATCGACCGTCGCCCCCTTGCGGAAGGTGCGGATCGCCTCGATGAGCTCCTTTTCGGTGGCTCCGGCCCGCTTGAGCAGATCGGCGGCCTGTCCGCGCTCGGCCAGAAGACCCAGCAGCAGGTGCTCGACCGAAGCGTACTTGTCGCCGAAGGTCTTGGTGAAATCGACCGCACGCTGGATCACACGCGATGCGTCCTGCGAAAAATACTGCTCACCGGCCCCTTCGACACGCGGCAGCGTACCCACGGCCCGGTTCACCTCTTCGCGCAAACCGCGCACATTCACGCCGACACGCCCCAAAAGGAACGTTCCGAGCGAGTCGTCCTCGCGGATGAGGACGCTCAACAGATGGAGCGGATCGACAGCCTGCTGTCCGCGCTCCTGCGCCAGGGTGAGCGCGGCCTGCAGCGCCTCCTGTGCCTTGATGGTTAATGTGTTGATGTTCATATCCGTTTGTTTTTACTTGTTTTCGTTTCGGTTTTCGAACATCTTCTCCGCAAAACGCCTGCCACATCCGGCAGCGGGACATTTCGGCACTTTTTATCGCAAAAATGTCATTAATTGACAGTCCCGCGCTGACACGCCCCGTCATTTCGGCAGAAAAAAGGGAGGCCGAAGCCTCCCCGAAGAACACGATCGGCACGCGGCGGTCAGTTGCCGCGGTAGGTCGCATAACCGTTCGCCGACATGGTGATCGGGATGTGGTAATGGCCGCGCCCCTCGATGCGGAAGACCACCTCGACCCAGGGATAGATCGACCGCTCGCCGAGGGCCTCGAAATAGGGCGCCGTCTCGAAACGGAGCCGATAGACCCCGTCGTTGGGCTGCCCGCCGAGGGGCAGCAGGTCGGCTATGCGGCCGTTGCGGTCGGTGCGCCGCTCGGCAACCGGCTGCCATGAGCCATCCTCCGCAAGCCGCGAAAGCGTTACGCGGACATCCGCAGCCGGCACTCCGCGCGACGTATCGAGCATGTGCGTACTCAACTGACAGGAGGGTTCCTGTGCCGGCGCCGTGCCGGCGAAACCGAGGGCAAGGAGCAGCAGGGCGCCCGCCAGAATCCATCTTCTCATAACTGTACGTTTTACGGGTTACACATATCCGAACACCCCGCCTGCGCCCCTCCGCCGGAAATCCATCCTCCACATCGCCCTGCAGGAACGGACCTCGGGCGCGGGCGCCCGGGGAATCCGTATCACACACTCCCCCGAAAGGAGTTTCGACAAATATAGGCCGCACGTCCGGAATATGCAAAAATATTTTCCTATCTTTGCGTCATCATGAGTGATTTCATCGTCAGCGCACGCAAATACCGCCCTGCGACGTTCCGCTCGGTCGTCGGACAGAAGCACATCACCTCGACGCTTCAGAACGCCATCGAGCGCGGCCAGCTGGCCCATGCCTACCTCTTCTGCGGACCCCGCGGCGTGGGCAAGACCACCTGCGCCCGCATCTTCGCCAAGGCGATCAACTGCCTCTCGCCCCACGGCGCCGAGGCCTGCAACGAATGCGAATCGTGCCGCTCGTTCAACGAGGGTCGCTCCCTGAACATCCACGAACTCGACGCCGCATCGAACAACTCCGTGGAGGACATCCGCACGCTCATCGAGCAGGTGCGCATCATCCCCCAGGTGGGACGCTACTCGGTCTTCATCATCGACGAGGTGCACATGCTCTCGGCGGCGGCCTTCAACGCCTTCCTGAAGACCCTCGAGGAGCCGCCCGCCCACGCGATCTTCATCCTCGCAACCACCGAAAAACACAAGATCCTCCCGACGATCCTCTCGCGCTGCCAGATCTACGACTTCAACCGCATCCGCGTCGAGGACGCCGTCGATTACCTCAAGTACATCGCCTCCGAGGAGGGCATCACCGCCGACGAGGAGTCGCTGAACCTCATCGCGCAGAAGGCCGACGGCGGCATGCGCGACGCCCTGTCGATGTTCGACAAGGCCGTCTCGTTCTGCGGCACGACGCTCGACTACCGCAACGTCGCCCGCACGCTCAACGTTCTGGACTACGACACCTATTTCCGGATGACCGACCTGCTGTGGGCCGGTAACTACATCGAGGCGCTCGTCGCCTTCGACGAGGTGCTCTCCAACGGCTTCTCGGGCCAGACCTTCATGGCGGGCCTCAACCGCCACATGCGCGACCTGCTCATGGCCAAGCGCCCCGAGACGCTGCGGCTCATCGAGATGACCGGTACGCTGCTGGAACGATACCGGACGCAGGCGGGCGCCTGCAGTGTCGAGTTTCTGTTCGGGGCGATCGCCCTGCTGACGGAACTCGACGGAAAGATACGACAATCGTCCAACCAACGATTGCTCGTCGAGCTGGGACTGATGAAAATCGCCGGTCTCGGCCAAAAAAAAAATAATCCCCTGACATCTTCCGACGCCGGCGCGCTTCCCGATCTGGATGCTCCCCGCGTCTCCGCAGCGACCACTGAACGTATTGCTCCGGGAAACGGCGGAAGCGTTACGGCGCCATCCGCGACGGCTCCGGCAGCCCCGGTCCCGGCTGCGGCGGCAACTCCGGCTGCACCGGCAACTTCAGTTGCGCCGGTCCCGGCAACAACGGCGGCAGCCGGGGATTCCGAAGCGCAGCCGGCCGGAAACCCTGACAGCCCCCGTGCCGAGGCCGAACCGGGAAAGCCCGCTGCGGAAAAACCGGCAACGCCCTCCGGCCCGGCGCCGCAACGGACGACGGCCCGGCGGCCGCTGATCTCCGGCGCCTCGCTTTCGGAGCTGCTCGCCTCGGCAACCGCCCCGGCAGCCGTCGCCGAAGAGCCGGAGAAACAGGAGCAGACCGCGATGGAGATCGACCCCGAGTGCGCAGCTAAGCTGGAGGAGTGCCGGGAGCAGATCCTCGAACTGATCCGCTCGCGACGCCCGCGTTTCGTGGCAGTTTTCGAGCAGATGACCTTCCGCGACCAGACGATCGAGGTACGGGTACCGACGCAGGACCTGCATGACGAGATCCTGCGCAGCCGCACCGCGATGCTCCTGCGGATCGCCGAGATGGCGGGGATTACCGGACGCATCGAGCTGGAGGTTACCGTCGATGAGCAGATCCGGGCCAAACGCCCGATCCGGCTTGAGGACCGGGTGAAATACCTGACGGAGAAGAACCCGCAAATTGCGGAGCTCCGGCGGGCGCTGGACCTCGAGGTGGAGTGATCCTCCGCCCGGAAGACAAAACAGAAAACAAAAACAACAAGAAATATGAAAAACTTTATCGAAGAACTCGAATGGCGCGGGATGATCCACACGATCATGCCCGGCGCAAAGGAACAACTCGAAAAGGAGATGACGACGGCCTACCTGGGCATCGATCCCACGGCCGACTCGCTGCACATCGGCCACCTGGTGGGCGTAATGATCCTCAAGCACTTCCAGATGTGCGGCCACCGTCCGCTGGCGCTCGTCGGAGGTGCCACGGGCATGATCGGCGACCCCTCGGGCAAGTCGCAGGAGCGCAATCTGCTCGACGAGCAGACCCTCCGCCACAACCAGGAGGCGATCAAGGCCCAGCTGGCCAAGCTGCTCGACTTCGATTCCGACGCGCCGAATGCCGCCCGTCTGGTGAACAACTACGACTGGATGAAGGAGTTTACGTTCCTCGAATTTATCCGCGACATCGGCAAGTGCATCACGGTCAATTACATGATGGCGAAGGATTCGGTCAAGAAGCGCTTCAACGGCGAGGGCGACGGCATGTCGTTCACCGAGTTCACCTACCAACTCGTGCAGGGTTACGACTTCCTGCACCTTTACGAGACGATGAACTGCAAGATCCAGCTCGGAGGCGCCGACCAGTGGGGCAACATCACCACCGGCACCGAGCTCATCCGCCGCAAGCTGGGTCCCGAGGCCGAGGCGTTCGCCATCACCTGCCCGCTGATCACCAAGGCCGACGGCACGAAGTTCGGCAAAACCGAGAGCGGCAACGTCTGGCTCGACCCGCGCTACACCTCGCCCTACAAGTTTTACCAGTTCTGGCTCAACGTCAGCGACGAGGACGCCAAGCGCTACATCAAGATCTTCACGCTGCTCGACCGCGAGACGATCGAGGCGCTGATCGCCGAGCACGAGGCGGCCCCGCACCTGCGCGTGCTCCAGAAGCGGCTGGCACAGGAGGTTACCACGATGATCCACTCGCGCGAGGAGTACGAGAAGGCCGTCGAGGCTTCGGCAATTCTCTTCGGAGGGGCCACCTCCGAGGCGCTGCACCGCCTCGACGAGCAGACGCTGCTGCAGGTCTTCGAGGGCGTGCCGCAGTACCGCATCGCCCGCACGGAGCTCGGCATGCCCTTCGTGGAGCTCGCCGCCGAGAAGACGCAGGTATTCCCCTCGAAGGGTGAGTGCCGCAAGATGGTCCAGGGCGGCGGCGTGTCGCTCAACAAGGAGAAGGTTACCGACCCGATGCGTCCGGTTATCGGGGGGGACCTCATCGCCGGAAAGTACCTCCTCGTGCAGCGCGGCAAGAAGAACTACTATCTGGTCATCGCCGAATAGGATGGAGTACCGGATCATTCTCGAGCGTATGGAGTTCCGGGCGCTGCACGGCTGCTACGAACTCGAACGCAAGGTGGGCAACCGTTTCACGGTCGATCTGGAGCTCACGGCCGAACTGGGCGACGTGGCTGCGGAAGACAGCGTGGAACTGGCGATCAACTACCTCACCGTGTATGAGATCGTCCGCGGACAGATGCGCATCACGCAGCGGACGATCGAACGTGTGGCCATGAACATCCTCGACGCGCTCCATGCCGCGTTCCCGCAGTTGCGGCACGCGAAATGCAAGGTATCCAAGCTGGCGCCCCCGTTGGGCGGCAAGCTCGACCGGGTCAGCGTCGTTCTCGAAAAATAGCGGAGCGGCAGGCAGGCTCCCGCAGCCTGTCTGCCGTCCTTTTATCGGTTTGCCGGGATAAAACGATCGAACCATGAAACATACACACCCCCATCCCCGCGCCACGCTGGGCGGGAAGTTGAGCGCCGTGCTGGTGGCAGCCGGCAGTTCGGTAGGTCTGGGAAACATCTGGCGTTTCCCCTATGTCGCCGGAGACAACGGCGGCGGCGCCTTTCTGGTCATCTATATCCTCTGCGTCCTGCTGCTCGGGCTGCCCCTGATGCTCGCGGAGTTCACCGTGGGCCGCGCCTCGCACCGCAACGCCGTGGGCGCCTTCCGCGCCCTCGACCCGAAATGGGGCCTTTTGGGATACATCGGGGTGCTGTCGGCCTTCCTCATCCTGGGTTTCTACCTCGTGGTCTCGGGCTGGACGGCCGAATACATGGTCCACTCGCTGACGGGCGACCTGGCCCACTACTCCACGGCCGCGGAATACGAGCAGATCTTCACGAACTTCATCGCCAACCCCTGGCGACCGCTGCTCTACACGGTAATTTTCGCCCTGGCAACGCATTTCATCATCGCCCTGGGCGTACAGAAGGGCATCGAACGCTCGGCCAAGGTGCTCATGCCGCTGCTCTTCGTCGTACTCATCCTCCTCTCGATCCACTCGCTGCTCATGCCCGGCAGCGGCGAGGGACTGCGCTTCTTCTTCCAGCCCGACTTCTCGAAAGTTACCCCTTCGACCCTGCTCGTAGCCATGGGTCAGGCCTTCTTCTCGCTTTCGATCGGCATCGGCACGATGATTACCTACGCCTCCTACTTCAAGCCGGAGACCAACCTGCGGCATACGGCCCTGAACGTTACGATCCTCGACACGCTCGTGGCCGTACTGGCCGGCGTGGTGATCTTCCCGGCGGTTTTCAGCGTCGGCATCGAGCCCTCGTCGGGGCCCTCGCTGGTTTTCATCACCCTGCCGAGCATCTTCAACGGCATGCCGTTGAGCATGGTATGGTCCACGATCTTCTTCCTGCTGCTGGTCGTGGCGGCCCTCACCTCGACGATCTCGCTCCACGAGGTCATCACGGTCTACCTGCATGAGGAGTGGCACATGAGCCGCCGCGCCGCCGCCTGGGCCACGACCCTCTCGACCATCGTCCTGGGCGCCGCCGCCTCGCTTTCGATGGGCGTATGGAGCGGCTGGTCGATCTGCGGCATGAACCTCTTCGACTCGCTCGACTTCGTAACGGCCAACATCATGCTGCCCGTCGGGGCGCTGCTCACCTGCCTGTTTGTCGGCTGGCGGCTCGACCGGGAAGTGCTCCACGCCCAGATGACCAACAACGGGACGCTCCCCTTCCGGATCTACCGGGTCTTCATCCTGCTGCTCCGCTACTTCTGTCCGGCCGTGCTGCTGCTCGTATTCCTCGACAATCTGGGGGTCTTCTGATCCGGGTTTTCGGGCGGCCGGAGCCCGTCTCTTCGATCTTCACGGCACGGCACAAAAAAAGTACGGCTCCGTATGGAGTCGTACTTTTTTATGCGACGGCCGACCATGCTGTCTGCATGCGGAGCGTCTGTGTCATACTGCCACCCGGGATCTTCTGCCCCTCTCCTGTCCTTCTCCTGTCCTTCTTCTGTCCTTCTCCTGCCCCTTTCTGCGGCCCCCCGGATCAGTTGATGTTCCGGCGGTCGGGTTCGTGGTCGGGAGAGGCGGCCTCCATGTCGATCTGCAGCTTGACCATGTTGATCGCGGCAGCGGCGGCCTCATCGCCCTTGTTGCCGAGGCGGCCTCCGCAACGGTCCAATGCCTGCTGCATGTCGTTTACGGTCAGGATACCGAACGCTATGGGCATGTTCCACTGGATCTGCAGCTGCGTGATGCCCTGCGTAACCCCCTGGCAGATGAAGTCGAAATGGCGCGTATCGCCCTGGATGACGCATCCGAGTGCGATCACGGCATCCACATCGGTATATTCGGCGAAGAACTGGGCGCCGAGCGCCAGCTCGAAGGTTCCGGGAACATACTTGATCTGGATGTTCATGTCGGGACACCCCGCGGCACGCAGGGTCCGCACGGCACCCTCCAGCAACGCCTCCGTAACCTCGCGGTTCCACTCGGCCACCACGATGCCGAAGCGCATGTCGGCAGCCGAAGGAAGCGGTCCGTCGAAGTGGGAAAGATTGTGATTCCGCGTCGCCATATCCGTGTCCGGTTTACTTGTTGTTTACGCCGCCGAGCAGTTTCTCGGCCTCACGGGCCTCGACAGATGCGGGATAGCTGTTGATAATCCGTTCGTAGAGGGCAGCGGCAGCAGCGTTGTTGCCCTGGGCCTGCTCGGCGAGACCCGCCTTGCGCAGGTACATCGGAGCCGTCCAGTTGTTGTCGGCAGCCTCCACGGCCTTCTTGTAGAAGGAGACGGCCTGTGCATAGTTCTGCTGCTCGACGGCCACATCGCCCTGCAGTCCGTAGTTCTGGGCATTGACGATGGCTCCGGGAAGGCCCTTCACCGGCTTGTACTTGGCCAGATAGGCGGCGGCATTGGCCAGATCGCCCGTACGCAGGTAGCAGATGCCGGCATAGTGCTTGGCCAGGTTACCCGACGGGGTCGAACCGTATTGCTCGATCACATCGAGGAAACCGGCGCCGTTGGCATCGCCCTCGAGAGCCAGCGTAAAGTCGGGCGTCTCCGCCTCGAAGCGCGCCTGTGCCTCGGCGATCATCTCGGCAGCCTTCTCGGCGCGCGGAGCCACGATCAGGGACCGGTAACCGAACACGAGTGCTGCGAGAATCAGCAACCCGAGAAAAATGTAGATGAATTTACGACCGTTCTGCTCGAAGAAAGCTTCCGTCCGGTTCATCGCTTTGCCGAGACCTACCGTTTCGGCAACGTTCTGCTTCGTCATATTGTTTCGATGTTTTTAGTTTATATTTCCACACAATAGGCAGCAAAGATACAAAACTATTCACAATGTACAATGTCGTGTCCGGATTTTTTGTAATTTTGTCCTATGTTTCTGAAGAAAATCACGCTGCTGAATTTCAAGAACGTCGTCCGCGAGGAGCTCACGTTCTGTCCGGGCATCAACGGGCTGGTCGGCGACAACGGCGCCGGAAAGACCAACATCGTGGACGCGGTGTACTACCTGTCGATGTGCAAGTCGTCGCTGCAGATGACCGACGGACAGAGCATCCGCCACGATGCCGATTTCTTCCTCATCGAGGGGGCCTACACCTCCGACGAGGGGAAGAACGAGCAGGTCGTCTGCACCTTCTCGCGCAAGGGCGGGAAGGTCCTCAAGCGCAACGGCAAGGAGTACGACCGTCTTTCGGACCATGTCGGGCTGATCCCCGCAGTCATTGTCTCCCCGGCCGACAGCGCGCTGATCTCCGACGCCGCGGACGAGCGGCGCCGCTACCTCAACGCCTTCATCTCACAACTCGACCACGCTTATCTGGCCTCCGTCGTGCGCTACAACGCCGTGCTGGCCGAACGCAACCGTCTGCTGAAGAGCCACCCCGACGAGGAGATGCTCGGGATCTACGACCGGCAACTCGTCCGCCACGGCGAGGAGATCCACGCCCGGCGGCAGCAGGCCGTCGAGGAGCTGCGCCCCGTTGTAGCGGAATACTACCGGCAGCTCTCCGACGACCGCGAGCAGGTCGAGCTGCTCTACCGCTCGGAACTCAACGACCGGCCGTTCGAGGAGGTGCTGCGCGCCGCGCGGACGAAGGATCTGGTGAACGAATTCACCACCTCGGGCATCCACCGCGACGACTTAGTGCTGCGCATCGGCGGCTACCCCTTGCGCAAATACGGCTCGCAGGGGCAGCAGAAATCCTTTCTCATCGCCCTCAAGCTCGCGCAGTACGCCATCGTCGCCCGCAACAAGCACGAACGGCCGCTGCTGCTGCTCGACGACCTGTTCGACAAGCTCGACGCGAGCCGTGTCGAGCGGCTCATCCGCCTGGTGGCGAACGACGACTTCGGGCAGATCCTCATCACGGACTGCAACCCCACGCGTCTGCAAACGATTCTCGACAAAACGGGCGGCGAATACCGCCTCTACACCATCGAAAACGGAGAGGTACTGCGATGAGACGCACGAAAACCATGCTTATGGGCGAACTGCTCGACGAGTTCTTCAAACGCCCCTACGTCGCCGCAAAGGTGGCCGAAGGGCGCCTGCCCGAGACGTGGCGGGCGGTCGTCGGCGACCGTGCCGCGGACGAGACCACGGAACTGCGTCTCGAGCGCCACATCCTCCAGGTCCGCATCCGCTCGAGCGTCCTGCGCTCGGAGCTCTTCTACCGGCGCGACGCCCTCTGCGAGGAGATCAACCGCCGCTCGGGCCTTCAGTTGGTCCGTGCCGTAATCATCCGCTGAAACACTCCGCCCCGAAATACGGAAGTCCCGGATGCGGCATGCGCATCCGGGACTTCTCTGTCAAATCCGACGTGCGGCCTATTTGATGATGGCGGCACGGTTGGCCTTCTGGACATTGAAGAGGTCCTTCTCGTCGCCCAGACCCTGGTAGGTAAGCTGCTTGGGATTTACACCCTTCTGCACGAGGTAGTCGTAAACCCGCTTTGCACGGTTCTCGGCCACCCGCTTGTTGCCGGCCTTCGTTCCGGTCTGCTGGTCGGCATGGCCCTGGATCGTGTAGACGCGGTCGCGCGGGCCGGCCTTGATCTGCTCGGCAATCAGGTCCAGACGCGTCATCTCCTGCGGCGTCAGCGTGGACATGCTGTAGTTGTAGAGGATGATCGAATTCGAGACAAACGCTGCCTCCTCCTCGCTTCCGGCAGTTGTCGTTGCGGATACCTTGGCTTCGGCGGCTGCAGCTGCCGCCTTGGCAGCCTTCGCCTCGGCACGCGCCTTCTGCAGCTGGCCGGCAAGGGCCTCATTCTCCGCCTCGGCCGCAACCAATGCCGCCGTACCGGCCGCCACGAGATCCTGGAAGGCCTCGATATCCTCGGCCGTATATCCGGGAAGGCCGCGCACCCAGCCCCGGTTGTTGAAACGGTAGGCAATACCCGCCGTCGCGCTCATTCCGAAAAGATAACTGCCGCTCATCGCCGCGGGTACCAGGCTCGACTTGGCCACCATGCCCTTGAGTTCGAGCTGGATGTCGATCGACGGCGACACGCGGAACTTGTTCAGCAGACCGCAGGTGAAGGCGAAACTCTGACGGGCGCCCGTACCGTTGTCCTTCTTGCTCTTGTCCGTGAAGTTCGATGCGGCATATCCGAAGCCGGCAAACGGCACGGCATACCACGCACGGTCGGCACGGTATCCGCCGAACCAGTTGGAGGCATTCAACATGAAATCGACGTGTGCGAACATATAGGGCCACGTCGTCTTGCGGTCCGCGGCATCGTAGTTGGCGGACCATCCGCCCTGCAGCTGCCCGCGGACACCGGCTACGGGATGAATCCACTTCAACAGCGAGACGTTGCCCTCGAATCCGAGACGGTCGCCGAACGACCCGTAGTTCTTGCCGTTCGAAAGGGCCGTGCCGGTACCGGCGCCGACCGAGATTTCCCAGTTGTCCCAGAATCCATTGGAGACGAAGCCCGACCAGCTCGGCTTCTTCGGAGTTTCTTGTGCCCAGGCGGCAGATGCAAGCGCCAGGAGCAGGATCGTAGAGTAAATTTTTTTCATAATTGCTGTGTATAAAAAATACGTTACCCTGCTTTCAGCAAATTCCGTTCTCATTTGTCCGAAAAATCGCATTGTGGCCGCATGCAACGAAAAGAGGCCTGAAATGAACATTTCAGGCCTCTTTTCAGGGAAAAGCGACAGGAATCATCCGCACTTGGAGTAGCCGCACGACATACAGGTCAGACAGCCGTTCTGGTAAGCCATGTTCTCCTGGCCGCAGCTCGGGCATTTGCCTTTGGCCTGCGTGCCGTCCACGATATACTGCTTCAGGGCACGGCAGACACCCGTCTTCCAGGTGTTGATCGACTCGCTGTCGAGATGCAGCGACTCGATGAGCGACACAGTCTTCTCGATGGGCATGCCGTAGCGCAGCACACCCGAGATGAGCTTCGCATAGTTCCAGAACTCCTCGTTGAACAGGCGCGAGATGCCGCCGATCGTATTCGTGTATCCGTAGCGGTCGGTATACTGGAAGTCATAACGCTTCGAGCCGTCCTCCTCGCGTACCTTGATAATATAGCCCTTGGTGATCTTCCGGGGAATATACATGGCATCCTCCTCGATCTTTCCGGTGAAGACCTCATAGGGACGCCCGTCCTGCAGGCCCACAAAGGCGATCCAGTCCTCCGCGCCGTTCTTGAAACGTACGATGTCCGCCGGAATGGACTTCGGGCGCTTGGGAACCTGTCCCGGATGCTCCTCGCACCGTTTCTTCTTGGAGTTCTTCTCCAGCAGTACGCCGTCGCGGCAGCCGTCGCGGTAAACCGTAACACCCTTGCAGCCGCACTCCCAGGCCGTGCGGTAAACTTCGGCCACGAGCGCCTCCGAAACGTTGTTCGGGAGGTTCACCGTAACCGAGATCGAGTGATCGACCCACTTCTGGATCGCACCCTGCATCTTGACCTTCGCCACCCAGTCGATGTCGTTGGCCGTAGCGCCGTAGTAGGGCGACGCCTTGACCCACTTGTCGAGCTCCGCATCGGAGATCGTCTCGAGTTTCGACGTGTCGTATCCGTTCGCTTCGAGCCACTTGACGAAGTTGTGGTGGTAGACGTTGTACTCCTGGAACTTCTCGCCCGTCTCGTCCTCGAAATCGACATGCGTGTCGTGGTCCGAGGGGTTGATCTTGCGGCGGCGCTTGTAGACCGTGCGGAAGACGGGCTCGATGCCCGAGGTGGTCTGCGACATGAGCGACGTGGTACCCGTCGGGGCGATCGTCAGCATGGCGATGTTGCGGCGTCCGACCTTGCACATCTCCTCGTAGAGGGCCGGATCGGCCTCGCGGATACGGGCGATCATCGGGTTGTTGGCCTCCTTGGCGGCGTCGTAGATCGGGAAGGCGCCGCGCTCGGCAGCCATCTTCACCGAAGCCCGGTAGGCCTCGACGGCCAGCGTCTTCTGCACCTCGACGGCAAAATCGATCGCCTCCGACGTACCGTAACGCAGGCCCAGCGCCGCGAGCATGTCGCCCTCGGCCGTGATGCCCAGGCCCGTACGGCGTCCCTTGAGGGCCATCGTGCGGATCTTCTTCCAGAGCTCCAGCTCGACGCGGCGCACATCCTCGTCCTCGGGATCCGCCTCGATCTTCGCGATGATCTGCTCGACCTTCTCCAGCTCCAGGTCGATGATGTCGTCCATCATGTGCATGGCCTTGCCCACATGGTCGCGGAAACGCTCGAAATTGAACGACGCGTCGGCCTTGAAGGGGTTGTCCACATAACTGAAGAGGTTGAGCGCCAGCAGGCGGCACGAATCGTAGGGGCAGAGCGGAATCTCACCGCACGGATTGGTCGAAACCGTGCGGAAGCCCTCGTCGGCATAGCAGTCGGGAACGCTCTCGCGCAGGATCGTATCCCAGAACAGCACGCCGGGCTCGGCCGACTTCCAGGCGTTGTGGATGATCTTCTCCCAGAGTTTCTTCGCGTCGATGTCCTGCTCGTACTTCGGGTGGTCCGAGTCGATGGGGAACTGCTGGTGGTACTTCTTGCCGGCCTTGGCCGCCCGCATGAACTCGTCGTCGATCTTGATCGAGACATTGGCGCCCGTAACCTTGCCCGTATCGACCTTGGCGTCGATGAAGCGCTCGGCATCGGGATGCTTGATCGAGAGCGAGAGCATCAGGGCTCCGCGGCGACCGTCCTGCGCCACCTCGCGCGTGGAGTTCGAATAACGCTCCATGAAGGGGACAATACCCGTCGAGGTGAGGGCCGAGTTGAGCACCGGGCTGCCCGTGGGACGGATGTGCGAAAGGTCATGACCCACACCGCCGCGGCGCTTCATCAGCTGCACCTGCTCCTCGTCCATGCGGAAGATGCCGCCGTAGGAGTCGGCCGGATGCTTGTGGCCGATGACGAAGCAGTTCGAGAGCGAGGCCACCTGGAAGTTGTTGCCGATACCGGTCATGGGACCGCCCTGCGGAATGACATAGCGGAAATGGTCGAGCAGGGCGAAGGCATCCTCCTTCGACAGCGGATTGGGGTACTTGCGCTCGATGCGCTCGATCTCGGCGGCGATGCGCTCGTGCATCTCACGGGGCGACCGCTCGTAAATGTTGCCGAAAGAGTCCTTCAGGGCATACTTGCTGACCCACACCGTGGCGGCAAGATCGTCCCCGTCGAAATACTTTTTCGACTCGGCGACCGCATCGTTGTATTCGACCTTCTGCGGGGCCTGCTGCTGGGAGTTTTTTGACATATTCGTATCTATTTTTCAGATTTTTACAGTCGGACAGGCTGGGGCCTGTTCTACAAAATTGGGACTTTTCCACCGGAAAAACCAGCGTCGGGAATCAAACTTATCCACAAATTATCTACAAAAGTCCAAAAGGCGCGCCCCGCAGCTGCGGGGCGCGCCTCAACCTTCCGGGCGCCGGATCACTTCACCGCAACGGCGTCGATCTCGACCAAGGCGCCCATCGGCAGCGCCGCCACCTCATAGCAGACGCGGGCCGGCATCTCGGCGGTGAAGAACTCCGCATAGATGCCGTTCATGGCGGCGAAATCGCCGATCGACGAGAGCAGCACGGTCGTTTTCACCACGTTCGCGTAGTCGCAGCCCGCCTCGCGGAGGATATGCCCCAGATTCTGAAGCGACTGGCGCGTCTGCGCCTCGATGCCCTCGGGCATGCGGCCCGTTGCGGCGTCCACGGGCAGCTGGCCCGAAACATAGAGCGTTCCGCCGGTCTCGACGGCCTGCGAATAGGGACCTACGGCCTTCGGAGCCGCGGGCGAAGCAATGATCTTTTTCATAATCCGTATGGTTTTCAACAGTTTTCGTATTTTCGAACCGCTACGGGCCGAAGGCCTCGGAGCCCGGATGCGGAACCTGCTGCGGGAAAGCGAATCATCTACCGACGCACACACTTCCCGAGCCGGGATACAAAGATACGATTTATTCGTATATTTGCCACACGACAAAACCGGAAAACCGATGCGCATTCTTTCGAAAATGGCGGTCCTCGCGGCCGTCGCCATGTTTGCGGGAGCCTGCTGCCCCTGCCGCTCCTATCAGAAGAAGACCCGGCGCCCGCTGACGGGTACCGAGTGGCAGCTCGTCCAGCTCAACGGCCGCAGCGTGCAGCCCGAGGCGGGTCGTTTCACCATTACGCTCCAGGCCGACGACAGCCGGATCAGCGGCATGGGAGCCTGCAACCGGATCTTCGGTCCCTACACCGAGGGAGAGAGGCGTGCCCTGAAGATCGGCCCGCTGGCCTCCACGAAGATGATGTGCCCCACCGATGCGGCTCTCGAACGGCAGTTCACTGCGGCACTCGAGGCCACGACCCACTACGACATGGACGGTCCGATGCTGCTGCTGCTCTCGAACGGGGAGCTGAAGGCCATCTTCCAGGCACAGCCATGAGCCCGCACCGAAGACTCTGCGCGGCACTGTTGCTGCTGACCGCCACGACAGGATACGCACTCGGGCAGGGAACGGCAGCCCCGGAACGGCCCGGAGCCCGGATTGTGGTATTCCGGGACTCCATCCGCCTCGAACGCTGCGACACCCCGCCCCGCTTTCGCGGAGGCGATATCCGCCGTTTCGAAAGATGGATCGACCGAAAGATCGAAAAAATATACCCCCGATTGGCACACGAATCCGATATCGTGGGACGGATAGTTGTCTCGTTCGTGATCGACACGACGGGAAGGCTTACGCAGATTCAGGTGCTCCAGAATCCCGACCGGTCGCTCACCGACAAGGCCATCCGCATCCTGGAACAATCGCCCCGTTGGAAACCGGGGCTGTCGGGCGGCCGGACAATCCCGGTCGAAATCCTTCTTCCGCTGTATTCCCGCCGTCAGCCATAACCGACCGCATCGCGCACCGAGCCACCGCGCCGCACACCGGATCCCGCACACCGGATTGTTGCACATGAAAAGCCCTCCTCCCCGCTCGGGGAAGAGGGCTTCGACATATGCTCGCGCGGTAATTACTTCAGGTTCGGGTTCAGCTCGCCCCACTTGTCGATAGCGGGCAGCACACCCATCTCGATCACCTCGTCGCGCAGCTTGCAGAGGTGCGCGTAGCTCTCCTTGAGGGCGTTGTGCTCCTCGGGTGTGCCCTTGACGCTCTTGTAGGTCGCGCCGTTCTTCGTGATCTCGGTCTCCATGGCCATCAGGATGTGATCGAACTCATCGTTGTGCACATAGACACCGGCGGGATACTCGAACGGCTTGCCGCCCATGGCCGCAGCGATCATGCAGATCGAAACGTAGGCCGGGCTCTGGAACGACGAACGGCCGCGCAGGTCGATGATGTGCTTGCCGCCCTGGATGACACGCTGCTGGAGGGCATGCCAGTCCTCAACGGGCATCTTCGTGCCGATAAGCTCCGAAAGGGGCTTGCCGTCCACGAGCGTCGTCGAAGCGAATACGGCCATCTGCTCGCCGTGGCCGCCGTAGGTACGGCAGTTCTTCACCTCGTCGGGCGAAATCTTGAAGTACTTGGCCAGCTCCGAACGCAGACGCGTCGAGTCGAGCGCTGCCAGCGTCGTTACCTGCGAAGGCTTCAGACCGCTGTAGATCAACGTAATCAGACCCGTAATGTCGGCCGGGTTGAAGATCACGACCACATGCTTCACATCGGGGCAGTAGGCCTTGAGGTTCTTGCCGAACTCCTCGGCGATCTGTGCGTTGCCCTTGAGCAGGTCCTCACGCGTCATGCCGGCCTTGCGGGCGGCACCGCCCGACGATACGACATACGAAGCGCCCGTAAGAGCCTCCTTGACATCGGTCGTCCAGGTGATGTTCACACCCTCGAAACCGCAGTGGTAGAGCTCCTCGGCGACACCCTCGAGTGCCGGGCCGAAAGGATCGTAAAGACAGATGTTGGGCGTCAGATGCATCATAAGAGCCGTCTGTGCCATGTTCGAGCCGATCATTCCGGCTGCACCCACGATCGTGAGTTTCTCATTGGTTACGAATTCCATAACTTTTATTTTTAAAGGGTTTGTTTATTTTATTCTATCTCCCGACGGTTGCGCAGTGCATGCGTAATCGTCAGTTCATCCACATATTCCAGTTCGTCGCCGAAGCCGATGCCCCGCGCTATGGAGGTGATCCGCAGCCCGGGGAACTGCCTGAGGCGGTTCATCAGGTAAAAGAGCGTCGTCTCCCCCTCGACCGAGGTCGAGATGGCGATGATGACCTCCTGCACCCCGCCCCGCGCAACCCGCTCGCAGAGCAGGTCGATCTTCAGATCCGACGGCGCGATGCCCTGCATCGGGGAGATCACGCCACCCAGCACATGGTACAGGCCCCGGTACTGGTGCGTATTCTCGATCGACAGCACGTCGGCCACCTGCTCGACGACGCAGATCGTCGTATGGTCGCGCTCCCGGTCGGCGCAGATCGGACAGATCTCCTCGTCCGAGAGGTTGTTGCACTGCGAGCAGTACCGGATCCCGTTGCGGAAGCGGTCGATGCTGCGCGTCATGTCGTGCACCGACTCGGGTTCCATCCGCAGGATGTGGATTGCCAGCCGCAAAGCCGTGCGGCGCCCCACACCCGGAAGTTTCGACAACTCGCCGACGACATCCTGCAAAAGCCGCGACATGCCTTTAGATCGTTTCGATCGTTTTCGCCTCCAGCCAGCCCTTCTTGCCGTCGGCGATCGTAATCTCGCACCAGCCGTCCAGGCGGTCCGTAATCGACACGAGCGTTCCCTCGTGCAGCACGAAAAGGTCCGTCGATGACTTGTCCGGAGAGCTCTTCACGGCCGTCGAGACCGCCATGACAACCGCCTGCGTGTCGTCGAGCATCTCCCGGCGTTCGCCCGCCGCGAAACTGGTCGTCAGGACGAAAAGCACGCCGGCGAGGATCGTTCCGTAAAACCCGGCCTTCCGCAGCGAGAGCCGCGTGGCAAGCAGGTAGAGCAGGAAGAGCCCCAGCGCCAGCACAAGCGCCGCCAACGAAAGGAGGCTCCAGGCCGTGCAGCTCATCGTGCGGCGTACGGCCCGCACCCACTCCGTCAGGAAGAAGTCGGGAATCGCCTCGATGCGGTCCTTGGCACGCGCCTCGGCCACCGAAAGGTTGTAGCGGATATCGTCGTTGCCCGGAGCAAGCCGCAGCGCCTTGTGGTAGTAGAGGATCGCGCGGCCCGTCTGTCCGTCCTTGAAGCAGGCGTTGGCCAGGTTGTAATAGAGTTTCGCCGAACGCAGGTTCCGGGAGAGCAACTCCCCGTAAAGTTCGATGGCCGCATGGTAATCCGCATTGATATAGGCCGTATTGGCCTGGTCCCACAACGTCTCCGGAGCGGTCTGCTCCCCCGCGGCGACCGCCGGCGAGGCAGCCGCCGAATCCGCAGGCTGCACCACTTCGGAGGCCACCTCACCCGTCGCGGGCGTCGCCTCCCGGGCATAGGCGGAAGCCAGGCTTCCGAGCAGAATCATAACAAACAGCAAGCGCTTCATGGCATCAACGTTTTATTACCGACTCGATCCGGGAGATCAGGTCCACGCCTTCGGAATAGATGTCGCTCATCTGCACCGAAGCCGCGGGCGAATACTGCGCCTCGTCGCACTGCGAGATGATCGCCGTGAAACGGTGGGCCTCCTCGGCCGAAACGCCCCGTTTGGAGAGCTCCTCGCGGACGTTCTCCTTCGTGAGGTTGGCCACCGGAATATTGAACTTGTCGCTCATGTAGCCCCACAGCGCCCGCAGCATCTCCTCGTAGAAGGCGTGGCGGTCCTGCGCCTCCATATAGGACCTGGCGGCGCGGAAGCGCTGCACGGCGACCTTGTTGGCCCGCCGGCCCCGCATCAGGGCGACATTCTGCGACTCGCGGATCCGCTTGCGCAGGGCGACATAGGCCACGGCAAAGCAGACAAGAACGGCACACAGGGCAATCCAGTAGCCTCCGCTGAAGAGGAACGGCCTGCCCGCCGCACGCAGCTGCGGAGCTCCCAGCCGGATGAAGCGGATATCCTCGCCGAGCATCTTCACCTCCTCCTTCGACATGCCGCGGCCCTGCATGACCACGGCATCACCGCCGCCGCCCTTCGCATCGGGCGTGATCTCGAAGGTCATCGGACGCGACCGGAGCGTAACGTACTGGCGCCGCTTCAGATCGAAATAGGTGAACTCGATCGGGGCGATTTCGTAGGTTCCCTCGGCACGGGCGATGAAGGGATACTCGAATTGCCGGTATCCGGAGATGCCCGACGCCGAAGTATTGATCGACTCGGTGGTCTTGACGTTATACTGTTCGAAGGAGCCGGGCAGCGTGAGTTTCGGGGCCTGCACGAAGGTCAGGTTACCCGTTCCGGAGATCTTCACCGTGCAGGTGGCTCCCGAATTGGCCGCGAAATGGTCCGTCGGCAGGTCGGTATCCATGCGGAACGAGCCCACGGCGCCGCTGAAGCTCGAGGGTGCACCCTCGGGAAGCGGTTTTACCTCGATCGATGTACGCTGGCTCTGCACCTTGCGGGGTACGTTGTAAACCTCGCGCCCGCTGCCGAAGAAAGGATCCATGTTGCGGCGGCTCTGCACCACGACCTGTGCCACGACGGTGATGTCCACGGGATCGACCGACAGCGTGCCGACCTGCTGCGGATAGAGCAGGTACTCGAACAGCACGCGCGTCTCGTAAACCTTGCCGTTGTAGGTCTCGCGTCCCACGCGCGCCGCATTGGGGTCCGTAAGGTCCTGCGACCAGAAGCCGTTGAACGACGGAGCCGACTCGGGAACGATGTTCACATAGGGAACGCGCGTATAGAGCTTGAAGGCCACATGCAGCGGCTCGTTCTTGTACACCGACGTCTGCGACACGACGGCCCGCAACAGAATGTCGTCCTTGCCGATCTGCTGCTGCACGCTCTGCTGACGGGCGCTCTCGTCGGAATCGCCGCCACCGCCCGCAGGACGCTGCTGCGACCGCGAGGCGTCGCCCTCGTTCACGATCTCGACGGGCAGGGGCTGCGTCCGGTAGGTCGTACCGTCCACGGCGATCTCCGCCGCACCGATCGTTACGTTGCCGGCACTCTGCGGCAGCAGTACATAGGTGATCGTGTAGTTGATGCTTTTGGTCATCGTACTGCCCACGATCTGTACGGACTGCCCGCGCGACTCGACGGGTCCGGCGATCACGTCGAACCCTTCGAAGGAGGGGGCCCTGAAACTTCCGTCGTCGGGCGAGGCGTTCAGCGCGAACTCCACGCGGAAGGCCTCCCCTACGGCAACCGTCAGCGGCGAATGGGCCTCGAAGGTAACCTTCTCGGCGCCGAACGCCCTGAAAGCCACCGCGACGAGGAGCGCCGCACCCACTATTTTCGCAATAAAACCTTTCATCGATTTTACAACGTACGGTCCGGACCGGTTAGTATCCAGGCCGCCGGGTTTTTAGTGTTTGAAATCGGCGAAAAAGTCGTTGCCCTTGTCATCGACGATGATGAAGGCGGGGAAGTTCTCGACGTAGATCTTGCGCACGGCCTCCATGCCCAGCTCGGGGAAGTCCACGACCTCGACCGACTTGATGGAGTTCTTGGCCAGGATCGCCGCCGGACCGCCGATCGAACCCAGGTAGAAGCCGCCGTTGGCCTTGCAGGCGTCCGTTACGGCCTGCGAGCGGTTGCCCTTGGCCACCATCACCATCGAGCCGCCGTGCTTCTGGAACAGATCGACATAGGGGTCCATACGTCCTGCCGTCGTCGGGCCGAACGATCCCGAAGCCATGCCGGCAGGAGTCTTTGCCGGACCGGCGTAGTAAACCGGGTGCTTCTTGAAGTACTCGGGCATCGGCTTGCCCTCGTCGAGCATCTGCTTGATGCGGGCGTGGGCGATGTCGCGGGCCACGATGAGCGTGCCGCGCAGGTTCAGACGCGTCTTGATCGGATACTTCGTCAGGATCTCGCGCACCTTGTCCATACCCTCGTCCAGATCGATGTCCACCGCGGGCGACATGGCCGGAGCCTCCTTCGGCAGGAAGCGGGCAGGGTTCTTCTCGAGCTCCTCGAGGAAGATGCCCTCGGGCGTGATCTTCGCCTTGATGTTGCGGTCGGCCGAGCAGCTGACGCCGATGGCCACGGGGCACGAGGCGGCGTGGCGCGGCGCGCGGATCACGCGCACGTCATGCACGAGGTACTTGCCGCCGAACTGGGCGCCCACACCGCTCTCGCGGCAGATCTTGAGCACCTTCTCCTCCCACTCCAGATCGCGGAAGCAGCGGCCGCCCTCGTTGCCCGAGGTCGGAAGCTCGTCGAGGTAGCCGGCCGAAGCCTTCTTCACCGTCGAGAGGCACATCTCGGCCGACGTGCCGCCGATGCAGATGGCCAGGTGGTAGGGCGGGCAGGCCGACGTGCCGAGGTCGAAGATATGCTGCTGGATGAATTTCGTGAGCGACTCCTCGTTGAGCAGCGCCTTGGTCTGCTGGTAGAGGAAGGTCTTGTTGGCCGAGCCGCCGCCCTTGGTGATGAAGAGGAACTCGTACTCCATGCCGGGCTTGCCGCCGTAGATGTCAATCTGCGCCGGAAGGTTCGTACCCGAGTTCTTCTCGTCGATCATCGTGAAGGGTACGACCTGCGAATAGCGGAGGTTGCGCTCCTTATAGGTCTCATAGACACCCTTTGCGATGCACTCGGCATCGTCGGCGCCGGTCCAGACATCCTCGCCCTTGTGGCCGATGCAGATGGCCGTACCGGTATCCTGGCAGGTCGGGAGCTCGCCCTCGGCGGCCACGCACTGGTTGAGCAGCATCGTGTAGGCCACGAACTTGTCGTTGTCGGTAGCCTCGGGATCATCGAGGATGTTGCGCAGCTTCTGCAGATGCGCCGCGCGCAGGTAGAACGAGACGTCCGAGTAGGCCGCCTTCGAAAGCAGTTCGAGACCTGCGGGGTCCACCTTCAAGATCTTGCGTCCGTCGCACTCGACGACCTTCACATAATCCTTCGTCAAAAGACGGTACTTCGTTTTGTCCTCCTGAATCGGGAAGGGCTCCTGATAAATGAAGTCTGCCATAATTCCAGTACTTATTATTAATATTCGTGTATGATCGGAACCGTACGCCGCGCAGCATCTCTCCGCGGCGGGCCTCCGGAAGCGGCACGCAGGGCGTTCCTCTCTCCGAAGGGTGCTCCGGTGCGCCAAACGGGGCCCCCTCAAGGCAAAAGCCCCG
>ERZ1664510.4-NODE-4-length-40479-cov-7.731372_pt1 | contig 40479 bp, 31 predicted proteins | sample MGYA00575337_ERZ1664510 | MGnify/ENA primary metagenome ERZ1664510 (study PRJEB40874, sample SAMEA4040744) | Gallus gallus | biome: gut; material: content | place: India | collected 2016-01-01 | study: EMG produced TPA metagenomics assembly of PRJEB14491 data set...
CGGCTTGGGCGGCGGGTGCGGTGGGGGATCCATCGGCGGCGGCTTCGGCGGCGGCAGCTTCGGCGGCGGCGGTGCCGGCTCGAAATGGTAATAAGAAACAAATTATAAAAACAACGATTATGAAAAAGTGGATCTGGATCGGTGTGGTCGCCCTTGTTGCGATCTTCTGCTACACCACCTACAACGGACTCGTTACGAAGGAGGAGGGGCTCGACAATGCCTGGTCGAATGTCGAGACGCAGTACCAGCGTCGTGCGGACCTCATTCCCAACCTGGTCAATACGGTCAAGGGCTATGCCGCCCATGAGTCCGAGACGCTCGGGGCGGTTACCGAAGCGCGTGCGAAGGCCACCTCGATCAACCTCTCGGCTTCGGACCTTACGCCCGAGAAGCTCGCGGCCTTCCAGCAGGCGCAGGCCGATGTGCGTTCGGCTCTGGGCCGCCTGATCGCCGTGGCGGAGAACTATCCCGACCTGAAGGCCAACCAGAACTTCCTGGAGCTTCAGGCGCAGCTCGAGGGCACGGAAAACCGCATCGCCGTCGCCCGCAAGGATTTCAATGCGGCGGCGCAGCGTTATAACGTTGCCGTGCGCCGTTTCCCGTCGAACCTGGTCGCCGGACTCTTCGGCTTCGAGAAGAAGCCCTATTTCGACGCTTCGGAAGGTGCCGACGAGGCTCCCGAGGTGCAGTTCTGAAATGCCCTCCGAGAAGACCCGCGGCTATGTGCTGGGAGCCGTAGCCGCCGCCAGTTACGGACTCAATCCGCTCTTCGCGCTGCCGCTCTATGAGGCGGGACTCGATCCGGATTCGGTCCTTTTTTACCTCTTTCTGCGCGCGGTCATCATGCTGGGACCGCTGTTGCCCGCCCCCCGCCGGGCGGTCGCCCTTTCCCGCCTCGACCTGCTGCCGCTGGCGGTCATGGGCCTCCTGTTCGCCTTCTCGTCGCTGACGCTTTTTGCCAGCTACAACTACATGGACGCCGGCATCGCCTCGACGATCCTCTTCCTCTACCCGGTCATGGTCGCCGTCATCATGGCGGTCTGCTTCCGCGAGCGGATCACGGCCGTTACGGTCCTTTCGATCCTGCTGGCCCTCGCGGGCATCGCCCTGCTCTACCGGAGCGGCGACGGGGCGACGTTGAGCCTGGTCGGGGTGGGGCTGGTTTTCCTCTCATCGCTCTGTTATGCGATCTACATCGTCGGGGTGAACCGCTCCTCGCTGTGCGAGCTCCCGACCGAGAAACTGACCTTCTATGCGTTGCTTTTCGGTTTGAGCGTCTATCTGGTCCGCCTGCGGGGTGTCGCCGACCTGCAGATGATCCCCTCGCCGCTGCTCTGGATCAACGCCTTTTCGCTGGCCCTCTTCCCCACGATCATCTCCCTTGTTACGATGGCCGGCGCCATCCGCCGCATCGGTTCCACGCCTACGGCGATCCTCGGAGCCTTGGAGCCCGTTACGGCCCTCTTTTTCGGGGTGCTGGTCTTCCACGAGCAGCTCACGTTGCGCATCCTCACGGGTGTCGTGCTGATCCTTGTAGCCGTAACGCTCATCATCGCCGGCAAATCCCTCCACATCCCGACCCCGGTGTCGCACTTGGCCTACCGCCTGTCGCATCCGCATCTTCCGCACTGGACCCTTGCCTGGCTGCGGCGCCTTCCCGTACCGCGGCTGCGGCATCGGAGATAGGGGCTACATGCGCCCCTTCTCCTCGGAAGCCGCCGCCTCCACGGCCTTCTTGCGGAAGGCCTTTCCCGCCTTGAAGTTGTAGGTGAATCCCACCTGTACCGACGCCGTGGTCCACGGCTGTCGGGTCCGTACCTCGCGGACGAATCCATCGCCCGTCGTGGCGAACCGCTGCGCCTCGTTGAGCAGGGCATATCCCGTTACGGAGAGGGTGAACCGTTCGCCGAAACGCTTCTTCACGCCCGCATTGAGGAACTGCATCGGTTCGAGCAGGATGTTCCCGACCTCCAGACGGCCCTGATAGCGGTAGGAGAGATCGATGTACCATTTTCCCGGCAGCGAGAAGGTGGTCGAAGCATTCAGGAAGACGATGTTCCGGAACGTCTCCGGGGCATGCTGGTCGAGCCGCTGCCCGCGCCGCATGAAGTTGGCGCCGAGGTTGAGCTGCATCCATTTCGCAGGCTGGAAGGGGAGGTTGGCGGCCAGATACCAGCACTTCGTCCGGTCGAAATTGACCCACAGCAAGCCGAGCATGTCGGGATCGTCCGCGTCGGCGCGTATCGTCTGGTTGATCTCGTCCCTGTCGAGCTGAACGCCGGCCGTGAGAGTGTATTTGTGGGCCATGACGAGCGTCAGGCTGATATCCTGCTCATAGGCGGGGTTGAGCAGCGGGTTTCCGATCTGATAGGTGTAGTCCGAGACCTGCATCCGCTGGGGGGTGAGGCACCAGAATCGGGGGCGTTCGATGGTCCGGGCATACTGGGCGACCAGCGACCAGGCGCCGTCTTCCGTCAGTTCGTAGGAGAGGTTGGCGTTCGGGAAGAGCGAGAAGTAATCCTGTGCGACCGTACCGTTGCGCCCGTAGGTGTGGGTATACTCCCCGCGCACGCCGGCCACCAGGCTCCAGCGCCCCAGATCGGCCGACACGACGCCGTAGGCGGCCGCGATGTGCTCCGTGTAGTTGATTTCGAAGCTCTGCGCCTCGTTGCGTACCCACGACTCCCCGTGCAGGTATTCGTACAGGGCGTTGTTGCGCATCTCGTTGCGCGTGTATTTGGCTCCGGCCTTGAGACTCCAGCGGGGTGAGAACTTCTTTTCGAGGGCGATCGTCAGCGCCGCCACGTCGTAGCTGCTCCGCGTGCGGTCGCGGTAGAGCGAATCGACGGCTGCCGGCAGCTCCGTTCCCGTTATGCGGCTCCGGTTGTCATTCGCATCTTCCGTATTGCGGTGGGCGTAGTCTCCCAGCACCTTGAGCGTCGAACCGAGCGTGTCGATCTTCCAGACGTAGTTGAACGTCCCTTCGTATCCGTTGATGATGCTGCTGTTCGTGTAGTTGCTTGCGGAGTTCGTGTTGCTCCGGGTCATCATGTCGGTCGTCGTTTCGGTCTTGCCCTCGGTGCCGAGATGCAGGTAGGAGAATTCGGCGCCGAGGCTGTGCCGGTCGTTGATCTCGTAAAATGCGCCTATGGTTGCGCCGCCGTTGCGGTCCGTGTCGTCGAGCCTGGAGTGTGCCCGGAGTTCCTTCTGCTGCATGGTGTATGCGGTCTGCTCTTCGGCATGAAAGATGGAACTGCCCAGATTGCCCCAAGCCGAGGCGTTGAGGTCCCATTTCCCGCTGTGCAGGGAGATGTTGCCGCCCGGGTAATAGGCGTGCTGCCGGCTGCTCTGCGTGGTGCGCATCGAAAGGGAGCCCTGCATGCCGTTTTCGCGCTGCTTGCGGAGCGTGATGCGGATGATGCCGCCCGTGGCATCGGCATCGTGGTCGGCGCCGGTTATGGGGATGACCTCGATTTTCTGAATCTCCTCGGCGCGCAGCGAGCGCAGGTAGGTCGTCAGCTGCTCGGGTTCGAGCCGCAGTTCGCGGTCGTTCACAAAGACCTTCGTGCCGCTTTTGCCGTTGATCGATATGCGCTCGTTGTCCATCCAGACACCCGGAGCCCTTTCGAGCAGCTCGGCACCATCCTTTCCGATGGCCGCCGGGGCGTTGGCCACATCCATGACGAAACGGTCGGCTTCGCGGCGTATGAGCTGCGCCTTCACCACGACCCCTTCGATCTGCGTAGTCGCCGCATGCAGCGTAAAGTCGCCCAGATCGTTTTCGGCTTCGACCCGTACGCTCTGCGTCAGCGGCTCGTAACCCAGATACTGGATCTGCAGCGTATAGTCGCCCGTGGGGACCTTCAGCGAGAAACGCCCTTCGGGGTCGGTCGCCATGCCGGCCACCTGCTCCCCGTTGTCGAGCAGTACGACCGTGGCATATTCGATTGCCTGCCCCTGCTCATCCACGACGCGGCCTTTCGACGGGTAAAGACGGGCCGCAAATGCACTTTGGAGCCCGAAGGCCACCGCTACGAGAAGAATCATCCAAGTTTTCATGCTATTCTGTGTTTATTTGTAGTTTGTCTTGTTTGTTATCTGACGACACAAAGATATGTAAAAATATCTATACTGTGCAATACATAGTACTCAATTTTTGAGAATTTTTTAAATACCTATATATATTGCCGCACATCGAACATCTCCTTTTTCGGGTTGTACCCGTGAAGTTCCGGAATCCGGCCGAATGGCAGGGAGCGAATGGGGCAGGGATATGCTGTTCCCGTTATGAGAGGCGATATACCGTGAAAAGGGGCGGTTTTATCTGTGAGCCTTGGAATGCGGTATCGGAATTGTCCGTCGGCCGAAGCCGGTATGCCGGCGATTTCCGACGGTATTGCGGTGTGTCTGCCTGAAAATCCGACGGCCGGGACCTCTATTTTCGTAAAAATTTTGTTGAAAAAACGCAATGCGGCGGGGTAGGAATCCCCGGAAAAAAGTGCTATCTTTGCAGGAAGATTTTTTCGGGAATATCCGGTTCCGCTGCGGCTTCGGACCGCATGCGGAATCGTGGTGTGCCCTATCGGACGACTATGATAAGCGCGCTTTATTACCTGTTTCTGGTGCTGCTGTGCACCTTTTTCATGATTCTTTCGGCCGTGGCGCTGGTGCTCTGCGCCCCGTTCGACCGTTCGCGCCGTGTGGTGCACGGTCTTTCGCGCATTCTTGTGCGGATCTTTTTCGCCATTCCGCCCTTCTGGCGGCAGCGGGTTATCGGACTGGAGCATGTCGATCGGCGTAAAAGTTACGTTATCGTACTGAACCATAATACGGTGATCGATATCCCGACGCTCTACTACCTGCCGCTCAATTTCCGCTGGGTTTCGAAACGCGAGGTCTACAAGGTTCCCTTCTTCGGGCAGTTCCTCTTCCTGCATGGTGATATCTGCATCAACCGGGGTCGTGCAGCGGAGGCCATGGAGCAGATTCTGCGCGAAGGCCGTATGTGGATTGCGCGGGGCGCTTCCGTGGCGATCTTCCCCGAAGGCACACGCTCGAAGGACGGCGAGATCCACCGCTTCAAGGCGGGAGCCTTCACGCTGGCGCGCGAGGCGGGGGTGGATATCCTTCCTGTGGTGCTCGACGGCACGAAGACGCTTATCGGCAGGAATGCCCTGTTCAACTGGCGCAACCGGATCACGATCCGCGTACTGCCTCCGGTCCCGGCTGCAGAGGTTGCCTCGACGGACCCGCACCTGCTCATGGAGCGCGTGCACGATGCGATGTGCGCGGCGCTTTCCGAAATCCGCGACAAACGATAGACTATGGCAGATTTACTCAATACGAACGCAAACAACTACGGCGACGATGCCATCGTAACCCTGTCGCCCCGGGAGCATATCCGACTGCGCCCGGGCATGTATATCGGCAAGCTGGGCGATGGCTCGCAGGCTGACGACGGCATCTACGTCCTGATCAAGGAGGTCGTCGATAATTCGGTGGACGAGTTCATCATGGGGGCCGGGCACCGCATCGACATCACCGTCGAGGATAACGTCGTTACGGTCCGCGACTACGGCCGCGGCATTCCGCTCAAGTCGCTTGCGGCGGCCGTTTCGGAGATGAATACGGGCGGCAAGTACGGCGGTACGGCCTTCAAGAAGACCGTGGGTCTGAACGGCGTGGGCGTGAAGGCCGTGAACATGCTTTCGAGCGCCTTCACGGCGCGTTCGGTCCGCGACGGCGAGGCGCGAACGGTAACCTTCTCGCAGGGTCTCGAGCAGAGCGACCGGTGGGAGAGCGGTGTCGGGGAGAAGAACGGTACGCTCATCTCTTTCCGTGTCGATGAGGAGATTTTCGGCGCCTACTCCTACAACATGGAGTATGTCGAGCAGATGGTCAAGAACTACACCTACCTGAATCTGGGCCTGACGTTCACGCTCAACGGCCGGAGTTACGTCTCGAAAAACGGCCTGCTGGACCTGCTCAACGAGAATATGACCGAAGATCCGCTCTATGCGCCGATCCACCTTTCGGGCGACGATATCGAGGTGGCCATCACCCACGGTTCGGGTTACGGCGAGAGCTACTATTCGTTCGTCAATGGCCAGTACACCTCGCAGGGCGGTACGCACCAGGCGGCTTTTCGGGAGGCTATCGCGAAGACCATCAAGGAGTTTTATCATAAGGACTACGATCCCTCGGATGTCCGTACATCGATCATTGCGGCCATTTCGGTCAAGGTAACCGATCCGGTTTTCGAGTCGCAGACGAAGATCAAGCTCGGCTCGAAGGAGATCGAGCCGGGTGTTTCGATGCGCAACTTCGTCATGGATTTCCTGGGCAAGCAGCTCGACGACTACCTGCACAAGCATCCCGAGACGGCGCAGACGCTGCAGAAGAAGATCGTCGAGAACGAGAAGGAGCGCAAGGCCATTTCGGGCATCCAGAAGAAGGCGCGCGAGACGGCCAAGAAGGTGTCGCTCAACAACCGCAAGCTGCGCGACTGCAAGATTCACTTCACGGACAAGAACGATCTGGCCGAGCAGTCGATGATCTTCATCACGGAGGGCGATTCGGCTTCGGGGTCGATCACCGCCTCGCGCGACGTCCGCACGCAGGCGGTCTTCTCGCTGCGGGGCAAGCCGCTCAACTGCTACGGGCTGACCAAGAAGGTGGTCTACGAGAACGAGGAGTTCAACCTCCTGCAGGCGGCGCTCAATATCGAGGAGGATATGGAGAACCTGCGCTACAACAAGGTCATCATCGCCACCGATGCCGATGTCGATGGCATGCACATCCGCCTGCTGCTCACGTCGTTCTTCCTGCAGTTTTTCCCCGACGTGATCCGTTCGGGACACCTCTATATCCTGCAGACGCCCCTGTTCCGTGTCCGCAACAAGAAGGTAACCTTCTACTGCTATTCGGAGGAGGAGCGTCTGAAGGCCATCGAGCGGTGCGGAACCGGAGCGGAGATCACGCGTTTCAAAGGTTTGGGCGAGATCTCCTCCACGGAGTTCAAGGAGTTCATCGGTGAGAACATGCGGCTCGACCGCGTGCGCCTGACGAAGGATGATCCGATCCACGATCTGCTGGAGTTCTACATGGGCAAAAACACCTTCGAGCGGCAGGGATTCATCATCGACAACCTGCGCATTGAGGAGGATTTGGTTGAACAGGATCTGAAAATCAGCTGACTATGACAGATAATGATAAAGATACGCAAGGCCTGATTCCCGGAGATTCCGCCGGCGTACCGGAGGCTGCTCCCGGGAATCCCGATGCCGGGAGCGATCCCGTTGCGGCACCTGCGGCCAGGCCGGGCAAATACGATCGGATCACGCAGGACGAGGGAGTGCGGAAGCTTTCGGGCATGTACCGCAACTGGTTCCTGGATTACGCCTCGTACGTCATTCTGGAACGCGCCGTCCCGCATGTCGAGGACGGTCTGAAACCCGTGCAGCGGCGTATCCTGCACGCCATGAAGAGCGTGGATGACGGCCGCTACAACAAGGTTGCGGGTATCGTCGGTGAGACGATGAAGTACCATCCGCACGGCGATGCGTCGATCAAGGACGCCCTCGTGCAGCTGGGCCAGAAGGACCTGCTGATCGACTGCCAGGGCAACTGGGGCAATATCCTCACGGGCGACGATGCCGCCGCGGGCCGATATATCGAGGCACGCCTTTCGAAATTCGCCCTCGAGGTGGTCTTCAACCGCAAGACCACCGAGTGGATGCGCTCCTACGACGGCCGCAACGACGAGCCCGTTACGCTGCCGATCAAGTTCCCGTTGCTGCTGGCGCAGGGCTCGGACGGCATCGCCGTGGGCCTCGCTTCGAAGATCCTGCCGCACAACTTCATCGAGCTGATCAATGCCGCCATCGCGCACCTTCAGGGGCGTGATTTCGAGCTTTACCCCGATTTCCCGACGGGCGGCATGGCCGATGTAAGCCGTTATAACGACGGCCTGCGGGGCGGTACGGTCAAGGTGCGTGCGAAGATTTCGAAGATCGACAAACGGACCCTGGCCATCACGGAAATCCCCTATACGACGACCACCGAGTCGATCAAGGAGTCGATCATCAAGGCCAACGACAAGGGGAAGATCAAGATCCGCAAGGTGGACGACAATACGGCCGACAAGGTGGAGATCGTGATCCAGGTGGCTCCTGACGAGTCGTCGGACAAGACCATCGACGCGCTCTATGCCTTTACGGACTGCGAGGTGTCGATCGCTCCGAACGCCTGCGTCATCTGGGAGGACAAGCCGCACTTCCTCGGCGTGAAGGAGATCCTCCGCCGCTCGGCCGAACATACGAAATACCTCCTGGGCCGCGAGCTGGAGATCCGCCTCGGAGAGCTGCAGGAGGCGTGGCATGCCGCCTCGCTCGAACGCATCTTCATCGAACACAAACTCTACCAGCTGATCGAGGGATGCAAGACCCGCGAGGAGGCCTATGCGGCTGTCGATAAAGGATTGGATCCCTTCAAGAAACAGCTGCGGCGTGAAGTAACGCTCGAGGATGTGCAGAAGCTCACCGAGCTGAAGTTCATCCGCATTTCGCGCTACGATACCGAGAAGGCCGACAACGAGATCCGCCAGATCGAGGAGGATATCCGCACGACGCAGTACAACCTGGCCCACCTGACCGACTATACGGTGGCTTACTACGAGCGTATCCGCGACAAGTACGGCAAGGGCCGCGAACGCCGCACCGAGCTCCGCGAGTTCGACTCGATCGAGGCGACGAAGGTGGCCGTTACGAACGCCAAGCTCTATGTGGACCGCGCCGAGGGCTTCTTCGGCATCGGCAAGTCGATGAAGGATGCCGAGTTCGTCTGCGACTGCTCGGATATCGACGATGTGATCGTCTTCACGAAGGAGGGTCGGTACGTCATTACGAAGGTTTCGGAGAAGGCCTTTTTCCAGAAGGGCATCTACTATATCGGCGTCTTCAAGCGCAACGACGAACGTACGATCTACAACGTGCTCTACCGCGACGGCAAGAACGGCCCGCTGATGATGAAGCGCTGCGCCATCAAGGGCATCACGCGCGACAAGGAGTACGACATCACGAAGGGAACACCGCGCAGTGAGATTGTCTATATGTCTGTCAATCCGAACGGTGAGGCCGAGGTGCTGAAGGTTTACTTCAAGCCGCGTCCGCGCCTGAAAAAGCTCATCGTCGATCTCGATTTCTCGACGCTGGCCATCAAGGGGCGCCAGAGCCAGGGCAACCTCTTCTCGCGCTACGGCATCAGCAAGATCGTTCTCAAGGAACGGGGCGCCTCGACGCTCGGCGGCCTGAACGTCTGGTTCGACGAGGATGTGCGGCGTCTGAATTCGGACGGTCGCGGCAAGTACCTCGGTGAGTTCAAGGGCGACGACAGGTTAATCGTGTGGACCTCTAAAAATCAGTACTATATCACCGGTTACGATCTCGGGCAGCACTTCCCCGACGATACGGTGCTTGTGGAGTGCTACGATCCCGACCGGGTCTATAATCTCTGCTATTACGACCGCAGCCAGCAGTATTACTATATGAAGCGCTTTACGGCCGAGATGAGCGACCGCCTGCAGGCCTTCCTCGACGAGGACGCCGATTTCGTCTGCGTTACGGGATGCCCCGGCTCACAGCTCGAGATCACCTACAAGGGGGCGCATGCTTCGCGTCCGGCCGATCTGCTGGATGTGGACAGTTTTGTCGGGGTGAAGAGCCATCGGGCCAAGGGCAAGCGTCTGACGACCTACGAGGTGGCGGCGCTGCGCTTCCTCGAACCCGAACTGCCTCCCGAACCCGAAGAGGAGGAGTCCGACGAGGCCCTGCTTGACGACATGCTGGAGGCCAACGCTCCGGAGACGGCTGCGACCGACAATGCCGGCGCTGTGGCTTCCGACGGAGCGCAGACTTCGGATTCCGGAGCACCGAAAGAGCCCCGCAGGGCCGCTTCGGAGAAGGCGCCGAAAGCGGAGCCCGCAACCTATGGCCTGCCGCAGACCGGCACGGTCGCCGGCGGCGTCGAGTTTGAGATCGAACGTGCGAAAGGCGATGCGGATGAGCTGATTGATCCCGAGCAACTAAACCTTTTCTGAAGATGAAACGGCTTTTTCTCGTCGGTTATATGGGCTGCGGCAAGAGCACGCTCGGGCGGAAGCTGGCCCGGCGGCTCGGTGCGGCTTTTATCGATACGGATGCCCGGGTCGAGGAGCACGAAGGGGCTACCGTGGCCGATGTATTCCGTTATGAGGGAGAGACCCGTTTCCGCGAGATCGAGCGGGATGTTCTGGAGGAGGCCATCCGCGAGGGGGGCGATGCGGTGATCTCCACCGGTGGAGGCCTTCCGACCTGGAGCGACAACATGGAGTGCATGAACCGTGCGGGGCTTACGGTCTATCTGCGCCGTACGCCCGAACAGATCGCCCGGCGCCTGAGTCCTTACGGGCGGCAGAAGCGTCCCCGGCTGCGCGGCTTGAACGACGAGGAGCTGGTGGCCTTCATGACGCGCGATATGGCCGCCCGGGAGCCCTTTTATGCAAAGGCTGCCTTGACAATCGAGTGCGGTGCGATGTCCGACGACGAGATTGCCGATCTTATTCTGAACGCTCTTCATGAACCATCCTTGCAATAATGCGCCGATCGGAGTCTATGACTCGGGGCTGGGCGGCCTGACCGTCTGGCGCGAGATCCGGCGTGCCCTGCCCGGAGAGTCGCTCGTCTACCTGGGCGACGGCAAGAACTGCCCCTATGGCTCCCGCCCGCGGGAGGAGGTACGCCGCCTGGCCGACGAATCCGTCGGCCGGTTGGTCGCCGGGGGGTGCAAACTGGTCGTGGTGGCCTGCAATACGGCGACGGCTGCGGCGATCGACTTTCTGCGTGAAAAATACGCTGCGATTCCCATCGTGGGGATGGAGCCGGCCGTGAAACCCGCCTGTCTGGCAACCCGTACCGGCGTGGTGGGGGTGCTGGCTACGGAGCGGAGCCTCGACGGCGAGCTGTTCCGGCGTACGGCGGCCAAATACGGCGACGGCATCGAGGTGCTGACGCTTCCCGGCCGGGGTTTTGTCGAACTGGTCGAAGCGGACCGCGAGGGAACCTCCGAAGCCGAGGCCTGCGTGCGCACTGCGCTGGAGCCGATGTTGGCCCGGGGGGCCGATCAGATCGTGCTCGGATGCACGCACTATCCCTTCCTGCGTTCGGTCATGGAACGTGTCGTCGCCGGCCGCGGCGTGGCGATCATCGACCCCTCGCCGGCCGTTGCACGGCGGGTCGTGCAGCTGCTCGACCGCGACGGCCTGCGGGCCGCTCCGGACCATCGGCCCGACTATACGTTTCTTACCTTTGCCGATGCGGCCTACCGGAAGCGTCTCGAAGCAAAGGCCTTCGAAGAGGTGTAGCGATTCATTGTGTTGATATCTTGCGCTTTCGGTTTATTTTACTTCCGCATTTGTTTTTATAACCGGCATAATATGCTGTTCTGCATGGTTGTATGACATATCGCCGGTGTTATTTCTCTCTTTGTATTTTTGATTCTGCAAATTATTTCGTAACTTCGCTTGATAATATCAAGCGTTAGAGACATGGCATCCAAAAACAGTTCCTCCACCTCCCCGAACCGACGTCAGGGCGTCCAGCGATCCAACGGCGACAGCTTCCGCTGGATTGCGGGTCTGGTATTGCTTTTCGGAGGCCTGTTCGCCATCGCCTCGGTGCTCTTTTCGTTCGTCAGCTGGGATGTCGATCAAAGCATCCTCCAGAAGACGGCCGAGGAGCGCGAACTGCTCGGCAACGAGGTCGAGAATCTTTGCGGAGAGGTCGGTGCCCGGATCGGGCGGAAGCTGGTGGATGACTCGTTCGGCGTTTTCGGTATCCTGATTCCCGTGATGATAGCGCTCATCGGCCTGCGGATCATCCGGCAGCGGCCGCTGCTCGTGAATCATTCGATCCTCTCGCTTTTCCTGATACTTATTCTCGGGTCGCTGACCCTCGGATTCGCCTTCGGCAATAACTGGAGCCTGTGCTGTTCCACGGGATGGGGCGGTACCTTCGGCATCGAGACGGCCGCCTGGCTGCACGGCCATATCGGGGTCTTCGGAACCCTGATCCTGCTCCTGGGCGGCTGGATCCTGACGGGTGTCTTTATCAACCGCAACTTCATCAACAAGGTAAACCGGGCGGGCAACGTCATGGTGGACCGCGGCGAGCGGATCGTCGAGACGGTCCGCCGCAAGGTTTCGGGCCGTGTGGCCGAAGACGAGCCGCTTGGCGGCGAGGCCTTCCGCGATACGGAGCCTGCTGCGGCGGAGTCCGAACCGGACCCGGAACCCGAATCCGGGCGGAGAAGAAGTGTCGCGGCCGGGCCTTCGGTTGCGTCGAAAGTTACGGAGGAGGAGCCTGCCGTGATGGAGCCGATGGATGCCGCCGCGCTGCGTGAGGCCGTGCATCGCGAGGCGGTGCCTGCCGATCCGAAGCCGGCAGGAACTTCGGATGAACCTGCCGATCCGGCCCGGCGCCGGTCCGCGGTGGAGACGGATCCCTTTGTGGAGCTGACTCCCGATGGGACGCCGCTTGCCGGAACGCAGGAGTCCGATGTCGAAATATTGCCGGATGATGAGGAGTTCACGGAGGTGGATCTTTCCCATCCGGAGGGACGTGTAGTCATGGGACGCGGCGGTCTGGTCGAATTGGACCGTCCGGCAGCGCCATCGCGGCCTGCCGCCGGGCCGGAAGGGCCTTTTACCGAAATTCTCGTGGAAGGTGCCAACTCCGGAGAGGAGCAGCCTGCGGAGCCGCAGCGGCGTTTTCCGGGGCGTCGCGAGCCGGCGGAGGAGCGTCCCGTTTTCGAGGAGTTTTCCGTTGCCGAAGACGGGGAGGAGCATCCTGCCGCACCGGAAGCCGGAGAAGCGACGGAAGGGGTGGTCGTTACGGTCGAGGCCCGCGAGGCCCAGTTGGTCGATGAGCGCCGCATTACAACCGAGAGCTATGATCCGCTGAAGGATCTGGTGAACTACCACAAACCTCCCGTAACGCTGCTTGAGGATTATATTTCCGATTCGGAGGTTTCCGACGAGGAGATCTTCGAGAACAAGACCAAGATCGAGGAGACGCTCAAGAATTTCGGAATTCCGATCCAGCGCATCAAGGCGACGGTGGGACCCACCGTTACGCTCTACGAGATCGTGCAGAAGCAGGGTGTGAAGATCTCCCGGATCCAGGGTCTGCAGAACGATATCGCCCAGAGCCTCAAGGCCGAGTCGGGCATCCGCATCATCGCGCCGATTCCCGGACGGGGCACGATCGGCATCGAGGTGCCGAACCGCAACAAACAGGTGGTGTCGATGTATTCGGCCCTGCGCTCGAAACGCTTTTTCGATCAGGTGCAGCGGGCCGAGCTGCCGGTGGTGATCGGCCGCACGATCCAGAACGAGAACTATGTTTTCGATCTGACGAAAATGCCTCACCTGCTGGTTGCCGGAGCTACCGGACAGGGCAAGTCGGTGGGATTGAATGCCATCATCACCTCGCTGCTCTACAGCAAGCACCCTGCGCAGCTCAAGTTCGTGATGATCGACCCCAAGATGGTCGAATTCTCGCTCTACGCGAAGATCGAGCGCCACTTCCTGGCCAAGATGGAGTCGGAGGACGAAGCAATCATCACCGATCCCAAGAAGGCGGTCTATACGCTCAACTCGCTCTGTGTGGAAATGGACAACCGTCTGGAGCTCTGCAAGAAGGCCGGAACGCGCAATATCGTCGAGTATAACGAGAAATTTACGTCGCGCCGGCTCAATCCGATGCACGGACACCGCTTTCTGCCCTATATCGTCGTGGTGATCGACGAGTTCGCCGACCTGATCATGACGGCCAAGGAGGTCGAGACCCCCGTAACGCGTCTGGCGCAGAAGGCCCGCGCCATCGGCATCCACCTGATTATCGCTACGCAGCGACCCTCGGTCGATGTCATCACGGGCAAGATCAAGGCCAACTTCCCGGCGCGCATCGCCTTCCGCGTGATGCAGATGATCGACTCGCGGACGATTCTCGACCGTCCGGGTGCCGACCAGCTGATCGGCCGCGGCGACATGCTTATCTCGAAGGACGGAGAGCTGACGCGTATCCAGTGTGCGCTGGTCGAGACGAAGGAGGTCGAACGCATCGTCGATTACATCTCCAAACAGCAGGGCTATACTTCGGCTTATACGCTGCCCGACTACACGCCCGAAAGCAACGGCGAGGGCGGACTGGGCAGCGAGGAGGCGTCGGCCCCCGTGAAATACGACTCGCTCTTCGCCGAGATCGCCCGCGACGTGGTGAGCGGCGGACAGATCTCGACCTCGATGATCCAGCGCAACTACGAGGTGGGCTTCAACCGTGCGGGACGTATCATGATGCAGCTCGAGCGGGCCGGCATCGTCGGACGCCAGCAGGGTGCCAAGCCCCGCGACATCCTCTACCACGACCTGCCGTCGCTCGAGGCGAAGCTCCAGGAGATGGGGCTCTTCTGACGGGCGGCCGGATGCGGAGTGTGCCGACGGATTTTGAAAATACCCGAAACATGATTGCAACGATGAAACGGATAAAAGTGATGGCCTGCATGGCGCTCCTGCTGGGAGGCCTGTGCAACGTGTCGGCGGCCGACCGTGCCGGGGAGATCCTCGGGCGTGTCGCGGACGGATTCCGCACGATGAAACGCTATACGGTGCGTTTCGAGATCGTGGCCGACGACTACCGCACGGCGGGCGGCTATGCCGTCAGCGACGGAAACTACCGCCTCTACCTGGGCGACGATGCCGAGGTCTTCTCCGACGGGAAGGTCCGTTACGAGGTGGACCACCGCCGCGGGGAGGTTACGATCTCGGAGGTGAACCGCTCGAGCCGCAACATCCTGGACAATCCCGTCCGGGCCTTCGACTTCCTCGACAGCGAATATGCCTTTACGCTGGAGTGGGAGCGCGACGGAAAGGCCTGCGTCCGGCTGACCCCGACGGACGGGAGCAATGCCGCGTCGGGCGAGGTAACGCTCACAGTCGATACCGCCTCGATGCGTCCCCTGTCGCTGGCCTATGACTACGACGGCGAGCGGGTCGATGTCTCCGTTGAAGCGATCGAACCGAATGCGGATGCCTATCGCGCCTTCGACCGCAAGGCCTGCGACGGCTACGAATTCATCGACTTCCGGTAGGTGCGGCAACCCGGCCGGTGCCCGTGTCCGAAGTTGCGATGCGGCTTCTGCGGACGTGTTTTATTCCCGACCCTCGGTCGGGAATTTTTTTTGAGGCCGTCAGATCGCCGGAAAAGGGCCGAAAATGGCCGCTTTGTCGGAAAATATCGCGCGCGGGCATGTGATTTTCCCCGGCAAAGTTGGTCAGATCGCAAGAAATTACTATTTTTGTTCGTTATTCGACGGGTCGCAGCGACCCGCGCTGTCGAGGAAACAGGTTTTAAAGAAGAGATAAGAGATAGATGCTAACAGAAGAAGAAAAGAATGCCGGTTTGGTGGGGCGGATCATCCCCATCAATATCGAAGAGCAGATGAAGTCGGCCTACATCGACTACTCGATGTCGGTGATCGTGTCGCGCGCCCTACCCGACGTGCGGGACGGCCTGAAACCCGTACACCGACGCATCCTCTACGATATGAGCGCCGAGCTCAACCTCTACTCGGACAAACCCACCCGTAAGTCGGCCCGTATCGTCGGCGACGTACTCGGTAAGTTCCACCCCCACGGCGACTTGTCGGTCTACGACGCCATGGTCCGCCTGGCCCAGGAGTGGTCGATGCGTTACCCGCTCGTGGACGGGCAGGGTAACTTCGGATCGATGGACGGCGACTCGCCGGCCGCCATGCGTTATACCGAGGCCCGCATGAAGAAGATCACCGACGAGGTGATGGCCGACATCGACAAGGAGACGGTCGATTGGACGCTCAACTTCGACGATACGATTCCCGAACCGACGGTGCTGCCGACGAAGATTCCGCTGCTGATCGTGAACGGTGCGAGCGGTATCGCCGTGGGTATGGCGACGAACATGGCCCCGCACAACCTCTCGGAGGTCGTGGATGCCTGCTGCGCCTATGTCGATAATCCCGAGATTACGGGTGAGGAGCTGCTGCACTACGTCAAGGGTCCCGACTTCCCGACGGGAGGCATCATCTACGGATACGAAGGGGTCAAGGAGGCGATGCTCACGGGCCGCGGCCGCGTGGTCATGCGCGCCAAGACCGAAATCGAACATACCCCCTCGGGTCGCGAGTGCATCGTGATCACCGAGATCCCCTACATGATCAACAAGGCCGAGATGATCAAGAAGATCGCCGACATGATCAATGACAAGAAGATCGACGGCATCTCCTACATCAACGACGAGTCGGACCGCAACGGCCTGCGCATCATCATCATCCTGAAACATGACGCCGTGGCGAGCGTGGTGCTCAACACGCTGTTCAAGAATACGCCGCTGCAGACCTCGTTTGCCGTGAACAACATCGCGCTGGTGAACGGCCGTCCGCAGCTGCTTACGATGCGCGATCTGATCCGCCACTTCATCGACCACCGCCACGATGTGGTGGTGCGCCGCACGCGCTACGACAAGCGCAAGGCCGAGGAGCGCCTGCACATCGTGCTGGGCCTGCTGATCGCCCAGGACAACATCGACGAGATCGTGCGGATCATCCGTTCGTCGAAGACCCCCGACGAGGCCAAGCAGACGATGATGGAGCGCTTCGAGCTGGACGACATCCAGGCTTCGGCGATCATCGAGATGCGCCTGCGCGCCCTGACGGGGCTCGAGCACGGCAAACTTGTTGCCGAGCGCGACGAGCTGATGGCTCTCATCGCCCATCTCACGGAAGTGCTGGCCAACGTGGCGATGCAGATGCAGATTGTCAAGGACGAGCTGCTGGAGATCAAGGAGAAGTACGGCGACGAGCGCCGCTCGCAGATCGTCTATGCTTCGGAGGAGTTCAATCCCGAGGATTTCTACGCCGACGACGACATGGTCATCACCATCTCGCACATGGGATACATCAAGCGCACGCCGCTGGCCGAGTACCGTACGCAGAACCGCGGCGGGGTGGGTGCCAAGGGCAGTGCCACGCGCGACGAGGACTTCATCGAGCACATCTACGTCGCCTCGATGCACAATACGATGCTCTTCTTCACGGAGAAGGGCCGCTGCTACTGGCTCAAGGTCTACGAAATTCCCGAGGGTACGCGCTCGTCGAAGGGCCGCGCCATTCAGAACGTCATCCAGATCGAGCCCGAGGACAAGGTCCGCGCCTATATCAATGTCAAGCGGCTGGACGATGCGGAGTATGTGAACAACAACTTCATCATCATGTGTACCAAGGACGGTACGATCAAGAAGACGAAGCTCGAAGCCTACTCGCGTCCGCGCCAGAACGGTGTCAATGCCATCGTGATCCGCGAGGGCGACCAGCTCATCGAGGCCAAGCTCACGAGCGGCGAGGCCGAGGTGATGATCGCGGCCCGCGAAGGCAAGGCGATCCGCTTCAACGAAAATACGGTGCGCCCGATCGGACGTGTCGGCGCCGGCGTGCGCGGCATCTCGATCGACGAATCGGACGAGGTGGTCGGCATGATCTGCGTGGAGCCCGACTCGAAGCAGGACGTGCTGGTATTGAGCGAGAACGGTTACGGAAAGCGTACCGATCTGGATGAGTACCGCATCACGAACCGCGGCGGCAAGGGCGTCAAGACCATCAACATTACCGAAAAGACAGGCAAACTCATATCGATCCAGGCCGTTACGGACGATAACGACCTGATGATCATCAACCGTTCGGGACTCACCATACGCACCGCCGTGTCGCAGATCCGTCTTGCGGGACGCGCTACGCAGGGCGTGCGTATCATCAATCTCCGCGAAGGGGACGCCATCGCCTCGGTGATGGCCGTGCCGGCCGCCGGAGCCGATGAAGATATCGAGTCCGCGGAGTCGGCGGCAGAGGGTGTTGCAACACTTGCCGGTCCGGAGTCTCCTGCGGAGCAGTAGCCTTTGGCGCGCGGCGCGGGGGAGGTCCCGCGATGTGATAGAAATGGAACAATTAAACTAAATTTTTATTGATTATGAAAAAGACGATTTTGACGGCTCTGGCCGCAATGCTTCTGGCTGTTCCCGCAGTGCAGGCCCAGAAGGTGAACAAGGAGGCGCTCCTGTCGAAGATCGAGAAGAGCGACGAAGCCGTTGTCGATGCCAAGAAGGGTGCAAAGGCTGCAACCTGGATTGCCCGCGGCAAGGCCTATTACGATGCCGCCGTGGCTGCCACGAAGAGCCTTTTTGCCGGACTCGACGGCGCGATGCTCAAACTGGCTGACGGCGATCCCACGTCCGTAGGTACGGAGACGGTGAACGGCGTGGAGTATGAAGCCTGGGTATATCCCTTCTATACGGCCTATATGGAGGGCGGCAAGGTGAAGACCTGGAAGCAGACCCAGTCGATTTACGACGGAGCCATCGAGAAGGCGCTCGAATCCTATGAGAAGGCCTACGAACTCGATCCCAAGAGCGCTTCGAAGGTAAAGGAGGGTCTCCAGCAGATCAGCGATTTCTGCTCGCAGGTCGGCAATGCCGGTCTGGATACGGGCGCTTTCGTAGAGGCTGCCGATTCCTACATTCTGGCATTCAAGGCCCAGTCCTGCCCCGCCTATGAGGGAAACCCCGATCCCGCGCTGCTCTATTATGCCGGCTATCTGCGTACGGTGGACGGCGCTACCAACCCCGAGTCGTTCGTGCTGGGCGGCGAGTATCTCTCCCGGGCAATCGACATGGGTTATGCCGATGAGGAGGGCAACATCTACTACTACCTCTTCCACTGCTACTACGGACAGAAGGACAAGGATCGTTCGTTCCTCGAGAAGGCCAAGCAGATGCTGCTCTCGGGTGTCGAGAAGTTCCCGAAGAACGACCGCATCATCGACGGTCTGGTGCAGCTCTATACCTCGCCCGACGACAAGGTGGGTGATCCGGCCGATCTGATCACTCTGATCGACAAGGCCATCGAGGTCAATCCCTCGAGTGTGGATCTGTGGTTCGGCCGCGGCCGTATCTTCTATGCCCTGAAGGATTACGATCAGAGCATCGAGTCGTTCAAGAAGGTCGTGGAACTCATGCCCGAACTCTATGAAGGCAACTACTACCTGGGAGTCTTCTATACGATCAAGGGCGACGAGGCCAACAAGGTGATCAACGAGAAGCAGTACAGCAGCCAGGCTGCCTATGACGAGGATCTGAAGGGCGTGAATGCCATCTACATGGAGGCTGTTCCCTATCTGGAGAAGGCTCTTGAGATCAAGGCAAACGATCCCAGCACGCTGGAACTCCTCAAGTCGATCTGCTTCCGTCTGCGCGACGAGGCCGGCATGATGGACAAGTATACGAAGTACAACGAACTCTTCAAGCAGGTTCAGGGTCAGGAGTAATTCCGCCGCGAACAACCGGAAAGACAAAACCCCGGAGGTCGAACCTCCGGGGATTTTCTTGTGTGTTTCAAGACCCGTTCTGTCTTCTGCAGCCGTGTCTTCTGTGGCTGTGCATCCCGCGGCCTTGATCGTGGTCTCTTTTTGCAGCAGGATTTGCGCCGATCGTTCTGTCCTCTCCCCGCCTCGGTGCCTACGCTTCGGCGCGGGCCTTCTCGTGGATGGCGCGCAGGCGTCCGGTCATGAAGTATTGCAGCACGCCGCGCAGGAACATGTAGAGCGTGAAGGCGAGCCACAAGGCGTTGTTCCCGATCGCAGGATGCAGGGCGTAATAGATGCCGAAGTAGGCCGCTGTGGCCAGAAACATCGAGTTGCGCATGACGCGCGTTTCGGTGGCTCCGACCATGATGCCGTCCATGATGAAGGGCATGGCCGAGGCGATCGGGATGATAATGATCCAGACGATGTACTGTCCGGCCGTTTCGATCAGGGCGGCGGCATTGGTTGCCGTGGGGCTGATGAACAGACCGACCAGATCGCGCCACCAGATGATGTAGATAATGACGAATGCGGCCGATACGGCCGTTCCCCATGCGATGCACCCCTTCAGGCAGCGGCGCAGCGAACCTCCGTCGCGGGCACCGATAAAACGGCCCGTCAGCGCTTCGGCGGCATAGGCGAAGCCGTCGTTCATGTAGGAGAACATCGTGAAGAGCTCGAGCAGCAGGGCGTTTACGGCCAGCAGCTCCTGGTTGCCCAGACGCGCCGAGGAGCCCGTGAAGAAGGTGTAGACCGCCACGATGCAGAACGTGCGGAGGATGATGTCGCGGTTGATGATGAAGTAGGTCTTCAGCGGACGCAGGTCGAGCACTTCGGACCAGTCGATCAGTCGGATGATGCGGCGGTATTTCGCGACGAGCAGTACCGATGCAAGCAGTACGCCGGTCCATTGGGCGATGACCGAGGCGTAGGCGATGCCCACGATGCCCATGTCCATGCCGAAGGCGAACCAGAGGCTGCAGAGCGTGTGGATGATGTTCACGGTGATGGCCGTGCACATCGGGAACAGGGCGTTCTGCATGCCGGTGTACCAGCCGTTGAATCCGAAGAGCATGATTCCTGCCGGTACGGCCCAGATGCGGGCGTAGAAGTATTCGCGGGTCATCTCGCTGCCGTGCATGGCCCAGAGCGCCATCTCACCGACGGGATACTGCAGCAGAACCATCAGCAGCCCCATGGCGCCGGCTGCGGCCAGGGCGCGGGCCAGCATGTTGGCGCACTCGCGGAAATTCCCGGCGCCGAAGGCCTGGGCCGTGAGCCCGCTCGTGCCCATGCGCACGAACGAGCAGTTCCAGTAGATGAAGTTGAAGATCGAAACCCCGATGGCCAGCGCACCGATGGCTGCCGCCGAATCGTCGCCCCAATGCCCGGCGATGGCCGTCGAGACGATACCCATGAGCGGCACGGTGATGTTCGAGACGATGTTCGGGAGCGCGATGCGCAGTATTTCGCGGTTCATGTTCATATACGGATGCAAAGATAAGGCAAAAGAGGCGATATTATGGCTATGTGAAGCTTTTATCTGCAAATGGGGCTTATGGATGTACGGCAATCCGGAAAAATGGATTACCTTTGCCGGCGACAAGCCGACGGTTCGGGCGGCGACATTCCGGCGATGCGGCGGATTCCTGCGATCCGCATCCGGAACGGACGGCCCGCGGACGGACGGCTTCAACTAATCGATAGAGAAGATGAAAGATCAGAACAACGACTCGACCTCCGTACTGGCGCGCTTCGGACGCGACAAGCGCACCCGTACGGTGAAGGCTACGGCGGAGCGTGTCGAGCGTCGTCCGCGTTCGCAGCGTGATGCTGCCGACTCGGAGCAACCCCATGCACAGGAGTATCGTGCGAAGCGTACCTCCTACAATCCCCATTTTACGGCGGACAACCGTCCGAAGTTCGAACATGCCGAGCGTGCGTCGGAAGGGCGAGTGCGCTACGGCCGCTATGCCGATGACCGGGAGCGTTCGTCCGAAGGCTTCGGCAACCGGAAGGAGGGCGAACAGACGCACCGCACCTACGGCGGCGGAAAGCCGCATGCGGCGGGCAGCGCCCCGCGGTCCTACGGAAGCCGCTCCGAGGGTGCAAAACGCCCCGCCTACGGGGAGAAACCCCGCGGCGGCAAGCCCGCATCCCGCGGCGGTTATGGGGAACACGGTGCCGGGACGCGTGCCTTCAAACCCTATGGCAAACCATCCGTACGCCGGGACGATTCCCGCCCGGCCTCCTATCCGAAATACGATCCGGCCCGTCAGACGGGCGCGATCCGTCTGAACCGTTTCCTGGCCCAGTCGGGTATCTGCTCGCGCCGCGAGGCCGACGACTTCATCACGGCAGGCGTGGTTTCGGTAAACGGCAAGATCGTTACGGAACTGGGCACGAAGGTGCTCCCGACCGACGAGGTGCGTTTCAACGACAGCCGCGTGCAGGGCGAGAAGAAGGTCTACCTGGTGCTGAACAAGCCCAAGGGATATGTTACCTCGCTCGACGATCCCCATGCCGACAAGACGGTGATGGATCTGGTCAAGGGGGCCTGTGAGGAGCGCATCTATCCCGTAGGACGCCTCGACAAGAACAGTGTCGGGCTGCTGCTCTTCACCAACGACGGCGACCTGACCAAGCAGCTCACGCACCCCTCGTACCGCAAGAAGAAGATCTACCAGGTGTCGCTCGACAAGCCGCTGACGCGGGCCGACATGGACCGTATCGCCGAGAGCGTAACGCTGGAGGACGGCGAGATATATGCCGACGAGATCTCCTACGTCAAGGAGAACAAGCAGGAGGTAGGCATCGAGATCCACTCGGGCCGCAACCGCATCGTGCGCCGAATCTTCGAGTCGCTGGGCTACACGGTAACCAAACTCGACCGCGTCTACTATGCGGGTCTTACGAAAAAGAACCTCAAGCGGGGCGCCTGGCGCTTTTTGACGCGCGAGGAGGTCGAGCGGCTGAAGTCCGGACAGTACGAATAGCGCGCGACACCGTGGCGTATATAAGAGAGCGGCCCTTCCGTCGGAGGGGCCGCTCTCGTGTCTTGGAACTGCTGTGTCAGTGCGTGGCCCGGTACCAGGCAGTCTGCTGCCGGTCGATTACGATCTCGGGATCGACGCTCGGGTCGGAGGTCGTGATTCCCGAGAAGGTGTAGATCGGGTTCCGTCCGTTGCTCATCGAGTAGTAGTAGTCCGTATGGCGGTGCCAGGGTACGGTGCGTGCAAGCTGCCGTTCGAACTCATCGAGCAGGGCGGCGTCCGTGCAGAGGTGATGCACATAGTCGCCCATGTCGAAGAAGAGCGCCGGCGAGTAGCCGTCGAGCCGCTGTAGCTCCCCGACCTGTGCGCTGTCGAACGTACAGGAGGCGTTGATGCGCTGCATGATGTCGGCCAGATCGTCCAGCTCGGCACAGCAGGTTACGCCGATCGTGCCGTAAGGGAACTCGTAGTTGCTGTAGAAGTTGTGGAAGGCGTCGCAGATCCCCTCGTAATTCACCTCTCCGAGCATGTGTTCCCCGGCCAGCGCATAGGGGAATCCGTAGGCCATGATCTCGGAGGTCGAGCCGATGAGGTAGTCCGTAACGTGGCGCAGGTCGTAGGCCACCTCGACCGACGACATGTAGCAGTCGTCGAAGAGGATGTAGTCCATGTGCATCCCGGCCTGCGTAAGGGCTTCGGCCAGGGTCTGTATTTCGGTGCGGTTCGCGACATTCACCCCGCCGAACCAGCGGGTCAGCGGCCGGTCCGGTGCGGCATACTCCCAATACTCCTTGCGGCGCGGCAGCGACGAACGCTCCGGAGCCTTGGTCTGCGAGGCTACGGGAAGCCAGGCCATGCCGTGCGATCCGATGCTCATCGTGTAGCGGCGGGCCGGTGCCTCGGCCCTTACGTCGCCGAGGATCGAGGCGATGCCGGCTGTGGGGGGGAAGGCGATGGGGGCCTCATAGTCCTTGATCGTGCGTCGGACACACTGACTCCCTGCGCGCTGCAACTCGAAGAGCGAACCCGTGGAGGAACTCTCCATGAAGAAGACGAGAACACGGACCCCGTCGTCGATCCCGGCGGCAATGACGCTCGCCATGTCGTCGATATTGACGCGGAAGTAGGAGGTGAGGTTGTCCGACCAGGGCATGTACATCAGGTGGGTCTGTTCGACCGTGCCCGAAGGAATCGGCTCGGGGCTCGGCTTCTTCTCGCAGCAGGCTGTGAACAGCACGGCGGCGGCCAGCAGCAGAAGCAGCCTGCGGATTATTTGTAGGTGCGGGGTTTGAGGTTGTTGAATTGCCATGTACGGTCGCGTTTATAGGTATAACCTTCGGGTTTGTTCCAGTAGATGCGGCTGAAGTCGAAGTAGAAGCCGCGGCGTTTCTTGCCCTCGACGACGTAGGGTACCGTGAGAGGTACGAATTCCACGGTGCGGCTGATGACCCGCGACTTGCCGTAGCTGTATCCTTCGAGCGTCAGCACGTCGAGTGCGTGGTCGAACATGAGGATATGGCGCGGGGTCTTCTGCGTGAACCCGTCTCCCGAGGAGAGGATCGTGCGCACCACGCCGTTCATGCGGTTCGCATAGGCGCGCTCCTGCTTCCGGTCGCCCAGGGCGCCGTAGGCATAGGACATCAGGTTGAGCAGCTTCGGGCTGAAGGGGTCGCGCTGTAGCGCGGCGTTGCCTGCCGAGATGAGTGCCTCGAGCGTCTGGGGCTCGGGACGGTCGGGGTCGAGCCCCGAAGCGAGCAACAGCACCTTGTCCAGATCGGGGTTGGTGTTGAGCGGCTTGTAGCTGTCCTGGTAGGCGTAGCCGTAGTAGAGGTAGTGGTAATCCTCGTCCGTCAGCGTCTCGTCGCCCGTATCGTAGCGCATCTTGAGCTCCGTGTAGTAGTAGGGCGAGTTCGTGTCGGTGATCTTGTCGAGGATATCCTCCTCGACGGGCACCTTCGCCGCGGCCAGCGCGGGAAGCAGCAGCGTAAGCAGCAGAAATCTTCTCATCGTTTCGTGAATCGGTATTTCTCCTACGAACGGAATTTTACCGCAAATCGTATTTGCGGATCAGTTCGCGGAACTTCGCATGCAGCCGTTCGGTACCCTCGACCAGCGGCAGACGCATCGTGGGAAGGATCTTGCCCATCTCCGCGAGAGCGGTCTTCACGCCTACGGGGTTCCCCTCCTCGAAGAGCGCCTGTACGGCTTCGTCCAGACAGGCATAGGCCTCTTCGGCACCCTCGAAATCGCCCTGCTTGGCCCGGTTCACGCACGCCATGAAACGCTGCGGGAAGGCGTTGGCCGCTACGGAGATCACGCCGTCGCCGCCGCGGCGCATGACTTCGAGCGTCATGCCGTCGTCGCCCGAGAGGACGAGAAAATCGTCGGGTCGCGCGTCGATGATCCGCTGGATCTGGTCGATGTTGCCCGAAGCCTCCTTTACGCCGATGACGTTCGGGAAGTCGCGGGCGATGCGCAGCGTCGTCTCGGCGGTCATGTTCACGCCCGAGCGGCCGGGGATGTTGTAGAGGATCACGGGTAGGGGCGAGTGCTCCGAAACGGTGCGGAAATGCTGGTAGAGACCCTCCTGCGAAGGCTTGTTGTAGTAGGGCGTAACGCTCAGGATGGCGTCGGCGCCGCGCAGGTCGAATTCGCGCAGCTGGTCGAGCACCTCCGAGGTGGAGTTGCCGCCGCAGCCCATGACCAGCGGCACGCGGCCGGCGATCTGGTTGGTGATGAACATGGCGATCACGGCCCGTTCGGGCATGTAGAGGGTCGGGGTCTCGGCCGTCGTGCCGAGGGCGACGATATAATCGACGCCGCCCTCGATGACATAGTCGATCATGCGGGCCAGCGCCTGGTAATCGACACGGCCCTCCCGCGTGAAGGGGGTAATCATGGCGGCGCCTACGCCGGACAGTGCGGAATGTTTCATGGTATTCATCGTTTTTCGTTTTCGTGTTCAGAACAGTTCTCCCTGGCGGGGCTCCGGCGTGTCGGCTGCGGATTCCCCGATTGTTTGTTGTGCCGGAACGGCGGAAGGCACTTCGGCGGCCGGGGCCTTCACCTGCGGTTCGGTTCCCGTTTCAAGCATCCGGAGGAACTCCTCCTCCGAGAGGATCCGGATGCCCAGCTTCTCGGCCTTCTTCCGCTTCTCGGGGCCCATCTTCTCGCCGGCAACCAGAAAATCGACATTGCCCGAGACGGCCGAAAGGTTGCGGCCTCCGTGTTGCTCGATAAGCTCCTTCATCTCCTCGCGGCTGCGCGAGAAACGCCCCGAGACGACGAAGCTGCGCCCGGCAAGTGCTTCGGATGCCAGTTCGCGGGCCGAAGCCTCGAACTGCAGGCCGGCACGGCGCAGCCGTTCGATGATGCGCCGGTTCTCCGCATCGGCGAAGTATTCGAGAATCGCGTCGGCGATCTTTTCGCCCACTTCGTCCGCCTCGACCAGCTCTTCGCGCGAGGCCTGCATGACGGCTTCCAGCGAGCGGAAGTGGTCGGCAAGGTATTTGGCCGTCGTCTCGCCGACGAAACGGATGCCCAGTCCGAACAGTACGCGGCGGAAGGGTACCTCGGTCGAGCGGCGGATCGAGCGGATGATGTTCTCGGCCGACTTTTCGCCCAGACGCGGCAGCGGTGCCAGCTGTTCGGCCTTCAGGTCGTAAAGGTCGGCGATGTCGTGCACGAGCCCGTTGTCGTAGAGCAGTTCGACGGTCTCCTCGCCCAGCCCCTCGATGTCGAGGGCCTTGCGGCGGATGAAGTGCAGGATGCGTCCGATGATCTGGGGCCGGCAGCCGCTCTGGTTGGGGCAGTAGTGCTTCGCCTCGCCCTCGTAACGCACCAGCGGCGTATGGCACACCGGGCAGTGCGTGATATATTCGAAGGGCCGGCTGTCGGCGGGACGTTTCGCCAGTTCCACGCCCGTGATCTTGGGAATGATCTCCCCGCCCTTCTCGACATAGACCATGTCTCCCGGGCGGATGTCCAGCAGGGCCATCTGCTCGGCATTGTGCAGTGTGGCGCGCCGTACGGTGGTGCCGGCGAGCAGCACCGGGTCGAGGTTCGCCACGGGGGTGATCGCTCCGGTGCGGCCGACCTGGAAGGAGACGCTTTCGAGGCGTGTGAGCGCCTGCTCGGCCTTGAACTTGTAGGCCACGGCCCACTTCGGGGCTTTGGCCGTGAAGCCCAGCTGACGCCGCAGGGCGAAGTCGTTCACCTTGATGACCACGCCGTCCGTGGGGAAGGGCAGCGAACGCCGCGCCTCGTCCCAGTGGGCGATGAAGGCGTCGATCTCCGCCGCATTGTGGCAGATGCGCATGTGCTCCGAAACCTTGAAACCCCATTCGCGGGCCTTCCGAAGGCTTTCCCAGTGGCTGGTGAAGGGCAGTTGGTCGCCCGCAAGCTGATAGAGCGTGCAGTCCAGGCCGCGCCGGGCCACGACGGACGAGGCCTGCTGTTTGAGCGTTCCGGCCGCCGCATTGCGCGGATTGGCGAAAAGCGGCTCGCCGTTGGCCTCGCGCTCGGCGTTGAGGCGGTCGAACGAGGCGTAGGGCATGAGGATCTCGCCGCGGATCTCGAACAGTTCGGGCCATCCCTCGCCCCGCAGCCGCAAAGGCACGGAGCGGATCGTGCGGACGTTGGCCGTAACGTCGTCGCCCGCAACGCCGTCGCCGCGCGTTACGGCCTGCGTGAGGCGCCCGTGCTCGTAGGTGAGCGAGATGGCCGTGCCGTCGAATTTCAGTTCGCAGACGTAGTCCGTCGGACCGACTTCGCGTTCGATGCGCTCGATGAATTCATGCAGTTCGTCGGTCGAGTAGGTGTTGCCCAGCGAGAGCATGGGGTAGCGGTGGCGGACGGTCCGGAATTCGGCGCAGAGGTCGCTGCCCACGCGCATCGTGGGCGACGTGGGGTCGGCATATTCGGGATGTTCCGCTTCGAGGCGCTGGAGTTCGTGCATTAGCGTATCGAACTCGAAATCGGAGATTTCGGGGGCGTTTTCGACGTAGTATCTGTGATTATGGTAGTCGAGCTGCCGGCGCAGCTCCTCGATCCGCTCGCGTATCATGATATAAGTATAACCCGCGTAAAGGTACACAATTTGTCCGGAACTGGGGGCAAAATCAAAAAAAATGCAAAAAAAAATTGTGAATGCCGTGCGATATGTAAATTTTGCGTATAATTGCAGAAAATTTCGAAGCACAATTATGGCTAAACAGAATACGGCAAAGAAACATATCGTAACGAGCTTTCACAACCTGAGTGCGGAGCTGCAGGACGAGGTCAAGGAAAAGTATCCCCTGGGATTCACCGACGCGATGATGCGGGTGGACAAACCCAACGGAGACTTTTTTTATGCCGTGCCCTTCGAGACCGATGATATCTCCTATCTGGTGAAGATCGACGTGAAGATCGACGACCATTCGCAGGACGACGACGACAAGGACTACTACTACGACGACATCAAGGGAGCGGACGAGATCCAGGGCGACGACGAGGCTTCGGAGGGCATGGAGAGCTCCGACGACGATGTAGATATCTGATCCGTATGAGGTGTTTGTTCTGCTGCGCCGTGATGCTGGCGGCCGGGGCCTGCGGCCTGGCCGACGACGAACGTCGCGAGGAGAACAGGTACATCTATCCCGTATTTTCCGACAAGACATTCGAAACCTATTGCCTCCGCGAGTTCGATCTCGACGGCAACGGCCGCATCTCGCGCTACGAAGCGCAGCGGGTCGTGCGTATCGACTGCTCGGGGCTGGGCGTTGCGACGCTCTACGACATCGCCGAGTTCTCGAACCTGCGCGAACTCGACTGCAGTGGCAACGATCTTGCGGCGCTCGACGTGAGTATGCTCGCGCATCTCGAACGGCTCGACTGTTCGCACAACCGTCTGGCGACGCTTGAGGTCGGCGGGCTGCGCGGCCTCGTCTCGCTCGATGTCGGCGGCAATCCGCTGCGGCAGCTCGACCTGTCGTCGAACGGTTCGCTCGTGCGTTTCGGCGGCTGCGACTGCGGCTTCGTAACGCTCGACGTGGCGCCCTGCGCCCGGAACATGGAGCTGGTCGATGTGCGCGGATGCGCCGATCTGGCGATTCTCTATATCGCTGCCGGGCAGCAGATCTCGTCGCTCCGCTACGACGGGGCGACGCAGGTCGTCGAACGCTGACACGGCGGCGTGCAGAAAAGCATTCCCATCTCGGAAACAAAAGGCCGGAGACCCGATCTCCGGCTTTTTTTGATCGTATGCCGTTTCTGCCCGCAACCGGTATCCGGGTTGTGATGCGGATGGTCGGTATTCTTTCACAATTTGTTGAAAAGTACCCGCCCGGCATGGCGCTATTCGAAGAAAAATTCGTACCTTTGGATGCAAAAAATGTCTTTTGCACTAAACTTTTACCGTTTACGATGAAAAAAGTAGATGTAATCCTCGGCCTGCAATGGGGGGACGAGGGCAAGGGAAAGGTCGTGGATGTGCTGACTCCCCGCTATGAAGTCGTCGCACGTTTCCAGGGCGGTCCCAATGCGGGTCATACGTTGGAGTTCGGCGGTGAGAAATATATCCTGCGTTCGATACCTTCCGGCATTTTCCAGGGCGGGAAGACCAACGTCATCGGCAACGGGGTGGTCCTCGACGCCATCCTGTTCCGCGAGGAGGCCGAGGCGCTGGCGGCCAGCGGCCACGATCTGACCCGCCAACTCGTCATATCGAAGAAGGCCCACCTGATCCTTCCGACGCACCGCATGCTCGATGCCGCCTACGAAGCCGCCAAGGGCAGCTCCAAGATCGGCACCACGGGCAAGGGTATCGGCCCGACCTATACGGACAAGGTCAGCCGCAACGGCATGCGCGTGGGCGACCTGCTGAACCCCGACTTCCGGGCGATCTACGCGAAGGCCAAGGCGCGCCACGAGCAGATCCTCCGCAGCCTGAATTACAGCTACGATATCACGGAGCTCGAGGCCAAGTGGTTCGAGGCCGTCGAGTACCTCAAGCGCTTCCGCATCGTGGACAGCGAGTATTTCGTGAACGGCTGCCTGGCCGACGGCAAGTCGATCCTCGCGGAGGGTGCGCAGGGTACGCTGCTCGACGTCGATTTCGGCTCGTATCCCTTCGTAACCTCCTCGAACACGGTCTGTGCGGGCGTCTGCACCGGTCTGGGCGTGGCGCCCAACCGCATCGGCGAGGTCTACGGTATCTTCAAGGCCTACTGCACGCGCGTGGGCAGCGGCCCGTTCCCCACGGAACTCTTCGACGAGACGGGCGAGCGGCTCTGCCAGCTCGGCCATGAGTTCGGTGCCGTTACCGGCCGCAAGCGCCGTTGCGGATGGCTCGATCTGGTGGCCCTCAAGTATGCGATCATGATCGACGGCGTAACGCAGCTCATCATGATGAAGTCCGACGTGATGAACGACTTCGATACGATCCGCGTGGCCACGGCCTACGAGATCGACGGAGCGCGCACGACGGAGTTCCCCTACGAGATTACGGACGGCGTGAAGCCCGTCTATACCGATTTCGAGGGCTGGAAGTGCGACTTGCGCCAGTGCCGCCGCTACGAGGATTTCCCCGAGGCGTTCCGCCGCTATGTGGAGTTCATCGAGCGCGAGACGGGCGTTCCCGTAAAATTCATCTCCGTGGGTCCCGACCGCGGGGAGACGATCGAAAGATAGTTCAATACCTAAATAGCTGCTATGAAACAACCATTGAAAATCGTAGTACTGGCCAAGCAGGTGCCCGACACCCGCAATGTGGGCAAGGATGCGATGACGCCCGAAGGGACGGTCAATCGCGCGGCGCTGCCGGCCATTTTCAATCCCGAGGACCTCAATGCCCTCGAGGCCGCGCTGCGGCTCAAGGATGCCGTTGAGGGATCGACGGTCCATATCCTGACGATGGGACCCCAGCGTGCCGCCGACATCATCCGCGACGCCATGTTCCGCGGTGCCGACGGCGGTTACCTGCTTTCGGGCCGCGAGTTCGCCGGTTCGGATACGCTGGCGACCTCCTACGCCCTTTCGTGCGCCCTGCGCAGGATTGCGCCCGACGTGATCTTCGCCGGACGTCAGGCCATCGACGGCGATACGGCGCAGGTGGGTCCCCAGGTGGCCGAGAAACTCGGTCTCCCGCAGGTTACCTATGCCGAGGAGATCGTCGGGATCAAGGAGTCCTCGCTGGTTATCAAGCGCCGTCTGGAGCACGGCGTCGAGACGGTCGAGTGCCCGCTGCCGGCCGTTATCACCGTCAATGCATCGGCCGCCGAGTGCCGTCCGCGCAACGCCAAGCGCGTGATGAAGTACAAATATGCGCTCGCCACGTCGGAGATCGCCGCAGCGGCCGGAACGCCCGTTGCCGAGCGTGCCGCCGCGACGCCCTACCTGCAGATTGTCGAGTGGGCTCCCGCGGATGTCGATCCGGATCCCGCGCAGCTCGGCCTGCAGGGTTCGCCCACGAAGGTCAAGAAGATCGAGAACGTGGTCTTCGCGGCCAAGGAGGCCAAGCGTCTCACGGCGTCGGACGAGGATATCAATTCACTGATGGTCGAACTTATCGCGAGCCACACGCTCGGTTAATGCACTTTGGAGATGAACAACGTATTCGTATATATCGAGATGGAGGGCGGCAAGATCGCCGACGTGAGTCTCGAACTGCTGACCAAGGGCCGCGAGCTGGCCGCACGGCTCGGTGTGAAGACCGAGGCCGTCGTCCTGGGCCACAACCTCGCGGGTATCGAGAAGGAACTGGCAAAATACGGTGCCGATACGGTGTGGGTGGCCGATGACGGGATCTTCGATCCATTCCGCACGCTGCCCCATACGGCCGTGATGTGCGGGCTGATCGAGCAGGAGAAGCCCCAGATCGCGCTCTTCGGCGCTACGCCCGTGGGCCGCGACTTTGCGCCGCGCGTGTCGTCGGCGCTGCACAGCGGTCTGACGGCCGACTGTACGCAGCTCGAGATCGGCGACCACAAGGACGCCAAGACGGGCAAGGAGTACAAGGACCTGCTGTATCAGATCCGTCCCGCCTTCGGCGGCAACATCATCGCCACGATCGTCAATCCGGACCACCGTCCGCAGATGGCCACCGTGCGTGAGGGTGTGATGCGCAAGGAGTGCGCCGCGCAGCCCGCAGCCGGCGAGGTGAAGCCGATCGACTGGCGGAAGTTTGTCAAGGATACGGATCTGGTGGTGAAGATCGTCGATCGTCAGATCGAGGAGCGCAAGATCGACATCAAGGGCGCCTCGATCATCGTGGCCGGCGGCTACGGCATGGGCTCGAAGGAGAACTTCAAGCTGGTGCACGACCTGGCCGACGTGCTGGGTGCCGAGGTCGGCGCAAGCCGTGCGGCGGTCGATGCCGGCTTCACGGAGCATGAGCGTCAGGTGGGACAGACCGGCGTTACGGTGCGTCCGAAGCTCTACATCGCCTGCGGCATCTCGGGACAGATCCAGCATACGGCCGGCATGGACCAGTCGTCGATGGTCATCTCGATCAACTCCGATCCCGATGCGCCGATCAACAAGATCGCCGATTACGCCATCACGGGCGACGTGAACGAGATTATCCCGAAAATGATCAAGTACTACAAGCAAAACTCGAAGTAATGGCTAATTTCTTTTCAGATAACAAGGATTTGCAGTTCCATCTGGATCATCCGCTGATGCGGAAGATCGTGGAACTGAAGGAACGCGGCTTCGCCGACAAGGCGCTCTACGACTATGCGCCGCAGGATTTCGACGACGCGATGGACTCCTACCGCCGCGTGCTGGAGATCGCCGGCGAGGTGTGCGGCGACGTGATCGCCCCCAACGCCGAGGGTGTGGACCACGAGGGTCCGCGTGTGGTGAACGACCATGTGGAGTATGCTTCGGGTACGGTCCGCAATATGAAGGCCGTGGTCGATGCCGGCTTGAGCGGCATGACCCTCCCGCGCAAGTACGACGGACTGAACTTCCCGCTCATCTGCTTCGTCATGGCCAACGAGATGGTGGCCCGTGCGGATGCCAGCTTCGAGAACATCTGGGGCCTGCAGGACTGCGCCGAGACGCTCAACGAGTTTGCCTCGGAGGAGCAGAAGGAGAAATTCCTCAAGTGGGTGTCGGCCGGCGCGACGTGCGCCATGGACCTCACGGAGCCCGATGCCGGATCGGATCTGGGTGCCGTGATGCTGAAGGCCACCTGGTCGGAGGAGCGGCAGACCTGGCTGCTCAACGGCGTGAAGCGCTTCATCACGAACGGCGACGGCGAGGTTTCGCTCGTCCTGGCCCGTACGGAGGAGGGTACGACCGACGCCCGCGGCCTGTCGATGCTCGTCTATGACAAGCGCGACGGCGGCGTGAAGGTGCGCCGCATCGAGAACAAGCTCGGCATCAAGGGCTCGCCGACGTGCGAGCTGGTCTTCACGAACGCTCCGGCCCAGCTGGTCGGCGACCGCAAGATGGGTCTGATCAAGTACGTCATGTCGCTGATGAACGCCGCCCGTCTGGGTATCGGCGCACAGTCGGTGGGCCTTTGCGAAGCCGCTTTCCGCGAGGCGCTGAAGTATGCCCACGAGCGCGAGCAGTTCGGCAAGCCGATCATCCGCTTTGCCGCCGTTTCGGAGATGCTTTCGAACATGAAGGCCAAGCTGCAGGGCGCCCGCGCGCTGCTCTACGAGACGGCCCGTTTCGTGGAGGTCTACAAGCAGTATACGCACATCTCGCACGAGCGTTCGCTCGAACCGGAGGAGCGTCAGGAGATGAAGTTCTACAACCGGCTGGCCGACGGCTTCACGCCGCTCGTGAAGCTCTTCTCGTCGGAGTATGCCAACCAGCTGGCCTATGACGCCATCCAGATCCACGGCGGTTCGGGATTCATGAAGGACTATCCCTGCGAGCGCCTCTACCGCGACGCCCGCATCATGAACATCTACGAGGGAACGTCGCAGCTGCAGGTTGTGGCGGCGATCAACGCCGTAACGAAGGGCACCTTCATGGAGCAGATCGAGCGTTACGCCGCCGAAGAGTACCCGGAGGCCATGCAGCCGATTGTTGCGATGCTGAAGGCGCTGACCGTGAAGTTCTCGGAGATGGTGGCCCGTGTCGAGGCCGGCGACAAGGAGTGCGCCGGATTCAAGGACTTCCATGCCCGCCGTCTGGTCGAGACTGCCGGACACATCATCATCAGCTACCTGCTGGCCCGTCAGGCCGGCCAGTCGGAGGAGTATGTTGCCTCGGCGCGCATCTTCTCGAAGTTGGCCGAAGGCAAGATCTCGGAGGCCTATACCTATGTGATGAACTCCTCGACCGAAGATGTCGAGCTGTTCCACGCCGTAGGCAGCGAAGAGTAAGATCGTCTGCCCGTCAAATGCGGGGCGTTCCGGTTCAGTGCCGGGACGCCCTTTTTGTCGGCGTCCGGAGGCCCCTGCCGGATGGTGCGGTGCTGCGGGAGCCTTTTTCCGGCGGCGGAAATTTGTATGCGCACGATTTTTGACGTATATTTGTCTGAAACCGTTCTAAAACAGAGAGCCTTATGAAGAAGATTTTGTTCCTTGCCGCCGCCGTGCTGTTCTGCACGCCCCTTTTCGCGCAGGATCACCGCAGTGAAATCACCGTATCGTACGGATATGCCCCCACATCGAACTGGAGCGATTCGTTCAGTGCGATCAAGGACCTGGTTTCGGATGCCAAGACCGATATTTCGGGATGGGGTGCCGTTACGGTCGGCTACAACTTCCGCCTGCTGGGGCCGTTGAGCATCGGTGCCCAGGTGGTCTGCTCGACCAATGACCAGAAGATCCGGAGTACGGGTACCGATATCAAGAACCGCTATTGGGCCATAATGCCCAATGTGAAGTGGACGTGGCTCAACCTGAAGATCATCACGCTCTACGCGCGGGGTGCCATAGGCGCCGTATTCTCGAAGGCCAAAATCGAGGATGCGAAGGATGAGAGCGCCACGCGCTTCGCCTATCAGGTGTCGCCCATCGGCATTACCGTCGGCGGCCGTCTGGCGCTCTATGCCGAGGCGGGTATCGGCGCCTCGGGATCGATCCTGGCCGGTATACGCTACCGCTTCTGATCCGATCCGCAGCGCTGACAAAGGAGCCGCTCCATCGATTTGGGGCGGCTCCTTTTCGTTCCGGCATCCGGCCGGTATCAGGCTTCAGCAGGGACGGCCGCCGTTTCGGTAACGATGCCGTGCGTCGTGTTGAAAAGCCCGAGCGAGAGGCGGTCGGCGATATGGGCCAGCGCCTTCTGGGCCTTCACCGAATTGCCGGCCTCGTCGAGCGGGGGCGCGAAGGCCGCCAGACCCATGACGCCCGGCACGACGGCCAGAATGCCGCCTCCGACACCCGATTTTGCGGGCAGTCCTGTCGTGAAGAGCCAGTCGCCCGTATGTTCGTAGAAGCCTACAGTGGCCATCAGAGCCGTGATCTTCGGGGTCAGCGCCGCATCGAATACCTTGAGGTGTGTGATGGGATTCACGCCGCCCGAAGCGATCGTCGCCGCCATGACGGCCAGTTGCCGGGCCGTGATGCCCAGCGAACACTGTCGCGTATAGAGGTCGAGCGAAAGCTCCGGATCGTCGTAGATGCGTCCGTAGTTGCGCAGCAGCCAGGCGATCGAGCGGTTGTTGAAGTTGGTTTCCGATTCCGACCGGTAGAGTTCGTCGATGACGGCGATCCGCGAACCCGTGAGCGTTTCGATGAACTCCTTGATGGCTTTCCATTTGGCATCGGACTGACCCGTGGGACGGATCATCGAGCAGGCTGCGATGGCTCCGGCATTCACGAGCGGCGTCGATGGATGGTCGTTCTCGAGCAGGATCGCCATGATCGAGTTGAAGGGCAGCCCTGTGGCGTCGGCCCCGATCTGCCGGAGGATCGTGTCGGCGCCGTACTGGCTCATGGCCAGCAGGGCCGTCGGGACCTTCGAGACCGACTCGATGCCGAAGGCAAAGTCCGTGTCGCCGACCGTCAGAAGTTCTCCGTCGGGCAGGCAGGCTGCGATGCCGAAGAGCGTGGCCGGCACTCCGGCCAGATAGGGGATGTAGTCGGCATTCTTCCCCTGTGTGTCGTTTTTGCAGCGTGCGTAGGCCTCTTCGAGGACCGTACGGATCTGCTGCTTGTCGAGTTTGAGAATCATGGACAGGTATTTTTAGGCGTTGCGTGGGGTGGTTCGTTTACGGGATTTGCGAGGCTGGGATGCCTGTTGCGGCGGGGTGGATGCGGCTGCCGGCTGCTCCCAGTGGAAGGGTGCAAATTCTGCTGCGGCCTGCGGGTCGCGCCACGAGGGCTTGCGCAGGGCGTAGATGACGAACGGGACGCCGACGACGAGCAGGCAGCCGATGACAAGCACGGAATACCATACGGTGTTGCTGCCCGTGGCGATCTGTCCGGGCGGGATGAAGCTCAATACGAAAGCCAGCAGCGATCCGAGGAATCCCAACCCTCCGAGCAGCCACATCATGCCGTTCCGTTTGCCGAGGCGGAAGGGCCGCGGGGTCGCTTTCATGCGGTAGCGCAGGACGATCGCCGCGGCAAACATCAGCATGTACATGATCAGGTAGAGCAGCACGGTGAGCTGCGAGAGGATCTGGTAGAACGATTGTACGGAGGGCATCACGACGAAAAGCAGCGCCAGCAGCGTTACGATCGCCCCCTGGATGTAGAGAATGTTGCTCTGCACGCCGTTACGGTTCGTCTTCTGGAAGAAGGGCGGCAGATACCCTGCCTTGCCGACGGTGAAGATACCCTTCGAGGGACCGGCCACCCAGGTCAGCACGCCGGCCAGCACGCCGAACATCAGGGCGATGGCGATCACGGGCGAGGCCCACGAAAGGTGCAGGTAGCGGAAATAGTCGTCGAAGCCGATAAGCAGCGACTGCGTGAGGCTGATATCCTTGGCCGGAATGATGAGACCCAGGGCGAAGGTGCCCAGCACGAAGATGCAGACCGTAACGAGCGAGCCGATGATGATGGCCCGCGGGTAGTTGCGTGTGGGGTTCTTCACGTCCATGACGTGGATGCCCATCATCTCCATGCCGGCATAGAAGAGGAAGATGCTGCTGGCCAGCACGAGGTTGTCGAGCTTCGTGAGGTCGGGGAAGAATCCCTGCGAGAGATCCATGTGGTTCGTGCCTCCCGTGGCCAGGTAGACGATGCCCAGGATGATGAGCAGGCCTGCGGGGATGATCGTGCCGACCATGCCGCCCCATTTGCTGATCTTGCCGACCCAGCCCATTCCCTTGAGCGAGATGAAGGTTGCCGCCCAGTAGATGGCCATGACGACCAGGAGCGTGAAGAGCTTGTTCGAGGCCAGCGACATGTCGTGTGTCTCGTTGGTGCCGATGAAGGCGATCGACACGGCGCCGAAGGTCAGCACCGTGGGATACCAGATCGTCGATTCGATCCACTGCAGCCAGATGGCCAGGAATCCCGTGCGGGCGCCGAATGCCTCGCCGACCCAGCGGAAGACGCCTCCCTGCTTGTCGGAGAACATCGCGGCGAGTTCGGCGGCGACCAGCGCCGTGGGAATGAGGAACACGATGGCCGCAAAGAGGTAGTAGAAGGCCGATGAGAGGCCGTAAACCGCTTCGGCCGGGAGTCCGCGCAGGCTGACGACGGCCGTAACGTTCATGATGGCCAGCGTCATGACGCTCAACTTGAACCCCTTGCTTAAGGTAGCTTTTTTTACATCCATATGCGTTGTTTTTGTTGGAACGTTGCAGCGAGTGCAACTACCGTGCAAAAATCCGGTGGTGCGAAAACCGGGCGGTGCGGGTGAAATACCGGAGGAATTTCCTATCTTTGTTGCGTAGCCGATATCCTGTTTGCCTATGCGCCGTTCAGTATCGATTTTTGTCCTTGCCCTCCTGCTTGTTTCGTGCGGCACCCGTACGAAAAAACCGGAAGCCGCCTCGCCTGCCGCACCGGCCACGTTCCGAGTCCCCATGCCTCCGGCCAACCTGACCGGGCAGGGGCAGCGCGATTACCTGAAGGCGCATTACTGGGACGCTTTCGACTTTGCCGATACGCTGTTCCTTGAGCGGATCGACACGGCGCAGATGTATGAAGCCTTTGCGCGCTATGTCGTACTGCTCTCGGACCGTCCGACGGACGGTGCGCCGATCGACTCGCTCATGCGCCGCGCCTCCTCGTCGCGCCGGATGATGGATTACTTCGCAATGCTGGCCGACGGGGTGCTGCACGACCCCAACTCGCCGCTGCGCAACGACGAATTCTACATTCCCGTGCTGCGGGCCCTGCTGGCGGCTCCCTGGTACGATGAATACGAGCGGATCGCCCCGGAATACGACCTGCACATGGCTTTGCAGAACCGTGTGGGGCAGCCGGCCAACGATTTCCGCTATACGCTTGCCTCGGGCGCTTCGGGAACCCTTTACGGACTGGATGCCGAATATGTCCTGCTCTTTGTCAATAATCCCGGCTGTACGATGTGCCGCGAAATCCGCGAGGAGATCGCGGCGTCGCCCATGCTCTCGGAGATGATCGAGCGGGGGCGGCTGCTTGTGCTGGCGCTCTATCCCGATGAGGATCTGGCCGCCTGGCGCGACTATGCGGATCAGATTCCGCCGAAGTGGATCAACGCCTACGACCGGGGATGTGTCATCCGTGAGGAGGGGACCTACGATTTCCACGCCATCCCGGCGCTCTACCTTTTCGACCGCGACAAACGCGTGCTGGTCAAGGATTCGACCTCGGTTCCGCAGATCGAAGAGGTGATCGACCGCCGGGGATGACCCGCCGATCTTGCGGGGTGGGGTATAGCCGTTCGGTATGTTTCCGGGGTCGGGTATAGGTTTTACTTATCGGGCCATAAAAAAAGACGATCGATTTTATGCATGATCTTTACAAGGAATCGTTACCTTTGTAGCGGTAAAAACCACGATACACAAATACACACATTAAAATAGAAAAAACTATGGCAAAGAAATGGCGTTGTACCGTATGCGGGTACATTCACGAAGGACCCGAGGCACCCGAGCAGTGCCCGATGTGCAAGGTTGGCAAGGATAAGTTCGTAGAGGTCGTAGAGCAGGAAGGCGATCTGGATTTCGTTACCGTTCATAAGATCGGCGACGGCAAGGGCGCCAGCAAGGAGCTCTGGGAGGGTCTGCAGAACCACTTCATGGGCGAGTGCACCGAGGTGGGCATGTACCTGGCCATGAGCCGTCAGGCTGACCGCGAGGGCTATCCCGAGATTGCCGAGGCCTACAAGCGTTACGCCTGGGAGGAGGCCGAGCACGCCTCGAAGTTCGCCGAGCTGATCGGCGAGGTGGTTTGGGATACGAAGACCAACCTCTACAAGCGCATGAACGCCGAGTGCGGCGCCTGCGAGGACAAGATGCGTCTGGCCCGCATGGCCAAGGAGGAGAACCTCGACGCCGTGCACGACACCGTACACGAGATGGCCAAGGACGAAGCGCGCCACGGTAAGGGCTTCGAGGGCCTTTACAAGCGTTACTTCGGCAAATAGTCCTGACGCTGGATAGCAGCTGGGCGGATTCCATTGCGGAATCCGCCCAGCTTTTTTTGCGGAAAGGCTTCCCGACGGTTTTTACAGCCGGTGGTAATGGCAGCCGAGCAATACGCCCCGGTCATCGCGCAGGTGCATGCCGCCGCCCATGCAGTAGCGGAACATGCGGCAGTCGCCGCACGTCCCCTGACGCATCCACTCCCGGTCGCGGAAAGGCTGGAAGCGGGTCTGCCACACCTCCCAGAAACGGTCGCGGTAGATGTTGCCCTGATTGAAGTTGGCGCGGATCGACGTGCAGCCCGAAATCGCCCCGTCCACCCGGACGGAGGCCACCGAAATCCCCGCGGCACACTGGTAGAAGTGGTCGCGGACCTCGGCTTCGTAGCCGCCGAGGAATCCTTCGCAGGCATAGCTGGCATCGATGCGCCCTTCACGGCGCGTACGACGGATGAATTCAAGCAGCGTACGGAACTCTTCGTCCGTAAGACGGAGTTTCGGGTCGTTTTTGGCACGTCCTGCCGGGAAGATCGAGAAGAGCCGCCAGTGGCGCACCCCTTCGGCGACGAGCCGGTCACGGAAAGCCTCCAACTGCGGAACGAGAGGCGCCGTAACGCAGGTTATGACGTCGAAGGAAAGCGACGACTCGCGCACGCACATCCGCACGGCATCGAGCGCCTGTTCATAGCTGTGCGGGTTGCCGCGCAGCCAGTTGTGTGTGGATTCAAAGCCGTCGAGACTTACGGAGAGGCTCCGCAGCCCGGCGTCGAGCAGGGCCCGAAACCGCTCCGGGGTGAGCGCCAGCCCGTTGGTAACCATACCCCACGGATAGCCGCGGCGGGTGATCTCCGCCCCGGCCCGTTCCAGGTCGGGACGTACCAGCGCCTCGCCGCCCGAGATGACAACGAGCACCTGCGCCGGATCGACATGGGGCGTTACCTCCTCGTCGAGCACGCGCAGGAAATCCTCCAGAGGCATGTCCGCCACTCCGGGTTCCGTGCGGCAGTCGCTGCCGCAATGGCGGCATGAGAGGTTGCAACGCAGCGTACACTCCCAGAAGAGCGTATCGAGACGGTGCTCACGCACCCGTTCCCGGTATAGATCGGAGAAGAGATCGAGGGCCAGACGCTTGCGGAGGCCCAAACGCCGGCCGCGCATGGGTCAGCGGCCGGTTTGCGATGTCCCGTCGCCACCGTTTTTCACGGTGCCGGCGGCCGGAGCGCCGGAGTCGGTCGGATCCGATGCGGCGGGCTGTTGCGGATATTCGACCCGTTCGGCGGGGCGCTGGTCCCGCAGCGGATCCCCGACCGGAGGCCGCACGCCGTACATGACAATGATCTGCGGACGCTCCTTGCCCCCGACAGCCGTAGAATCCGCCTGTTCGGCCGTTGCCGGATCGTTTTTCACGGTGTTTTTCACCGAGGAACACGCCGTGGAGAAACCCAGCAGCGCCAGGATCGACCATTTCAACCGTCTGCTCATGAATCATCGATTTAGTATTTTACAAAGATAGCATTTTTTGTGCAAAAC
>ERZ1664510.18-NODE-18-length-27151-cov-11.395483_pt1 | contig 27151 bp, 28 predicted proteins | sample MGYA00575337_ERZ1664510 | MGnify/ENA primary metagenome ERZ1664510 (study PRJEB40874, sample SAMEA4040744) | Gallus gallus | biome: gut; material: content | place: India | collected 2016-01-01 | study: EMG produced TPA metagenomics assembly of PRJEB14491 data set...
GTTATAGGTTTCTTTCATATGTTACCTCCTAATAATTCAATTACCATTATATTGTTAAAAATGGATATTTAATTTTTTCCTTCATTAATATATTATTTGGATGAAGAAGAAATAAAAAATAAACAAAAAAGGAGGAAATCCCTAGACTCTTCACCTAGGGATAAAAAACTATGTTTGGAAAGAGAAATTATTCATTAGTAAAGAAGGATGAAAAATTCATTAGTGGTAAATTAGATACCATCTATGATGAGTTAAATGCTGCGGAATCGATCATGATTTCCAGTAGGATGTTTAGGTCTAAAAAAGATGCGGATGCGTTACCAAACGCAATTAACGTATTAAAAACACAATTAGAAAGAAGGAGTAAAACATATCATTTTAATAATGCAATCATGGACATGAACGAGGCACATAATTTATCACTGGAGGTTTGTAAGAACCTTCGTTGTACAATTGGGAATCGAAGTGAGAGAAACAAAATTAAAAGAATTCGTTCTCTCGTGGATTCTGCAAGAGAATCCATCGAATATGAACTCGATGGTAAGCTCGATCAAAGATAATACATAAGGGTAGAGGGAAATTCCCTCTACCCTTCTAAAATAAAATTATAAAGGAGGAATTTTTCCATGCTTAGAAAAGTGGTTAAAATGAAAAAAGGGGTGGACGATGAAGCGATTGATGCTTTGAGTCGTATTTTAGATATGGAAGAAGAAGATATACAGCACTATTTCAAAAATCTTCCATCTAAAAGAAAATTAGAATTCATCAAAGTTTTTGGATTGTATATTCACAATTTTGAAGAGGATGGTAGTATTACAAGTTGTTTATATACAAAAGAGGTCGACGAAGACCTTGGGGTTGACGGGGACTTCATTCAAGAGCATTACTATAGTTTCCTGAGAGAAATCAAACGGTCAAACAAACACGTCTGGTTCAACTGGACGGATGACTATGGTAGCTCATATTTTAGACGTATTAGACTGCAAAAAGTCTAATACGTCTATAAAAGAGGTGCTAGGGTTTATTCCTAGCACCTCTTTTTTTTCGTATTTTGGATTGATATATATATATATCATTTGCGTGAATAAAATAAAAAAAGGAGGAAGTAGCCTGCCCTGGTATCCTTAAGGGGGACAATCCCAGCCAGGGAGCCTGGTGACGTGTGGGTCCCCGCCAGGGCAGGTGAAATATACTATGAATTTATATTTAGAAAAAGAATTTAAATTAATGAAAGGTTCTGATGATAGAGCCATCAATACTTTGAAAAAGCTAATTGAAGCTTCTGATAAAGAAATTCAGTTAGCGTTTTCAAAATTACCATCTTCTGGGAAGCTTCAAATTATCGGAATTTTACACTTATACCAGCACACGTTCTCTTCAAACGGAAACGTAACCTCTCGACTCCTAACACACGAAGTCGATGAGAATTACGGCTTCAATGAAAAATATCTCCTTGAGCATTTCCGCCACTATATTCGTTTTATAAAGCGAAAAAGGAGGAGAATCTGGCTCAACTGGATTGAGCCAGATGGAGAGAAATGTAAAAGGTGCCTCAGACTGTAATAGTCTGGGTACCTAAGAGGTGCTAGGGTTTATTTCCTAGCACCTCTTTTTTTTATTTATACCGTACATGTTTCTTACTCACAACACTTGCGGTATGGATAATTTCAACCGCAATATATTGATCGAATTTCTGTATGGAAACACTATCTTTTTTGGAATAACTGTCTTTTACTTCGCAAAGTTGATCATAAACTTCATCCACATCATCTCTCGTTTTTGGATAAAAGAATAGTAACAAGGAACGAGTGTTGAATTTATCCCAACTCACTTCTTCTAATTGATTGGATACTTCTTGAAACAGATGATACGCACAACTAAGAGAACCAGAATGGTTGGCAATGAATAAATCCACAAACTCTGGTTCGTTGTTTGTCAATAAACGAAAAAAATCAATGCTTGATAAATTTTCTAGCATAATCTAACCTCATTTTCTTAAGATTTGATTTCGAACAGATTGTGAATTTAATTCTTTTTCTTGTTTCTGTTGTCTTTCTTCTTCTGCCTTATATTGGGCAATCAAACGTTTTTGTCGATGTTCAAGTAAGTGTACCATTCTACGAAAACTCATTGACATCATTTCACTGTAGGTAATTTCTGATTTATAATAACTTAAAAACTCGTCAATTAAACCACAATATTCTTCAACTCGACGCTCGTAGTGGAACTTTCGCTTGCCATCCTTGACTCCAAAAAATCAATGTCTACCCCCACTTTCCCACTGTGATACTTACAGTGTGGACAATCACTTTCTGGAAGATAGAAATTGACACATTCGTAGTTATTAACATAACTACGTGCAATTTGTTCAATTAACTCAATATCTCCTGGTTTTGTGAAATAATAAAGTGCTTTGATGATATCTCTTGTTTTGTTGTATTTTTTCATTTCTCCCTTTTTATTCATGACATACACGCTCTTAATATAAGGAAGACCAACAACTAACATACCACAAACTCTAGTTGGAATTTCTTTAAAAGTCTCTTTGAATTGTTCCATGGATAAGGATACCAGTGGAAGAGTATCATAAACCATATCCGCACAACTTCTAAGACCGAAATCAACAACGATTCGATTGTTTCTTGGAAGACGAATTCGTTTTACATTATTGAGTGGACTCTTTTTTGCAATGCTATCGGTTGTTAAGGTATCACAAGTTACAATACTTTTCATCAATTCCAAATACCGATCACTCATTTCATTGTAATCGATTAATTTTCTTGTATTAAATTCCAAATCATATCCTTTTCCACATCGATCGTTTCCACACCGCATTGGAACTTTTGACATAGTTCCATGGGTACTAATCATAGCCCCCCATGTTGCCATCTTCATATCGGTAAAGGCAAGTTTATGGGTAAAATCAGAAAAGTCTTTGATTGGGATGGTTGGTTTTACCATATTTCGATAGAGAATGCTTAAATTATCAATGATTTCATCCGTTTGTAATTCTTCTCCTTGCAAACTGTAATTCATCAAATCTCCACCCGTAAGAGATTTCATATATGCACGGAACCCACTGCAAGGGAAGGTAACAGGAGTTAATGGTCCTTCAATTCCATCAATATCCACATATCCATCCATCATAATTTCATCAAAGGTTTCATCCTCTGCACTGATATCTGGAATATCATCAATATTTAATGTACGAAGATCTTCATCTACAATTTCATTGAAGTTAATAACAGTTGCTGTTTGAAGGACTTTCATTTCATCTTCCGTAAATCCTGCATCTTCCACATTCATTCCTGTTTTATTGATGATGACGTGAATGGTTGCTTTTCGTTCTGCATATTTTCGAATGGTTTCTTCATCTGGAAGGGCATCTTCAAATGTTTTTTCATCTGGGATATCATTTACAGCGGGATCTCCATCATTGGAAGTGTCGCTTTTATTTTCTTGATTTTTCTTGATTTGATCTTGCACACTCAATCGATTTGGATCATCCGAAATATAAACTTCCGTCAAATATTGATTTTCATAATTTCCAGTTAAAAATTGATCTCCTCGATCTTTTCTCATCTTTGTCGGGATGATAACCTTTTCTTTCCCATCTTCTACAACAATTTCCAGATTACTTACTTCATCCATAAACTGAGAAACTTCCATCGTAGTGGATGGTGCTCGTTTGATGAATCCTTGCTCTTTTGCAAGTAACATCTTCTTTTGCAGTTCATCCATCTCACTAATGGATTCATCTGCACCTTTGATCAGATTATCTTTTAGAATATCTTTCTTTGGTTCTACTTTATCTCCCGTTAGTTGATCAACAACCAGACCACTTTCATCTTTTCCCTCTTTTTTATGATCCAACATACGTTCCAGTGGGGTTTTCTCTGGTTCCGTTTTCTTTTCTTTTTTTAGCGTTACAATATTATCATTTGTTTCTTCTGTTGGTTTTTCGGTCGATTGTTTCTCCGAAGTTTTGAATAAACTTTCCAAATCCATATTTGGATCTCTTGTCACATGTTCGTTCATAATAATTCCTTTCTTTTTTATATTTCCTTTTAATTCATGAATGATTCGTTGCTCCATCCATAGTTATATGCAATATTATCATTTTGATCTCGTTTCATTGCAAAGATCAAATGTTTTTGTTCCTCCCTTACAATGGTTGGGATGGAAAATAATAAAATTGGACAGTTCGAATTATCGGGATTGTCAATATAAGCGACTTGGAAGTCACCTCCTTGAATTACATTCTCGTAATAACGACACTGCCGAATTAATTCTTGTTTTAGAACTCTTGGGGGGACATTTTCGGTAAAATTATAGAGAAATCTTGGAATGTCCATTCCCAATTTTGGATTCGAAGGAAAAAAACCAGGACGATTCATTAGTAAGGTAAACAAATCGAGCGCAATGGTTTCCGATTCGTTGTACACTTTTGGTCGATTGAAATGATCAAGACTAATCCCAATGTTATTCATAAATGGCTTCTCCTTTCTTTTTTTATTCTTAAGTAAAGAGTTTTACATCCAGAATTTTATTTAAAAAATAAAAAAAGAGTTCCCTAGGGTATAATTACCCTAGGGAAAATAATCATTATTGGAATGGATAGATTGGTCCATTTCCACTGGAGAATGGGTTTACTGCTTTGTTTACTTTCTGATCCCCCACTAATAATCGAAGGATCAGTGTTTGATAAAAATAATCCGAATAAAGGTGAGTTCGATCCAATTGGGAAAGGATCTGATTGATTCGTTTAAAGGATTCTCCCTTATCTTGGGATTTCAAAATTTCACCTACCAATTGATCCAAATAAGAGATTACTTCTTTGGTAACTCCGCATTTTCGATCAATGATTTTGTTTCGTTCACTTTCGCTCATCGTTCCTACACGACTAAGCCAAGAGGTATCCGTCAACTCCTGAAAATAAGTTTCCAATCTTTTTTGAATATCATAATATTTGTTCATAGTTTTCTTTCTCCTTTTCTTTTTTTTTATTTATCTATAATCAAGCGGTTGGTGTTTCGTCTTGATTATGTATAGCTTCTTCTTCCAAATCAGACCAGTCTTCATCCTTTGACAAATCGATATCATTCATTTTTCTCTTACTCTTCTCCTCCTCCGCTCTTACAATACTTAAGTGCATTGCCTCATCCTTTGGAATTGGAGGTTTTGGAAAGGTTTGACCTTTATAATTCCTTTGAACCGTATCTCTTTCTAGAGAAGGTTCCTCTAATTCTAATTCCACTGTTGTCGATTCATGATCGATGATGGTGATAGAATAAAAGAGTGGAAGTCGTCCCATTGGATTTTGTTCCGATTGTTTGATAACTTCATCATAGCAACAATTCAAAGATTCCTTCAATAACAAATCGTATTGGTAAGACCCCGTACTAATCAGTCGTTGCAAACTCTGTAAGACCGATCCCAATTCTCGATTTGTCATAGTATCACTGACTCCATTGATTTGCAAGGTAGACTCAACATAATTTGGTGCATCCTCATCCATTGTCTTAATAAAGACCAGATGATTTGACACGATTAAATGAATACCTTTAAATTTGGAACCAAATGCGTTTGGCAAAAGGCACGGTTCTTTTCTTGTGGATAAGAATCGTTTTCTTCTTTGTTCTTTTTTAATTGCGGAAACTCGGTAGTGTGACTGGTTAAACTGAATCCGATAATCATCCAAATCCAATTTTCCAAATACCTGAATTGGAAGGATAAGTTCTTCGGGTTCATTGGAGAGCATAAGTGCTCTCCTTTCTTTAGAGTGAACGAGATAAGGTTTGGTTAACGTTTCTACCTCAACCTTATCCAAATTCGTTTGTGCATAATTTGTTTTAATTTTTGTTTCTTTCATTTTCATCCTCCTGTAATCTATTTTTTCATAGTTATAATGTATCACTATCCTCTTCTTCTTCCATTGGGATTATTAGTGGAAGATCCGAATGGAAGGAATCATCCCAAGAGGTATAACGAAGGACTTTATTTTCTGGTGGGCTATCTTTGTATTCTCCATCCCAAATTCGGATTTCATAATTTGCCCCCAGTGCGTTTACAAGACGCAAGAAATAGGTAGTACTTAATTTGGTATCTCCTCTTAATGCAGTCATAATATTTGCATAGGACTGAGTATTAAGTGGCTTTCCTTCTCCTGCATAACTCAAACGGAGTTTAACGGAAGAAGGAGTTTTTCGATGAGCAATGAAATAGTTTTTGATTAGTCGTTTTAAAAAGTCATCCCCTTTGTTGATTGGGATGTATTGGTTGTTCGTTGTTGAGGTTGGACGTTGCAATAATTCTTTGCTAATCAAAGGCTGTTCAATGTGCGCATCGGCAATGGTTTCCAAATCTACCTGAAAACAATTGGAAATATGATACATGGATTCCAAATAGGAATCCTTTGTATCCATGGTTACCCAAATCTGTTTGTCCTCATCATACGTGACAATGGGTACTTCATAATTTACCCCATTCATTATGGTTTTTGTAAAACGGTAAATATTTCCGTTTTGTTCATCCAAGTAATATTGTCCATTCACAGGGGTTGTTTTTTGTAACATTGCAAGAGATCCTTGAATTGTAATGATTTCTTCTTTGTCCGATTCTTTGTGTCGAATTCTTGCATAAATTGGATATTTTTTAATTTCTTCTACTTTCATTCTGGTTTCCTTTCTCAAATACATCATAGGAAAAATGCATCTCTAATAATTGCATTCCTACGCTATCAATATTGTTATGATGTAAAATATCATATAACATCAAAACATCATCAAATGATATAACGTAAACGGTGGTAAGGTCATTGAACATAAAATAAATACAAGGTTCTTGTTTTCCATAGGGATCTTCGTAAATATTGGGAAATAGGATCACTTCGGATTTCCCTGTGTGAAAGCGACTACAAATTTCATCGGAAAGAGTTTGATCGTAACAAAGTTTTCCATAACTATCATAATGATAAAGATCCGACAATACCGATTGGTATCGGGTTACAAACTGATGAAGCTCTCGCATCCAACGGTAATACCCCATTCGGTTTAAAATCAAACTATTTACTGCATCATTATCAAACGTAGTGATTGCAATGAATGGGTTTAATTTGTATTGGTATCGTTCATTATTTCGAAGGGTTCCTTTGTCGTATCGTTCTACTGAATTTCCAAATTGAGAATTTTCTTCTTGATAATTAAATGGAATATTGTATTGAATTTGAAATTTGTTTAGCAGTGATCCAATCTTTCCCATAACCGTGCTCAAATGCAAAACCAATTATTCAAACCCCTTATCCAAAGATTCCATTCCACCGTTTTTCACTTCTTGATGGTTAATTGAAGTACAATTGACCGAGGTTTGATTTGTGTAATTCAAAGACCGTTTTCGAAACTCATGAAGAATTTTTTCTTCTGATGTTTCTGGTGCGATATAAAAACGGTGATGTTTCTCCATATACGCTTTCATATCTTGATAAAACGCAACACCAAACCCATCTGGATCTGGGGTATCATCGAAGTAAAGTCCGTTCAACCGATTAAATGGACTGAGAAGACCCGTTACTCCTGGTTCGGTATTTGACAAGGAGGTAAGATCTTTTCGACCAATATGAGAAATATCCGTGGCTACCACTTCTCGACTCATTCGTTTGGAATTTCCAATTCCTGGTGATTGGTGCCCTTTGTTGGAAAATTTTAACGTTGTCCAAAAAGACATATCGTTAAATTCTGCATCAAATTGAATGAATGGGGAACTTAATTTCTTAAATAAAATATCCGATTGAAATTTTAAGAAATTCTTATACTCATCCAATTCTTTGCATCCATTTCCTGTCATCAATTTCATTGCACGTTGTGATAAAAATTCTCCAAAAATACTTCCAAGTTGTTCATTTCTTCGTAACCGTTTGTTTGCATAGTTTGGATTTTCTTTTTGGCGAAGTTCCTGATAATTTTCCACTAACCAACGGATGAGGGTATAAATATCGTTTTTACTACAATCAGGAAGTAAGGATTCTTTTTGGACTGTGATATTGATTCCACGAAAGAATGCCTGTCGATAATTGATACCGTTTTCTAATTTTCCTCCTCCAAGCATCAATAAAAATTGATGATCCGAGGAGCAGGTTTCACAGGTTGTACGATTATTGGTAATCGCCATAATCCCAGAGACAACGGATTGAATATAAATGTATTTCTCAAACATCATTTTGATAACTCGGACATAACAATCCGAAGAAATTTTGAAGTAAAGATACTCCTCACTTTCCAAATCCACTTCTTTTTGACGAATGATATCAATACAACCCGATAATCCAAGATAAGCGAGTGCACCATTGATTCCGTTACACCATACTGCAAACATAAGCATCACATATTGTTGTTCTTTTCTTACGTCTACTTTATAAATCGGTGTCTTATACGTATATCCATTGATATCCGTTAGTGTGTATCGATTAAAATAGATACTAATTCGCATACTCGATTTAAATACCAATTGATTTTGATACGTATAGGTACTTTTCTCCAACAATTGCCATACGATATTAAAATATTTCCCATTGGAATAGATGCGTCCATATTCATCTTCAATTGGAATGAACATAGATTTTTCAAATACTTTGTGTACAATGCTTCCTTTCTCTTTTGCCGTAACGCCAATGTAAACGGTCAATAATCCCATACGACTTGGATCAATGGCTTTGACTGCGGTTGTGTTTTTCAAAATATTTTTCGGTGGGCGCTTGGTAGAAGAAGTGGGACGTTTCCTACGCTGTAGATATTTATTCGTTTCAATCTCACTTTCTTTTTCCGTGTACTCATACCCGACAAATTCCATCCCTGGAAAATTATTCAGTGACTCCCATGCCTCCACAATATATTCAACAAGAGGACGATCCGCTTCTTTTTTAATCAGCGGCTCATACAAATATTTAGAATAAGGCTCGGATACCTTATTGATATATTTATCCATACTCATTCCTATTCATTCATCCTTTCCATAAAAAAGAAAGGGAAGGCAATTCCTTCCCAATCTTGTTTATTCATGTATTGAAGTCGCAATCTCATCGGATTTTGACTCCGTTTTATGGAATACCGCAGGTTCATAGACAATCTGTGGATTCGCATAATCTGGGTTTCCATTCTCATCTTCTGGGATAACCGCAGATACTCGATAACATCCTGCAAAATTGATTTGATAGATGTTACCTTGATAATTCCCACCTTCCGATACATAATTTGTCGAATAGGAATTTAATTTTGTCTTTATAATTTCTTCCATTGCCGCATGAGTACAGCAAAAGATTGGGAATACAATCTCCGCTCCTCCTAATTGGACATCGAACATTTTGGATACTCGCTCAATGGTTCTTGCTGCAACATCCATCAACAGTTCATGACTCTCTACCATATGTTGTGCACACCATACAGTTGCAATAGAGTTTGCTGTATCGTTGATACTACAAGCCTCAAAGGAAGATGTATGATTCACATATTCAATGGATGGGGTGAAATTCCCATTCTTTTCATTGTCTTCATCGTATTGGTTGGTGTATCCGATTAAGAAATAACCGCATACATTTACCGCATATTCTGAATAATTTTTTCGTTTCTTTGCAAGGGCGCTTACCAACTCATCGAATGCAATATTATACATCGCAATCGGGAAGAGTGGAAGGCTCTCTAAATTCAAAGCGAAGCTGATATTTAAAATATTACATGCTGTTTCGCTGATTTGTTCATTGATTTCAAAATCTTCTGGGAGAATATCCTTGATAAAGGAATTGATTTTCTCCATTGCTTCATTTACTCCATTCTTATTCTTATTCTCTTTCATGTCTTTTTCTCCATAATCGTTGATTATGGTTTCTCCTTTCTTTTTTATTCTTTTGGATGATTCCAAAAACATAATATATCATTTAAATCTTATTTCAATAAATCTTTTCGATAGGATCCATAACCATTAATACCAGGTTTTCCAGTTGCTCTTCTTTTTGGAGTTCTTCTCACTGGCTTTTGGTTACGGCGATGAGAATTTTCTCGTTTTCCATTGACTGGTTTCTTTTGTTCTCGAACGTTTCGCTTACCAACGGGTGGGTTTCCTTCTTTTGCTAAGCGAACCAATAAACTTGGTAAATAAGAATATGTAGTTAAAACGGAAAGATCGTAGGTTTTATTTGGTGAAATGTAGATTGGTTTCATATTTGCCTTTGTTCCATTTAACAACATAATCAAAGATGCAATATCATGATACGGATCCAAAAATAGCAAAACATCGATTTCCCCGATGTCTTTTTGTCTTCCTCGTATTGGAGCTGTAACAATACAACGAGCCATTATCGCTCGAATTTTTTCATTTACCGCAAAGGTTGATACTACCGAAAAGGATTTGGTTTCTTCTTGTTCCTTTAATGCCTGGTTTGCTAGTTCAATCCCCTCTTTTACTGCTTTTTTAAATTGTCCTATTTTTTCTTTGGTCTCTTCCTTTAATTCGACCAATTCTTCTGTAGTAAATTCTCTTACAAATGAAGTATCCATTTGTATCCCATATACTGGTGACTGGGATTTGTCGTTGTTCTTTTCTACTTCTGTTACGCTTTCTTCATTTTTTACAATTTCATTCTTTGTCGTATTTTCCATATGTTCTTTCCTCCATTTCATGGAGTTCTCCTTTCAATTTAATTTGTTTATCATAACTATCCTTTTTTGATAATTATTTACTTGTACTGCGCAAATTAAAAAAATAAACAGATAAGTAATCCTGTTTCATTAAGATGGCTATTTCAGCCTGTCTTAGAAATCTCCTTTATTTTTTTGTATTACTATTAAGAGGTAGTAGAATTCTACTACCTCTTAGTTGCATTTTATTTTCCAGTTAATCTCTTTTTATCCAATTGACGGAAAATACCATCTTCTTGTTCTCTTCGTTTCTTATACGCTTCCCCATCGATATATAAATCCATTTCAACGGAATCAGCAATTTTGATAAATTCTTCCGTTGTCAATACTCCATAATTTTCTTTGATGATTCGCTCCGTATCACAACGTCTTAAATACAACCCATATTCATAATCCGTCATTAATAGGTAGGTTCCAATGTCTTCGATATAGTGGAGAGACTTTTTGGTATCATTGAGCGTCTTTAGTTTGCTAAAATCAGAAGAATCAATTCTTCGTAATCCGAGTGATTTTAAAATAACATCATAGATCTCGGCAGGAATCGAATTGATAAAGTCTTTGGATAAAAATCGTTTTCTTCCACCAATTGGATCTAGGGACATATCCAAAAGTGCTTTTCTTCCTTCTGGAGACGTACGGCAAAGTGCCTGATCCATAGTTAATCCATCTTCACTCGCACCATCTGCCAAAACGTGCATTTCTTGTACACCAAGACGTACCGCAGAAGTACTATTCTTTGAGGATTTGGTTTTATAGGTTTGGGAGTGATCTGGTAATCCCATAATATTCACGGTTCCAGCACCTCTTGCCGAATGCCCTCTTCGTCCATTTTGCTTTAGCATTAAGATATAAAGTTGACCCAGGCATCCTTCGGTTAGACAACGCTGAATCCTTCCTCCCTTTTTCACATAAAAGATATCTTTTCGTCTTGCCCATTCATATTTTTTATAAATCCGATAGAGGGAAAAGAACATAGTCTTATCCAAATCATCCGTTGCATCGGCAAATGGTAAACGACGAAAATTAATGTTGAGATTTTTCATATACTCTTCCTGTTCTTTTCTAGAAAGGGAATTGTAGATGGCTTCGTGTTCGGATCCATATTGTTCATCGATCATTTTCACACAGTCGAATAATAATTCTCCTTGTTCCTTTGGGTGACCTTCCATTTTCTTTATTTCATTTCGTAATCGCCTCTTAACAAATCCAACATAATGTTCGTGCAAACAGGCTGCAATGGTACGGTTTACAGTGGAATTGTCTGGAAACAGAATATCAATTTTTGTTCCGTCATCTGCAAACGGCATTTCATCATCTGGGATTACTTTACAAATAACGGATTTATTTCCGTGTCTTGCAACGATTTTTGTATTCTTGGCAAGGGAAACTTTCTGAAAAAGAGTAAAACGAATCTGTATGTTTTCGTATACATTTCTTCTTCCATCTTCCCATTTTTTATTCGTATCAAGGGATAACTTCATTCGATCGTAGAGAAAATCTAAATTGGAACTTACCTTTCCCTTTTCTTCATACTCTTTACAAGCTTCATACAGTTCTCTCCAGTATTTCAACTGAGAGTTGTAATATTTGATAATTTGTGCATTCGCTTTTGTTGCTTCGATTTCTGGTTTATTTGAATAAATACTGATATCTGCAACGATCATTTCTGGTGTCGTTGGAAACTTACAGTGATCGGTTGGGCGGATTTGTCGTAAACTTCGATCACTCAGATCATGAAGTGCTCTGGATTGATCCATTGGTCGAAGTGCAATCAAATATTTTCCCACTTCTTCATTTATATCTGCAAAGGCTTTATAATCCTCATCTCCTCCTAACTGATTCAGAGGAATTTCATTGGTATTGTTGTTTACTTTGATATCTAGCACTTCAAGTGTTTGCATCTTTTTACAAAATCCCTCTCGCACTGCACCTGCATCCTCATAATTATATGGACTATGGCAAAATAAGACATTTGCATTTACTCCATAGGAATAATTTCCATAATCATCATAGGAATTGGATTTGGAATACATGGTGTTTGCCGGAATCACATCTCCAACAGAGAGTTGATCCAGATATTTATTATCGTATGAGAACCCATAATCTTCTTGTAGATCCTCAAACGGTTTTCGATAAATCACATCATAAATACCTGTCTCCATGTCTTGGACAAATAGATAATAATAGTTTGGGTGCTCTACAATGTCTTCATATTTTACAATCTTTTTTAACACGAGCAAATCATGTTTTGCTTCGGAATGATACTGGGAATATTTCCCAACAATGTTTTCAACCCCAGTTGCCAAAATTGGTGGTTCTGGTTTTTCCAAACAGATAAATTGATCAAAATGATGAGCAGTCATGCCACACCGATTTGCAGAGTTTAATCCTGGATAGGTTAGACTTCCCTTTCCATATCCAATTGGAGTACCTTGATATTTTTTATCAATTTCTTGAAGTTGTTGCATTGAGTTTGATTTTAATCCCATATTCGTTCTCCTTTCTTCGTTTTCAGAGGGATAATGTATTAATATTCCCCTTCTTCCTCAACGGCAAATGTTTCATCTTTTTTCAAAAACATCGTTTCCAAAAGAGGTTTCATTTCACTATGCATAATTGTATATAATTTCCGATTCAAACGAAAATCCGTAGGTGCATTCATCATAGAGAAATAATTCTTTTCTGGATCATTTACAAAGCGCATTTTATTTTTATTTCCAATCAATAATCCATTTTCTTTACAAAAAGCAAGGGAGCTTCTTACATAAGAAATCCCACCTCCCTTTGGATCATTGATAAGAGGAATCACTTTACCTGCTCCAAGATTATTTCGATTCTTTACAACATTCACCTTTACCCCAAATCCATTGAATCCATCCTCTTCTTCTTTGAATTTTCCACTTGCAGATGTTTCAATTTGAATGTTTGCTAGAAATCGTGGCATTCTTCCACCTGGGGTTGTAGAATTTTGTTTCATTCCCATAATTTCTGCACCTTGAAACATTGGACCATCCATTCCAATTTTTGTTTTATCTTGGTTGATGCTAATCAAAATAATATTTGTTTCCTCTTGCCACGGTAGAATCTTTTTCCATACCGTCGTAATCTTTCCCGCAAATCTTGTTTTATCTGGTTGGGATTCTATCTCGGTCATTGCCTTTTCCCCTGCTTTCGTATCATAATTTACTCGTTCGGTAAGAGAAGCGATCGAATCCAGTAATACAATCGTTGGTTGCAGTGTTTGAATGTAATTACCTTTAAAATCTTTGATTTCAGAGGTATAGGTAAAAATATCTCTATGTTTTCGTTTATAATCATAAATGGTTGACATTAAATCTTGAAAGTCTTCCAGTGTTGTTTTGGTATCTTCGATGACCAATTTGTGATTATCAATATCTCGAATATCAAACCGTCCTAACTCCATCGCACGTTGTAAGGACCAACTTCGTTCGGTATCAAAAATATAGACTTGACTCAATGGGAAAGATCTTGCAATATTGCCAGCGATTTGCATTGCCATGGTGGATTTGGAAGAAGATTCTTTTCCATAAATCAACGTCTGACTTCCTTCTCTGATTCCCATTACAGTAATTTCATCAATGGGATTAAAATCATCATCATAGGAATGATATTGATACGCAAGTGCGTAATCAATAATTGGTGTTAATTTTGTTTTATAATAAACTTTTACATCATCCGTTTTCGAACGGAGAATGTCTGCTTTTTGGGTGGATACCATGTCTTCATAAATACCCTGTAGTGTGTATTCTTTTTTACTCATATCATACATTCCTTTCTTTTTCTCTGTATACGTTTGTTACAGATTTTTTAGTATTTCAAAAACATAATATATGCTTGAACAAAAAATATCCGATAGGTGGGATTTTCCACCTATCGGATATTATTATTTTGTATCAGAATCTTTGACATAACCATAGGTATCAATGGTATTATTCTTAATGTGAACCATATACCAGTGACCTTCCCCATTGTATGCTTCTTCCACCACATCAAATAAATTTCCATTATTTAGATGTGTTACACTTGCGGATTTTGATAATGGGGCAAATCGTACTTGAACATTGTTTTTGTTTGCTGCCTTTACCTTTTGTTTGAACCCTTTTCCAAGATTGGAAGTATAGGTAACATATTTTCCATGTGTGCTGATGAAATTACCATCTTCCATCATATACATGGTCGTTCCGTCTGTCAACCAAACTTTATTAATAACACGTCGAACATCATTTAATTTCAGGGTTCCAATCACATTATTTGCATTATATGATGCGGATGAGCGAATGTTTACTCCATCTGCTCCAGGATACACCACTTTTACGGTTCCATTGATAATTTCAACGGATTTGATACTTGGAGAACCACTAATAACGGATGAGGATTGTTTTTGAATTCCGAAATAAGAACAGATGAAATCAATCTTTACCTGTGCCAATCGCTCTAAATTATTATCATTCATAAGCCAAGCACACTCTCTCGGATTGGTATGGAAACCATGTTCAATAATGAATGCAACATCGGCTACACCAAGACTGTCTGCCTGTGCTTGTGTTTTTGCATGACCCATTGCTCCACGAACAACTCCCCACCAGTCCGCAGAATCACTTGCACTAAGAACTTGACGATCCATGTAATTGAATTTGCTTCCCATTAATTGACTTACAGTAGAAGCTAGGTTTACAGTTAAATCATCCGTATTCTTTCGATAGAGAGAAGTAAAAATACAAGAACCAGAAATATTTCGATAATTTTGTAATTCTTGTGCACTCATGGATGCTGGATTTCCACCAGGAGCATTACTATGATCCGACATAAAAACTACTACATTGTATTTCCCACTTCGTTTCATATTTACTGCAACATTTCCTCTTCCTGATTCTAAGGCAGGATCTTGGTTTTGAGATCTTGTTAAAACACAATCTACCGAAGAAGAATAATAGGCATCACAATATGCTTTTTCATAATTTGCCAGTTTCCACATGGCATCCCCTTCTTTGTAATTTGGGTTTACACCAGGATTGTAACCAGGATAATGCCCTGGATCGATAACTAGACATAACGTTTTACCCATAACAATTTTTCTCCTTTCTACTATTAATATTAAAGCACTGTTACATTCTTATTTTTACGAACAATGATACATTATAAAAAAGAAGAATAAAAAATAAAAAAAATATTTCACAAGGAGGAACGGATAGAATTTCTTCTTCACTTCTATCCGAAAATTACTATGAAAACATTAATTAAAAACTACATCACAACAGGGAGCACACTGGAATTGAATATCGAGAACAAATCTTACGTTCTCAACACAGATTTTTCCAATACCGACTTAATTGGAAAAGTCATTCATTTGAACGGGTTATTACGAAACGATATCAAGCGTTCGATTCGGTATTGTAGAAAGGAGAACCGAGATTTCACATGTTTTAAAGGAAATACAGTTGAGAAGATGCGTGATACGATAAAAGCAATATTACCAATAAAGTATCATTATTATCTTTATACCGACCGTGTAATTTTATCATACCTATACGCTAAAGATAAAGATAGCTATTACAGTATTGATATTAAATTTCACATGGGAGGAATTACTCCAGAAGTTTCGATACATATCGATGAAGCATTTCTAAAAATACTTTTTCAAACGGAAGCGGTAGAAGGATATTTGGATAGTATGGAAATTGATCCCTATCTTCCACTGATGATATCTGGTCAATCTTTGTTTAAAAATATAAATCGGGTAAATCGAAGAAGTTTTTATCGGTATATGGATATAATACCAAACTATTTCACGAAGCTTATGCCAACCGATAAAGAATATGATTCTCACAGAATTGCAAATATCATTAAAGATGCAACGGATGGGGGAATCTTTGTCAATGTAAATGGTATCCCATGTATTGGATATATGAATTCAGATAATGAATACCAACCACTGGTAAACGTTTCGAATGAATATAGTAAATTTATCTGGATGGGTGCATTATTCCAATATATGGTAGCAACTAAGAGAATGATGCGTTTGGTTGTGGATGATTCTATCTTATTTAGTGAGAATGAAAAACTAAATCTCGCCATGATGGATATTCTTTATATTGCAAATAATATTGGATGTAGCTTTATCATAAAATCCAACAAAGAATGGATTTTGAACATGTTTGATTAATATGTATATAAGTAGGAGTGACAATAAACCACTCCTACTTATATTCTTTTTTTGGTTCCATTCTCTTTTTCCACCAAAACAACAATGTAAATCGGCAGATAAGAATCAATAACTCAATAAGGAGGAAACAATTATGAATTTATTTTCTTATCTAACAGAATCAGAACGAGATTCTTATGTTTCTGAACGTATGATAGAAGTAGAAAATTCTATCTTTTTTTCTTCAATGCGAATGATTGAAGAAGAGTACGATACAAATTTATTATTGGCAGAAGTGAAAGTTTGTAGAGAAAATGGAACTGATACGGATCTTACTTATCTTTACGAAGCAGCAACTGCACAACAAGAAATCGATCAACGAGGACCAATCAAACGAATCATAGATGCCATTATGAAACTGATTCGTTCAATTAAAAATAAATTATTTGGAGCTGTGGATGAAGAAGAGGGAGACGATAATGATAAATTAAAATTATTTGAAAATCTCAAAGCGGACGGGGAACAGATTAAAAAAATATTCGATTCCTTTAAAAACGCTCTTACCAGTGCTTTAAATGGAAATGGTGCACAGGCGTGGATTGAACTTGGACAGGTCGGACAAGAATTTGCAGGATTATCGGTAGTTTCAAAAATTGCAGCGGGTGCTGGTGCAGCGGGTGCAGCAATCTTTGTAAAGAGAAAGGATTTAAAAAGACTTCGAAGATATGCAATTTCTTTTACTGAATTTATTGAAAAGAATCTTGGGAAGTTGGAAAACAAGCTGAATTCGCTTACCACAAATTCGATTACCGAAAGTTTTCTTTTTTTAATGGAAGCAGATAATAATTCTGGAAATAATCAACAGCCAGCAAATGGAGCGAATCAACAACAAACCAATCAAACAAACGATAAAGGTGGACAGCAAAAACAACAGACAACCCCTCCACCAAAACAAACCCAGAATACAGGAAATAACAATAACCAGAATCAGAACAATACACAACAGACCACATCCAATAATAATCAAAAACCAGCTCAGAATAGCAATAATGGGAATAATGAACCAAGACAGCAAAATTCAGCTAGTAAGTTTGTTGGATCAATCAAACAAAAAGCCATTAAAATTGCAAAGGAACAATTATTACCTGCCATTCAAAGTGGAATTGGTAAGTTACGTACATTCATCCAAAGATGTAATTATTATTTAAACATCAGTGAAGCACGGGATAGGGAGAATCAGGAAAATAGAGAAGGTATTAAAGCAGACCTTCATGGATCTAAAGCTAACGCCACAAGAGATCAATTAGAAGATAGGAAAAAAGAGTTATCTAAACAGGTGGATGATCTAAATAAGTCATTAAAAACAGCGGATGAGAACGAAAGACCAAAAATCGAAAAGAAGATTCGAGATCTTAATAAGGAAATTAGTAAGATCGATAATACGATAAAGAAAAATACAACCGATACGGATGAGGAACGTTATCAAGACCATAAAGCAGTGCAGGATCATTTGAGTGGTACTGGTACAGATGGAAAAAAGAATGAAAATGAAAATAACAACAACGATGAAGGTCAAGAAGACCAAACCGATGAGAACGATACAAACGATTCAGAGAAACAAACCAATTCTAATAAAGGACAGGGGCAACAAGAAAATGAAAAAAATAGTGATAAAAATGTAAAGAACCAAAATCAGAATTCCAATCAGAGATCAAAAAACGATCAAAATTCAACAACACAAGTGAAACAAACCAATCAAACAGCACAAAATACAGGAAATAATAATCAGAACCAAACCAAAAAAGAGACCAGTCAAGAAGATAACGAAAAGAAAAAACTAGCTGCGGAAAGAAAAAAGATACTTGATCCAAAATTTAAGGAGATAGATGAAAACCCACAGATTGATGAGAACATCTATGAAAGACTAAATGACAAAGGGAAAGAGTTATATGCACAAATCGTTGATTTAAGAAAAGGACAAGAACGTGAAAAAGTCTTTAAGAATGAGGATAGGTTAAAAGAAATCGAGCAAAATCTCAAAAATGCAAGAAACGAATTGAAAAATAATGTTGATAAGTATACCAATCCAAAGCAAAATTCAACAAATCAAACGACACAAGAAAAGGGGGAGAAAGGAAATAATACTTCCTCTAAAAATTCAAAAAATAACTCACAAAAAGATCCAGGTCGTTGGTCGGAGTATAGAGATGAGGCAATTATTTATTTGACCGATAATGACATTGAAAATTTTGATCGGGTTATAAATTCACTTAGTGGAAATTCTGGGTTTTTTGTACCATATAAAAAAGGAAAAGTAGGTCTCAGTGCAAAAAATCTTGAGAATAATTCAACGAATATTGATTTTTGGAACGCCGTTGTTAGAGATTTCAAAGAGAATCCATCTAAAAAACGTGCAGATTACTTGAAAAAATTAGCACCTACCATGTTTTCCGATGACGCCGTTGAGAAGAGAAGAGAGTCTAAAAACAAAGAAGACTTAGAAAAATATACCCAGAGTGTAAATTCAAAACCACAAATTGATGAGGATGCTTTTAAGCGTTTGACTGCTGAAGGAAAAAAAGAATACAGCAGAGCCAATAACCTACAGATAGAACAATTGAAATTACGAAAAGCAGGTAAATTTTCTGAGGCAAATAAAATGAGAAGAGATGCTTGGGATTTATTATATAAGATCGAAAATGATACAACTGGTAAATACCTAAAACCATCGAAATCAACAGCAAAGCAGGAATCGTTTGATTGGTTTGATGATGAAGAAGAACCATTCTCTAGTTTATTCCTATTTGATGATTAGAGGTGAGGAGTATGAGTTATGACCTTTTTTTAGAATCTCTTCAAGAAGAATGCATCAAACAGTTTGAATTCTGTGAATCAGGATTGCATACTCTAATGGAAGAAGTTGCTTATGAGGTAATTGTAGAAGGGAACGAGAATCCCTCTGCGGTTAATTCCATCAAAATTCTTATTAAGAAAATGGTAGAAGCGGTTAAAAATTTCTTTAAAAAAGCACTTGCAAGATTTCAATCTTTTTTCATAAAAGAAAAAGATCCTTTGAAAGATGTGAAGAAATTTTTGGAAAAACATCCAGAGTACAAAAATAAAAAGATCACGATACCAAATATTACAGAAAGCGAACGGGAACTTTATAAAACGAAGGGTGTAATACAAGTATTAAAAGAAAAGCTTCGAAAAAGAAAGATCAGCGATACAGAAATTGATCGTTTCATTCGTGAGAAAAAACGAGAAGACTTCAAAAAGAAAGCAAAAATTACAATTGGAATTGCTGCGGCAATTGCACTGGTTGGAAATTCGATACGAAAATATAAGAAATATGAAAAAGAAACAGTAGCCGATCTAGAAGAATTTGCATCTAGTTATGCAGTCGTTGGAAGTGCGAATTATGCGGGAAAGGTTGGTATGACTAACGCACTCATGATGAATCCCGACTATAAAAAAGAATCTCGCAAGGCATATGATCAGAAACGAAATATGTATCGGGATAGTTGGGAAAGGAATCCAGGAATCCAACAAACATATATCAAAGATGTTGGTCAAAAAATTATCCAAACAAATAAGCAACATTTGAATCTACTTGATAAGGCAGTTGGGTTATTATTTGGATTACCAAAACGAGCTGCAAAGAAATTTGCTACCGCTAGTCAACGAGGAGCGGAAAAGACGGCAGAACGTTTAAAAAGAAATGATCCAAGTGAATATGATAAAGTGAAAAATTATATAAAAAGCGATCGTGCAAGTAAATTGTACCGTAAGACGATTGATGGAATCAGTTGGTCTGCCACAGAGTACTTATAAGAAATTTGGAAAGGAGTGAGTAAAAATGAATTATGAGGTGTTCTTAGAATCCATCGCAATGGAAGCATCCCATCATATTGAAACCTGTGAAATGGGTTTATATTCTGCTATGGAAGAATCCGTCTATGAAGTAATTGTAGAAGGGAATGAATCTCCATCTTCCGAAAAATCAATCAAAGCGTTTATTAAACGAATGGTAGAAGCGATTAAAGAGTTCTTTAAAAAAGCACTTGCAAGATTTCAAGCATTTTTTCATAAGGAGAAAAACCCACTATCGGAAGTAGAAGATTATTTGAAAAAACATCCAGAGCATAAGAAAATAAAGGTTAAAATACCAGATCTTAAGGAGACGGAAAAGGATATTGAAGATACGAGAAGTATCTTGTCTCGCATAAAATTGAAACTTAAAAAAGGAAAGATTGATAAGAAGGATATTGAAGAAATTAATGGTAAGAAAAATAGTACAGCGAAAAAAGTAATCTTCGTTTCATTAATTACCGCTGTTGCTCTTGTTGGAAATTCCATACGAAAGCTCAAAAAAAATGAAAAGGAGACGATAAAGGAGATTGAAGATTTTTCCAGTCATTTTCCTTCTGTAATGATTGCTTCTGATACAGCTACTGAATTATATGGTTCGTTTGATAACACCAATAAAAAAATTCCTTCGTTTCGAGATGAAAATGCTCGTAAAGTCTATAGTAGGAAGAAGAAAGTAATGCAATCCCTATCGAATAAGGGGGAGTACATGGAAACTTATCTTTCTGATATATCCACTGGTATTGTCAATTCTAATAAAAACCATATGAATTGTATCGATCGGGCAATTGGAACTATTTTTGGTGTTTGGAAAAGACTTGAAAATAAGGGAGATGTTGCAGCTCAAAGAGGATTTGAAATAGGAAAAGAAAGAACCTTTGGTGAACATCCAATGCATCTTAAAGATGTAAGAGATTATGTAAATAAAGATAGTACAAAAAACACATATGATGACCTTGGATATGACATGGAACTTCACTTTGCTAAAAAATTCTTAAATTAACGATATCACGGATTGGGTTACCCAATCCGTGTACGTTTTCTTAAGAATAAGAAAGGAGTGATTGACAAATGGAATTTGAATTACTTTCTGATTTAAACGAAGAATTTGATTCTCTTAGTCTGTGGATATCGGATGATTATTATACCGAAGAAATCAAACGTTCCTCATCAAATATGAAGGTTGATCCAAACATCAAGACAAAAAAGACAGGAATTTTATCCAAAGCAGTTTCGGTTATCGTTCGAATGATTGATAAAATTATTGCTTCCATTGGAGAGTTTCTTTCGAAATTATTCATGACAAAGACGGAACGTAGTAATTATGAGTTATTTAAAAAATTATCCAATGAGAATAGAGAATTCAGTCAAGAAAAAATAAAAGTAAAAGATTATAGAAATTATATCAAGATGCTTGATGAACAGATCGATGCGGTAGAAGATGCTTGTAATGGAATCAAAGCAGGAAAAGATGGTCCAATCGATCAATTGCTAAATAAGTGTAAAATGGTTCTTGGAACAGGTGCAAAGGCTGGAAAAGCAACCGTTGGGGTATTTACAATAGAGGCAGCACTTCGTATGGCAGAAGCCGATATTGGAATGGCTCGAAAATTAAATCGTATCTTAAAAACAGATCGTAATGCAATGAAAATATTGGAAAATTCGATTGGTGCAAAAGAAGCAACAAAATTTGAAAAGGATATTGAAAAATTATCCAAAGAGATTGGTCTTCGAAGAATGCTTGCAAATTTAAAAGGTCGAAAATTTGATACCATCAATGATGCAGTAAATAGTATTGTAGATGATATCGGAGATGTAACAAAGAGCAAACGTCTTTATGCAAACCTAATAAAAAACAAAGACGTGCGAAAAGCAGCTGGAGGGATTGCAAAGAAGGCTGGAAAAGAGATTGCAGAAACAGGAGTAGAGAAAGCGAAACGTGTGGTACAATCCTCTGTGGAAAAAGCAGCAAAAGCGATCACAGGTAATGAAAATATTAAAGTAACCAGTACCGAAACAGGAAGAGAGGCACAGGTAAAAGGTATTATTCAAAATGTAACTGATTTTACGAATAAAGTTACAAAGAAATATAAACGACGGGAATCTGTCACTGTAAATGATCTCTCATCCCGATTGAATCAACTAAATGCTGATATGCAGTTTTGTTCCAATGCTCTAAATAAAGCAAAATCACCAAAAGAAAAGGCAGATTTAAGAGGAGTAATGTCTACCATTTCTGGAGAAATTGCACGAATGCAAACCACAATCAATCAAATTCGATCCAGTAATAATAGAAGTGGGGAATATTTCAAGAGAACAAGAGCAGAAGATATGGGAGAGAAAGCGAGGAGTGTTTATGGAAAGTATTCTTAATGAAATGGAATCTTATGAAGAATCGTTGAATAATGGGAAAGATTATGCAAATCGAATTCAATATATGAAGAAAGATCGTACGTTCATAGAAGAGATTTTTCGCAGAACACTTTTACTAATTCGAGAAGCCATCAACTTACTGACAAGTACGATGCGTAATTTGTATACGGATATCAAATACAAAGCAAGAAAGCACAGTCGAAAAGACTCCATAAAAAAATCAATTTCCTATCTAGAACGATTGATTTTAAAGAAAGTGCCAAAGATTCGTGTATTTGATTGCTGGTCATATTGCGATGCGATTACCGATGCCGCAGAATCTATGTGGAAATATGCGGATCGGTTTATGCGAGCAAAATATCCAGATTTACAATCCATGAAGCACGATATTGAAATCATGGATAAAATGATTGCAACCTATCAACGAACCATTCCTGAATTTTTAGAAAAAACAAAATATGTAGGTACGGTAGAATACCATCGATTCCTCATGAATGAATTAAATGGGAAGAGTGTGATTTATGATACCATTGATTTTGCAATTAAAAAAATAGAAAATATGAATACGTTACTAAATCGTCAAATCACCACTTACAATAACCTAGAAAATACGGAGATGTTACGAGCTCGTGCAACCTTTACGCAAAATTGTACCACCTGTTTAAAAAATATGGGAATGGATGCAACAAGAGCGGTAAAAAAACTTATTATTTCTCCCGATTCGTAATCCCATAGGAGTATAGTTATACTCCTATGGGAATTGATTTATATTGAAATAATATGTCTCATTTGAAGGATTAATAGCGTAAGAGCGGATATAGCAATGAGACTGATAAATGTTGAAAAGACGTTTTTGTGTTCAATACGTAATAGAATTCGTTTTAATTTATCAGACATCGGTGATTCACAGTAAAAAGTGACATCGATCCGTAATAAATCACATAAGGATGCAATGTTATTACTAATTATAATAATAATGATATGTGCCTCTAAAAACAGTAAGATGCCAAACACTTTATCTGTAGTTACCATTGTTAGAAATGGGATTAATCCAAACATTGCCACGGATAATATCATTAATACCATTGAAATACGATGTAAGTGATGAAGTGGTTGTTCAATGGAGCTTAATTGAAAAATGGTATCACTCTTACTATTTGATTCTTTTTCTTGAAGTAAGATTAGACTAGCATCGTTGTAGTGAATATGTGCCTGTAGTCCAACCAGTACTCCCTGTAATAAAACAATTGGAAGAATAATTATTATCTCTAGATTCATATCTTCACCTCATCTCGTCATGATTCTTATAGCGTTTAATCCGTAATGGATCAAAGAAGTTACAATTAATAATAGGGAAATGAAAATAACCCCATTGAAACAGTTGCTCACTTGTCTCATCTTATTCCACTTTAATCTTCCTATAAGCATTAAATCAGAAGCAAGTAATCCAAAGAGTCCAGAAGCAAGTTCAGAAAATCCAATAAGTACCGATATAAGATAAATCAATCGTTGAATATCCTCTGGTACCGCAGATAGATTTAACACGATAAATCCTATCAGTATTAAAAGATTGGAAAACATGATTATTTTCCCTCTCCTATTCAGTGACTGCACTCTCTTATCCGTATACTCTTGTTGAAGTTTCTTTATACTTCGATAATTCATAACTATTAAAAGTATTGTAAAAACAATGGTAAGGCTTAATAGAATTACTATAATATTTGCTCTTTCATCCTGTGTCATTTCTTATCTCCTCCTATTTCTTATAATGATTGATTTTTTACTCGTTCAATAAACGAGGTTGGAATATCCGTTCCATAGGCTCGTTCACAGAAATAATGAATTTTATCCACTTCTCCAATATTTGGATCATATAAAATTGGAAATTGTTCTTCTATTTCTTTTTCTTCTTCCGATTCTTTCTTTATTCCTTTTAATCGAATATCGAACATGATTCCATGATATTGATTTCGATACGCTCGAATGCTATCATAAATCATTTGATTTTCATTGGGATCATCAGAGATTTCTAGTTTAATCTTATAATGGCTCTCTGGATTCTTAGAAAATTCTTCTTCTAGAGATTTAATTTCTCTTGTAAATTGTTCTATGGACTGAGCCGATAGAGTGATCGTATCGTAAATTGGTGCAAATGAATTTACAATAAATTCTTGTTTATATATCCCATTTTCATGGGAAATTTCCATCCATCCTTTTTCGTTTTCTTCTTCAAATTTAAACCGTGAATAAGAACCAACATAATATACTTTTTCACTGATTTTAGTATGAACGTGATAATGACCAAAAATACAGTATCCCTTTGTTGATTCGTCTAAATCTTTTACATGAAAAACATGAGTTGTTGCTGGTAATTCTCGTTTTGTCATCATCAGTGACGCCATTACCATGGATTCTTGAATTACTCCGTGACCAAAAATAAAATCATAGTACTTTTCTTTGTTTAAAAACTCCTTATAAATCTCCTGTTCTTCTGGTGTTTTTATTTCTTCTGGAATATAAAGAACGGTCAAATCATCAAACAACCGTTCTTCTTCTATTTGGTGAATCACTCGGTAATAGATCCCATCTTCTAATTCTTTCATGCTTTCATACTGATTCACTTCGTGGGACTCTGTTCCATATACAATACGTAATTTAATCTTTCGTTTGATACAGGTCATAATTAACTTTGCAAGCATTTGTAAGGATAAATACCCTTTTCGATCCGAAATATACATTTGTCGATCGAAATAATCTCCTGCAACAACGACAAAATCAATCGGGTCTTTGTCACTTTTAATCCGTTCTAATAATTGATACATTTCTTTCATGTAAATGGGAATTGGGTTTACAATTGAGTGAATATCTGCAATCACCAATCCTTTTCGTTTCATATAAATTCTCCTTTCTTTTTTCTTTAATGTGTTCTTTTTTATGATATATCAACACAGAATTACCCTAGGAATTTTATTTCCTAGGGTAATCGATTAAATAGAATAGTCAATATTGTTATAAAGAGCGATCAATGTATCATAATCATCGGTACTTAGTACCGTAGTTTCAATATCCTGTTGCTTTTTCACTAACTTTGATACTGCCAAATCAATTTCTAATGAAAGTGCTTGTAACTCACTCAATGTCCAATCGTATTTATTTGGTTTTCCACTTTCATGCCAATAAGGCTTAAATGAGGTATTGTTGGATGCGATCGCATCTTGTGTTAACTGGATGACCCGATTCAAACGAATCTGACTTGCTTCTGAAATTGAGTAAATTGCTTTTTGATTTGCAACTGTATGAATGGATGATTCAATGGTGGCAGTACTTAAGTATTCACTCAATTTTTCTTTGGATTGTTTGATAATTTCATCCTGCAATGCTTCCCCTCTAAGATTTGTAATATCAACTTGATAAAGGGTGCTGGATGGACTTTGTTCTAATGAATTTCTTAATTTTGCATTTTCATTGGATAGTCCTGTTACCTGTTCCGTTAGCTTTGTTACCATTTCTTCAATATTTGTATTTTCCATTAATGTCACTAACATAACTGGATATCCATTTACAAATCCATGATAGTAGGATTGACTAATCGCCATTGCTCTTGTATAATTATAAAATTGAGCCAGTGGGGTAACGCCATCTTTTCCATATTCTACAATACAAGTAAGTGCATCAGGATTTGTAAATGTTGCACGGACATATTCTTCAGAAAATCCTGTAACAAAGAAACTAATGGTATTGGTATTTCCATAATTTCTTGATTTCTCGCTCGTAATATTTCCAATAATTGTTAAGGATGAACCATTACTAAGAGAAATCTTTGTTGTCTCGGTGGATCCCATGATAATCTTAACCTCCTTATTATACTGCAATTTTATATGGTTGTTTTTCTCATGAAAACAAAGTTTAGCGATATATTATTAACAAGTAAAAATTCAAAGGAGGATTTAAACATGGCAAAAAAGACAAAATATGAAAAAAGTGGAAAAGAATTAAGTAAAAGAGAATTAGAAGAACTCTTAAACGAAAAAGAAAGTCGCTACGATTTGTAGGATGTGAG
>ERZ1664510.24-NODE-24-length-24077-cov-16.544709_pt1 | contig 24077 bp, 13 predicted proteins | sample MGYA00575337_ERZ1664510 | MGnify/ENA primary metagenome ERZ1664510 (study PRJEB40874, sample SAMEA4040744) | Gallus gallus | biome: gut; material: content | place: India | collected 2016-01-01 | study: EMG produced TPA metagenomics assembly of PRJEB14491 data set...
ATCGTAACATATAAACCTCCTATTCTAATTCTTAATGAGTTGTATAGGTTTATGTAAAAAAACCCATAGGATTTACATCCTATGGGTAATCTTATTGATTTTGTTGTTGATTGTTATTGTTGGTATTGTTTTCTTCTTGGTTGTTATCATTATTTGGTTTCTCCTCATTTGTCTCTTCATTCTGATTATTATCAGAAGATTTGAAGAAGAAGTTATCAATCTGACTGATATCATTAAAAACTCTTCGTTCTCTTGTTGTAATATAATTCAAAATCTTATTGATAATGGAACCAGAGAGTGTAGCAAACTGATTACAAATGGAAGAAGCTTCTGGATTATCTGGATACATTTGCCCTGTATTATTTCCAATTGCATTTCGATAATTATTTAGAGAATCTCGTAGTTTTTCCAGTGAAGTTTTCATATTGAAAAACTTATCCAAATAATTTGAAGAGTTGGTGACATACTCTTTTAACTCTTGCCCTGTGTAAGATTTTTTATCTCCATCTTCTTGTACCCCAAATAAATCATCTAGCTTCTTTTTCATGTCTTCATTCATTGCATTTGCTTCTGCATTTGGATCCACCTCAATATTGTGTTCAGACAAGAATGGGAATTGAATCCGAAGAACACTATTAATACTTGAGGTATTTTTTGCCAATTCTCCATTGATTGCCTGCCAGGTTACTTTTGAAGATGCATCAATTAACCCAATTAATTTACTAGAAGGAAATTTGGATTCATAGTCAAGTACCACCAAGGTCAAATCATTATACTGGGCATCCGTCAGATCATTCAAACGTGCTTTGATGTCTTTCCACTCTTTTTTCTGATCTGCCATTTCTCCTTCTTGCATTTTTTCCATATTGGTATTAAGTGTACGATTTAAGAAATCAACAATTCGATCAATCAGACGTTTTAACCACTCTCCCGTAATTGCTTTCTTTTGTTGAGTTTCTTCTTTATTGGAAACGATCGTTGTCTTTCCATCTTTCTTCTTCTCTGCTTCTTGTACTTGCTTTTCTGGAGTGTTATTGTTATTGGTTTGTGTTGTTGTCGTATTATTGTTATTCGTTTCATTTGTATTGGTTGCTTCATCTGCTTCTAAAATGATTTTTATCGTTTCGGAATCGATTCCATTTCGATAAAGCGTTTCCTCTAATATGTTCCGAAAAACAATCGATCGAATGGAATTTTTGTAAGATTCCTCTAACTCCAAAGATAAATCGTTATCTTTGTATACTTCCTCGTACTCATAAGATTCGGATAAAATAATTGGTTTTTGTGTAATCGATCCACGGATATTTTGTAATAAATTCTTCAAACCATTATCAACCAAGTCGGTAATATACATTTCATAAAATGGCTTAACTTCCGTTAAAATATAATCCGATGCTTCAGGATCTAGGGATTGTTCTTCAAATTGATGAAATTGTTCAACAATAGAATCATTTAACTGATCGATTTTATCAAACCACGGTTTTAGTTTTGTAATTGAAATGGTATTTGGTTCATTTCCTCTTTGAATCTGTTCTGGGAACGATTCCAATGCGTGCATTTCTTCACTTTCTGTGATCATATGAGAAACTGATTTGTTGTAATTATCTTCTTGATGAAGTTGGTAAGTCAACTCATCCATAGATGAGTCAATACTTTCTAACAAGGTAATATTTTCATCATTTCTTGCAGAATAGGATTCTTCTAGAGTGAAATTATTCAGTACCGATAATTGATTGATCACTTCTTTACTAGAGGCAATGGTTTCTTTGATATTCGAAGAAGATAAATGATCTCGATACCAAGAAACCTCCTCTGTCAATTGCAGTTTACTATTTTGCATCTGTTTACTCATCTCTTGACAAATAACAATCAACTTTCTTGCATTGGAGGTAAGTGCAGATACTTCTCGATCAAATACAATCGTGATGTATAAAAATAATCGCTTCAATTCTACTAAAAATTTTGCAAGATTTTTTCGATATTTTAATTGATCAATTGTAGAAAAATCTGCTTCAATCATGTCTGGAAGAGATTTTAGCATCTCATCGGATTTTCTCAATCCTTCAATGATTTGGTCAATTTGTTGGATTTTCGTATCACAAGTATTTCCAAGTGTTTTTAAAAATGGATAGATGGTTTGTGTTATCATAATCCGATCAACTACTTTTGGCGCTGTTTCATTTATATACATATAATGCAGAATCTCTTTTATTGATTTACTATAAGGAATTGATGATTTAACCACCTTACTTCCTAAATAATTATCTGCATTTAGTAAAAAAATTTTAAATCTGTCTATTGCTTTTGGTTCTTTTTTTGCGATCGCATGAATCATGTTAAATCCTGTTTGTACAAAATCGGTAATATAACCTGGATAACAAGATTTGATTACCAATGGGGACCATGATGTTTCTAAAAAGGGCGTTTTGGAGGAGATGGAATCATAAAAAGGAATAAATCGATTGATCACATCTTCCATCACGTCTGTTTTCATGTTTTTGATTGCCAATAATTGTGTTTTTGCCTGATTTAATATTTTAATATTTACATCTACATTGAATGCACCCACCATGCTTCCAATGTAACTGGATGGATTTAACATAACACTCAATGCTTCTTCATTTAACCAATATTCGGTTTCTTGAAGACTTTCATATTTTGCTGGTATTGAATTCATATGGAACTCCTTTCACATATTCTTTAAATTAATATCTGGTACTGTTTTTCATACTGCTTCTTGCACGAATCTCTAAATCTTGGAGATACCTTGCAGCACGCTTTTCACTCTTAAACGATTTTCCTTTGGCTAACCGTTTGTCAGTATGGTTTTTGATGATTTGATTTAGTATACGAATGATTCTACCATAAAAAGTGGTTTGTCTTCCTGTATACTTATTTTTCTCATTTGTAATACGAAAGGCAGTATCCAATATTCCACGTTTTGCCATAGCACCTACTCGTTTATTATAAGAAGCAAGTGCACTTTTATACGCTTCAAGACGTTTATTCCAGTCATCATCTTTTTCCTTTGGTTGTCGTTTTGGTATAGCTGGAGCCATTGGGATTTTATTTTCATTTGCCAAACCACCTAGTGTTCTATTCTCCCGTTCTATCCGTTGCCCCATTGAAGCTGCGAATTTATTAACCTCAGATCCTAATTTAAAAATTGCAGCGATAGCAGTTATTGCCGCTCCTACCTTTACAATTCCACCCAAAACTTTACTACTATCAGCACGCTCTAATTTTTGTTTTGCTTTTTGCCACATACTCAGTCCACCTTCTGCACTGAGCTGGTTATTCTTCATTTTTTCAATGATATTTACATACTGATCACTGAACTCATTTAAACTTTTTACATCTTTTAAATCAATATTTCCTTTTTTGAACTCATCGATGATTTGGTCCTTGAGTTCTGGGTTAGATTTTAAAATGATTCCAAGTTTTTGCATATCCGTTTTATTTTTGAATCGGAACTGACGAAAAACATTCATAAACCGCTCCATCATTTCTTTTAAAAATTGAGCCGAGCGTTTTACGAATTCCCCAATTTTTGCAAACACGTTGTTTTCAACTGGTTTAGAAGGATTTGATTCCTGACTTTTTTTCCTTGATGATTTAAAAAATAATCCAGATTCTTCAAATGCGGTAAGTGCACACTCTTTTTTGAACTCATTCAGTGCATCACATACCTCATGGTAAGACTCTTCAAAATTGGAAAAACAATAATCAAAATAAAGATTGTCTTCCAATTCATCTATATTTACTCGATATTGAGACATAAAAACCAATACCTCCTTTATTGGTATTAAATTTAATGGACTGTTTTTTGAATCGATATATTATTTAAAGGAAATCTCAACAGATAAAAAAGAAGGAGGATACAATATGAAACGATTACTTATCGCATTAATTGGGTTTGTTGGAGGATTTGCTATCTTTTGTGGAATAAAATCCATAAAAGAGGATATTGATAGTTATATCGATGATGTTAGCCAAATCCCAGACTAACATAAAATTAGGGAGTACTTCGAAATGAAGTACTCCCTATTCTTTTTTTTATTGAATGGATAAATAAATTGCATTCGTGATGACTCTTGTATTCGTTGCTTTCGCCAGTTTGGAATAATCACAAACTGCAATCACTTTATCGGTCTGAACATCCATTCCAGCAGCAATGGTTGGATCATACAAATTTAATCCTTCTGACCAAGAAGAGTTATACATAGCAATTGGTTTGGTTGTTGCTTCTACTGTTTCACCATGCTCTGGCATATAGATTTCAATCTCTACTGTTCCTTTTGCACTTACGCCTTCTGCTAAAGACGCCCCTTCTGTAATGTATCCTTGTTCTTTTAACACTTCAAATACATCTTCAACAATAATATCGTATACGTTTACACCAAGATAAGCACGTCTTGGTTGTTTTGTTGGCATATAACGAAGAGGATAAAACTTAGCAATACAAGTTACTGGTACCTCTAAGCTATCAATGGATTCAACTGGAGCATTTTCTTTATCTTTTAACCCTACGAAGGTGAGTCCTGTTAATGTGAATGAACTCACTGCACTATTTTCTTTACTCATCGTTGCATCGATTCCTTTCTGTATAAATAATTATTGAATTGTTATTACATCAAATCTTCCCATCCTTGTTTGGTTCGTACTCGAAGAGAAACGCAGTATTCTTTTGGAAGAGTCACAGGTGCAAATGGATAGGTTTGTAAAATTTCTTTTACCCTGGTAAGATCTTCATTTGCATCCCGTTGAATGGCTCGTTTGACAAATCCTGTTCGTAATACTTTTGAATGTGGATTGATAGTAATTAATTTCCATACAGCAGTAAATATAAGAATGGAAGATTCGTTTGGTTTTTCTAGCGTTAAATGGCAAAATTGATTTGGTTGGTATACTTGATCTTTATACTTCCATCCTAAAAATTGATATCCTTCTCGTGTTGGTATCATATTTGGTAGTTGGTATCGTAGATGGAAAAACGTATCATATTCTTTTTTCAAAGGAACTTCTACTTCTCCTTCTGATTGGAATAAAATAGAAAGTGTTGCCCTCGTTTTTGCATATACTTTATACAAAGGAAGACACGCCTTTGTGTTCAATGAAATAAAATCATATGGATAAAATTCTGGAATGCTTGCATCCTCTCTAAAACTATAACCAATCACACATGGGGATGATTCTTTTAACTCATAAAAATGATACACCACTTCTTCTTTTGAAGAATAAGAGTATAGGTATGTTTCCTTTCCCCCATCTCGAATCAAACCAATGATCTTTTCCTCATTGGAACCAAGCAATCGATTTGCATAGGAAGGTAAATAGACTGCATATAATGTTATGCTGTTTCCAGTTACAGGGACTGGAATGGTGAATGTTGTATCGTTTTTTGGATAGAGAAGTTTTGATCCCAACAAAGAGATATCTTTGTAATCATCAATGTTCTCTAATCCAAAACCAAGGAAACTAAGATCAAATCGAGACTTCATTCCTGTTAAGTAATCCAATCGTTCATGGTTTTTATAAAGCATTGGTGTTGCTTCATGGTTTACAGGAATCGAAACATTTCGATCTGAATCAGAAATATAATATTTTACGTTGCTTTGTAATGGAGATGGGATCACATATCCAAGAGAAGCATCATAGGAATCATATCGTATGGAGGAATCAATGTAACAGTCATTTGCAATCATATAAGAGGACTCATCATAAGAAAAATTAATCTCCATTAATGTCTGATTTTCCTCTACCTTTTTGTATTGTGCTACCAATTCCAATTCAATATAATTCTCATCATTTTTGTTTCTCTGTTTGTATTCCATATGGAAAATATCTGAGAGCAATAATCGTTGTCCTGGTTGATAAAGCATATCCCCATCTTTTATCAATTCCTCAAATACCAATCCTTTTAATTTATATCCAATAAACTGAAATCCTGATAAAAATGGAATATGTGTGGATATCTGTAAATAGATTTCATCCACCGTTACAAAATCGGTAATGTATGGTTGATTCGTAACGATTGCACCATTGAATCCACCGTTTAAGTTGTATTTATACAAGCACCCATAGGCAACTTTATAATTCACTTAATTCACCACCTCTCCATCGGTATAAAATACCAGTCGTTCCCATTTTCCGTTTCTTTTGACCAAAAGACAAAAACTTCGTTCCCATACGGCATATAATTCTAGTCGTCCCAAATTTTCTTCTGACCAAGTAATTGGGATAGCACTGTCTTTTGTATATGTTGGTGTCAGTGCATTTGGATCTTTACTCCATCCAACACAAACATGGAAATCTCGAATTGGATTATCATCTGGTAATTCAAACGTATGAGATGGTTCACTGGAAGCATGAGTGAGTGCACTCGGTCCACCCGTTCCTCCATTTGGATTAAATACTACCGTATAGGAATATTCCCAAATTGCATAAAGTGTAACATCTTTACTTGGCATATTAAAAGAATCCGATGCAAAGTAAATGGTGGTTGGGTGATCTGGATTGTCACCCCATCCAGCAAACGAATAACCATTTCTAGTTGGGTTTGTTGTAAGGATTGTTACTACCTGATTATAGGTATATTTATATACCACAGCATCTGGAATAGTACCTCCATTTAATTCATAGGTAAGTGTATAAGAAGCCACAGACCAGATTGCATAAAGGGTAACATCAGAAGCTCCCATATAGAAAGAAGAACCACTAAAGTATATCGCAGGACCATTCTCATTGGTTCCCCATCCAACAAATTCATATCCCAAATTTGTCGGAATGACAGTGGATAATTTTTCATTGGATCCATAATTACGCTTTTCATTTTGAGGAGCTCCTTCTCCTCCATTGGCATTATAAATCAGATTATATTGATTTACCTTCCATATTGCATAAAGGGTAGTAATACCTGGATAACAAGTAATTTCTTCTCCAGCAGTATATAATGCTTCAGATGCAGAAGGGTTGGTATTCCATCCAAGAAAACTGTAACCTTCTCGCTTTGGTTCCGTTGCAGTAACCATGAATGTCTCAGTTGAATTATAAGAATCATTTATGAATTCTTTTTGAATAACATCTGTGGAACCATTGGTATTATAATTCAATTCAAAATCATAAGTTGGTTTTTCTGACCATACAGCATAAAGAGTAGTAATACCTGGATAGCAGGTAATATAAGAACCTGGACTATAGGTAGCACTGCTTGCAGTAGAAGAGGTAGACCAACCCATGAAGGTAAATCCTTCTTTTGTTAAGGCGGTTGTTGTGATTTGGAAACTATAAGAACTTTCAATTCCAGAATAACTCTGAACCGATGGTGTTGGAGTTCCTCCATTTGCATTATATTTCAGGGTGTAATCATAAATAGTTGGAGGAATGTAAGTCCAAACCGCAAATAACGTTTTGGATGTATAAACATCGATACTTTGTCCTGCATGATAAGATGCAGTTTGATCGGTACTACTATTTCCCCAACCATCAAAGCGATAATCTTTTCTAGACGGTTGTGTTGATGGAATGATCATTGTTGCATGATCCGATTCATTTGTAACTGTGATATTGGATGGTGCACCACTACCACCATTGGCATCAAACTGTAGGGTATGCGTATTTTTTTCGGTTACTTCGACTTCCCATACAGCGTAAAGAGATCTTGTACTATTTACCGAAACCCCTACACGTTCACCAGGAAATAGGGTTGCTTCTGCTGTGGAGAGGATTGCCCATCCAACAAACCGAAATCCACTTCGTACTGGTGTTACTCTTGAAATTGTAAAGTAGTGTGTCTCTTCATAAACTTCTGTATGATATTCTTCTTGTGCAGGTGCGCCACTACCACCATTGGCATTGTATTGTAAATAATAATCGTAAGTAATAACTACATTTTCCGACCATACTGCAAATAGGGTTGTATCTCCATAAACACGAATGGAATCCCCTGGGCTATAAACAGCATATGACGCATATTGATCTTTTGACCAACCAAGGAAAGTAAATCCAACACGACTTGGTGTATTCGAACTAATTCTAAATGCATATGACCCACCTGTTGTTTTTCCTGTTTGTGTTGGCGGTGCACCACTACCTCCATTGGCACTATAATAAAGATAAAATGTCGTTTCCTGTACTTGTTCTTCCCATACGGCATATAAAGTAAGGACAGGCGATCCAGAATTTAAAGTAACAGGTTCCCCACCATAATAAGTAACCCGTTGTGATCCTTGTTCCGTTGCCCAGCCATTAAAGATAAAACCAGATTTGGTCGGTTCTGTATAGGTAACCATCAATGTTACCTTAGTATCTGTACTAGAAAGCGTTGTACTTGGTACAGATGTTCCACCATTCGTATTATAATCAATGCGATAATTGAAAGAAGTATTAGTTCTCCATACCGCATATAATACAATTTCTGGATTTGTAGAATAGAGAGTAATTTCTTCTCCAGGTTGATAGGAGGCGGTTGCTGCTCCTGATTGTTTGGACCATCCCAAAAACGAATATCCAGCTCTTGTTGGTTCTTGCATACTAATGGTTCCTTGGATTTGCGTATCAACCGAAGAACCAACGATTGTTTTGGATGGTGCACCACTACCACCATTGGCATTGTAACTGATCGAATAATCATAAACAGTTGCAATCTTTTCCCATATTGCATAAAGGGTATTTTCTGAACCTGATACCCCTTTGATTGTAATGGTTTCCCCTGCCTGGTATTGTGGATCTCCATCTGCACGATTCACACACCAACCAAGGAATTTGTAGTTATCTCTTGTTGGTTCTTTTAGTGGTATGGTAAAAGTATGGTGCCATGCATCTCCTGGAACTTCTGTTACTTCATGATTTTCCTCAGTATCAACATAGACAAGCGTTTCAAAATCACCCGTACCTCCTTGGAGGTTGAAATGTATTTTATATATTTGATCGATCCATTGCCACTGCGCTCGTAATTTCCAGTCATCATCCATGGAAATGGATTCTCCACCATTGTAAATAACCCCTGTTGGAGATGGATAAGTTTTTCTCCAGTTAAGGAAGGTCCACCCTGGTAAATAAGGTTTATCTGTTGTAATTTTTGCAGATACTGGTAATGAGGTACCATAGAATCGTTCCGTTGTATAGCTGGATTGTCCATTCATTGCACCTCTCGTAGATAAGTTATAACCAATTTCCTTTGATACCGTCGTATTCTTCTTCCACTGTGCGGTTAAAGTAACCGTATTGCTATACGAATAGGAAGCTCCTCCTTTGAAGTGATCATTGGAACCATTGTAATTATTATCATGATTACTCAACCAATAATCAAACGTATAACCACTTCGTGTTGGTGTTTGTAATTTAATTGAAGATCCTATTTTAACCGTCGCACTTGTGGATCCTGATCCACCATTTAATTTATAAGTAATGATCGCATTTGAGACAGAATTGTTTCTAGACCATTCAGCAGTAAGCGTTGTATTAACATCGGCACCCCAGGCTTGTCCTGCCGCCCATAGTGCCCCATTGTAATCACTGTCTCTCCATCCTTTAAAGGTATAACCCGTTCGTTTTGGGGCTTCTCTTAAATTAATATTGGTTCCATACCATTTCTCTTGTTGATAACTGTAATTACTGTCGAAATACCCCCCACTTAGTTTATATTTAATATAATAAATTTTATCCCAAACCGCACGAAGGGTTAAGTTAGAAGCGACTACGATTTGCTGTCCTCCTGCCGCATTGCTTCCTAACTGATCTCCTGTACTAGAGCTTACAATCGTATACCAACGAAATTTATACCCATTTCGTACAGGAGTAACAAGAATTGATGAACTAGGAACAGCGGTGTCATAAACTTGGGAATAAGAGGTTTTCCCATTATAATTACCACCAGCAAAATCGTATGTATAGGTATATTTAGCCAAAAATTCTCACTCCTTTCTCGTTATTAGATTGTAGGTAAAGGAAAGATAGGAAGGATAAACATCCTTCCTATCTTTTTTAGTTTCGTTTTCGTAAGGAATATGCAGTTCCGTTATAATTTACAAATAATTCAAATTTTGAATCTGAGAACCATACTGCATAAAGAGTTGTATTTCCTGGTTGAACGATAACGGTTTCTCCGACTCCATAAGAAATCCCAGTCCCAATTTTATTAGTACACCAACCATCAAAATTATACCCTGTTCGATTCGGAATAACATTTGGAATTTGGAATTCATATTGATTGATACGGTCTTCTACAATAATTGTCGATGGTACATTCAAATCACCCCCATTTGAATCAAAGGTGATGACGAATTTGTTTTTGGATATCACCCATACTGCATAGAATGTGATATCGTAATTATCTAAAATAAAAGAATCTCCAATAGTATAAACAGGTTCTCCATCTTGTTCATATGCCCATCCATTAAAATCAAATCCAGGTCTGGTTGGTACGATATCTGGAATCTCAATGGTATCTCCATAATCCGCTACAATACTAGGTATTGTATCACTTGATCCATTGGTATTAAAATGAATGGCATATTCATTTACACTCCATATTGCATACAGAGTGGTTGAGGTATCCGTTGTGAATAGTGATCCGGTTGTATAAGTTGGAGTAGAAGCCGTCTTTAATTCGCTCCATCCAAGGAAGGTATATCCCTTTCGAATTGGTACTTCTTCTGGAAGCGTAAAGGTATATTCGGTTGCTACACCCGTATAAGATAATCCATCTGGAGGATTACTGCCACCATTTGCATCAAATGTGACATATAATCCATAAATATAATCTGCAACAAATGTAACGTCATGTTCTACCTGTAGTGTAAACTCATCATTTGGATGATAAGTAGTTGTGATTTCTCCTTCGGTATACAACCACTGACGAAATACTCCATTCGCTATGCTCGGTATTTCACTTGGAAGATTAACGGTACTTCCATAATCCAGACTAATTGTTTCAATCTCTGGAGTTCCACCTTTTGTATCAAAGATTAATTGATATTTTTGGATACCATAGGATGCATAAAAGGTTACATTCTTTGCTGGTATTTTAAAGGATCCAGATGGTTGATAGATTGCCCCTGTAAATTCAGGATTTAAATACCATCCAGTAAAGTCATGACCAGGATAAACAGGAGCGCTATCAGGTAAAGTAATTGTAGTATTATAATCATGACTCGAACTGGGAAAGTTTCCTGTTCCCCCATTTAACACGTAAGATATACTGTATTTATTGATGGTGTAAATTGGATAATAAATCTTTGTAACATCATCGATTAAGATATCTTCCCCAGGATTAACTTCAGGTGTATTTGAATTTTCCTCGGTTGTCCATCCTTTGAAGGTATAACCAGGAGTGGATGCATCTGGAGGGGTAATGTATTCGTTGATACTTCCTCCAAGTGTTACTGTTTTTTCTGGTACATCCGTTCCTTTATAAAGAATGAATTGGAAATTACACTCTGCATTCGACCATTTTGCATAAAGATCCAAATCATTTGCAGGCATTTGAATGGTTTGTCCTGCGGTATAAGAAACCGTTTCTTCACTAGAACTAAGACCCCATCCATTAAATGTATAACCCAATCGCTGCGGTATTGTTTGAGAAATCGAAAAGGATTCATTATAAACATGAACTTCCGTTGGAATATTTCCACTTCCACCTTCTAGATGATACGTAACGGTATATTCCTTTGCTTCCCATTGAGCAGTAAGGGTTACACTTTGATTTGGCATGGTGAATTCTTCCCCTGCCTGATAGGTGATACCATTATAAAGCCATCCTTTAAAGTCATTTCCAAGTTTTGTTGGTATCGTCTGGGATAAATTAAAAATATCATTATAAGAATGAATTTCAGTAGAAGGACCACCTTCTCCACCATTCGTATCATATGTTAGCGTATATCCAATACTGGAATAAATCGCATATAAGATTACATCACTGGCAGGCATGGTAAACATTTGTCCTGACTGATAACTTGGGGTATAAGCCATTGCATTTGTATCCCATCCTAAAAAGGTACTTCCTTCCTTTACAGGATTGACTTCCGATAATGGTAATGAGGAATTATATTCTCTTGTTTCCGCTTCTGGTGCACCACTACCACCATTAGCATTGTAAGTTAATTGATAGGATTTGATTTTCCAAATTGCATAGAGAATGGTATTGCTTGCAGGCATTGTAAAGGATTGATTTGGAGAATAAAGAGCAGTAGAAGCATCTTTATTGGTATTCCAACCTAAAAACTCATAGCCTTCTCTCGTTGGAATGGTAGAACTAAGTGGACTTGTACTGTTGTAATTTCGAGTTTCTTTTTCAGGCGCACCACTGCCTCCGTTTGCATGGTACGTTAATTCATATTTATTAACGATCCATATTGCATAAAACGTAAATGTTCCAACTGCAACACTTACGGATTCTCCCCCATGATACATTCCATTTGCAGCATCTTTATTAAAATTCCAACCATCGAACGTATAACCTTCCCTGGTTGGAACTAATGTTCCAACAATAAATTCATGCGTCTGTTCGGTCGTTGACGTATAACTTTGTGTGCTTGGAACTTCTCCACTTCCTCCATTGGCATTATAAATAAGAGTAAAGGTATATTTTGTTGCCTCTGCCCATACCGCATAAAGGGTAACATTATAAGATGGCATGATGAAATTATCTCCTGCCTGATAAGCAGGTCCTTCTGCATCATCGGTATATGCCCATCCTAAAAAATTATAATCAGGTCTTGTTGGTTTCGTGGAAGAAAGAGGTTTAATACTATTATATTCTCTGGTTTCCTGAGATGGTGCACCAGTACCACCATTGGCGTTGTAAGTTAATTTGAAAGAAGTAATGCTCCAGATTGCAAATAACTCAACGTCATTGCTTGGCATTGGGAATAAATCTCCCGCTTGATAGGTTGCAGAACTTGCATCCTTATCCGTATTCCAACCTAAAAACTCATATCCCTCTCTTGTTGGGATAACAGAAGAAAGTGCTTGGTTACTACCATATTCTCGTTCTTCTTCGGAAGGTGCACCAGTACCACCATTGGCATTATAACTTAATTGATAAGATTTTACTTCCCATACAGCATAGAGCGTAACATTATTTGCAGGCATAGTAAATGCATCACCAGGATGATAACTAACGGTGGTTGTAATGGCACTAAGACCCCAACCTTTAAAAGTATAACCGACACGAGTCGGTGTTTTGGATGATAAATTTTTTACACTATCATACTCACGACTTTCTGTAGTAGGAGCATTCGTTCCTCCATTGGCATTATAAATCAGTGAATAGGATTTTACTTTCCATACGGCATATAGGTAAGTAGTTCCTTTGTTAATTGTAATCGTTTCCCCTGCTTCGTATTCTGCAACTTCTGCTTCTTGTGATTTTGACCATCCTAAGAAATCATATCCTGTACGAGTTGGCTTTGTTGTACTAAGCTTTGCTTGATAAACCATGGATGTCGTACTGGTATATGTTTCATTGTCTGGTGCACCACTACCTCCATTGGCATTATAGACAATGGAAAAGGTATAAACAATTACCTCCGACCATACCGCATAGAGCGTAACATCATTTGGAGGCATAGTATATGGATCACCAGGTTGATAATTTGGTGCATCTGCACCTGATGAGGTTGCCCATCCTAAGAAGGTGAAACCATTTCTCGTTGGTTCCGTTGTAGATAAATTTTTGATACTATCCGTATCACGTTTCTCACTTACAGGAGCACCACTACCTCCATTGGCATTGTAAGTTAAAGTATAAGACTTTGCATCCCATACAGCATATAACGTTGTGTTGGAGGCAGGCATGGTATAAGTAGCACCTGGTTGATAGGTTGGATTACTAGCAGTCGATGTCGTTGCCCATCCAAGAAAATTGTACCCATCTCTTGTTGGTTGTGTACTAGAAAGGGCTTTCTTTGAATCCGTATCACGTTTCTCACTCGCAGGAGCACCACTACCTCCATTGGCATTGTATGTTAGTGTATATTCCTTTGGATCCCATACAGCATACAACACCGTATCATTTGGAAACATTTCAAAATCGTCCCCTGGTTGATAATCAGGTTTGGTTGCTGTTTTTAATAAACTCCAACCAAGAAATGTATACCCAGTACGAGTAGGTTTTGTTGTAGAAAGGGCTTTGATTGAGTTACCTTCTCGTGTTTCACTTGGAGGAGCACCAGTACCTCCATTGGCATTGTAAGTTAATTTATAATTTACACTCCAAACAGCATAAACGGTATAACTATGGTTTTGCCCTTTGTAATCTTCCCCTGCTACCCAAGTAGGTTTTCCCGCATTTTTATCTGCGGACCATCCTAAGAAATTCGTTCCTGCCTTAGATGGTTTTGTTGTTGTAAATTTAAATGGACGATCATACCAAGTCTTAAAGGAAGATGGAGAAGGAGTTGGAGAACCACCGTTTGCATTATAGGTTACGGTTTTTTCATTCGCATAAAATACGCCAAGCAAATAAACAGGAGTTTTATCTGGATTTTGATATTTTCCAAGAGCAACTGGCATATTTTGATAATCATAGGTACTTGGAGTAAAGGTCTCATTCCAATTTGCTTCGGTTGTTAATTGTCCAAATCCAAATCGTAAAAAACGAGAAGAAATACGAATATAAGAAGCACCAGATGGAGCCGTAATGGTATATGTATAAAGATTTTCACCATTGATATAAGAATCCGACTCCCCATACTCCTTCATGGAGCCACTGATAATATTTTTACTAGAGTTATAAAACCAGATACGAGTCCAAGGATGGGTTGTTCCAGAACCTGTTGTTTTGGTTAAATCTGCATGATAGGCATAGACATATTTTGTTCTAGCAGTAACAGAAATATATTCGGATGTCATTACATCGTATTCGTTTGTCTTTGTAAGTGCACCTGATGTTTTATGCAAATAACCAAGCTCTGCTTTCATCATGCTCATCAGATTGACATTGGCACGATAATTGATTGGTTGTGGAATAAAATGATCAAACCACTGGTATTCCCCGCTCTTATCTTGGGAATGACCAAAGATATAAGTAGTCCAACCATTGGTAACTGTAAAACTTGCACCTGTTTTTGCTTCTGGATCTTTGAATTCATATCCATCTGCAAGCGCACTACCTTCTCCCGCTACCTTTTTTGGACGATAATACACCACTTCATACGCATCATCTTCTACCCATTGAGCGGTTAGGGTAACGGTATTGCTATATTTGTATTGGGAACCACCACTGAATTGATCGTTTGCACCATTATAATCATTATCATGATTACTAACCCATTTGCTGAATTTATAACCATTTTTTGTTGGTGTTGGGAGAGTCAATGAGGATCCAATATTAACCGTTGCACTGCTTGCTCCTGTTCCCCCATTCAGTTTATACGTAATCGTCGCTTTGGTGACAGAACTATTTCTAGACCATTCTGCGGTAAGGGTTGTATTGACATCCGCACCCCAGGCTTGTCCTGCCGCCCATAGTGCCCCATTGTAATCACTGTCTCTCCATCCTTTAAAGGTATAACCCGTTCGTTTTGGGGCTTCTCTTAAATTAATATTGGTTCCATACCATTTCTCTTGTTGGTAGGTATAATTACTGTCAAAGTATCCCCCACTTAGTTTATATTTAATATAATAAATTTTATCCCAAACAGCACGAAGAGTTAAGTTCGAAGCGACTACAATCTGTTGTCCCGCCGCAGCATTTTGTCCCAATTGATCTCCCGTACTAGATTGGATGATGGTAAACCATCGAAATTTATACCCAGGACGTACTGGCGTTATCAGTTTAGAGGTACTTGGGTCTGCTGTATTATACGTTTGCGAATACGTGGTACTGTTGTTATATAGACCACCTGCTAAATCGTATTTGTAAATATAAGTAGCCAATTGATTTTTCACTCCTTTCTTGTTATTAAGAGGTTTCCCCTGTTCATAACGACATTTTAGATAATAATAACATTAGAAAGGAGCTTGATAACAGTGGCAACGACTTATTCCTATTATCTGAATTTTGATGCAAATGGTGGCACAAGTGCTCCGAGTCCTTATGTATATAAAGACGATATTTCTTATCGTCATCGGTTTTCGATTCCTTATAAAGAACCCATTCGAAATGGATATCATTGTATAGGATGGTCTACCAATCCATCCACAAATCAAGTAATGTATACAAAGGGAAGTTTTATCGACTGTCTTCCAGGAATAACGACTCTTTATGCCATATGGGAACAAGATGATTTTGATTGGGGAATTTTAAAGAAAATCAATGGGCACTGGGAAATGATTGACACTGGTATGTTATTGTAAGAGATGGTTATATATTATCTTCGTGAAAATTACAATAAAACGGAGGTAAACAATATGGAAGGATTAAACATTCGACTCACAAATATAACAGAAGATGAAAAATATTATATCAAAGAGACACTAAAGGATTTGATTTCAATTACAAAAGAGCGGTTCGATAAATGGAACGAAAAAAATAAAATTAAGTATGACGATGAAACGCTCATTCAACTTACCACACATGATAAGATTCTTATCAATGAACTTATGATACACCGAAATGAGCAAGAGAAAATCTTTGCATACATACGATCTCTCCAGTATTGGGTTCCACACGCATTGATCCGAGAGATTGTTTCTTCATGTACCAATCAATCTTCTACATTGATGGGAAAGATTGTTTCGATGCAACGACCACAATGTCTCTATCGAACAAACAATGAAATGAATCTTTATCACTATCAATACCGATTATCCGATCTATTTATCGATTATGATAAAATGACCGATCGAGTAATGATTACAACCAAACGAACCAAAGAAAAATTTATTCCCGATTTCTTAAGCAATGATCCAGAGTTAGAATTGGCTTATCTTGGTTTGTATAAAAAAGAAATGCAACAAAATCAAATGATCAACGGAATAGTAAAACAATTCTACCATATGAAAACAAGCAATCAATCCAAAGATCATTTTGAATTTGAGGGAATTTCGTTTGATTCCATATTTTTAGTTCTTTATCAAAATGGAACGTTGATAAAGAAAGATTATACCATTGATTTTATTCTTGCGAGTAATCGATTGATCAGTCGGAGTGGTCATCAGATTAATAAATAAAAAGAATAACACTCCTGTAATGAAAAGTACAGGTCATGGCATAAACATCCTTTTTGTTCGAGTTCATAATTTGAAACCTTCTTAATCTGATTGACTTGAATTAATCATTTGTAGACCCCTATGTCGTGGACTGGGAAATTCATTTTACAATACATATCCCCTTAGGTTTCAAACCTAAGGGGATATCTTTATTCATCTACAGGTCTTGCAAAGACTTCCGTTATTTTTTGTACTGTCGTTTCTTCATCGACATATGTGGTTGTTTTTACCTCTCTCCAGATATAATCGTTATCCATGACAAACATTTCTACATTTCGTTTCCACAAATCAATATTATCCCATACTGCATATAGGGTAACATTTCCTTCCATTGTAAAAAGTTCTCCTGGATAAAATGCTGGATAGTGCGTACTTGGATCCAATGCCCAACCGAGGAATACATAACCATCTCTTCTTGGGGCAACGAGTGGTATGAATACTTGCATTCCATAATATTTGGTAATATCTGCTGGTGCACCATAACCACCATTGGCATCAAAGTGAATGGTATAGGTTGTTAATTCCCATACTGCATAAAGCGTAATGTCTGCATCTTCTACTGTGATGTCTCCTGGCATATAAGCAATTTGAGTAATCAGAGGAGAACGACTCCATCCTTTGAAGGTATATCCAAGACGAATTGGAATATACATGGTAATTTCCATTGGGATTCCTGCCTGTTTCCACTGGGTCATTGGTGCTTCGGTTCCACCATTTGCATTATAGGAATAACGATAAACCAATCGTACCCATACTGGATAAAGCGTTACCGATTCATTCTTACTATAGGTTGCACCATTTTCATACTCTACATCTTCCTCGGTTCCCGTATCGATTTTTTTGGTGGTCCATCCTAGGAATCCATAGTATTCTCGATATGGAATTTTGTTTGGAAGAATAATGTCTTGTCCATAATATTTTGTCATCGGGTTTGGTAAATTCGTAACATTATAGCCAAGACTTTCAAAAGTGATTGTATATGGCTTTGGAGAATAAACCGCATACAGAATCACTGATTCGTTTTTTGTATACAAATCACCGCTCTTATAAACAACTTCCGTACTATCTGGTACAATTGCCCATCCCAAGAAATCATACCCTTCTTTTTCTGGTTCTTCTGAATATAAGATTAAATTTTCATCATGCTTTTTCGATTGATGGGTTGGTGCATTCATTACACCACCATTTAACAAATAATCCACATCATAATACATCGGTGCCCATATTGCATACAACACAACGGTTGCATTCATCGTATAACTCCAACCTGGTTTGTAGGAAACGGTCTCTTTATTAAGACCCCAACCTAGGAAAGTATAACCCGTACGAACTGGAACTTGATCCGATAATTCGAGTTTTGCATCATGGAATTTTCGTTGTGGAGATGGTGCACCCGTTCCTCCATTTGCGTTATAACTGACAATATATTCGTTCGCTTTCCAAATGGCATACAAATCTAGATTTTCATTTACCGTAACGAGATCTCCAGGGAAATACTCTGCTTCCGTTGCATCAGGAGTTGTACCATATCCAACAAACCCATATCCAGAGCGATATGGAATCATTCCATTTAAGAAGATATCCGTTCCGTAATATTTGGTTTGAGAGTTTGGAAGAGATACAATACCATCCGAATGGTAACGAATGGTGTAGGAGAATGCTTCAAATACACTAAATAAGAAAAGATCTTTGTTTATTGTATAAATATCTCCTGGCATATACTCCACTTTTCCTTGGTATGCGGTGGTACTCCATCCAAGGAAGGTATGTCCAGTCCAAGTTGGTGCAGTTGTTCGTATTTTATAATCTTCGTTATATCGTTTCGTATCAGACCAAACATCTGCATTCTCTCCATAAATATCATACGTAATATCATAAACCAGAATTTCCCAAATCGCATAAAGAGTAATATCCATATCCAATGTGTACATATCTCCTGGAGAATAAGCCACAATTTGACTATCTCTTGTTGTACTCCATCCAATAAATCGATATCCATCCTTCATTGGTTTTTGGTTTGTTAATTGAATCGGAATTCCTTCTTTTTTTACCTGTGGGGTTGGTTCTGCATATCCTGTATTGGCATCATATAATACGGTAAATGTCTTCTCTTTCCATACTGCATATAAGATCAATGAATTATTTTCCCGATATACATATTCGACATCTTTTTGATAAACTACTTCTCCATTTGGAATGATTGCCCATCCTTCAAAGGAATAACCTTCCCGAATTGGATATTCCATGGATAAGGTTAAATCAACTCCATAAAGTTTTTGTTGTGTCATTGGGGCATATTCTCCACCATTTGCCATATAGACTACAACATAAGTCATATGACTTAAAGAAGCATAGAAGGTACAATCATACTTTGGAAGGATTTTATGTCCTGGCTGATACATTACTTCTCCACCATCTACAATGCTCCACCCATTGAATAATTTTCCTTCTGGGATATCGGTTGGAAGATTTTCTGGAAAGGTATATTCAATTCCGTATTTTACACTTTCCCGATAAATTGCCAATAAATTATTCTTTCCATACCACTGGAAGGTATAGATGTATTGTTCTGGATCCCAGATACAATATAAATCAATACTCTTTTCAATTAATATTTCACTTCCTGCTGGAATTAACCCATTCTCTGAATAAGTATTCACATAAGAATAACCTCGAAAGATATATCCATCTCGAACAGGTCTTGTTACAGGGATTTGATAGGTTTCATGATACCCACAAACGGTATTATCTGGTAAATATAAAACACCAGGAGTGATTCCTGTATCCGTATTTTTATGATACCGAATTTCATACATAATCGCAGTTAAAACTGGGTATAAAATAACATAGCGTTTGGAATCATCACTGTATTTATTCACCTGTCCAACAGGGTAATCAATATTGGACGAATCTTTTTCTAGTTGCCATCCTAAAAAATCATATCCAGGAGTTTCAATTGGAGGTTGATCATATAGAGTAATGGTCTCCCCATATTGTTTTCGTTGTAAATATGGAGGAAGTGGTTGTCCAATTTCATAATCTCCATCCATATCATAAATGATATAAATCATCTCGATTTCCCATACACTATAAAGTGTAAGTGGTGCATCGACACGATAATAATCTCCCGCAGTATAGGTCACGGATCCGTTTGGTTCCAATGCCCATCCAAGGAAGGTAAATCCTTCTTTATGTGGAATGGTTCCGATAATGGAATAATCGACCCCTTCATCCTTCCAGTCGATGATTTCCTCGTTATAGTCATCATAATCAATCACGTAAGTAATTTGAAAAGATGGCTTCCATTGTGCAGTAAATACAATGTCTTGTAAAATATCAGATACTCCTACACCTGCATGATATTGCACAAGTGCACTTCCTGTATCTGCGGTATAATATAAGAATTGATATCCTGCTCGTTGTGGTATAACGTTTGGTAAAATGGTATTCCCACCGTGTGCTACTCGAATTGGAGCTGGTAAATCCGTAACAGGATCTGTAGTACCAGGTTCGAACGATAAAATATGTGTATTAATTGCCCATACGGCATAAAGAATCAGATTGGATCGTTCGGATTTTAAAATGGATCCGATATTATATTGAATCTCTCCATCTGGTTCCGTTGCCCAACCAGTAAAGGTATAATTGGACAATGTTGGTGTTACATCTGGAATAATATAAGTACCCCAATAAAGCTTTATTCCATCTTCTGGCATATTTTTTACGGTTGCTGTAACACCCTCTGGTACATTCGGATCATAGGAAATCGTAAAGGAATATTGTTCCCATTGTGCATAAAGATTAATGGATGCATCTTCTGTATACAAATCACCTGGTTGATACACCACATCTCCATCTTCTCGGATTGCCCAACCAAGGAATCGACATCCTTCTTTTACTGGAATAACAGAGGAAAGTTCAATCACATTTCCAGATATTTTTATTTGTGTATTTGGTCCTGTTGTTCCACCATTATAATAATAAAAAATATAATAATTTTTTGTTGTCCAAATAGCATTTAATGTAATTGCATTATCCGCAGAATATACCGAACCTGGTTGATAGGTCACCGTTGTTCCAAGTAATTCCCCTTCCCATCGAAGAAACTCAAACCCAGGTCTTGTTGGTCGAATGTTGGATAAGACCAAATTAATGCCGTGAATCTTTTCTTGATTTTCTGGAAATGCAATTGCATTTGCTTTATTGGAATATTCTACCAAATAAGAAGCTCGTTCCCAAATACAATACAAAACTAGGGAAGAATAGATTGGAAATGACAATCCATTTTCAATTTGGGATGCAGGGTAAGAGACGTCTCCATATACGGAGGTCGCATAACCAGCAAATCGATATCCATACCGAGTTGGTAATGTTTTATTGATCGTATAGGTATCTCCGTAATAGGCAACATCCTTATCTGGTAAGAACTCTACCTTATCACTTCCACTATTCTTATTATACATCACACTAAGAGATCGTTGCTTCCATACGGCTAGAAAGGTTGCATTTCGATCAAGGGTATACATATCCCCTGGTTGATAAATTTGATAATGTTCCGTATCAATTGGCTCATCTCGATTCTCCCACCCTGCGAAATCATAACCTTCACGTTGTGGTACGTTTGAGTACAAGATAAGAGGAGTTTGCAATAATTTTGTTTGATCTTCAGGCATATTGGTTGGTGATCCATCACTTGTATAGTGAACGATGCAATAGGAACTTACATTGAATCCACCCGATGCGATATTAGAAAATGGAATAAATGCATCTGGTAACCATTCCTCGTCATCTTCATCCAATTCACAGGTAATCATAACGGGATAATAAGGAATAAATCCTTCTGAACCATAAAATTGTGCAATTACCCACTCTTGGGTACAGATGTGATCAACGGTTGAATATGGATGATCTGCCATTGGATTTGCAAACAATTCTGGACGACTAAGGGTAATACGATCTCCAATCTGATAAATTACCCCATTATACGTCATTGATGTTGTAGGATTAATATCTCGATAACCCAAAGAAATTCACCTCCCTTCTAAATCTTAAAATAAATATCTCCAGGATGTCCAGATCCTGGATCTTCTGTACTTACAATCATATTCGCATCGTTTTTAAAGCGAATCCATTCGGACCATTGAAGACCAGAATAACTTCGAATATAGATAAAAGCTTCTTTACTCATCTCAATTACCACTTGTAAGCATTTGGACAAAACTTCTTCCACATTTTGTACGGGTGTTCCCATATTTAATACAAAGAATTTAAATCCCATTGTAGTTGGACAATTGGTAAGATTTCCCACATTGTCATATGGGACGATTGCTTGATGGATATAGAAATAATTATTCAAATCCGTTCCATATGGAAGGGGATTGGATCCATATGGATGTCCATTCATAGATAAGCAAGTCGTTTCAATGAGATTTTTCAATAACGTAATATTTTCTCTTAATGAAATTACCGTTTCATCAATGGCTTGATTTAGTATATGAATGCTTGCCGCATCTGCAACATAATATCCAGGATCGGTTACGTTCATGGAACCTGTTACCGATGTTTTCTTTACATAATAATCCAATTGATTTTCAATTAAATCATCAAACACATCATTGATATTTTTATGAGCATAACGAAAAAAAGAACCAAGCTTATCGATATCTGTATTCGGTAGTGCCATTATTCACCACCCTCCTCTCCATCTGTGGTTGATTCATTTTCTTCTTCCTCTTCTTCTGGAGGATCGGTTTTTCTCTTTTTTGCAATTGCCATAATTGCATCATCGGTAAGTGTTAAAATATCAACTTCTTGTTCTTCAAGACGTTGATCAAAATTTTCTAATTTTTCTTCTAGCGTTGTATCTTCACTACAGAGTACTTCAGATGCAACCGTAGTTGGAATCAAGATCGTTTCATTCCCACTTGCATCGACATCTTTCCAAAATCCTTTTTTATAAACTTGTGTTGGCATCTTCTTCACCTACCTTTCTTATTCCGATGGAGTATTTCCTGTTAACTCATAGTCAACTTGTGCTTCTGCCTTTTTAATGATTTCCATTAATTCTTCTTCTGTAATGACATCTACTTCACTTTCCATTTGTAGATGATAGACTTTATCAATAAGATCTTTTAATACACTCTCAACCGATTTTGTTTCCTTGCTTCCATCTTCTGGAGCTTGATACTCCATTAGTACCAAAGAGGCAATGGTAGAAAACAAATATTGAGTTACCGTTTCCGTTTCTGGATCATAGTGAGTAAAATCCATTTTAATGTATTTATTCGGAGTAAATTCATTTGTTTCCGTTACACTATCAGGCATAAACAAAGTCCTCCTTTCACTAACACTCAACATGTTTGAATCGTCGTTTCTTATGCTTGATATTTCTCGTATCACTCATAGGATTCATTAGCTGATTGTTTTTTGAGGGTAGAGAATACAAAAAAAGAATTTGAATTAGAAAGGGCAAGAGAAATATTTCTCTTGCCCTTGATATTAGAACTTAAGGAAATGCTCTTCCTTAATGGCGTTCTGATGTAATATTGTGAATTTGAACGGAGACAATCCATTCTTGATTGCAATTGCCTTTGGTAATGATAAATTTTTAGATGCAACAGAAATCGCCTGGGAACCATATGGTACCAGGAAATCATTGTAATATCGAATAAATGCAATACCTTCTTGCGAATTCACTTTTTTCGCAATGTAATTCATGAGATTTGCGTAGTCTTTCTTTTTCGAAAGATTGCAAATTTCTTTGTTGATTTTTTCACTTTCATCAAAAGTATATTTTTTCATCATAATAATATTTCCCCCTAGTTATGTTTAAACATAACTAGGGGTACTTCCTCCTTTTTTATTTTATTCACGCAAATGATATATATATAAATCAAAAATACGGTAAAAAAAGAAGGGTAGAG
>ERZ1664510.31-NODE-31-length-21179-cov-11.103958_pt1 | contig 21179 bp, 15 predicted proteins | sample MGYA00575337_ERZ1664510 | MGnify/ENA primary metagenome ERZ1664510 (study PRJEB40874, sample SAMEA4040744) | Gallus gallus | biome: gut; material: content | place: India | collected 2016-01-01 | study: EMG produced TPA metagenomics assembly of PRJEB14491 data set...
AACGAAGGGTTTCTAATTCTTCGGTAATTTCGGTTAATTCGAGTAATCGTGTGTCATATAAGATATGCAGTAAACGAATGAATGAGATGATATAGCCATCTTCTTTGGTTCGTTTATTGGAATCACTTGTAATATTAAATTTTAAATAACTCAAAAAGATAAAACTGATAAATCCATTATAACAATAATACGATTCTGGAAGAAAGGCTTCTTCCACCATATGACTAAATAAAATCTGAATGGAATGAGAATTGATCGGATATTCTTTTTTCTTATTCAATCTTCGAACAATTTCCTTTACTCGCTCCATTAAATAATTGGAAGCCCTCTTATCAAAGAAATTTTGAACCAGTCTTTTTTGAATAAATTCATTGGAAACGTAATCCTTTAAATACTGTAATTTGAATAATCCTTCAATATAATCTCGATTGTATTTTCGATTTACTGGTAAGGATGCATAATCTTCTCCATCGATGATCTTTTTCCAAGTCTCTTCTTTCATAAGGGACAGTAAATCAACAATAGAAGCTTCATTTCGTTTTCGATTTAACTCACTTACCTGCGCACTTACTGCTTCATATTGATATACGAGTGACAAGTAAGAAATGATATCTCGATACAACTGATATAACATTTCTCGATTATAGGTTTCCATTCCATCGTATTCACGATAAATTTCCTCATATTCTGATTCCAACATCTTTTTTTCGTCTTGTGAAAGTTCATCTTCGTGATCATATCCACAAGTTTTTAAATACTCAAAAAAGGTCGGTTTCTTTTCCAATACTTTTTGATGCTTTTGGTAATCTTCTTTATAGTGATTGGTTAAATGGAACGAATCTAAAATAGAGACAATGGTTTCATCTGGAAGTGTTTTAATATCTTCTAGATCATACTGAGACATAAAAGAGACAAATTCTCCTGTTAGCTCCAATCGTTTGACGGTATCCGCCATCATACTTTTTGTCATATCCATTAATTCTTTTGACATATTTAACGATTCTTTCAACTGTTCTAAATCTTCTTGGTTCATATGTAATTAAACCTCCTTTTTATTGGTTGTATCAGTGTTTACTGTAGTATAGAAAAGTAGATAGGAAGGAAACCCCTTCCTATCTACTTTTCGATTGTGTGAAAAAATTATTTAATTTTAAGCCCTAAACTGAACGATGTACAAAGAGAATTATTTTATTGTTCCATTATAAAAAGTCAATCTAGTTGATTTAAGTCGTCAAATAAAGAATAATCCTCTCTGTGTTCATATTCATCAAAATAATCTTTTCCATGACCTGGTTTATAATAATTCTCTCCTTTTATCAATCCTTTGGATGCTAAATAAGATCCTTCTCGTTCTGCACGGATAATCGCAGCTCGATCTCCTTCAGAATCTAAGGAAAAATCATCAATGTTTCCTTGGATCACTCTCGGATCAATTCCTGGATATCTTGGATCGATATAAGAGGAAACATTTCCAAAATACTCCTTTTCAATATTATCTGCGACTTCTTTTGGTAAAATACTACGAAGAATACTCATATCTGGTTTGTATTCATTGGATTCTTCTCCACTACTATAGGAATCTTCAATATAAATTCCAAATCGAGGTAAATTGTTACCATAGAGTGCTGTATACATCCCAATGAGATAAGACATAATATTATCATCATGTTCTCCAGGCATTGCAGCAATCTTTCCCGTACTAAAACGAATCAATACAGAAATATCATGGGTAATTCCCTTTGTTACAAAATCCGAACGATTTGTACGCATTCGATTCGTTAATAAGGCGATCATTCCTGCTCGATTTTTTCCTTCGGTATACATTCCATAATATTTTCGCATTTCTGCCTTGGCTTTTAACTTTACTTCAATGGTGGACATACGATCGAGTTTTCCATTGATGATATCTCTTGTTTTATCATAATAAATATTTCCACCAATGGAAGTCTTTGTCAATAGGTATTCAATTAAGTTATCTCCCCCATTGTTTCGTTCTGGAATCAAGCAAGCTCTTGGAATATACTTTTGCACCAATTCTTCAATCAAATCTCCAAATTCAATCTCCCCAATATAAGGGCAATTAAATTCTGCTACTGGACGTAGTGTTTTTGGATGAATAATAGTCATTGCGTTACTATCGGAACCAGTACCCGTAGCACAGTCAATTCCAACAATATAAGGAATTTTACGATCAAGAATCTCATAAATATCAAGGACATAGAATTCTTTTAAGATAATTTGATCAATTGGAGCTTTCACACAGTCATTCAAATCTTGGATTTGTTCTTGGCTAAATGGTGAAAGAGAGGAACCATGTAAGCGTTGCAATAATACTTCACGTCGAAAGACCAGTGGATCATTGATTTCTGCATACTGATTGGCTAGCCATTCTTCATCCTTATCAAGCATATAATAAGGATATTCAATATAGACAATATGATTGGAGTTTTTCTTTGATTTATGAACAAATTCTTTTAACTCCTTTTTTGTCATATCGTACATCTTCATATTGAATGGGACGGTATTCTTCAACACATTGCTGGACTGCTTTCCTTCATCGGAATCCATATCCCCAGGGGTAGAGGTAAACAAACGAGCATGAAGCATATTTGCCTTTTCTGCATTTTCCGCAGAAGTTCGATAGGCAGGTGCCATATTTGATACAATAACATCAATGAACTTTGTAAACTCCGTTTCATCCGACCATGCAATGGAGATGGAGAAACCACGTCCTACTTTTACTGCATCATCTCGGTTTCGAACACTACCTTTTATCGTGATTCGGTTCTTTGTGATTGGATTTTCTTTAATTGTCGCACTATCTTGTCCTTTTTCAATTTTTCCATCTGCATTCACAAAGGTTTTATGTTGTAATGGTAGGGGAAGAATGTCTCTCTGATCCGCAAAGCGGGCAAGATTGGTTTTTACCAAATCCAAATCTCTTCCGATATGATAAAATTGAAGATTGTTTCCACCATAATCATAGGAATATTTGATTAACGTGACGGCTCCTTGTGTTTTTCCGCACTGTCTTGGTAAATTTAACCAGTTATCAATCCCCATTGAAAATAAATACGCTTGTGCCATATTCCCCAGATTAGCAGCATATGGGATTCCGTGCTTTCCAGGACCTGGAATTCTTGCTACTTCCCTTATATAATACCACATATTTCGATAACATTCAGTTTCAATCCGCAATACTTCTTGTTGGGTAAGCGTTGAATTTCCTTCTTTGTCTTCTTTGTATACATCAATAAAAGCAACTTCTGGGTCATAGATAGCAAGACAGAAATACCAATTTTCAACTCCTGCTTTCTTCAAATGAATTGCATATTTTAAAAAGGATTTATTCTTCGTTTTCATATCATAATAAACCCCATTGATGTAATAAAACCGTTGTTCCATATCCTATACCCTCTTCTTTCCTATATTTTTCAATACACTTGGGTATCGTACGTTAAAATAAAGATTATTGTATAAGGAGTATAATATTATGAATAAATCAAAATTAAACCCATCTTTAATCTCAGACTTATTAGACAGTTATTACGCAACCTATGGGCAAACACCAGAAGACAAACGAATCAAAGCATTTCCAGAAATATTGGGTCGGTGACAATACTATAGCACATATGCACAAAAAAAGAAACGCCTTTTTTTATGGGATCGATTCAATTTAAATTATATTAAATACATAACGTTACTACTTGGAACATATGAGGATTTACGAGAAAAACCAGATGGTGGAGAAACGGTACTATTTATGATGATATTTCATAATGGAGAAAAAGAGGACCTAGAAAAAAAGAAAAATATAGAGGTGCAACGCTTTCATAGAAAAATCGATACGGTTCTATCGATGATTCAAGAGGAATATAAGGATTGGTTGCTCACTAACTTAACGCATATTGAAATACCAAGTGGTTACAAGCAATTATTAAAATTCCGAAAGAACCATTTTAATATCCCAACCAAACCAACCCCAATTGATCCATATTCCAATTTGTCTTATGATATTGATCTTGCCACTAGTTTTGATATTTATTTAAACATGCAAGATCCATTCATTACATCAATAATTGAAATGACGCAACAAGGAGCATTAACTGGAGATAAAACAAAAATCCAAATTATTAAAAATCACTGGAATCACGTACAACGTGTTTTTCATATTACAAATACTATTTGGAATGATATTGCTTATGGAATCTGTATTCGTCCAGTTACAACAAGTTTTCTACGTAAATTTATTGATCTGCATTTCAATGCAATATGTAGAAGTTATTTACTTCTGACCGATCTTACATCCATTTGGGCAAATGAAGGAATCATTGATTTTCCAATGGAATATGTCTCTTCCTTAAATGGAATTACTAGTAATTTTTTGAACATGCTTCAGATTTTCTTTCTTGGCGAATGATACGTTTTAATAATGGATTATAGCAGAAAGGATAGTAAAGTATGAAAAATAGTAAAGAGCGATGTCTTGTAATTGAGGGAATCTTTGAACAATTACAAGCAACGAAGAATTATGTTTCATCGGCAAATGAACTATCAAAAGAATTATCTGCTCTTACGGACAAATATATTACGGTAACCTTTGTTCAAAATCGATCAGATAGTCCTTTGTATCTAATGTGTATTTGCCCAGATGATAATACAATAGATGAATTGGTAACAAGTATTATTGAGAATCGATCCACTACCAAAGCAGTATGGAAAAAACAACAAGCGTTTTTATTAGAAATCGATGTTCGTATCTTTACGCTTCCAGAACTTCAATTTACCCCAAAAGAAATTACGGCACTTATTCTTCACGAAATTGGACATATGGTAGAAGAGGATCGCTTCTTAACAAGGGCACAGAAAATATTGTCTTTGGAATATGCAAAGATGAGTACAGGAAATCAAAATATTATAAAAAGTTCTATATTTAAACCACTTTTATCAATACCTATTCTTCAGGAGTGTATCATTGATGAAAATGATATTTATCGAATGAAAAAAGAGGAAAAAGCAGATTCTTATGCAGTAAAATTAGGATACGGAAAAGAATTAAAAGATGTGATTGGTAAGGTGATTCTATATTACAAAAAACACGGATCGAAAATTATCAATCAAACCGATGGAATGGTGGTTAGTTCCATTTATGTGAATCAAATCATTGAGGATTTGAAGAAACGAGATAAATCAATTGTGGTTGGAAGGGTTTCACGTCTATGTGATAAAACTTCCTCACCATTTCTTAAGAAAAAATTACTAGCGATTCGTTATGCTTTGCATAGAGATGTTTTACAAGAATCAACCGATTATGAGGAAACGTTTGTTACAGCCAATCGACTTTATGAATGTGCCTATCGTCACTGTTTTGAAGAGGGATTGTTTACCAAGTTATTCAAAAAGAAATTAAAACCTTTGGACTGGGATGCGATCAATTATGTTTTGATTAAAAATAATGATGTGTATCGAAACAGCGATAAGTTATTATTGGCATCCTATGCGTCTAGTAAATTAAGTGATGCAAAATATTACTTAGAAATCTTACAAAAAGATCCAGAATCCAAACGGTATATTGTTCCACATACTATAGAGGAAGTAAAACGCTACATCTCTGAAATGGAAAAAGCATTGCAAACGGTATTGAATAACCGTTATGATAAACGTTGGACTATCTATGTGGACAATGAGAAAAAAATAGCCGATGTTTAAAAGAAAACGGATGAACATATTAGTAATTCTAATGTTCATAACTATTACATTCGATTGCCCGTTTTGCAATCATTTGTGTTAGAACTGTTCATAATTTTTTTCATAAGAATTAAACTCCTTTATTTTTTACCACTACGATAAGGACCTTATCGTAGTGGGTTTTTTATTTTTTAATAGAGTAACAATATTATAATTCTTCCTATTGGTTTTTACATACTAATTGTAAATCTTATTGTCATTGATCAGTGGTGAAATTTTCACCACTGATCCTTTCTTTTCTTATTTTTTAAAAAATAAACAATAGAGTAATTCTATATAAATATGACGTTATTTTTTCTTGTTAGTCTGTGAATCAATTTTCGAACATTTTGTGAATAATATTCCCTATAGGATTCAATCCTATAGGGAATATTGTTTTATGATTAATGACGAATACGTAAGAATTGTGCATTTTCAAAATCGATTTGACCCTGAATTGCCTGAATATAAGTATTGGTGAATCGTGTCGTACCAACGACATATGTTTTGGAGCCACCTGGTAAATCAGCTGCACGATAGTTATTATCCTTTCCACCATCCAAGATATGGTAAGCATATTTGTATCTCTTGAATGTGTACGTATTGTTATCGGTTGGATATGGGATAACACGAATACCTTTGTATTTTTCAATTGGTAATTTCTTGGACTGTACAACCTGTACGGTAATATCTCCAGAAGTATATAAACCATAAGAGAAATCAAGTGTAACACCACCAAGTCTTCCACCTGCTTTTCTTACCCATTTTACATCTGGATTTAACAAACGAATTACTCTTGGATTTCCATACATAACAAATGTTAAATTATCTAATTTTACAGTATCTGCAATATTTACCAAATACTGATCAATATGGAATTTTAACATGTTGGAAATATATTCACTCTGAAGTGCCGTTGTTGTTGTACTCATATCACAATCAAATTTCATATGAGATACGAATGAGTAGTCTGGATCTACTGCCATGATTGGATCAATTTCAATACCATTGTAACGTTCAAATGCATCGTCTAAGAACTTCAGTGTAGTATTGTCTTCATAAGTATCCAATGTTTCAGCAAAACGTCCATACGCCCACTGGTATAAGTCAATATTTAATAATGCTTTTGCATCTTGTAGATCTTCAAGGAATAATGGCATATCAATCTTTGGACCATCATCAATCTTGAATTCTACCTCTTCTCTATCACGATCGAAACGAACCGTACGTTCATTTTTAACATTGGATAATTTACCTGCAAATTCTACTGCTGTAATTCCTGTTCCATTTCCACTGGATACAACGTTAATCGTCTTATTCACCCAGTCAACAGAACCAAAGATCTGTTCATCGATTTCTGTTCCATCTGGAAGTTTCTGTTTAATACGTCCACCTCTAAACTGACCATCATCAAGAGCGATACGCATTCCACCATTTTTGATATTGATTACCTGATCTCCAACATAAGCTTTTACAATACGAAGATCCATAGTAAAGTTTTCACGTTCTGGACTTTCTGCATCGGTTAATTCTGTAATGATATCATAATTATTTAATGGTAAATCTACCTTATCATTCTTAATTGGAATACCGTTTGCAGCCGCAGAAATCTTATCAAATGTTTCCTGATCATAGACACACTGAGGCCACTTCCATCTTTCCTTTGGATTCTTCTGATCGTAAACATATTCCTGTTCAATTCTCTTACGAATGACTGGAGAAGTTGTTGCTTCTGTTTTCATAATTAAGTTTGCACAACAAGCAACGTTTGCCTTATAAAGAAGTGGGAAATCAATGGATTTGATTGGTAATAAGTTACCAACCATGGAAGATTCTGTAATCTGCTCATTCAATACATTATCCCAAAGTGTGGATGTTACATCATAGGTACTTCCAAGTCCACTATCCAATGTATAAGAATCTGTACATTCATATTGTTCCTGGATTTGTTCACAGTCTTGCTGTAGTGGAGAAAGAATCATATTCTTATAAGTATCCATATATCCGTTCTGTTTTGCAAGAGCTGGATTACCCATATTTTTCATAATATCCATACTTTCTAAGAGTTCATTTCTTGTCTTCTCGAAAGTTTTATCAAACGAAGTGACAGAGTTACCATTTTTAAAAGAACCGATGGTTTCTGTCTCATCGAATATTCTTGACTCGGTTAAATAATTATATGGCATTCTATTTCATCGGTTAAAGTCTGAGTAACCGATTCCTCCTTCCTTAAATTACTTTAACATAGATTTAATTTATTGTTCTATTGATCGGAGAGACCTTCTCCGATAGAAAAATAGATTTAATATTTATTCCATTGTTAGCTTTTTCTATCGTTTACCTTATTGAATACGTTGAAGATAAGTTGAACCGAAGTAATTACTCTCTGATAAAATAAGGTGCTCTCTTCATAACTACGAGAACGAAATGCAATGATCATATAATCATAGACCATTGTTTTTAATCGCTCTAAACGATTTTTACAAAATTCAATGATCTGTTGATCGTCATCGGTATTGATGATCATATCATCCATTCTCTCTTTGTAACTATCTATCTTTTCGTACAAATCATTTAATTTCTGAAATAAGGTGTATTTTTGCATGGATTCAAAATCCGCAGGAGAACCTTGATTATTATTATCTCCCTCTCCTTGATTCGTACCCGTTTGTTGATTTTGATCCGTTGCTTCGCCACCGTCTCCCCCTGTTCCTCCCCCTACTTCTGCATCATAGGTATCCTCCTCTCCTTGTGTTGGAGGATTTTCCGTTGTATCAACTGTATTCTCTTCTCCCCCACCCGCTTCTCCTCCTTCTGTTTCTTCTGGAGGGGTTGTTGGTTCATCCGTGGTTTCCACATTATTGTTATAGGTATCTTCATCTGTAGTTTCATTCGGGGGATTGTTTTGTTCTTCATCTGCAATTTCATCTGCATCAGCATCTCCAACCACCGTATCATCATAAACTTCTTCTTGCGGATCCTCTGGAGGTGGTGCTTGTGTCGTATCAACGGTATTTCCTTCCTCAGTATCTGGATTCTCTTCCGTTTCAACCTCTTCTTCTGTTTGTTCTTCGGTTTCTGGATCTTCTTCATCACCAGGAGCTTCCATAAAGGCTCGTTCATAAAGAAAAGGAAGATCTTTATTCTCAAGAAATCGAAAGAACTTATTTTTCTTATTACGTCTCTTTTGAATAATCATTCTTCCACCTCACTTACGCAAATTTTCCATATGATTGGAATGCAACCAATTCTCGTTCCAATGATGCTTTGATTCGCATATAATTATATTTTTTATCCCCTTCCGAAGCATTGATCTTTTCATCAATAATACCAATCTCTGTTTTTAACTCACTCTGCAATTCTGCATGAAGTTGTCTATCTTCTTGTTTTCTCATCCGTTTATAAAACCACTGAAGAGGGATTAACAATGGGTGGATCTTTTTTCCCAATCCATAATGTGCAGCATCCGTCAACAACTCATAATATGTATTCCGATTTTTATGTTCCAATAAATATCGTTTTCTTTTTTCCTTACTCATTCTTTTATATTCTTCAATTTCAGATTCAATTGCATCGATTACGGTCTTTGGAACATCAACAACTGCCTTTGCAGTATTGACTACATTGGTAACTCCTCTTCGCAATTTGGATGTGAGATCTTGTGCTTTTCGTTTGGAATCAATCGCTGCACTTTGCATTTTAGTATTAAATGATTTTTTTGGTTTTTTTATTTGGTTATTTTGAAGAGAAGAGGCTTTCTCTACCGCCTGCGAAGGTTTTTTTTTCTCCGCCATATCCCTTGCAACACGGTCTTGAATAACCCCTTCTGTTAGAGATATTTGAAGTTCTTCTAGCGTGTTAAAATTTTCAAAATACGTATCGAAAATTTTAGTATCATTTTTTGTCTGATCATCTCGTATCATATAGGAAAGTGCTTCATATACAGACTCCAATAAAAAACTACGTTGTTCTTGATAGTGGGAGATATTCTCTTCCCGTTCCATTACAATCGTCTCTTCAAATGCCTCTTGGTACTGGATCATTTCTTCTCCATAATCAAAAATCCCATCGATATTAAAATCGAATTGCTCCATGATCTCTTCCGTTTGTTCCATTGCTTCTTCAATGATTCCATCGAGATCCGGAAGAAAGGATGGAACAAGGCTCGATTCATTCAACTCTCTTAAATAATACGAACATCGATTGTCACTCAAATGGAGTGCTTGGTATTGCATCCCGATATCTTCCATCATATATTGAAATAAGAAATGGGTGGAAAGTGCTTCTCTCTCTTCTAAAATTGGACGAGAACCCATATCATTTGCAAATTCATTCAACCTGTCATTTTCTTGAATTAGAGATAGAGCTGGAACACAATATAAAAAGCGCTCCACTGGATCTCGATAGAGAGCATTCGTACCATTTAATACACTTAGTCTTGCTTCTTCACTTTCCTCTAATTGATAGGTGTCCATAGCCTCGATCAAGTTGTAAATAAGATCAAGATTATTGTTTTTTAATGCGCAGTTATAGGATACATTGGAAGTATGTGAAAAAGCGTGTTCTTTATCCTCTAAAACATCTCTCGCTTTTTCAAATTTTTGAACCACTTCTTGTGGTAATTTCCCTTCTATGGATTCCAAATACTCTTCCATCTTTTCTTTCTGATTTCGGTACTCGTAATACGGTATAAAGGAATCCATTTTTTCCATAAAAAATGGAAGACCATAGCGATGTTCTTTAAAAATATATTCTGATTCTTCAAGAATTGCTCGAAGTGGTAAATACATATACGTTGAACGATGAATGATTGCATTTTCATCGGTGTAATGTTCACACAGTGAGTCGAAAGAACGGTGTAATACCCGTACTGGATCATTTAGAATATCATTCACAATTGGTTCGAATTCCATTCTCATTCTACTCCTTTCATTTCAATTAATATATTGTAATCGAGACGTATGCAATTAATTGCCCTAGGGATGATCCCTAGGGCAATTAATGAACTCAAATCATACTATAAAAGGATATTAAAACAAAATAGCCTAATTACGAAAGGTGAAATGCAATATGTATCTTTATGAATAGAATTATTTAATTGTTGTATCTTTCTTTTTATAATTGAGTGATTCGATAATATCTTTTTTATATTGGTCAATAATGGTATAATTTCTCGTAACAACCGTATCCACCAATTGTGGTGTCACTCGACACATGATCCATTCTTTTTTTGGATCGTGATCATTTACTAAGTTCATTAAAAAATTGAAAAATCGATCGGTATCTGGGAGGTGATCTTTTCTTGTTTGAAATGATTCCATTGAGTACATGGAACTAATATTTTTATTGGTGGATAAGATATCTTCCATAACGCCTTCAATGCTAACAATATGTTCGGGTAAGTGTTGAGAGATGGATCGTTTCACATTGGAGTAGGTGGTATACAGATACCCATCATTTTCATTGACTGGTATTACCTGATAGTCTGGATCAAATCGAGATAAATACGTATTGATGTATTCCAGTCCCGTAGAAGAAGCAATATCGATATTTCCAAATTGTAATCGATATCGCATCAATTCTTTTAATTTTGCATCAATCTCTTTGGAAGAGGATTTGTAATACAACTCATCACTGATTAGCATTTGCTTATGGGTAATATTCAAATCAATCAATTTTCGAATACTTGCAGCAATATAAGAATAATATTCTGGTACGGTATCACTTACAGGTTCTTTTTTGTATAAGATATAACGCATCTTAATCCCTCCTTTTATAAAAAAAAAGAAATGATCCCTAAGACCATTTCTTTTGTTTCTTACTTAGACTGCAAAGTTTGGTAATCCAAAATTTGCTGTAATCTTTTGAATTAGATCATAGATTTGCCTGGATAGACAAATGGAATCTTCCTTCTTTTTGGTTGCTTTTTGATAGTTCCCATATAACTTTAAATGTACTTCTTGTTCTCCATTGATTTGGATGTTACAGTGAATTACCGCATTGGCTCCACAGTTATAATGGGAGAATGGTTTCATATCCATTGTGATATGATTATCTTTCATATAACCTTGAAACTGGGAGAAGGGAATGTCTCCCTCACCCAGTTTGGATGTGATTTCCATAGTCAATTCTCTTCCGAGTGTGATTGCATTTAATTCTTTCTTGTTAGTCATGTTAGGTATCCTCCTTATTTTTTCTTCTTTAATATAATATATCATCGCAAGTTTCCTGGAATTGCATCAATAATCTTATCACCAGAAACTTGGAAGGTAACGAGTTTGGTTCCCTTTGCAATTCTTGTTGTGACTGGGATATTCTTTGTCTTAATCATTGTAATGGATGGATGTTTCATAAATACCAATTCGATGGTACTCGATTTCCCTGTTGGAATGATTCCAACAATTTTTTCTCTGGAACTAACAGGCGTTAGATTCATTAAGGTATCTCGCTTTTGCATAATGGCAAAATACTTTAATTCCGTTCTCTTACAACGACCTGTACTCATGATGAAGGTAAGGTACTTGTTGTTATCTCCAAAATAATTAATTGCTGCATCAATGAAAGTTTCTCCTTCCTCTAAATTCGCATAACGAATTCCTTTTGCTGCCATTCCATAATCCCTTAGATCTTTTCCATCAATATGAATTCCATTTCCTTTGTTGGTATACATGATGATGGAATAAGGATTGCTTTCATAAACTGGAACAAACTTAATACAAGCAACCTCATCTCCTTCTTGTAATTGGATCACAGGTTTGGTACTTGTGGTACGAAGTATCGTGCCAAGTTCGGTTCGTTTACAATAGCCATTCTTAGTAAGAATTAAAGCATAGGTATCTGGATGTTTCTTTAAGAAGGTTTTTACCTTCTCTACCCATACGACTTGTTTGATATCTCCACTTACTCCAAAGCAATCCGAAAGAGGGATTCCATCTCCATCAAAACTCGTTTCTGGTAATTCAGAGATAATCAGTTTTGTCACATATCCTCGGGAATCAAATAAAATTGCTTTCGATTTATTCTCTACCTTATTCATAAATGGTTTATATGGATATTGTCCAATGGTAAGTTTTAAATCACTTTCTGATACGGTAGATGCCAATATCTTTTTCAAATACCGATCTCTACTAATTCCTACAATATATTCATCATTTAGAATATATTTCTCATCTCGATTCAATACTTTACTTTTTCGTTCAAACCCATATTTTTTGATTCCTTCTTTTAATTGTGCAATGATATCTTCATCGATGCGTTCTGGATGCTTCAAGAAATCAATCTCATCTTCTTTGCTCTTTCTTGCCTTTTCCAAAGTTGCCTTATAGCCTGCCACCGCTTCTTTGGTAAATCCAGAGATTGGAAGTTTGGAAATAGCTTCTGCCTGTAAGGTGTTAATTTTATATTTCTTCATCAGAGCTGAAGCAAAGGCTTCTTTGTTCTTTGCCTTTCTTGCCATGGATACCGTTTCTTCAATCTTATCTTCTTTTAAAATCTCGATTAAGATTTCATTGAACTGGATATCATAGTAGGCTTCCGTCAATTGTTTTTTATGTCTAGTAAGAAGAAACGTTCTTCGATCTTCAATCCAAGTAAGAAGAAGAGAACGTACCGATTTTGTTTCCATATGATAATCATTTACCACATTGATGGAGATTGGTACACTAGAGCGAAGTCCTGTGTCTCTTTTTAATAACTTCTCCATAAACTTCTTTGGATTGGTACCTGGTAGTAAATAAATTTGAAAATCAACGATTAAGGTTCCTTTTCCATTGATCTTACGAATTCCCGTGTTGTCTTCAAAATATTTGATCTCTTCTACTTTCTTGGCATCTTTCAAAGAAACCAGGGCTTTGGTTAATTTATCAATAGAAGAATTCAATGGAAGCGAAGTGATCTTAATACAATTCTTTTCGTAATCAATTTCATAAGTCGCTTCCATTTTTAAGAGTCCTGTTCCATTTTCTATCATACTCTCAAAGGTACCATTGTCAATGATGGAACAACCCGTACAAATATCTGGAACCAGATCTAGTTTTGCAGTTGGGTCTTTCATAAGTTTCATCGTTGCTTTACACAACTCAGTAAAGTTATAACTTGGAATGGAACCAGAAAATCCTTTCGTTACCGAATTAAATACCCCATTTACCAAGATGGCTGGATATGCCGTTGGTAAATAAATTGGTTCTCTATCTTTTCCATTATAGGCTTCTTTGTAGATAATACTATTCACATCTTCTTTTCGAAAGAAGCAATCTTTTGTAAAATCCGATAATATCACGTTGGTATAACGAGCGGATGCTGCACCTGTTCCTCGAATGGAACCAAAGTTACCAACACCCTTTATGAATGGGATATTGTTTTCAAATACTGGAACCATATTATTCATACTATCGTAAATATCCCCATGTGGGTGAAAATGAGACATCACATCTCCATTTACTTTTGCACTCTTTACTTTGCTATCTCTTCCCCCATATAAATACATTGTCATTAAGATTCTTCGTTGAACGGGTTTTAATCCATCTCGTTCATCTGGGAAGTATCTCATATAGGCACAGTTTGCATTATTGATAAGATAATTTTCTTCTACAAACTCTGCAACGTTACGTTGTTCAATGATTTCCATTGTTCTTCCTCCTTCATTAACTGTCAATATCAAATGGCTGTACATGATAAGACTGAATGATTTGTTTCCTCTCTTTGATATTTTCTTCTTTGGATCCATATAGGACATGCATCAATCCGAGTTCTTTTTCATAATTATCCGTGGTCAATTGGATGGAATAACGAATCTCTGGATTTAATACCGTATCCCATAACTGTTCCCCATCCATTTCTCCGAGTCCTTTATAACGGGACTTAATTCCTGGATAAATTCGACTCTGCAATTGCAATAGGTCATACAAAGGAATTGGTTTAAATCCTTCTCCACTCTCTTCTTTGATGTAATAGGAGCACCCATATTTTTCAAAGATTGGAAGAAGTGGGAATACCATTTTGATCAGGCTCTTATCGATAATTAGAATCACCGCTTTTCCAAAATAGGTTCCTGTAAAGAATCCATTTTGTTCCATTTTCATTTCTGGCATAAATCGATTGATCTCATTCATAAGGATCGTATTAAAGTCATCCTTCACTGACCAATCGAGTAACAGTTCTTTTGTAATTCGTTTCGTATTGATCTTTTTTCTTTTTGCATATTTAATCGAAGCAGATAAGAAGGATTCGATGACATAAGGACTGGTATGGTTTTTCTCATAGATTGCGATTAAATCGTTTAAGGTATCAATGGTATCATAGAGAAATTCCTTATATGTCTTATTATCCAACTTCTCCTTTCCACCCAAAGAGATTGGGATGGATTTTACAATCTTTTTGTTATAGATTTCTACCATCTCTTTTTTATCATGAACAAATTCATGCTTTGGATCTTTTGTTTGGTAAAGAGGTGGTAATACCTTATAAACGATTCCCCGTTCAATGAGTGGGTATAATACCTTTACAATAAAACCAGCCATTGCTGCACTGATTCCCAGTCCATCCACGTCAGCATCGGTTAAGATATTAATTCGGTTAAAGTAACACTTATCAGGGTTAAACATCGATCCCCAACCAGTACCAATAACATCCACAAATCGTACCCACTCCCGATTTCCCGATTTTACATCCAGTAATTCGTGAACTTTCTTGGAGTAAACATTTGCTGGATTTCCACGAAAACATAAAAAGGCTTGGGTTTTCGTATCTCGACAATCCATATTCAATGCCGAATCTCCCTCTACCAAAAATAACTCTCGTTTTTCATTTTTCCCACGGTTATTTGCTGGTGTATATTTGGTACCATAACGGTATTCATCAAATCGATTCTTTACGGTTCCTTTTCCAGATCGAACTTTATTGATTTCTAATCGCATCTTTGCAGTGTTTTTGATAAAGGCACAGATCTTATTTAGTGTCGTTTGATTCTCTGCAAAGTAATTTTTTATCACATCCCCAAATGCTTTCTTTAGATAAGGAACCAATTCCGTTTTTGTAATCTTTGTCTTTGCATTTCCAATGAATACTTCTTCAACGGTATTCATATTAACAAGTAGCACCAATCCTGATTTTACATCGTTCCATGTGATATCCAATTTCTCTTTCTCTTTTTCCGAAAGACGTTTCTTCGTCTCACTCTGCAAATAACGACATAAGATCTCCTCTACTGCATCAACATGAATTCCTCCATCAATGGTATTGGTAAAGTTACAATAACTATCATACCAACCTTCGGTGGCATAACTAAATACCACATCCAAATTCAAAGGACCTCCATGAAGTCGCTTTTCCGAATCAGGTGGAATTTCTGTGGTGATTTCAAATATGGAAATGGGTAACTGCAATTCAAATGGGCATGTTGTAATCAATTCTTCAAATGGTGCTTTTTGATAACGCTCCGTAGAAAGAATGAGATTGTCCTCCATTTCAATCAGTTCTACTTGAATATCTTTTTGTGTGTGAATGATATGCATAATCTTTTTCACTCGTTCTTTTACCAGATCAAATGGGATTTTTGTTTCACCAAAATATTCTTCTGAGGGAATACAGGATACAATCGAACCGTGAGTAAATTTTGCTTTCTTGGTTTGGATGGCTTTTGTTTCATCTTCTATCAATACTCCGTGTTCAAATACAATTTTATGTTTCTTCTTCTCATTGTGTCGATAGGATTCAATGGAGAAGGAATTGGATAGAGCGTTTACTACCGTTAAACCGACACCGAATTCTCCTGAGGTTCCTCCTGATTGGCGATCAAATTTTGATCCAGATTGTAACTTTGTACAATAAATTGGAAGAGAGAAATTCATCTCTGGAAAACCTCTTCCATTTTCTTTTACGGTAAGTTCATTCGTTTTATTATCATACGTAATTTTTATCTTATCTCCAGGGGAGTCCATATCAATACACTCATCAAATGCATTCTGAATTACTTCCCAGATCAAATGAAGAACTCCCTCTTGTCCAAATTGACGAATATACATGAGTGGTTTTCGTTTTATTTTTTCAACGTCATCTTCAATATATTGTGCATTAACGTCTTTTATCTTCATTTTCTTCTAAACCTTTCCTTTCTTTTGGATTACCTTTTTGTTTTATTTTTTCTTATTTTTTATGATAGGAATAACTGTTCGGATCATAAAAATAAGACAAAAAATTTTAGAGGATAGGAAAAATCCTATCCTCTATTATTCTTAAAATCTCATGGACCATCCAGACATTCCTCTCTTTGGTCCTACTTTCTTTTTCTTTTGGTTGCTCACTGCCTTTGCTTTACTGGTATATTCATTTACCAATGTTAATACCTCATCGGTACGCTCATTGGAGATTAATAATTCTACCAATAATTTATAAACATCGTCCCCATGACCAACCAGACGAATTAAGAATTTAAATTTCTGAATTGCTTTCGCCTGTTCTTCTGTCAAACGATGAATTTCCTTTGGATCCATGGAACGGATATCAAAGGTCTGGTCACAGAAGAGACATCTTACCTCATCCCCATTAGAACGTATTACAACTGGTACAACGCCACCTTTCTTATTTAAAAGATGATGTGGGCAGTAGTATCTACGATATTTCAAGAAAAGTTTTTTCACTTTATCCATCTTATCCATGTTCTTTGGCTTATAATATCTAGCCAAAACGCCTTTCTTTACTTTGAACGTACCGCCTCTGGCACTCTTTCCAATGATCGTTGCCGTGATATCTGGATGTTCTGCAAAGAACTCAATCATAGGAGCAACCTTCTCCCATTTTCTTTCTGATTCTAGAAATTCCTTCTTTAAATTTTTAAATCCGTCGTTTGTTTTCTTTTTCTTGCTCATAATTTTTTTCTCCATATTACTCTTTTATTTTTTTTTCATTTGAAGATTTACTTCAAACGTATAATATATCATTAAACTGTTGTTACATCAATCATTTTATAATGCTTAAAGAATGGATCGAACGATTTGTCCTCGATACGGATCAATGCAACTTGCATGTCGTATCTTATAGTGGGCTAATTCTTTTCGATTCAATGAGATTCCAACCAATAAGACATTATCCATATGCTTGGAATCTCCGATCAGTGTAGCAATCGCTTCTTCGATGTTTTCATGAAATCCTTTTATATCGGTATTGCAAATGAATACCCTTGGTTCCGTTTCGAATAATTCATCTCGATACTTTCCGTATCCCCAATCCTCAAAGAAACGATCGTAACTTTTTTCATCTTTGCAGATGATATATCCTTGTGAGATATTTGGATTGAAAAGTGGGACGGTGAAATGTCTCTCTGACCATCGATTTCGATAACTGGAGAAGATCACTGGCTGAATGGAAAGTTCCCCATTCATTATCGTAATATGATAGGATTCCAATGTCAGATTATCTTGAATGACTACATCCGAACTCGTAATTCCAACCTGGTCTTTATTGATTCGCATCAATAAGCCAATTAGTTTGGAATTCGAGTAATTATGTATAATCGGATAGGAGGATGGAGTTACGGTAACTCCAATAATCTGATATCGTTCTCGATCCAAATTAATGGAAAGGAGTTGTTTGGTAATCAAATCCGAATCCTTTTCCTCTTCCAACTCCCTTAAATATAATCCCGTATGGAACGGATGTCGAAATACACCAATAGATGATTCCTCGGTTAATACTTCCGTTTCATAAATGGTTCCGATGGTTCTCCCATTGATTTGGATGGGTTCTTCTTCATAAGAAGGAAGTTCCATTTTCACATAGGATTCTCCAAGAGAAAGAAATCCATATGGAATCCCTAATTCGAGTGAGTATCTCACCCGATCCTCAAAGGATCGAGTGGATACTGCCACATCACTTACTGTTATATTTCCGAAACATATATGTTTTATAAGCATAAGAATTTCTTACTCCTTTCTGCACTTTCTTTGGAAGTGCTATTGGATGGAGTAATCATTTCTTCTACCACTCGCTTGATATTGTTTCTTCCATCCACAAGCGTGAAATCAATACGACGTGGAATCGAACGATCTTTTTCCACCTGTGCTCTTGCATTCACATAGTCCATAAGCAATTCTCGAATCACATCTCGATCCATTTCATTGATCTTATTCAAGAGCACATCATCCAATAACGTCCAAGTATTGATTTCCTTTTGGTTATCCACCACATTGTATTTATAACGGTGTGGCTCTAAGAGAGCACTTCGTATAAAGGAAACCCAGTTGGATTCTGGAATACACTCTTCCAATAATTCTTTGAAACGATCTACCAAATCTGGATATTGTGTTTGAATGCCTTCTTCTGAGGTGTCTCTTAATTTGAAGAGTTTTTGAATCCCGTATTGATACAGGGTATTTCGTATTTCGATATAATTCATATTTCGACCAACCAGTTCTTTCCAAACCTCTTCATTTGGGAAGAGAACGAAGATACGTTTGATAAAATTCGGGTCAATTTCAGGAAACGATTCTACTGTTTTTCCAAATTTCTTTGGAAGCAGTAATTCAATGATTTCTTGATCTGCGGAATCATCATAGATTTCTCCTTCCTCTTCCATTAATTTTTTCACTGGTTCGATCATCCGATGAATGAGTATCGCATATTGATAGTATTTTTTACTTCTCTTTTTTCGTGGAATATCTCCTAGATATTTCACAAAGTATCTCTTAAAATCCTGATCACAGATATTATTCATAATATCTTTTACAAGGTAACCCGTTTCTTCATTCTTTAAATTATTCAGTACCCATTCGGATACTTTTGGAAGACGGGAAATGATTTCATCATACCATCTTGCAAATATTTTCTTTTCGGAGATATCTTCTCCTTTGAATTCATCATAAAAATTTAATCGATTTTGTTTCTTTAACTCCTTTCTTTCCTCTTTGTATTTTTTCCCTTTCGGAATGCAAGTATATCTTGCAAAGAAATAAACATCGTCTGTGATGCTTGATATCTTTCTGTTTGGTTGTTGGTTTCTTCTGTTGTCTCTCATGTTTTCAATGTCCTTTCTTTATTTTTTTACTATTGTATGGTTGTATTACTTTCTCTTAAATTTTAAAGATATCATCCATGGAAAGGATGTCCTTTGCTCCACTAAACTTCCTTCCTGTTTTATGATATCCTCGATTGGAGCGAAGAGTATTAATACCTGAACTGTTGAACAAATCTCCAAGATTTTCTGCCGCATTTTCTGCTGCTTGGATTCTTGCTTCTTCCTCTTTTGCAATTTCTTCTAATAACTTATTCACCTCAATAACTTTCGACTCTGGATATGGTAATCCCGATACAATCAGGTATACCTCATTTTCACACATCTGAGAATCATTGATGGTGATATTTTCAAAGGAGTCGGTAGGTCTACCTGTAAGGGATGTGACCAGTGGAATATTCATATTAAAGCAATTATAAGAATTATCGGATAAATTTGCAATTACTCCAAATTCACTACAAATCCGATTCCGATCAATTAACATATGTGGACTTGTCTGTAAATCGGAAATGATTAAATTTTCAATATCATCGGATTTACTAATGGAAGAATCTTTAAATCCTCTTGCATAGGAAACAACCAATCTTCCACCTGCCCGTAAAATGGTTCGCATCGATTGGGTATCAATGGAACGATTATTACTCTTTTTTACAAAATCGCCACGGATCACAGAAATATCATCAACCACACGTTGATTAACTGCTTCAATGACCTCATCTTGATTTCGTTTGTTATCACAACGGCTATTATCATATAACATATAGGAACCAATATGAGGCATTGCCTCTAATAAGTCTTTCATATAATCTGTGAAGTTTAACTGGCTTCCTGTTGCTTCTGTTGTTACTGGTGCAACACCAATTGGAATAAAGAATTTTTCTTCTACTCCGATATCTCCTTCTTCTTTCATCAACCGCTGTTGATCCAAAGCAATTAATGCTTGGGTCAATAAAAGAGAAATACCAGATCCTGTTCCACCACCACATGAAGATGGAATAAAGATTACATCGGATTCATTGATCAGTTTTTGAACTGCTTTATCCGAAATCAAACTGGTAATTGCACTGCGGATATACATCTTTGCAGCAGTACGATCTTTTCCAACTCCTTCTCCATTTGCTCCAATTAAGCAAGTATAAATATGATCGGTATGGAATGCCAAATCATCTTTGGAAGTATTGATTGCGATTGCTTCAATACCCAATCGATCATGTGCCAATCGTGCAATGTTTCCTCCACAGTTTCCTACACCAATGACTCCTACTTTTAAATCAACCATACGTTTCACCTTGTTATCTTTTTGATAACGATCCTTTCTTAGTTATTGCAATTTTCATCCAATTGCTACCTAGATAATATATCACCATTTAAAAAATAACATTTTCCTATTTTGAGAACAGTAGGATAATTCTTATTTTATCTTATATTGTCGTAGAGCTACCCTTGT
>ERZ1664510.32-NODE-32-length-21074-cov-9.029878_pt1 | contig 21074 bp, 18 predicted proteins | sample MGYA00575337_ERZ1664510 | MGnify/ENA primary metagenome ERZ1664510 (study PRJEB40874, sample SAMEA4040744) | Gallus gallus | biome: gut; material: content | place: India | collected 2016-01-01 | study: EMG produced TPA metagenomics assembly of PRJEB14491 data set...
GTTATATTATTGGCATACATATAAAAGTGGCTGCCTAAACTTGTTAGACAGCCTCATCTCGTGACGGGCTTCCGCTGCGGAAGGTCCGGTCTATTTCGCCGCCCGCTTGCGGTCTACCTCATGCAGCAGGATCTTTCTCAGACGCATGGCATGGGGCGTAACCTCGACGTATTCGTCCTCCTTGATGTATTCGAGCGCCTCTTCGAGCGTGAAGACCTTCGGCGGGGTGATCACCGCCTTGTCGTCCGAGCCCGAGGCACGCATGTTCGTGAGCTGTTTCGACTTGGTAACGTTTACCGTGATGTCGTTCTGCCGCGTGTGCTCGCCGATGACCTGGCCTTCGTAGACCTGGTCCATCGGGGAGATGAAGAAGCGTCCGCGGTCCTGCAGCTTGTCGATCGAGTAGGCGTAGGCCGTGCCGGTTTCGCCCGAGATGATCGAGCCGTTGGTGCGCATCTCGATGTCGCCGACCCACGGCTCGAAATCCTTGAGCCGGTGTGTCATGATCGCCTCTCCGGCCGTGGCTGTCAGCATGTTCGAACGCAGTCCGATGATGCCGCGCGAGGGAATGTCGAACTCCAGCCGCACGCGGTCGCCGTTCGACTCCATGTTGCGGAGCGTACCCTTGCGTTTGGTCGTCAGCTCGATGACCGTGCCCGAACACTCCTCGGGACAATCGACCGTCATCTCCTCGATCGGCTCGCACTTCTTGCCGTCGATCTCCTTGACGATCACGCGGGGCTGACCCACCTGCAGTTCGTAGCCCTCGCGGCGCATCGTCTCGATGAGCACCGAAAGGTGCAGCACGCCGCGGCCGAAGACGTTGAACGAGTCGGCCGACGGCCCGGGCGTTACGCGCAGGGCGAGGTTCTTCTCCAGCTCGCGGTCCAGACGCTCCTTGATGTGGCGCGAGGTAACGTATTTGCCGTCCTTGCCGAAGAAGGGCGAGTTGTTGATCGTGAAGAGCATCGACATCGTCGGCTCGTCGATGGCGATCGGAGGCAGCGGTTCGGGATTGTCGTAGTCGCAGATCGTGTCGCCGATCTCGAAGCCCTCGATGCCCATGATGGCGCAGATCTCGCCGCAGGGAACCTCCTCGACCTTCTTTTTGCCCAGCCCCTCGAAGACCATCAGGTCCTTGATCTTGCACTTCTGCATCGTTACGCCGTCGCGCTTGGCCAGCGTAACGTTCTGCCCGGCCTTCAGCGAGCCGCGCGTCAGCTTTCCCACGGCGATACGTCCCGTGTAGGAGGAGTATTCGAGCGAGGTGATGAGCATCTGCGGCGTGCCCTCGACCGTCGCCGGTTCGGGAATTTCGTCGATGATGGCGTCGAGCAGCGGGACGATCGAATCGGTCCGCTCGTTCCACTTGTGCGACATCCAGCCCTGCTTGGCCGAGCCGTAGATGGTCTTGTAGTCGAGCTGCTCCTCGGTGGCGTTGAGCGTGAACATCAGGTCGAATACCTGTTCGTTCACCACCTCGGGGCGGCAGTTGGGCTTATCGACCTTGTTGATCACCACGATGGGTTTCTTGCCGAGCGCCAGGGCCTTCTGCAGCACGAAGCGCGTCTGGGGCATCGTGCCCTCGAAGGCATCGACGAGCAGCAGCACGCCGTCGCACATGTTCAGCACGCGCTCCACCTCGCCGCCGAAGTCGGCGTGGCCCGGGGTGTCGATGATGTTGATCTTGTAGTCCTTGTAGATGACCGAAACGTTCTTCGAGAGGATCGTGATGCCCCGTTCGCGTTCCAGGTCGTTGTTGTCCAGAATGAGTTCGCCGCTCGGCTTGGCGTTGTCGCGCAGGATGTGCCCCGCCAGGATCATCTTATCGACCAGTGTGGTCTTGCCGTGATCGACATGGGCGATGATTGCGATGTTCCGCAGTTTCTGCATAGGTGTGTGTTTTGTCGTGCAAAGGTAAGAATTTCTCCGGAAAATATATTACATTTGTTCGATTGTTAAAAATATTGAATAAATGAAACCTGCTTTCAGCCTCCGCGACCGGAGCGATGTCTATGTCGGCCCGGCTGCGGAGATTCTTCCGGAGGTGTTGCCTGCCGCGCGCGTCGTCGTCGTCTCGGACGCAACGATCGACCGTCTCTATCCCGGTTTGCTGGCTCCTTATGAAAAGGTGCTGATCGGCCGGGGCGAGAGTGCCAAGACTCTGCAGACCGTGGAGGGGATCTACCGCCGGTTCATCGAGCTGGGTGTCGATCGCAAGAGTTTCATCCTGGCGGTCGGCGGCGGCATCGTAACCGACGTAGCGGGATTCGCCGCGGCGACCTTCATGCGGGGCGTCGGGTTCGGATTCGTCTCGACGACGCTCCTGGGGCAGATCGACGCCTCGGTGGGCGGCAAGAACGGCGTCAATGTGGACGGCTACAAGAACATGGCCGGGACCTTCACCCAGCCGCGCTTTGTCATCTGCGACCCCGCGATGCTGCGGAGCCTTCCCGACCGGGAGTTCCGTGCCGGACTGGCCGAGGCGGTCAAGGCGGCCATTATCGCCGATGCGGCGCTCTTCGCCCGGCTGGAGGAGGCCCGTTTCGAGGCGCTGCGCAGTGATGCGGCGCTTCTGGCCGGCGTCGTCTCGGCGGCCGTGGGCGTCAAGGCGGCGATTGTCGCACGCGACGAGCGCGAGGCCGGGGAGCGCCGCAAGCTCAACCTCGGGCATACGCTGGCGCATGCCATCGAGAAGTGCTCGGACCGCATGAATCACGGCGAGGCCGTGGCCGTGGGTACGGCGCTCATTGCCGATGCGGCGGTGCGGCTCGGCGTGCTGGCGCCGGCGGACCGCGACCGCATCCGCGGCGTGCTTGCCCGGCTGGGATTCGACCTGACGCCTCCGGTGCCGGTGGCCCGCCTGCTGCGGGAGGTCGGCAAGGACAAGAAGAGCGAGGATGGGGTGCTGCATGTCGTCCTGCCGACGGGCATCGGCTCCTGCGAGGTGCGGCCGATGACGGTCGAGGCTTTGGCGGCGTTTTTGGCGGCGGAATGACCGGGGGGGGGCGGATCTGGACAAAAGAGAGGCGGGATGGATTCCCGCCTCTCTTCATTTTTATGGATCTCCCGGTTACTTCATCCGCTCGCGCAGCTCCCCGGCATAGGCCTCCCAGTCGATAATCGGGCGCCGGGCAACGCCCGACTCGATGGCGGCCCGCGCCACGGCCGTGGCAACGGTGGTGAGCAGCCGCGGGTCGGTGGGTTTGGGAATGAGGTATCCGCGTCCGAATTCGAGTTTTTCGAGGTTGTAGTCCCGGAGCACGGACTCCGGAACCGGCTCGCGCGTCAGGGCGGCGATGGCGTGTGCCGCGGCGAGTTTCATGGCGTCGTTGATCTCCGAGGCACGGACATCGAGGGCTCCGCGGAAGATATAGGGGAAGCCCAGCACGTTGTTCACCTGGTTGGGATAGTCCGAGCGACCCGTGGCGAAGATCAGGTCGGGGCGCGAGACCGTCGCCACGTCGTAGGCGATCTCCGGGTCGGGGTTCGCCAGCGCCATGACGATCGGATTCGGGGCCATCGAGCGCAGCATCTCGGGGGTCAGCACGTCGGCTTTCGAAACTCCGAGAAAAACGTCGGCGCCGCGGAGCGCTTCGGCGAGGCTCGCAATGCGCCGCGTGGTGGCGAACTCGCGTTTGAGCGGGTTGAGGTCTTCGCGGTGGGCGGCGACCACGCCCTGGCTGTCGCACAGCACCATATGCTCGCGGCGTACGCCCAGTGCAAGGAAGAGCCGTGCGCAGGCGATGGCCGCGGCACCCGCGCCGTTCACCACGACGCGCAGGCGGGCGAGCTCCTTGCCGGCGATCTTCGCTCCGTTGATCAGTGCTGCCGAGGTAATGATCGCCGTGCCGTGCTGGTCGTCGTGCATGACGGGAATGTCCAGTTCGCGGCGCAGCCGCTCCTCGATCTCGAAACACTCCGGAGCCTTGATATCTTCGAGGTTGATGCCTCCGAACGTGGGGGCAATGGCCCGCACCGTGCGGACGAAGGCCTCGGGATCGCGCTCCGCCACCTCGATGTCGAAGGCGTCGATGCCCGCGAAGGTCTTGAAGAGCATGCTTTTTCCTTCCATGACGGGTTTGGCGGCCAGCGGACCGATGTTACCCAGTCCGAGGACGGCCGTACCGTTCGAGATGACGGCCACGAGATTCCCTTTGCCCGTATATTCGTAGACCGATGCCGGATCTTCGGTGATGGCCCGCGAGGGGGCTGCCACGCCGGGCGAATAGGCCAGCGAAAGGTCCGCCTGCGTACGGTGGGGTTTGGTCGGGACGACGGCGATCTTGCCGGGTTGCGGCTTCCGGTGGTAATGCAGTGCCGCTTCCTTGAGTTTATCTTCGGTATTCATGACAGTTCGTTTTTATGATTCGGTGATTGTAATCTAACGGAACCCGGTTGCAAATATTGCGCCCGCACGGGAAGCCATGCGGGCGATTGTGTTGCCGCGGTTCGGTTACGCTCCTATTTTTTCAGTCTCCCGGTCAGAAGAGCGAGGCCTCGCCGTTGTCCGGACGGGTGTAACCGAGGTGCTCGTAGGCCAGTGCAGTCGCCTCGCGGCCCCGGGGCGTGCGTTTGAGAAATCCCTCCTTGATAAGGAAGGGCTCATAGACCTCCTCGATCGTACCGGGCTCCTCGCCGACGGCCGTAGCTACGGTGTTCAACCCAACGGGCCCTCCCTTGAACTTTTCGATGATCGTGCCGAGGATCTTGTTGTCCATGTGGTCCAGACCGCGCGAGTCGATGTTCAGCGCCGCAAGGGCGATGCGTGTGATCTCCAGGTCGATATGCCCGCCGCCCTTGACCTGCGCGAAGTCGCGGACACGGCGCAGCAGGGCGTTGGCGATACGCGGCGTGCCGCGCGAACGCAGGGCGACCTCCCAGGCCGCATCGTCGTCGATCGGAACGTCGAGAATCCGCGCCGAACGGCGTACGATCCCGGCCAGTACCGAGGCGTCGTAATATTCCAGATGGCACTGGATGCCGAAACGGGCCCGCAGGGGCGAGGTGAGCAACCCGCTGCGCGTCGTGGCGCCGATGAGCGTGAAGGGGGCCAGTTCGATCTGGATCGAACGGGCCGAAGGACCCTTGTCGAGGACGATGTCGATCTTGAAATCCTCCATGGCCGAGTAGAGATACTCCTCGACGATCGGACTCAAACGGTGAATCTCGTCGATGAAGAGCACGTCGCCCGGGTTGAGGTTCGTCAGCAGGCCGGCCAGGTCGCCCGGCTTGTCCAGCACGGGACCCGACGTTACGCGCAGTTGCGCCCCCATCTCGTTGGCGATGATATTCGCCAGCGTGGTCTTGCCCAGACCCGGAGGTCCGTGCAACAGCACATGGTCGAGCGAGTCGCCGCGCAGGAGCGCCGCCTTGATGAAGATGCGGAGGTTTTCGACGATCTTCTCCTGTCCCGCGAAGCTTCCGAGCTCCCGGGGACGGATCCGGTTTTCGAATTCGAGATCGCTCTCCGTATTGCGTACGATAGACATGTGGCAAATATACGCAATTTTCACGATAACTGCCCCGGGCGTATGAAAAAATCCGGCGTGCTCCGCAGTGCCCGGACCGTATGGCCTCTGCAGCCGAACTGCCGGATGCAAAAAATCCGGCCCGCCCCCGCGGCGGACCGGACATGCCTGCACGGCGGAGTGGCTACTGCTCCGCGGGCAGGTCCATCTTGAGGTATTTCGTTCCGTTTTCGCGGGTGTCGATGCGCAGGATGATGCCCTTCTTGCCTTCGAGCTCCGCGGCGATCGGCTCCATGTCGAAGGAGACGTAGTAGCCCAGCGTATATCCGGCTACGTCGCCGCCGGCACTGTGCCGCAGTTCGAGGTTGAGGTAGCCCTCCTCGCTCTGCTCGGGTGCGGAGACCTTATTGACGATAACGGCGAATTCATGCTTGTCGTTCTCCGTAACGGGGTAGAGCAGGTAGAGCGTCAGCCACTTTTTCGTGAAGTTGAAGTACTCCCAGTAGGCCGTGGGGAACCCGGCGCCGTCGCTGCCCAGCTGGTCCAGCTCCTCCTGCGTCGTTACGACTTCGGCAGCTCCCGTGTAGATATCCTCGACGCCGAATAACCGGATGTTGTAGTCGTAGTCGGGGAGACCTTCCAGCAGATCGAAATAGATGATCGCCCGCGATCCCTCTCGGGCTTCGTAAAGCGACGGTTTCTCGCTCGGATAGAGCGTCTGGCCGTTGTCCCGTTCGAAATAGTAGTCCCCCTCGCCGAGCGTGTGTACGGTGGTGATGATTCCGTAGACATAATTATACGGATATCCCCCGTCATCGTTGTTGCAGGCGGGGAGCGTGGATGCTGCCAATGCCGTCAGCAGGAGCAAACCGAATTTTTTCATCTTTTCCATATTTTATTGTTACCTTTCGCATTTAAAATGTCCCGCAGGGGAAAATACTGCACGGATGGGAAATTTTTTTGTCCGGATATGCAGTATTTGGCAGCAGGTACAATTTATATAGGTGAATTCAACGATGCAGATGGAGGAACAGATACTGGCCGATGGGTGCAGGAACGGAGAGGGTGCGGCCCGGCGCGAGCTGTACGATCGTTTCGCCGGGCGTCTGATGGCGGTATGCATGCGCTATGCAGGGGATCGGGCCACGGCCGAAGACCTGTTGCACGACGCCTTCCTGAAGATCTACGGAGCCTTCGACAAGTTTTCTTACCGCGGCTCCGGATCGTTGAGAGCCTGGATGGAGCGCATCACGGTCAATGTGGCCCTCGAATGGCTGCGGACCCGCAATCGGCGGGGATTCACCGAACTTGACGAAGGCCGTGTGGCGGCGACCGTAGCCGAACCCGAGCCGACCTCTTCGGAGATGGCCTCCGTGCCGCGCGAGGTGCTGATGCGCTTCATCGCGGAGCTCCCGGACGGTTACCGCGCCGTGTTCAACCTCTACTGCATCGAGGAGTACTCCCACCGGGAGATCGCCCAAATGCTGGGGATCAACGAGAAGAGTTCCTCGTCGCAGCTCTTCCGCGCCAGAACGCTGCTGGCACGCAGGATCCGCGACTACTTGAAGACACATTGAGTTATGAAAGAGGATAAGGATTGGATCGAGTTCATGCGGACATCGCTTCGCGATGCCGAGGTCTCCCCGCCGGAGGATGGTTGGGAGCGTCTCGAGCGCGTGTTGTCCGAGCCCGGACAGGCGCCGGCGGCGCCGGTACCGGTACGGAAGCCCGCATGGCGCATCTATATGCCGCGGATTGCCGCCGCTGCCGCTGTCGTGTTGATCGGGACGGTCGTAGGTGATCTTCTGCTGCGTCCGGATACGGTAATGGAACAAAAAGGGGTTGTTATCGCGACGACGGAGGACGGCAATGCCGCGGCAAATTTACCGGAACGGTTGCGGCGGCAGGTACAGCTTCCGGATCGGCTGCAGCAGGAAGAGCCTGCCGGACTCGGGACGGCAGCTCCCGCGCCGCGGCTTGCGGCGGCCGTGAAGAACGACCGTACGGTCGCGGCACCGACGGTTCAGGAAGCCGTTCCCGGGATGGAGATTCCGGCAACGGCAAGCCCGTCGCCCGTCGCCGAAAAGGGCCTTCCGGCGGCGGCAGACGGCGCAGCCGTCCCGGATGCGGACGCAGCTGCAGCGCCGGCAACATCTGCCTCACGGTCCCAATCCCGGACGTCGGACAATGCGCCGGCCTCATCGGCGGTACTTTCCCGTGGAGCTGATCCCCGTGAGTTCCGGGCGCCGAAACCGCACCGGCCCCTGTCGTTCTCGCTTTCGGCGGGCGGCGGGGTCTCCGGGAATACGGGGACAGCAGGGACGGCCTTCGGCAGTCCCATGATGGATGCCCGGCCGAACGGAATGCCCTCGATGATCGGCAACGGTGCCGAGATGGTGGTGCTCAAGCATTACGACTATGACGAGAGTACGTTCCATCACCACCAGCCGTTGAGTTTTGCGCTGACCCTCCGCAAGGAGTTTGCCTATGGGTTGTCGCTCGAAAGCGGCATCAACTATACGCTGCTGCGGTCGGATGTCCGGGACCGGTTCGCTTCGGAAGAGACCGGGCAGACGCTTCACTTCCTGGGAGTTCCGCTCCGGCTCAACTGGCAGTTCCTCGAGCGTGGCCGCTTCTCGCTCTATGTGGGGGCCGGCGGCATGGTCGAGAAGTGTGTTTCGGCAACCTTCGGTTCGGAGAGCGTATCGGAGCCGGGCGTGCAGTGGTCGCTGCTTGCCGCGGCGGGTGCCCAGTACCGGCTCGGCGAGATGGTGGGGCTCTATTTCGAACCCGAAGGATCCTACTACCTTACCGAAACCCGGCTGCAGACCGCGCGGACCGATTCGCCGCTGACGCTGACACTCCGTTTGGGCGTACGTCTTTCGTTTTGAGTCTCATTGACGGCTCTCGCATGTTTGTTGCATGAAAAAAGCCTGCACCACGGGTGCGGGCTTTTTCGTTTCGGGAGTCCGAATGTGCCATAAATGGGTTGAAATGTGCTGTTTTTTCTTGTCCGGACCGAATTTGTTACTATTTTTGCTGATGGAATGCGAGGCCGGATATTTGTTCCCTGCGGTATGTGCCCTCCGATGCAAAAAAAGCACAGAGGCCGATACGGCTTCTGTGCCTGGTAGTCCCGAAAGGAATCGAACCTTTATCGTAAGAACCGGAATCTTATATTCTATCCATTGAACTACGGGACCGGGACTGCAAAGATGCAAAAAAAAATTTAATTGAACGAAAAAATGCGGGAAAAACAGAATAATTGGCAAAGAATCGAGGCGGTGATCAAGTGGGCGAACATGACGACCAATTATTTCGCGCGATACATCGGGCTTGCCCGCGGAGAGAACCTTTACCAGATCAAGCGCGGAAACAACGGCATCTCGCTCGATGTGGCGGACCGGATCGTCGCGAAGTTCCCGCAGATTGACAAGTTGTGGCTGCTGACGGGTGAGGGCCAGATGTTTGCGGACGCCCGCGTGCGCGGGGCGCAGATCCCTTTCTACGATGTGGATGTCGAACGGGAAATCGCCGGCGTGGTGCGTTTGTCGGCCGACGGCTATCTGGTGGCGCCTCCGGCCGGGGAGTGTGATCTGGCGATGGTCTATGCGGGCCGTGCCATGGGGTCGCTCGTGCCCCCGGGTACGGTCGTGCTGCTGAAGGCCGTGGAGCGCGAAGCGATAATTCCGGGCGAAGAATATGTGGTGATCTGCCGAAAAATTGTAACTTTGCGGATAGTCCGGAGCGCCGCGAAGGGGAAATACCGTCTGGTGGCCGGAAACCGGGAGGATTTCGACGACATCGTGGTGGATGCCGACGAGATCGTCGCGGTATACAAGGTAAAGGGAAAATTGATTGTAAACAGTTGATTTTATGTTTTCAGGTATCGTAGAATGTACGGCCGAGGTCGTTTCGATCCGTACGGACCGTCAGAACAGGAATTTCACGCTTCGTGCGGATTTTTGCTCCGAACTGAAGATCGACCAGAGCATCTCCCACAACGGCGTCTGCCTGACGGTCGTGGCCATCGAGGGGGATACCTATACCGTAACGGCCATGAAGGAGACGCTCGACCGCAGCAATCTCGGGCTGCTGCGCGTGGGCGATCTGGTGAACCTCGAACGCTCGATGAAGCCCGATGCGCTGCTCGACGGCCACATCGTCCAGGGGCATGTCGATCAGACGGCCGTCTGCACGGCCCGCGAGGATGCCGACGGCAGTTGGTACTATACGTTCGAATACAAACCTCAGGGCGAAGGGCTCTGTACGGTGGAGAAGGGCTCGGTGGCGGTCAATGGCGTGAGCCTCACGGTCTGCGACTCGAAGGAGTCGTCGTTCCGCGTGGCGATCATCCCCTATACGTTCGAGCATACGAATTTCTGCCGTATCGACGTGGGGTCGGTCGTGAACCTCGAATTCGACATCGTGGGCAAGTATATCGCCCGTCTGATGCGCAACTATATGAAATAATGCCATGATTACGATCAAAACCAAAGAGGCGGCCTCGTGCTGGATCGGCCTGCTGGCCACGGTGATCGTTGCCGGGGTGCTCTTCGTGATGCATGCGAAGGGGATGCAGATCCGCTGGATCGTTGCGGCCACCGTGCTGCTGTGCACCTTTTCGGTGGTGATGCTGGTTGCCCTGTTCATCATCCGCAAGTATGTGGCCTACAAGCTCAAGCCGATCTATTCGATCGTCCTCTCGCGCAACGTGCACACGGAGGAGATCTTCTCGGAACTCAAGGACAAGAAGGTCGAGAACATCGGTGAGGAGCTGACCGCCTGGGCCGACACGAACGACAAGGAGATTGCGCGGCTGAAGGAGGCCGAGCGTTTCCGCAAGCAGTACCTGGGCAATGTGGCCCACGAGTTGAAGACCCCGATCTTCAATATCCAGGGCTATATCTCGACGCTGCTGGACGGCGGCCTGGAGGACGAACTCATCAACCGCAAGTACCTCGAGCGGGCCGAGAAGAGCATCGACCGCCTGATCAACATCGTCAATGATCTGGACACGATCTCGAAACTCGAGAGCAACATGAACCAGCTGAAGATGGAGCGTTTCGACATCGTGGCCCTTGCCAAGGAGATTGCCGAGCAGGCCGAGATGGAGGCCGACAAGCGGGGGATCCGCGTCTCGGTCAAGGGGGCCGAGAACCTTCCTTCGCCCTTCTGGGTGGTGGCCGACAAGCACTACATCGGACAGGTGCTGGTCAATCTGATCATCAACTCGATCCACTACGGCAAGGAGAACGGTTCGACGCGTATCCGCTTCCGCGATCTTCTCGACCGGGTTCTCGTCGAGGTCGAGGACAACGGGCAGGGCATCGCCAAGGAGGACCTGCCGCGTGTGTTCGAACGCTTCTACCGGACGGACAAGGGCCGTTCGCGCGAGCAGGGCGGTACGGGTCTCGGCCTGGCGATCGTCAAGCATATCGTCGAGGCGCACGGCGAGCGCATCACCGTACGCAGCGAGCTCGGTGCGGGCAGCACCTTCTCCTTTACGCTCAAGAAGGCCGATCCGCACGACATGAAATGACACGGCGCCGTTTCGGCAGGGACGGCTGCATGCGGCCGCTCTGCGTGGCTGCAGCCGGAAACTACGACAAAATCGAATAAATGATGCAACTTTTGAGCATAGTCTGGGATTTCGATCCCGTGTTCATCCGTTTCGGGTCGTTCGATATCCGCTACTACGGATTGATGTGGGCGCTGGCGATTCTGATCGGCGCCTGGTTCTTCGACAACTTCTGCAAACGCGAAGGCCTTTCGCAGGAGGTCTCGGGCTCGATCTTCATCTACGGCACGCTGGCGACGATCATCGGCGCCCGCCTCGGGCACTGCCTCTTCTACGATCCGGTGGAGTACCTCTCGAAACCCTGGACGATCATCACGGGGTTCCGCGACGGCGGCATGGCGAGCCACGGCGCCGCCATCGGCCTGCTGGTCGGCCTGTGGCTCTTTTCGCGCAAGAACAAACTGCCGTATGTCTGGTCGCTCGACCGCATCATGATCGCCGTGGGTATCGACGGTGCCATTGTGCGCATGGGCAATCTCTTCAATTCGGAGATCTTCGGCACGGCGACCACGCTGCCGTGGGGGTTCGAGTTCGTCCGTTCGGCCAAGTGGGTGCATGAATACGCTCCGGCGGCCGTGCATCCCACGCAGATTTATGAAGCATTGTGTTATCTGGCGACCTTTGCCCTTCTCTGCTGGCTTTACTACCGCCGGGACATGGCGCGCCGCCGGCCCGGCGTGCTCTTCGGTATCGGACTGATCGGCGTCTTCCTGACGCGCTTCTTCATCGAATTCATCAAGACCGAACAGGAGGCTTTTGAGGTAGGCTGGGCGCTCGACATGGGCCAGTGGTTGAGCATCCCCTTCATCCTGCTCGGCATCTATATGATCTGGCGCGGTATGTCGCGCCCGGCTCTCGAGGTGCCTGCTCCGCAGAAACCGCAACCGGCGCGGACGCAACCGAAAGAGCCAAAAAAACGGAAACGATGAGCAACAATCCTTTGGAAGAGCAGGTCGGCCGCATCGTGGGAAACGTGCTGGCCGCCGGCGGGGCGATCTGCCTGCCCGAGGTGGGTTCGCTCTGCGTGGAGCGCCATCGGGCGCAGCGGCTTTCGCGCCGTACGGTGCAGCCTCCGTATCGGGCGGTGGCCTTCACCTCGCAGCAGCGGGGAGTCTCGCTTGTCGAGGAGATCGCCCGCGTGCTCGGGACAAGCGGCATGGCGGCCGATGAGGCCGAACGGACGGCCCGTGAGGTCTATGCCCGCTGGCTGGGGCGCGCCCGCGAAGGGGATACGCTGACCGTTTCGGGTGTGGGTGTTCTGCGATTCAAGCATTTCACCCTTGACGAGGCTTTCGACCGGCGGCTGAACCCGCAGGGGCATGCCCCGGTGAAGGTACGGCCTGTCGGACGTCCCGACTGGGTGATCTGGCTCGGTGCCGTCGCCATCGTTGCGGCGGCCGGTATCGGCGCCTACTCCTATTTGACCACCCGTTCGGAGCGGCCGGCGGAGACCGCTGCGGTTCCTCCGCAGACCGCGAACGTGGAAGCCGCTGCAGGCGGCGATTCCGTAACGTTGGCACAGTCTCTTTCGAACCCGGCCCCTGCAGCGGATGGAGCGGCTCCGGCGGCGCCTTCAACCGCGGCGCCTTCGGCCGCGGAGGTCCCGGTGCCGGCACAGGCTCCTGCCGCAGGAGCCGTACAGCCTGCTCCGGAATCGTCGGCCCGGCCGGCTGCAGCCTCCGCCGACGAACCGGCGAGGATGACCTCGAAACGCTCCTATGTGGTGCTGGGTGTCTTTAGCACGCCCGAGAATGCGGCGCGTGCCGCACGGAATGCCGCTTCGGAGGATGTTGCCGTAACCTGCGGCGTCTATCGTTTCGGCGCCAAGTACCTCGTGTCGCCCTTCGAGTCGGATGATCCCGAGGCCTGCACGCTCTTCATCCGTGCGCATGCCGAGCGCTTCCCCGGCATGTGGACCTATACCGCTCGCTGATGGGGCTTTCGAAGTGGATTGTCCGGGCGATCGACTTTTTCTATTTCCCGCCCGTATCGTCGATCCTGCCGCGGCAGGTGTTCCGCTATGCCGTGTGCGGCGGTGCGAACGTCCTTTTTGGCTGGGGATGTTATTTTCTGATTTACAACTATTTGATCGATAAACAGCTGCTCGATCTGGGCCTGGTGGTGCTCTCGCCCCATGTCGCGGCGATGTTGCTGACCTTCCCGATCACCTTTTTCCTCGGATTCTGGCTCAACCGGCAGGTAGCCTTCCGCCGCTCGCCGGTACCGCATGGCGTGCAGCTGCTGCGTTACGCCCTTTCGGTGGCGGGATCGGTCGTGGTGAATTACGTCTGCCTGAAATTCTTTGTCGAGGTCTGCGGGATCTGGGCCACCCCTTCGCAGATGCTTGCATCGTGCATAACAATGGTGTACAGCTTTCTCGCTGCCAAGTATTTCACCTTCCGGCACGCTGCGGCCGAGTAGTCTTCGGTTGAAACAGGGATTCGGTTTGCGCCGCCGGCATGCGGCGCCCTGTTGCGCGTGCTTTGTTGCAGCGGCTTACCGGCGGTTCTCCTCGCGCAGTTTCTGAAGTTCGTACATGCGGTCGCGGAATTTCGCCGCGGCCAGGAAATCCAGCGACTTGGCGGCCCGCTCCATATCCTCGCGGGCCTTCGCAATGAGGGCGTCGAGATCGCCTCCGGCCGTATAGGTGCCGCGGACATCCGCGGCAGCGGCCGGTGCATAGTGATCCTCGGTCAGCGGGTAGGCCACGGGAACCGGATTCTCGCAGCCTTCTCCGCGCCCGGCCAGCAGGGTGCTTTGTCCCGAACCGCTCTTCTGGGCCTTGCGCGGCAGTACGCCGTGCTCCATGTTGTAGCGCACCTGCTTCTCCCGGCGGCGGTTGCTCTGTTCGATGGCGTAGCGCATCGACTCGGTGCAGGTGTCGGCGTAGAGGATTACGTTGCCCTGCGAGTGGCGTGCGGCGCGCCCCGCGATCTGCGTGAGCGAGCGCACGTTGCGCAGGAATCCCTCCTTGTCGGCGTCGAGAATCGCCACAAGCGCCACCTCCGGAAGGTCCAGCCCTTCGCGCAGCAGGTTCACGCCCACCAGCACGTCGAACAGCCCGCCGCGCAGGTCCTCGAGGATCTGGATGCGTTCGAGCGTATCGACGTCCGAATGGATGTAGCGGTTGCGCACCCCCACGCGGTCGAAATATTTCGAGAGCTCCTCGGCCATGCGCTTGGTGATGGTCGTAACGAGCACCTTGTCGTCGTTTTTCACGCGTTTGTCGATCTCCTCGATCAGGTCGTCGATCTGGTTCGTCGTAACGCGCACCTCGAGGGGCGGGTCCACCAGTCCCGTGGGGCGTATGAGCTGCTCGACGACCACCCCTTCGCTCTTCATCAGCTCCCAGTCGGCGGGCGTGGCGCTTACATAGATCGAGGTGCCCTGCAGCTGTTCGAATTCCGCGAAGGTTACCGGGCGGTTGTCCTTGGCCGCGGGGAGGCGGAAGCCGTACTCCACGAGGTTTTCCTTGCGGGCGCGGTCGCCGCCGAACATGGCGTGGACCTGCGGCAGCGTAACGTGGCTCTCGTCCACGACGAGCAGGTAGTCCTTCGGGAAGTAGTCGATCAGGCAGAAGGGGCGCGTGCCGGCGGCGCGTCCGTCGAAGTAGCGCGAGTAGTTCTCGATGCCGGGGCAGTAGCCCAGCTCCTTGATCATCTCCAGGTCGTACTCCACACGCTGCTTGATGCGCTGTGCCTCCATCATGCGCCCCGAGCGCTCGAAATATTCGATCTGCTTGCCCAGGTCGAGGTAGATCTGCTGCACGGCGGCATGGATGCGCTCCTTGGTGGTAACGAAGAGGTTCGTAGGGTAGAGCGTCAGCGAGTCGAGCGACTGGATGCGCTGCCCCGTTACGGGGTCGATGGACTGGATGGCCTCCACCTCGTTGTCGAAGAACATCACGCGGAAGCACTGGTTGCCGAACTCGCCGAAGGCCGCCATGATGTCCACCGTGTCTCCGTTCACGCGGAACGTCGCGGGTTCGAGCTCCCGCTCGGTGCGCGTGTAGAGCGCCTCGACGAGCTTGTAGAGGAAGTGCTTGTAGCTGACCACCTGCCCGACCTTTATGGTGATGGCCGTGGCGTGGAAATCCGCCGGATTGCCGCAGCCGTAGAGGCACGAGACGCTCGATACGACCACCACGTCGCGCCGCCCCGAGAGGAGCGTGGCTACGGTGTTGAGGCGCATCTTCTCGATCTCGGCGTTGATCGAAAGGTCCTTCTCGATGTAGGTGTCCGTCGCCGGGAGGTAGGCCTCCGGCTGGTAGTAGTCGTAGTAGGAGACGAAGTACTCGACGGCGTTCTCGGGGAAGAAGTTGCGGAACTCGCCGTAAAGCTGTGCCGCGAGGGTTTTGTTGTGGCTCAGGACGAGTGTCGGACGGTTCAGATCGGCGATGACGTTGGCCACCGTGAAGGTCTTGCCCGAACCCGTTACACCCAGCAGCGTGTTGTGCTTCGAGCCGTGGCGGATCGCCCCGACGATCTGGGCGATGGCCTCCGGCTGGTCGCCCGTGGGGGCGTAATCGGATACGAGTTTGAAGTCCATGACACAAAGGTAGCCATTTTTGCGCAATATTGGTACGACGGCGGACGGCGCATGCCCATCTTGATGAATTTTTCCGTATCTTTGTCCGCATGATCGACAGGGAAACGGTAGACCGCATCTATGCCGCCGCGAATATCGTGGATATCATCGGCGACTATGTTACGCTCAAGCGAAAGGGCGTAAACTACCAGGCGTGCTGTCCGTTCCACAACGAGAAAACCCCGTCGTTCGTTGTCTCGCCCTCGAAGGGGGTCTACAAATGTTTCGGCTGCGGGAAGGGCGGCAATGCCGTAACGTTCCTCATGGAGCACGAGAACATCACCTACCCCGAGGCGCTGAAGATGGTGGCCAAGCGCTACGGCATCGAGGTCAAGGAGCGGGAGCTCTCCGAGGAGGAGGTGCGCCGCAACGACGACCGCGAGTCGATGTTCGTGGTGAACGGCTGGGCCGCGGACTACTTCGCCAACTTCCTCCACCGCGATCCCGAGGGGATGAGCGTCGGGTTGTCCTACTTCCGGCAGAAGCGCGAGCTGACCGATGCCACGATCCGCAAGTTCGGCCTCGGATTCTGCCCCGCGAAGGGCGACCGCATGTCGAAGGATGCCCTGGCGGCGGGTTACAGGCGGGAGTTCCTCCTCTCGACGGGCCTCTCGCTGGCACGCGAGAGCGACGGGTCGCTCTACGACCGTTTCCGCGACCGGGTGATCTTCCCCGTGCACAACATCTCGGGCCGCATCGTGGCCTTCGGCGGCCGTACGCTCCGCACGGACAAGACGGTGGCCAAGTACCAGAATTCGCCCGAGAGCGAGATCTACAGCAAGAAACGCGAGCTCTACGGCCTCTACTTCGCCAAGCGGGCCATCCAGCAGCAGGACTATGCCATTCTGGTCGAGGGCTACCTCGATGTCATCTCGATGCACCAGGCGGGCATCGAGAATGTCGTGGCTTCGTCGGGAACGTCGCTTACGACGGACCAGATCCGGCTTCTGGGGCGTTTCACGAAGAACATCACGGTGATCTACGACGGCGACCCGGCGGGCATCCACGCCTCGCTGCGCGGTATCGACATGATCCTCAAGGAGGGGATGAACGTGCGCGTGGTGCTGCTTCCCGAACCCGAGGACCCCGACTCGTTCGCCCGCAGCCACACGGCCGCCGAGGTGCAGGCGTACATCCGCGACAACGAGCGCGACTTCCTCGAATTCAAGGCCCACCTGCTGCTGCACGACGCCCAGGGCGACCCGATCCGCAAAGCGGCGCTCATCGGCGACATGGTGCAGTCCATAGCCCAGATTCCCGATCCGATCCAGCGCTCGGTCTATATCAAGGAGTGCGCGCGGATCATGGAGATCGACGAGCAGATTCTCATTTCGGAGGTGGCCCGGCGGCGTCTGACCTCCTCCGGAGACCGCGAGACGGACGAGTTCCTGCGCCGGCAGGCGGCCCAGCAGCAGCGTGAGGCGGTGCAGTCGGACGGAAAGTATGTCCGGCAGGTCGAGGCCGGCAGCGGCATCGAGGCCCTCGAACGCGAGATCGTGAAGTACCTGCTCAAATACGGCCACTGCTCGTTCGACTTCAAGGAGGGCCCGGCGATGGTGGCCTGCAACGTCGCGGAGGTGATCTTCGACGAATTGAGCCGCGACCAGATCGGGTTCCGCAACCCGGTTTACGCCAAGATCATGGCAACCTACCGCGAGGAGTGGGAACGTTCGGGCACGGGGGTGGAGGTTCCGGTGCACTGTTTCCTGAACCATATCGATCCCGAGGTGTGCAACGCCTCGGTGGATATCCTCACCTCGGACGACAACTACGTTCCCAGCGAGTTGTGGCGCCGTAAGGAGATCCACGTCGAAAGCGAGGCGGAGATGCTTGCCGTGGGGGTTCCGAAGGCCGTAACGCTCTACAAGTCGAAGGTTGTCGAGGGGATGATCAAGGAGTTGCAGACGAAGCTGGGCGACGAGACGCTTTCGGAGGAGGAGCAGACGGCGCTGCTGCAACGTCTCTCGGGGCTGAACAAGGTGAAGGTTTCGATCGCCCGCAAGCTCCAGCGGCTCATATTGTAAAAAAAGGCGGGAACCGGAGGTCGTACACGCATCACTGCGCATACCGTGTGCAAACAGAAATAAACAGAAAGATGTGTAAACAGATCAGGGATAAAGAATCCGTCATCCGGTCCGATTCCCGCCGCGGGGAAACGTACAATTAACGTACCGTTTTGTTATGAATGAACAGAAGAAGATAAATGTCCGGAACAAGCGTGCCACGTTCGACTACGAGATTCTGGAGGAGTTCACGGCCGGTATCGTGCTGGCCGGCACGGAGATCAAGTCGATCCGTGCCGGGAAGGTCTCGATGGTCGATACGTTCTGCTACTTCGACCGGGGCGAGCTGTGGGTCCGGGGTATCAATATCGCCGAATATGCCTGGGGAACGTGCAACAACCATGCGCCGCGCCGCGACCGCAAGCTGCTGCTCACGGCCCGCGAGCTGGAGAAGCTGCAGCGTGCCTCGCAGGACCGGGGGCTGACGATCGTGGGGCTGCGGCTCTTTCTCAACGAGCGCGGCCTGGCGAAGGTCGTCATCGGACTGGCCCGCGGCCGCAAGTCGTACGACAAGCGCGAATACCTCAAGGAGAACGATGCCCGCCGCGAGATGGACAAGGCGATGAAGACCTACGGACGGTAGCTGCCTGCGGCACCGTACGCGAAGCGATTGAAAATTAAAAACATTACAGTATATGTCGTTGATTCTTTGTATTGAAACCGGCACGGACATCTGTTCGGTCGGCATAGCCCGGGACGGTGAACTGCTCTCGTTGCGCGAGAGCGACGAGGGGCGCGACCATGCCCGCAAGGTCGGGGTGTTCGTCGATGAACTCTTCCGCGAAACGGGCGTCGCTCCCGACGATCTGGATGCCGTGGCCGTCGGCAAGGGCCCCGGATCCTATACGGGCCTGCGTATCGGGGTTTCCTTTGCCAAGGGACTCTGCTACGGCCTGCGGAAACCGCTGCTCTCCGTGGGGTCGCTCGACGCACTGGTCGAGGTGGCCCGCGAGGATTACGAAGCCGGCATCCTCTCCGTCGAGGAGTGGGACCGGGCGCTGCTCTGCCCGATGGTCGATGCCCGCCGCATGGAGGTCTATGCGCAGATTTTTGACACCGAAGGCCGGGCGTTGAACGAAGTGTCGGCCGAGGTGATCGACGCGCAGAGCTTCGCGACGTACCGCAACCAGGGCCGCCCGTTCGTGATCTTCGGCAGCGGGGCCCGCAAATGCGCCGACGTGCTTTCGGATGCGACGCTGGTCGAGGTTACGCCCTCGGCCCGGGGACTGGTCCGCCTGGCCCAGCAGGCCTTCGACGAAGGCCGCACGGAGGATATCGCCTATTTCGAACCCTTCTATCTCAAGGATTTCGTCGTTACGACCTCCAAAAAGAGCCTGTTTTGACCCGTGAGGAGCTGATCGCCCTGCTCGCGGAGCGTTTCGAAGCGGATTTTGCCGTGGCGGCGGCCCGGCAGGTCTGCGCGGCGGATGCCGTCGCCCGGCTTTACGATCTGGTGGTGCATCCCTCGCCCGAATGGTCGCGGGAGCAGCGGCACCGGCTGCTTTTCCGGGGTTCCTATGTGCTGGAGCGGATCTATTTCGGCGACCGCAGCCGGTGGGCTCCTTTCGTGGAGGCCTTCTGCCGCCGGGATTTCGCGGCCGCGGAGGATGCAAGCCAGCGGCGCCACTTCGCGAAGATCATGGCCGACCTGCTGAAGCGGAAGGCGCTGCCGCCCTCCGAGCTCGACCCGATTGCCGCGGCGGCGGCACAATGGACGGTCGATCCCGCCACGCCGGTGGCGGTGAAGGTGTGGTCGCTCGACATTCTGAAACGTTGCCGCGGACGTGTGGCCTGGGTCGGCGAATCCTGGGACGATCTGATCGGCATGCTGGCGCGCGACGCCTCGCCCGGCATGGCCTGCCGTCTGCGAAGGATTGCGGCAGAGCCATAGTTGATACGACAAGGCCCCGAAGTTGTTGATCGCTTCGGGGCCTTGTCATTGTGTTTGGGCCTATGGACGGGATACGGTAGTCTTGGCCGGCTGCGGTGCCTCTTCCGGTTCGGCGGAGGCGTCGGATGCCTTGTCTTCGGCCTCCGGCAGCGCTTCCGGATCGTCGCCCGCAAGTTCGAGCGTGCGGGCCGAATGGTGCCGCTTGGTCTGAAGCCGGGCCGTGCGGCGCAGCCGCTCACCGACGCGGACGATGTTGTCGTTGCCTGTGCAGAGACGCTTATAGGCGTCGTTGTAGGCGTCGTGCGCCTTGTCAAGGGCCGCGCCGACCCCTTCGAGCGACGAGGTGAAGGCGACCAGCTGTTCGTAGAGTTTCAGCCCGCAGGCGGCGATCTCCTTCGTATTCTTGTCCTGGTCGTTGTATTTCCAGAGGTCGGCAACGAGCTTCAGCAGCGCAAAGAGGTTCGTCGGCGAGGAGACGATCACCTTGCGGTCGTAGGCGTCGGACCAGATCGCCGGATCGTTCTGCAGCGCCGCGAGGAAGGCCGGCTCGTTGGGAATGAACATGATGACGAAGTCGGGCGAATTGAACCGCCGCTGGTACTCCTTGCGGCCCAGTTCGACGACGTGCTGGCGCACCGAGGCGACGTGTGCCGCGAGGGCGCGGCGCCGCTCTTCGTCGGTTTCGGCCGAGGTGTAGGCCACGAAAGCCGTGAGCGAGACCTTCGAGTCGATGATGATCTGCTTCTTTTCGGGGAGGTACAGCACGACGTCGGGCCGCAGGTTGCGCCCCTCCTCGTCCTTGACGTTGTACTGCGTCTGGTAATGGATTCCCTTGGTGAGGGCCGAGTTGTCGAGGATCGTTTCGAGCAGCACCTCGCCCCAGTCGCCCTGCACCTTCGAATTGCCCTTCAGGGCCTGCGTGAGGTTCTGCGCCTCGGTCGAGATGTGGCGATTGAGCTCCATCAGGCGGTTCAGCTCGGCCTTCAGCTCGCCCCGCTGCGAGGTCTGCGTGGTGTAGATCTCCTCGACGCGCTTGCGGAAGTCGGTGATGTTGTCGCGGAAGGGTTTGAGCATGAGGTCGATCGACTCGCGGCTTGTCTGTCGGAAATGCTGCGACTGCTCGCCGAGGATCTCCGTTGCGAGGTTTTTGAACTGGGCGCGGAAACGCTCCTCGGTCGCCTCGCGCTCGGCCTTGTATGCGGCCGTCTGCTCGGCATTCTGCCTGCGCAGGGTCTCGATCTCCGCCGCGGACGAGGCCCGCAGCGCCGCCAGCTCGGTTTCGGTGCGCATCCGCTCCTCGGTGAGCGCCGTCAGCCGCTCCTCCTGCCGTTGCAGGGTCTCCCGCGCTTCGGCGGTCTGTTGCTCGGCGGCGGCAAGGTGTGCTGCGGAGGCGGCCAGCTGTGAAGCTGCGTCGCGTTCGCGCTGCTCCGCTTCGCTGCGTTCTGCGGCATGATGCCGTGCATCCCGCCGCCACCTGCCGG
>ERZ1664510.35-NODE-35-length-20091-cov-16.428179_pt1 | contig 20091 bp, 6 predicted proteins | sample MGYA00575337_ERZ1664510 | MGnify/ENA primary metagenome ERZ1664510 (study PRJEB40874, sample SAMEA4040744) | Gallus gallus | biome: gut; material: content | place: India | collected 2016-01-01 | study: EMG produced TPA metagenomics assembly of PRJEB14491 data set...
ACAACAACAAGTAGACTATGATTCTAAGTTAAATCATGTAAAACGAGACATCATATAACAAAATAGATAGGAGGAAGGATTTCCTTCCTCCTATCTATTTTTTTCTAACAAAAGTTAACTAGGGAATACGTGATGCTAAAAAAATGTACATGTTACTTTTCAATGCTATCAGAATTATTTAATTGTTTATATTTTAAGTTCTACTGCATCCATGATGTCTTTAATATCTTGTCGACTAAGTGGGTCTAACTCATCTTCCATGACATAATTATCAATCGGTTCCGTGTCAGACAATTTATCCCATTTTAGACCATTCCACAAATAGTTTGCACCTGCTTCCTTTCCATAGAGAACGTTGTAAACATCACCAGGGTTCATACCTGATGTTGGAAGATCTTCAAATAACTCAACATCTCCAGCAAAATGCATGGTATGTCGTCCTACCAAATCTTCATCATCGCCTCCTGGTTGAACTGGGGTTTCAGGTGTCTTGTCAGGATCACAACAGTGATCATAGTCATGACAATGATGACAATCTTTATGACCATTGTGAATATGGTGACAACAATGATGATACCAAATATCATCTCCACAAGGTGGGTTGGATCCGATATCCTCATCTCCTTCTTTGATGTAAATATAGTTATTTAATTCTGATTTGTTATAACCAATTACATGAGACATAATCGTTACATCAATATCAAAGCAAATCACATTTGGTTTTTTTGTTAATTTTGTTGGGGCAAGCTCAATTCCGTGATCTTTGGAAGAATAAATCAATTCTGCACTGTAATTAAAAGCATTATCCCGATAAAAATAAGATTCAGAATAACCATTGTTGCAGGAAGAGTAGTGTCTATTATTTGCTTCAATCTGACTATTTCCCATCATATTGGTTGATTGATAAATACACACTTCATTGATCGTAATGGAATAACTTGACTCTCTTGTACGCATAATTCCCATTGCAACAGAATTATTTGTTCCAACTCGAATTCTTGCTTTAAATCGTTTTCCAACACGATGTACAGTTTCCGAATCCGAAAGACATCCCATGTCAACAAAAACAGGCTGTACAATCATCTGTTCACTGGTTGCAACAATTGGGGTAGCAATATTGGAACGTTTTGTAGTTTTATCAAGAACAGTATAACGTACCACCATTTGATATTCTGGAAATAGTGTTACGATTTTGGTATCTGGAAATTCTTTACAGGTTGCTTTCAATTGCTCATACAACTCTCGGTTGGTTAATTCATTATCATAAACATCGGACAGACATAATTTATAAATAAGATTCTCATCTTTAATACAATACTTTGTTGATTTTCCATTTGCAACAATATCGGACGTTGTAACAACGATTGTGTCTTCCGTAGGGGTCGCTTTATCACCAGGAAGGTAATACCATTTTCCCGAGTAATTTGCATAGAGTGCTCGCATTCAAACACATCCTTTCTACTTAATATTACTTATACTTTCGTTTTAAATACGTAAGAATTTTTTTCTCATTGTATTTACTCTCCACATTGTCTCGATACCATATCGAAAGTTCGATTCTTGGTTTGATTGAGTAATATTTAATGATCCTTGCATCAAATACCGAAGAATCATTTCCAATTAAGTAATCTTGAATAGCATCGAGGTAAGGTTTTACCAAATTATCGAAGTCAGGTTTTGAAATATGGGGAATGAGTCCCATTTCCGATAAGATTCGTTCTATTTTTGTCATATTCGATGGAGTTGGAATATAAGCTTTACATCGAAGTTTAATTCCACCAAGAAGATAAACAGGATCAATTAGTTCATGTAAATAATCCTGAATTTCTCTTGCCCCTTTTACATAAAAGATACCATTACGTCCCATTCGTGGTCTTGGTCCAGGATGTGGAACAAGATAAAAGGTATAGGACAGATGTTTCCAAGGAATTTTTTGAATTCGGGTTATTTCTTGTTCTAGTTCTTCTTTTTTCTTTATATTTAATTTTCCAATCATAATATCCAGTCGTTCTTGTAATGAGACTGGAACGTCTTCGTATTTCTCATATTCTTTTTTAAATTTATTCTCTTTCATGTCTTATCCTCAATTTTTCCTATATTAAATAAATGAAAGTCCATTCATTAAAGTGGAGTTTGAAATTGAAAAATTTTCTAATTTATCCAATTCATTACCAACTAAATATTCTCCAATATCCGTAATCGAATTGACAATGGTAGTCCAATTCAAACTCGCCTTTACAGCCAAATTAGGTTTCAATACATTAATACCACAAGACATTGCCAAAAACTCAATCAGTGGTACGTTATTTAAAAACATAATTGGTTTATCAGGAGGGGTGATAGAAATATCAGAATATAAATCAACAAGGGTTACCGAGACATCCACTTCGTTTGGTAAACCAAAAATTGTCCAATTGTTTGCAGAAGAACGAGTAATATCAAGACCTGTTACTAAACCCATATTGCATGTAAATACCCCATCATAAATAGCTTTTACTAAAAACGGTGCCCCATAGGTATTGGAAGAAGTTTGCTGTGGCGCACAGATTCCAAGCCAGTGTAAGATTGGAACGGTAATGTCAAAATATTGACTTAAGACATTACCATAGACTGCTCTTAATTTCATATTGATCGTATAGCTGGTACGTCTGCTCGATCCACTATAAATATCTGGAATAACAATCGTTTCTCCTTTTCCGAGTACGTTTGATCCTAGAGTTAAAAACTTATTTAAGACACCACCGACAGTACTAAAAGATCCTCCTAGTACATCTTGTATCTTTCCTCCCAAAAAATCAACACCACCCGTGATAAAATTCGTAAATGCATTTACTTCCCCATTCACATTTCCCGTTAATGAATTGGTAATGAATTGGATTTCCTTTCCCCAATCTTCTAGTGTATCAAACATTCCTTTTATTTTTGAGGTAGTTGTTTCATTTTCAAAGGTATCGGTACTATTTAGATCTGCATCGCAGTAAAATTGAATATAGCTGCTTGTCATAAAAAAATTACTAATAGAGTCATCTTCTTCATATTCCACTTCTTCTGCCATTTCTTGTAGTGCCGCTTTTTCTTCCTCGGTATATTCATCCATCGTTAGCATTCCTTTTATTTTATCACCAACCGATGCAATGGTTTGACCGATATATTCTTTTGCTTTTCCTGCAACACCACGATATTTTGATCCATCAAATCGATAATCCTTCCAATCATATCTCACCAACAGTGTTCCTGATCCTGGTGGATATTCCACATTACCAATACCAAGCATGGACGCACTGAAACGACATAATAAATTGATATATCGCATACACTCTCGATATGCAACACGTAAATCATAGTATCGAAAATCTTCTGTCTGATCTCTAAATGCTTCAGAAAGAGCAGATCCTCCACTTACCCAATCGGTTAAAGCCTGTGTAAGTGTTTGTATGGATTGCTCATCTTCCACAGATCCCAAATACCTCGGTCTACACGGAATTACCGTAAGAATTGGTCCTTGTGCTGCAATATTTTCTAGATAAGTTCTTCCGATTGTTTTATTGGTTCGATTAAAACGAATATCTGCAAAACGGTTTAATTGATAAGGCATTCCGAATAGTTGCATACAGGCTTTGGATAACTCATCCTTTTCTGTCAACCCTTCTAATACATCGGTTAGAGTAACGAGATTCTTTAAATCCTCAGAGGTATCAGATTCATCTGCTTCTGTACGTTCACTTTCTGCACCAGAATCATCCGTCCCACTATTCTCCTCATCATCCTCCTCTTCAGGAACACGCACAACATCCTTTTTTTCTAACGCAATACTATCTTTTTGATTATATTTGGCAATGCTCCATCCTAGATTGTGTTTCACCCACACAATACTATCCACCCGTTCTATTTTTGTACAAATAATGGTATCTCCTTTTTTGAGCGTTTCTTCAATTGCTCGATAACTTGTTGCTGGTCCAGTTCTTATTACGATTTCATCTGAAAGAACGGTTCCAACATAATACTCCATAAAAATTCACCTCACTTTGTATCAGGGCGTAGTTTACGGGATAGTTTCAAAAAACTATCCCGTATTTTAGTCTAACGTCCCATTGCAATTCGTTTTGCCAATTCAAAATTCATTTGATCGTAAAACGAAGCATTACTATCATCAATATCTGGGTTGTTATGTTTTGGTGGAGTTGGATTTGATTTTGTAATGGTCAAATCCCCCCGTTTTGGATCGGATGTCTTTCCAGTTTGTTGTGTAATTGGTGTTTTTGATTCCAATATCTCTTTTGTTTCAGAACTGATGCCAACTAGACTCTGTAAATAAGTAGCAATCGCTTCCAAACGATCCAATTGTTTACTAAGAAGAATATTTCCTTTCATAATCAAATCTGAAACGGTATGATCACTGGTAAGCGTTTGAAGAATCGTTTCATCTCCAATGGTAGAATATGCTCCAAAACCACCTCTTGCTTCAACCAATTTACGGTTTTTTGCTTTTCTTAATCGCTCTTTGTTTTGTGCGATTACTCTTGCAATCTTTGCTTTATGAATCGCTTGTGGTTCTGCTTTTGCATCATTTACTCCATAACCACCTGCAAATGGTCTACTAAAGATCAATTTGGAGAATTCTCCTGGTCCATTTTCACTTTGTTTTGCCAATTCATCGAATTTCTTCTTGGATTCACTGAATCCTTTAAATGATTCTCGAATTGGAATTGGATAATCCTTTAATGTTTTTGTTCCATCGATCAATCCTTGTGCTCTTTCCCCAAATCCACCTTTTCCTCCTCGATATGGTGGAGCCATTGGGGCTTGATTGAGCATTCCCTTGATTAAACGCACTTCCGAATAACTATCATTATCCGTATAACGACCTCCATCACTACCTTGAGATGCTGTAGCAGCTGCCATTGCAGGATAATAACCTTGCCAATAATTTGCATCACGACTAGAGCTATTCCATGCACGAAGCGCTCCTTCTTGACCTAGACGAATACTACCAGCCAATAAAGATTCTTGTGCTGCTCTTGATATCCTATTTGGGTCTGCACCACCAGCCGCAGCTCGTTGTCGCACAGGTTCATAATAGGAGTTGATAACGTGTTCATGCTCATTGTTAAAGAATTGTGTTGGATTCTCGTTTACAGCGGCAAGCCACTGACGCTTAAATCCTTCGTAATCGACGGCTGGATCTGGTAACGGATATTTTTTATCGTATCCATATTTTGCCCAAAATCCTGGAATTGCCCACCGATAAGTGAACTGCCATGTACCCGCAGTTGCGCCACCATCTGGACCGATATTTGGATTACAGGTATATGAACTTGAATTATTCGATTCCATTTTTTGAGATACGACACCAAGGTAATCACCAGTTACTGCTGGTGCTGGATTTGCAGTTCCACCCGCAGAGCTTCCAGAAGAACTTGAACCACTACTGCTTGAACTTCCTGAACTAGAGGATCCACTACTGCTTCCACTAGAAGAACCAGAGCTACTAGAACCAGAGAATGAGGTTCCAGAAGCGGAGTTATCCCATAACGATGCATAATCTGTATCATAATTACCAACTAGTAATCCATTGAAGCCACGATTCAATAATCCACCTAAATAAGAAGCAGAAGATCCAAATACATCCAAATCACTTGGACTTGAAGAGGTAGAAAGAAAACCTCCTGATGAACTAGAAGAACTACTGCTTCCAGAAGAGGTATCGGTTCCTGAAGTACCCGTACTTGTACTTCCGTTTGTACCAGTAGAAGAAGATGCATCACCAGTTGTACTATTTCCACTACTAGAGGAAGAATTTCCACTATTTCCTGTCGATGGTGCCGATGGTGCCGCAGTACCTGCCGCTTGCTCATAGGTTATTTTCATCATACTTTTATCTGGATTAATGACATTGGAAAATACTCCTGCCTTTACACGGCAAGTACGAAGATATCTTCTAGATGGTGCCGCAGTACCTGCACACCATGCATCCACATCACTTACTTTTGGTCCTGAGATTACACCTCTACCCCAGTTTCTACCGTGTCCAATCTGCTTATGATTTCCAACATACACTTCAACATGGGCAACTTGATTAGCAGTTCCAGTCTGTTTATAGAAGATCAAATCACCCGGTAGTAAATTATTATAATTTGGTGTTCCACCATTATTATCATCGACAACATCTAAAACACCAAGGTTATTCCACTGTGCTCCTGTGTAAGTACCAATGTCTACTTGGTTTCCACTTGCTTTTAATACTGCCCAACGAGCCGTACTAGAACAGTCACCACTACCAGTACCATTGATACCTGCTTCAATATTATAACGCTCTCCACCATTGGTATACCACAGACGATCCAGTACGGTAAACATCCAGTAAACAATCGCCATACCGAGAGCTTTTTGATCACCATATCCACCAATCTTTTTCTTTCTCTTTGAACGAATTCGTTCACCAAATCCTCCAATTGAAGCAGCATCTCCAAGACTCCATCCAGAGGTTGCACTAGAGAGAACGCTGTTTTTGGAGTATTTCTTACTATATTGCTTTCCTCTTGGGTCATTCACAATATAATTTCCATTATTATCTTTTCCTACGACGGTGACATAGTGTCCCGCACTGGTATATGGGGAATCATTTTTGTTTTCATTCATTCCTCTCACACCAGAAAGAATTACACTTCTTCCTGTATCCAAAGAAGAATCAATAAAATCACTAGAAGGTACTTCCGATTCTACAACATTAACTCCATTGCTTCCAAGGTAATTACTAATGAATTCTGCATTGGTTCCTGTTTCATCTCGGTATCCACTGATTTGTGCAGTTTTTGCAATACTGAGTGGATCTTCTTTGATTCCTATATTGCCAAGTGCCATACTAAGAGCTGCTGGCGCACAACCTGCATCTCCAAACGTATCTTTTACGCTAGATCTTGGATCACTATAATCCACATTTTTCAAGGATGGGTCGTTTTGATCTACAAAGGTCGCTCCATTTAATTCACCAAATCCACCTTTTCCTGATGATAGTGGATCTGCTTTTAATTTCAATGAACTTGTTGTATTCTTTTTCGAATCTGATTTCTTTTTATCAGAATCCGTATTATTTTTTGTAATATCTGCCCAGTCATTTAATTTATCTGGATCTTTGATGCTTGATGTGCTACTATCTTTTTCTTCCTCTTTTTTCGTAGAAGTAGAAGAACTACTCAGGGCTGAGGAAGAAGTATAGCTTCCAGATGATCCTGTTCCACTATAAACGGAATTCCATAAACTATCATAATCTTCATCATAATTGCCACTGATGATTCCGTTAAATCCTCGATTGATCAATCCACTCGTATACGATGCAATTGTTCCAATTGTATCCATATCCGATGGACGGGTGGATTTTTTAACGACTGGTTCTGCACCATCCATAAATCCACTTGAACTTGTAGAAGATGGTCCACTAGAAGGATTGGTTCCAGTATTTGGAGTTGTTGTTTGTGTATTTCCGGATGGTGTGGTAGTAGTTGTATTAGAGGAACCCGTATTACCACTAAGGTCTTGTCCAGAACCTGCGGATCCATTTGCTTGTAATTTTCCATGGAAAATATCCAGTGCTTGTTGATACGTAATTTTCATCTGTTGTGGGGATGGTTCCGTATAATTATTAAACGCACTCGCTTTTAAACGAAGAACACGTAAAAAGCGATTGGTTGGAGAAGCTCCCTCACAATAAGAAGTATAATTGATAATACGTGGAGCACGTCCATTGTTTGGACAGTGTTGAGATTCTACGGTATCCAATACTGCATTATCTCCAAGATACATACCAACATGGGATACATAATTGGTATGAACCGAATAATAGAATACCAAATCACCAGGCATTAACTGACTATAATGCGGTGGTTGACGATCTGCACATAAAATGTCGAACATCCTGGTGTTACAATATTGATCTCTTTCCGTCCATCCGATATCCACTCCAAGTGTCTTTAAATAACACCAACGGGTAGAACTAGAACAATCCGCATTACCAACACCGCCATTTAACGCAACATCAATGTTATAACGCAAATTAACATCGTTACTATAAATGATATGACCATAAAGGGTCAAAAACCATTTTACCGCAGCCATCTGGGCACCTGCTACATCACCATATCCGCCAAGTTTACTTCTCTTTCCCTTCTTTTTAAACCGATTTCTTATTCGGTTTTTCAATTCTCCAAACCCACCAAGACCTGTTTTCTTTTTCTTAGAACTGGTTGTTCCTTTTGCTTCTTCTAAAGATGGTGCTTTGGTATTGAGTCCAGAGGCTTTCTTATTATCCGTATCTTTCTTATTTTCTGTTTTCTTATCGGTATCATCTGAACCTTTTAAGTCCTCTAATTTTTCATCATCAATCAAAGAAGACCAATCGGTCATAGAAGAAGGATTAAAGACAGAACCCGTATTTGTAACCCTTTTCGTTGAAGTATAATTTGTAGCGTTTAATACCGATTGAATTTCTGCTTTTCGTTTCGAATCGCTGATTGTTTTTCCTGCATATTTACTGGATACATATTCTTCTGCAAGTCTTCTTCTTTCTGAATCAGAGAGATTTCGATTTCTAAATAAGGTAGAAGCAATATCTTTATAAGAACGACTGGATGTTAGGGAAGATGCGATATTACGTAATAGATCAGAACGTCTCCATCCAGATACCAATTCATTGGAACGGATATTGGTATTTGTATCGACAGCACTCTTATCCCCAAGTAAACGAGCACCTTCCGAAGAAGAGAGGTATTGGATCAGTGAATTTAATTCTTTTGTATTTGAAATATCCAATTCACCCGCATCACTCATTCGGTTGATAATCGCTTGTACCGTTTCACTTTGTTTATGAATAAGAGCATTATTCTGAGAAATTGCTTGCATCGTATTTCTTACACCAGATGGGAGAGTCATATCCGATCCAATGGTGTAATTATTACTTACCAAGTAATTCAATAATCCACTTTTATTTCCTGTATTCTCTTTATCATCAAGCGTTGCATAAGATTGATATGGGTTCGTTAAATCATCAATCGAATCATATGGCTTATAACCAAGATCGGTAAAGGAAATATTATTTGCAAGTAGGGAATTAAGACTTACCTTATTATTTGAACTTGCAGTTCCTCTTCGTATTGTGACATTTTGTAACGTATTCTTTGTATCCGTATTCGTTGATGTATTTGAATTATCGGTAGAAGGTTTTGCTGCATTACTCTCTGCGGTTGCAGATGGGGTTGTTGTAGATGTACTATTGGAAGTTGTTCCTGTTGGAGTAGAAGTAGAAGTAGAAGCATTTGCATTGTTATTACCAAGTGCCTGTTCATACGTCAATTTCATACTACTAGCAGGAGGATTTACAATCGTACTAATACGATCCGCACGAACACGACAAGTACGATAATATCTTCTTGATGGTACTTCCCCGTTACACCAGTGAATAACCGTACTAATCTTAGGACCTGTTCCACTACCATGACCAATCTGTAACTGATTGCCTAAATACATTTCAACATGGGCAATATTGCTTGCGGTTCCATGTTCTTTGTAATAAATCAAATCACCTGGTTGTAGTGCTGCATAATTTGGAACGCCATCTGGATGTTCATCCACTACCTGTAAATTGGTCGTATCCCAACACTGACCAGAAGGAGCACCACTGATTTCAATGGTATTACCTGATGCCTGTAATAGTGCCCATCGTACCGTGTTGGAACAGTCTCCATTTCCATGACCGCCAATACCATCTCCACAATTTCTTGCACCACTTACCCAAGTATTTCTCATATAGATACAAAGCATCCACTGTACCATTGCCATACCAAGAGCAGCTTGATCTCCATATCCTCCCGTCTTTGCTTTCATGAAAAGATTACGACTTCGGATTGGGGTTGCAATGCTATTTTTACTTGCAGTATATAGCATCTTTTGTCTTGTATTATCTGCTGTATTATCATTTTTATTTCGACTAAATGACCATGCAGCAGTTGTCTGAGATAATACATCTCTTAGAGGGAATGCACCAGAATATGCTCTTCCTCTTGGATCTTGGACTAGGACATTATTTTCTGCATCTTTTCCCACAATGGTTACATAGTGTCCACGTTTGGTAAATACTGATCTAGAAGCTGCCTGACTATCATCGGTATTCATACCCGATAATACAATTGGTCTACCTTTACTAAGCTCTTCATCAATAAAATCCGCATTTGGAAGAATGGATTGATTTACATAGTAACCTTCATCCGTAGCAGCATCCGTCATAAAATTCCAATTTGTACCTGTATTATCACGATAGCCATATTTTAATGCCATCTTACCATAATCCGCAGGTGTTTTATGACTTCCAATTGCATTTGTAGCCATTGCAAGGGCAGTTGGTCCACATCCCGCTTCTCCAAAATCTTCTCTACGTTTGGTTGGATCATTTTCATTGGAATAACTCATATGAGACCAACGAGAATCCGTTTGAGAATAATATGGAAGCGTTGCAACGACTTTATTACTAGAATCCGTTGTTGTACGAGAATCTCCAAAACCACCACCAACGCCTAGTATAAATCTTCCCTTCGATTTTGTATTAGAGCTAGAAGATGCATTCAAACGCAAAGAAGAACGAGAAGAAGAACTTCTACTACTTGTTTTTCCTAGATTGTGCGTTGAAGTAGAACCAGAAACTCGATCTTTATCTCGGGTTGCATTTAAAGTTAGAGCATCACGAAGGCTTTGATAAAGGGAAGACTTATTATTTACTTCATTGGACAGCAGTTCTTCAGAGCTATTATTCTCTTTAAAGATCTCGATCAATTCTTGATCTTTATCCGAAGACAATCCGTGCTTTTTGAGTGTCCGTTCATTTAGCATCTTATTTACATCTTTTGATGTAACATTGCGATCTAAAATCTTTCCCTGTTTGCTATCGTATTTGATGAACTTTTCTTTTCCTGCATAAATATAATAAATATAACCCGTTTCATCAACGTAACAGATATTACCAATTGCAGAATTTTCAATCAAATCAACTTCCGCAGTAGTATTTGCAGAATATAACTTGGAGATCCGTTTTACACTAGAATCATCTCCCGTTCCATCATAATGAAGATCAGAAAATATTTCTTGTACTGCTTTTGGAACATTCTTTTCTTTCGTATCTTCATCGATGGTATATTTCGTTATTTTTCCATTATAGAGATATTCTTGATAAAACTCACTGGTTGTAAGAGCTGAGGTAGTGATTCTACCATTTCCATTTACTTCCGTAAAGGTTCCTTTTCCAGTTAAGAAGAAGAAAGTAGAATTATTCTTGGAATAATAAATAATATTGCCTTGTGCTTCTTTTTCCAATAACTCTTCAAAGGAAGACTCTTTTGCATAATCAGAAGCAGTTTTCCATCCAATCGTCTTTGTATACGTCTTCGTAGAGAACTCTTTGATGGTACTTTCTGCAACTTCTCCAATCTCTTCCCCTGTTGTTGCATCATAAGCAATCCATTTATCATCGGTTGATTCTTTTTTATAGTAGACATTGTTTTTCGTATCTTCTTTGAACGTTACTTTCGTTTTTCCAAAGAAATCCGATGCTTTGTCTCCGATTCCACTAAAGAATTCTCCCACTGCCTTACCTGCTTTGTCCATAATGGAAGCATTCTTATCATTATTATAATCGGCAAAGCTATCATAGGTTGCAGACAATTCTCCAGAATCGACCAGTGCCTGATATTGTTCGAATGTCATATCCGAATCTTTATGGATCTTTTTATACGTTTCAAATGATTTCTTGACTTCGTTTTCCTGATAATCTAGATAAGAATCTTTAAAGGAATTTTGTGCACTATCTAGTATCTTTTCATCTTCCGCATTGGATACCAAATCATAGATCGTATTTGCAATATGGGTTACTAAGCTAACCCCTTGTTCATCTGCAAATAAATCATTGAAAATCATTAAGATAGATCCGATGGTTGTATAGGAAATTGCACCAATTACGGATGAGATAGCAATCATTTTCACATCGACATTATCTTTATCGACCTGGAATAACTTTGCTGCACCTGTTGCACCATCCACCGCACCAATGATTGCAGCGAATGGATCTGTAAATACTGCACGAATTGGAGCTGTAACAATCTTTACAACTGATTTGATATTAAAGATATTTCCAAGATATCCTAAAATTTTAGGAATTGTAGCCTTTGTCTTAATCCAATTAAATACTCCCTTTAAGGCATTCTTTACACCTCCAGAAGAGCCTTTTCCACCGATTTTGGACGCTACCTTCGATACCATTGATCCAATGCCATCTTCTAAGGTACTAATTGTTTTGTAAATGATCTTTTCTGCTACCGTTTCTTGTGCTTCTCCAACTGCTTTTTTGGTAGCAAGTGCATCAATACTAGAAGAAATTTTAGAGGTTGCTTTAAGGGATAATTCTCCAATCTTACCACTGATGGTTAGATTTGGATTTGTAATGGTTGATTTTACACTACTTAATGTAGCGCTTGTACTTCCCTTTACAGAATTGAATAAATTCTTACCAAAAGATAAGCCTTTACCACCTAGAACTTTTGCTTTTGAAACTTTTTCACCAACTCTTGCTCCTAAGCTCTTTTGACTTAAAGCGTCACGAATTCTTGATTCAAAATCATTTAACTTTGAAACACCTTGTCCTATTTTTTGTGCTACCTTCGTTTTACCAATATTCGCAGTAGCACGTACCATATTGGTTGCAAAAACAGAACGTCCTTTGGATTGGTGATCCCATTCTCCATCTTCTCCAAGAATAAACCGACCGACATCGAAGTTTTCCAGTGCTTCCATGTCTTTTTCATTGTCTTTTCTTGCTTCTTCTGCGGTCTCTCCATTTGTATTGGTACGATTTTCATCTGCCCATTGTTTGTCTTTTACAATTCCCCCAATGAAATTAACTAAAGCACCGCCAACGTTACCAAGAAGATCAAAGATTCCACCCAATATTTTTCCAAATATCGGTAGTTTCTTAATCAAGAATGGAAGTAATAATAATAACCCTCCTGTGATTAATCCTTTCTTACTAAAGATCGAACTCCACTGGAATCCGTGTTCTTTTTGATCGTCTTTGATTCCTTTTAAATGGGATATAATGGTTTTAAAGAATCCTTCTCGTTTCTTTTCTCTGGATTCTTCCAACTTATCCATCATTTGGTTTTCATACGTACCCTCAATGTCTTCTTTTTCTTCCCCATCATCTGCATAAATGGATCCTACTTGTGCAATACTGGCTGTCTTTTTCTCTTTGAATTCATCTTCACCGTCAAAATCATCCCCAATATCATTATCGATTGAAGATCTAGAAGAAAGATCGGATACCTTACCCTGGATCGATTCCAATACTGAAGTTTGTTTTTTCAACTCTTCATTGGATTTATCCATAAATAAACGATATTGGATATCGCTTAACGAATCATATAAGAAATTTCTTCCAGATTCGACTACAGATTTGATTGTGACTGGGATTGGTTCTCCCTTTGCATAAACTTGTTCTCCACCTTCAAAGAATCTTGTAAAGCGTTTTCCAATTCTAGAAAGTGATCCAAAGCGATCAACAATCGTTTCTGGTCCACGTTCTCCAACTTCATGGAAACCTGGGGTTGCAGAATCGGTACCTGTTGCATATCCAGGATTTTTACCAGGGAATAAGCGTTTGAATAACTTATCAAGACCTCTTGTGATGAAGTCATCTCCTGTTAAGTCTTTTAAGTCATAATCTTGCTTTCCATTCTTTTTCATCCACTCTTGTAATCGAATTTCATCTTCTGGACTGAGTGGTTTTGCATCTGGTTTCTCTCGTTTGATTGCGCTTACGAATTGATAGATTTTGCCATAGTCTCTTCGACTTAGTGGTTTTTTCAGTTCTGCATTTAAGGTCTTTACATAATCATTGTATCGTTTATTTTTTGCTTTTTGTTCATTGAGAACTCTTTTTTGCTCTTCTTTGTCTTCTTTTTGTTGACCTTTTGCTTTTTCTTCCTCTTCTTTTTTCTGTTCTTTTTCTGCCTTCTTCTTTTCTTTTTCCTTTTTGATTAATTCTCTTGCTTTTTCAATTGCTTCATTAATTTGATTTCTTTCTTCTTCCGTTGCATCGTCTGGTAAATTCTTTAGTTTATTTTTTAGATACTTTAGAGCATCCCTTGGACTAAGTCCTTGTAACTGCTTATCCTCACTAAATCCATCAAAAATATTTTTTGCAGTGGTATCCGAAAATGGAGTTCTTCCACCAAAACGGCTGCTAATATTTGTAAGAATATTTTTGATATCATCGAGGTTACGAGTCATTAAAATTTGCTGACGCAAGGATCGAATGGCTGGGTCATTGCTATCAGATTTTAGTACATCATCATCCGACATACGTGCAATCTGATTTTCTCGTTTTCGTTCTAATGAATTATCATAACCTTCTTCACCATAGAATTTTAAATCTCTTCCTGTCTTTCTTCGGTATTGTAAGTTCGCTTCTGCACGATTTTCATCCGTATCTTCCCAAGCGCCATTCTTTGTCCATTTTGCAATGAGCTTACGATTCTTTTGACGCTCTTTTAATTCTCGTTTTGCATTTTGGATTCTTAATTTATTCTCTCGTTTTTCATTGGCACGTTCGGCACGTTCTCGTTTCCAATCGGTATAAGCTTTTGGATCTTTACTGATTTTTGCATCAATTAACGAAGCAAGACCTCCAACGCCCGATGCGATCTTACCAAATACACGGAATGGGAATAGAACTCCATTGACCGTTTTATCAACGAAATTTTCTCCCATCTTTTCTGCGATACTTGCAATCGCACCAAATACTTTATGGAATGCACCATTTTTATCCAAGAGATCAAACGTACGTTTTGCCATAGAATTAACGAGACGAGCACCTGTTTTTAATACTCTCTTGGATAAACGTACCAGTGGATAAACCGCTTGACGAACTGGATCTAGTACCTCATATTTTACAACATGGGCAACGTTTTGCATTACAATGCTGGCATTGTCTACCATTGGACGGACAACGTTTACTTCCATCATGTTTTTCAGTTGTCCCAAAATACCAACTTTTACCCATGGAAGATCATCTGGATTTTTGGTACCAAATAACCATTTCTTTATACCACCTCGTTCGTGTGCAATGGAAGCTGCAAGACCAAGCATTGCCCCACCGATTGGACCAGCAGGACCTAAAAATGCTGGTAAAAATCCCATCTTTGCTAAGATTGAACCAGCTAAAAATCCACCTGCACCACCAACCGCTCGAAATCCTGCGGCTTGTTGTGCTTTCTTTACTTCATCCTCTTCTTCTCCAAATAATTTAACGGAATTCCACGCTTGTTTCCACCAATCGATAACACCTGATTGAAGGATTTCTCCCTTCTCATTCTTTTTACCGAATAAGAATTCATGGAACATATCGGATTTTGTAAATAAGGTAGCTGCAAGACCAATAGCTGCACCACCAACCGGTCCACCTACTAAATTACCAAGTAATCCGAAATTTCCTGGTAATAGATTTAATAAAGCAGAACCTCCAAGTGCTCCGAGGGTTGCGCCAGCGACTGCACTCTTTTTATTATTTTTCAAGAGATTTTGCATCTTTTGGGAAATCAGACCACCAGCACGCTGTTTATTTCCTTCACTATCGGTATACTCTTCCCCAAATAACCAATTCTGGAATTTTTCTGATTTACTTGCAAACCCTACCGCAGAACCAAGGGCTGCACCAACAAATGGACCGCCTACTAAATTACCAAGTAAAGATCCACCCATCGCACCAAACGTAGCACCACCAATGATACCACCTTTTACTGCTCTAGATACATCATCGTCAGAGATTTTCCCAACGGAATCCTCTAACCACATCTTAAAACTTCTCTTTACTTCATTTCCATTCTCATCCGTTCTTGTTCCAAAAAAATTGCTTGCCCAACCATCCGTTCGGTTGATAAAGGTATCTTGTACGTATTTTAAGGTAGATCCAATAATTCCTCGACTATCCTTAACTGCAACCTTTTTCTTCGTTATTTTTCCTGTCTTTGGATCTTTTACCTCTTGTTCTTGATAAACCACTTCCCCATTTTCATCTACTTTATCTTTTCCAAATAAAACAGATTTGACTGTAGAAGCAGTATCTTTATAAATATTACGAACGAGAGATTTTGCCGATCCTAGTAAACTATAATCATCTCCCTTTGCTTCATGGATTTTTCCAGAGCTATCGTGATATTCCTTTCCATCAATTTGATATTTGACTTTATGGAGAATATCCGATGCTTTATTCATCATTCCTGAGAATAGTCCATCTTCTCGTTTGGAAGCCAATACCTCACCATTTGGACCTAGAATTTGTTTCTTTGAACCAAATAGGGCTTTCATTACTGGTTTGATTGCGTTTTCGGTAATCCCTTCTCCAATTGCAGAAGAAATCTGGGAACCAATCTCTTTAACTTGTGCCTTCACATCGTTGGTATTACCAAAAATAATGCTATACATCAAGTTATTGGCACTTTGTCCCATATTACGGATCAAACCATTTTTACCAAAAATACGACCAGAACCAGATTCTTTTCCTTCTCCTGTTGCAATACGTCCACTTTGTATTGTCGCAAGACGATCTTTTTCACTGGAAGAAATATTTGATTTGTAACCGACAGAATCTTTTCGATCTTCTCGAAGAAGACGAATTATCTCTTGTTCTTCTTCTTGTTCGGTCATAGAAATTCCTGATGCACTGCTTTGGTTACGTATACGATTTCGCAGTTCTTCTACTCGTAGTTTAAAATTCCCTTTGTCTTTGTATTTCTCTTCAAGATCTTTTAAATTAGATTCTCTTGCATCAATCTGGAAATAAGTATCTCCGACATCTTGCTTTGTTTTAAAATAATCATTTAAAACAGCACCGACATTTTTATTCTTTACAAAATCGGAAACGAATAGATTATAATCAACAGGATTATTCGAAATCTGATCGATCGTTTCATTGATCGCATTCGAGCCTGATAATACGGCTTGATAAAGACCCATTGCTCGTTGTTGACTTACTGCATTTTTTAAGGATTTATCAAGCACGTCAACCATTTCTTTTGGTGCGTGAATTTGTTTTAGAATATTATCAAGTCGTTTGTTGTTAAAATTACCAGTCGGATCAATAAAAGATGGATTTGCACTCGATAAGTATTTGAATTCTCGGATGATATTTCCCATCATTCGTTGATCGGATTCGGATTTGAAATTTCCGATCACTTCATTTAGGGCTTCTGCGATATCCGTCGAATTCCAAGCATTGCTTACTGCCTCGACAATAGTATTTGCAATGTTATCGTTGACATCTTTTCGTTGAATATAACGATTGGTATTGATATCAAAAACTTCCGCTTGTTCATTTGCTCGTCTTGTATTGACCCCCATTTTGTCTGCAATATGTTTCAAGAGGGAAGTTTGTGTAAAGAGTTCTTTTGGTATGATGTTATTGATCGAATTTTTCGTAACATCATCAAAAATAGCAGCATTTCCTTGTAATCTCGATTTTCCTAAGTCAATCTCACTTTGTACCCGAAATCGACCTGGATCGAATCCTAAGGATTTTGCAATCGTTTTTAGAATCGGATTGGAAATATTGTCTGCACGTTGCCCCAATTTCATGAAGAGAGCAGGGAAGAAAGAACCGATGGTACGATCAACGGATTCGACGGTTTTTTCCACTGCTTCCGGTATGACACTTTTGATGAGCATACTTGACATCATACCAATTGGATTTGCAACCATTGCTTTCATCATATCGGAATTTGGATCAAGCATGGATAAAATCATACCAACGCTGCCCGTATTCTTTATGACATTTTCTCCAAATCCTTTTTTCACATAATCTTTATAGACATCAAGACGTACAACCCCATTCTCATTAAACATTTCGAATGGATTTTTCTTTGTTGTGCTATCAAGATCACTTGCATAGGAGTCGACACCGCTGTTGTCTTCTCCTCCTCGTTTTTCCATAAATGCGGTTGCTTTTGTGATAAATTCCCGCATTACGGTATTATTAAATTCTACAATACTTGCTAGACTCGCTTCTTGAGAAGTCAGTGATTTTATAATCGAACTTCCAATCTCAGCTTGTTGTGTTGCAAGGGTTGAAGTTGCTCCGAGAACAGAATGAATTAATGCTTTTGATCCTTCTGCTTGGACTTTTGTACTTTTTTGAATTCCACCATAAATTGCAATTGCGGCTTCTCTTGTCGTATCTTGCAATTCTTTCGTTTGTCTTTTGATATGAACGCCTGTAACGTCTTTTGCTTTTGGTGCTTCATCCGCAAAATCATCATCGCTATCGAAGTCACCAAACATATCAGAATCAAAATCGAAATCATCATCAGAAAAATCAGCATCAAAATCAGACATGGAAGCTCCACCAAAGAGTGCTTCCATCACTTCATCTTCTCGTTGTTTGTTGTTTAAATTTCCTGTCTTTATATCTGAAGCGATGTTTTTCATCGCTGTTTTTGCTAAAGAAACATAAGGATTCTTATTTAACATATCTTGAAATGCCGACTTTTTATTCGTACTTGTCGCCAATCGAGAAATATTTTCAAATTCCTTTTTTGTCTCATTTTGTACCGCAGTCATGTTTGGGATCATTTCAGAAATGGTATCTTTTACAATCCCCCCAATACTCTTACTCACATTGGATAACCATGGTGTGCGGAGTGTTGAAGTTGTTTTCTTTTTTAGCAATCTTCGTTCATCATTATCTGCCAAAATCTTTCAACTCCTTTCCAAGAAACGAATTTTCTATTGGTTATCCGACTGTTTTTTGGGAGAACGAACGGATGATACAAAAAAAAAGAAGGAGCAGCTTTTTACACTGCTCCTTCTTTTTTAATAATCATATTTCCAATCACCCTCCTTTCCTACGGTCACTGACTCTTTTACAGAGTCATATAAACCAGATTTTTTAAACTCTCTGGCTTTTTTATGAGTTTCCTTCTTTGCCTCCTTTTTGTTGGTAAAGTAGGAAAAGAATTCCTGGTAACGTTCTCCATCCTCTGGAGTGTATCCGATATCGGCTACAACCGTTCCTTTATAAAGAGCTGGTTTTTCATCGGACGCTTCATCGGACGCTTCTACCAGCGCTTCGATTAAGTCATCTAATTCATTTGCAATTCCCGATGCAACATTGCCATCGGTAACAGTATCTGCATGGTCGGCAAGACAAATTAAATCTTCTCTGATCGTTTCTAATTTCTCAATTAATAATTCCTTTTTCATTCTAATTATAGCCCAGGGATGTAGAATCATCACCCTGGGCTTCCTCCTTTTTTCTTTTTTTTTCTTTTTATTTAATATTCACCTAAATGATGTATATATACATCAATCTAAAATACGAAAAAAATGGAAAGGAATTATGGGTAGAAATTTCTACCCATAATCTCTGCTTTATTCATTCTCTAATTCTAAAATAATCTTATTTAATTCACTTGTTGCTTTGTCGGCTTGACCCAGTATATCCAGAAACTTGGTTTGGGGATATCCCTTGATTGCTATTTCACTAATATTGATCAAAAGGTTATCAATTTCTCTTAACCGACTAATCAATCTGTCATTCTTCATTTTTTGCAATGTTTCCACTACCTTATCATTGAGATTTGCTATTTCTCGTTCGATCAATTCTTTATCTTCCATTTTTTGCAATACTTCTACTAACTTATCATTGAGATCTGCTATTTTCTGCTCAATCGAATTATCTTTCGCTTCATTTTTCATCATGCGTTTATATGATTCCTGCAATAGTGCGGAATATTTGGCAACATCCGCTTCATCTGTCATTTCAATTTCATCTTCCGATTTTACGTTTAATTTATCACCAGATAATTCTGTAATGATTGTATCTACTTCTGTAAGAATTGATCCCATACAATATTTCAATGTAAATCTTGAGAAACTATTTTAGGAAATATCTTCAAATTCATAACGATTTTTTTGTAAGCGTTCATTAACTTGTTCTTTTGACATTTTACTTCTTCTTTATTTTTTTCATACATTATATTTTTTTGTTTTTTAAATTTTAACTTT
>ERZ1664510.41-NODE-41-length-18296-cov-7.521189_pt1 | contig 18296 bp, 13 predicted proteins | sample MGYA00575337_ERZ1664510 | MGnify/ENA primary metagenome ERZ1664510 (study PRJEB40874, sample SAMEA4040744) | Gallus gallus | biome: gut; material: content | place: India | collected 2016-01-01 | study: EMG produced TPA metagenomics assembly of PRJEB14491 data set...
CGGGGTGATGTCGTATATGCCTACGGCAATCCGGCCCGGTATATGATTGATGGAATACTATGGGAGCCGCATCCGCCGATTCAGGTTGTCGATCCGTCATCCGGAGAGGTCGCATACAGTTTAGAACTTGAAACAACACCTGACTTCATACCGGTGGAAATGATCAAAAAGATCGATATCATCCCGTCGGTCAATACGGCCTTGGCAAGTTACAACAAACTGGATACGGAAAGTTTGGGAACCTCGATTATCTCGATTACGACCAAAAACGGGGCGGAGTTGTTACAGGAGAGGGACAAGATGCCCGATTTCGAACGGTTGAATACCTCGGTTCTTGTCCCCCAGGGCTACCAGACTCCAGTCGAATTCTATGCCCCGAAGTACGAGACGGCCAGACAGCGGAATGCTCCCGAGCGGGATCTGCGCACGACGCTCTGGTGGACCCCGGCACTCGACATATCACCGCAGGGTACGGCCCGCATCGAGTTCTACACGGCCGACGATCCTTCCCACTATGACATCCGTATCGAAGGTATCCTGCATGGCAGCGGCGATGAAAACGGCGCCGAGGGGAACGACGCCGAAGGCAAACCCGCGATCCTGCACCGCGTACTGGAACTGTAACCAATTTCCGGACTGATCGAAGTACAACCGGCTGAAATGAAAAGAGCGCGCCCCGACATTATGCCGGGGCGCTTGTTGCCGGTTTTTACCGTTTTACCGGAAAAACGTGCGTTCCACATGGGTCGTATTTCCGCAGGCGTCCGTTACCGATAGGCGTGCGGTATGCCGTGAGCGGGTGGCGGGGGTGTCGAAGAAGTGCACGAGCGTGCCTTTCATCGGGAACCGGTCGCAGGGAACCCATTGGCCGTCGATGGTCAGCGACCAGGCGGCGATCCCCGAAAAGTTGTCCGATGCCGAGAAGCGGAGTGCTTCCGCGCGGGATAGATCGGCCTCCGGCTCGAAGAGCGCCCTTACGCGGGGTGCCAGCGTGTCGGCCACAACAACCAGGTCGCCCGCCGAACGGGTCGAAGAACGCACGGCGCCGTTCGTATAGATACCGCCGATACATGCCAGATGCCCGTTCCGGTTGCGTATGGCCAGCATTGTGCGGGGTTGCAGTTCCCAGGGTACATCGGCGCGAACGGCGGCCCGCACGCTGCTGCGCAGGGGCGTCGTGGTCTCCAGGAAATGGTAGGCGGGCGAGAGGATGACAACCCCTTGCGGCGCTTCGGGTGCCGTGCGGATTTCGGGCTGGACGAAAATCGCCTCGTAAAGCGCTCCTTCCGGCACGGTCAGCATGGCCTCTTGCCCGATGCGGAGCGTCGAGGTCCGTGCGGGGCGGAGTGCCACGGCTCCCGAATCAACCTTTGCACGGAAACTGTCGGTGCGTCCCTGGATGTCAAATTCGAGCGTCGAGCGGTTCCCGCAGTCATCTTCGGCCTCGATGCTGATCCGTCGTATCTGACCGGGTTCCGTGCGGATCAGCCCGCGCTCCTTCATGACGGGATAGAATACCTCGGGTGCCCGGTCGATCCGGGCCAGGCGGATTACCTCGTTGCGTGATCCTAACTGCATCGGATAGCAGCTTACGGCGTCGCAGCAGCGCGACAGGTCGTGCGTGAAACCGTCCATGCGGTATTCGAAGTAGGGCTCGCCGTCGATTGAAGCCATAAGGCGCCAGATGCCGAAGGTATTGTTCACCCCGTTGCGGCGGTCCGATGCCTCGACCACGAAATACCCCCTGCGGCCCGTTCCCACGGGCTCCTCGCGTGTCAGCCGGTAACGGCCTTCGGCTTCGCGGACCACGCCGTAGCTGACGGCGCGCCGTTGTACGGCGACACCGTCCAGCGAGTCGATTTCGATGTAGTGCAGCCGCATGATGCGCGGCGGCAGGTTGTCTTCGGGGCGGATGACGCCCTCGCGCACGACGTTGCGGAGCCGTTGCGTCGGGGTGTCGCGCAGCTCGAAATGGAGATGGGGGCCGAAGGAGGACCCGCTGTTGCCCGAGAAGCCGATCGTGTCGCCCGCCTCCACGGGCCATGTCGCGGCGTCGAACCAAAGGTCTGCGCCGTTCGTGCGGTTGCGGTAGCGCTCCTTGCGGACATACTGTTCGATGTCGTTGCGGAAACGTGAGAGGTGTCCGTATACGGCCGTCGAGCCGTTCTCGAGCGTCAGGTAGAGGGCCCGGCCGTAACCTCCGGCCGAGATCGTTGCTCGCGAGACGTAGCCCCGGGCCACGGCCACGAGCGGCTTGCCCTCCACGCCGTCGGTCTTGATGTCGATGCCTCCGTGGAAGTGGGCCGGGCGCAACTCGCCGAAGTTGGCCGAGTAGAACCTTCCGACATCCTGTACCGGATAGATATACGCCTGTTCCCCGGTGTTCTGGCCCCGGACCGCCGTGATGCCTGCCGTTAAAAGCAGACAGGTCAATATGTGTCGCATGATTCTTCGTCGTTTTTGACAAGTTCCGAAACGCACTCGAAGACGCTGTCGTATTCGTATCCGAGCGATAGTCCGTATCGGATCAGTTTGGTTTTCAATTCCCGGGGCGTTGCGCCGCGTATCGTGCGGACCTTGCGGCGGAGCTGTTCGCGGAGCCGTGCGGCCATCCCTTCGCGGTCGAGCCGCCCGAGCGCCGCATCGATCAGCCCGGCGGCAATGCCCTTGCGCTGCAGCGCCGCGCGGATCTTGTAAATGCCCCAGCCGCTCAAATGCAGCTTCTCGCGTACGAATGCCTCCGTGTAGCGGGCGTCGTCGATGAAACGCTCCCCGACGAGGCGTGCAAGCACCTCGCGGATCTGCTCCTCCGTAAGCCCCCAGCCGCGCATGAGCCGCCTCGCGTCGCCCTCGCACTTCTCCGCGCGGGCGCAGAGCCGCATCAGTGCCGCACGGGCCTGCTCCGGCGTGCGCGTGCGCTTTTGAGTTGTTATTCCCTCTTTTTGCTGCATATCATACGGGGCTTTCCGAAGAGATCCCGGCGGAGGAGTGTGTCGGTGTAGCGCTCTTCATCCAACATACGGATGACCTCCTCTGCGGCGTGTTCGTAAATTTCGAAATAGAGCCGGCCTCCCGGGCGGAGCATTTTTCGCCCGGCGCGGGCGATGGCGCGGTAGAAGCGGATGCGGTCATCGTCCGGCACGAAGAGTGCCAGCGCGGGTTCGTGGTCGCGGACATTGGCGTGCATCCCGGCCCGGTCGCTCTCGGGGACGTAGGGCGGATTCGACACCAGTACGTCGAACGGCTCCGGAAAGACCTCCGCGAGCTCCTTCAGGGCATCCGCGCGGCGGAATACGACCTTTGCCTCCAACGCCCGGGCATTCTCTGCAGCCATTGCCAGCGCCTGCTCCGAGATGTCCGCGGCATAGACCTCCGCCTCGGGCATCTCGAGGGCCAGCGTTGCGGTGATACATCCGCTGCCCGTGCCGATGTCGAGCATCCGGACCGCTCCCTTTTCGTCGTGTGCGATCCAGGCGACCAGCTCCTCGGTCTCGGGCCGGGGGATCAATACTTCCTTTCCCACGCGGAAGCACCGGCCGTAAAATTCGGCTTCGCCCACCAGGTATTGCAGCGGTTCTCCGGCTTCGAGCCGCCGGGCTGCCGCTTCAAAGACAGCTTCGGCGGCGCCTCCGCCGGCCGGTGTGAACGGTGCATCGGGGTCGGCCACCAGCGCCGAGCGGGAGATCCCCGCCAGATGGCCAACGACGGTACGGGCGATGCTGCGCGCCTCGTTCGTGTCGTAGAGAGGCACGAGCCGCTCCGTCAGTGCATGGATGGCTTCCCGACGGGTCATGAGCGGCAGCGGCATAGCAGGTCGGCCAGGGCGATGGCTACTGCGGCTTCGACGACCACGGCGGCACGCAGGGCGATGCAGGCGTCGTGGCGGCCGCGGATGACAAGCGGCTGCATGCTGTCCGTCGCCAGATCGTAGGTCAGTTGTTCGCGGGCGATGCTGGGCGTGGGTTTGATGACGGCCCGGACGATGAGCGGGTTGCCCGTTATGATGCCGCCGTTGATGCCGCCGTCATGGTTGGTCGCCGTGAGGCCCGAGGCATCCACGATGCGGTCGTTGTACTCCGATCCGCGCATGCGGGCCGCGGCGAATCCGCTGCCGAATTCGACCCCCTTGACCGCCGGTATGGCGAAGAGCACATGGGCGATCATGCTCTCCGCCGAATCGAAGAAGGGCTCTCCGAGTGCGCCGGGCAGCCCTTCGACGCAGCACTCCACGATGCCGCCGACCGAGTCGCGGTCGTCGCGCGCCGCGATGATGACCTCCTCGAAGCGTGCGGGATCGGTGCATCCGCCGACCTCGGTCAGCCAGGTCGTGAAACTGACCCGCTCCCGGAGAATCTTTTTGGCCACGACGCCTGCGGCGACGAGTGCCACGGTGATGCGTCCCGAGAAGTGTCCGCCGCCGCGCGGATCGTTGAAACCGCCGAATTTGCGGCGTGCGATCTTGTCGGCGTGCGACGGCCGGTAATGGGTCGTCAGGTTGCTGTAATCTCCGGACCGCGTGTCCGTATTCTCGAATTCGATGGTCAGCGGAGCTCCCGTGGTGAAACCTTCGTAGACGCCCGATACAATCTTCGGCCGGTCGGCTTCGCGGCGGGCCGTCGTTCCTGCGGCGCCGCTGCGCCGGCGCTCCAGATCGGCCGTGAAATCCTCCTCCGAGAGCGGAATCCCGTGCGGCACGCCGTCGAGCGTGATGCCGATCTGCCGGCCATGCGACTCTCCCCAGATCGAGAGCCGGAAATGTACTCCGAATTGGTTCATGGAATATCGTTTTTTCGTTTGTTTCGCTTGTTGCTTTTGCCGGCTCCCGTCGGGAGTCGGGTATGCCCTCCCCCGCAGCCGTTTCAGATGCGGACCTGCTCCAGCGCCTCGAAAAACTCCGGGTAGCTCTTGGCCACGCTCTCGGCGCCGCGGATCGTAACCGCCCCGTCGGCACGCAGGGCTGCGACGGCCAGCGACATGGCCATGCGGTGGTCGTTGTGGCTGCTGACGTCGGCACCGTGAACGGCTCCGCCGCGGATCTTCATGACGTTCTCTTCGGAGGTGTCCACCTCGATACCCAGCCGGGCGTATTCGTCGCGTATGGCGTCGGCGCGGTTGCACTCCTTGTAGGTCAGGCGCGAGGTGCCGTGCAGGACGCTCACGCCGTCGGCTGCGGCGGCCAGAGCCGCCAGGGCGGGGAAGAGGTCGGGACAGTTTGTGGCGTCGAACTCGAAAGCCTGCAGCGGCCGGTGGGCCGCCGTTACGGTGTCTCCTTCATGAATTACGGCGGCTCCGGCCCGCACCAGTGCCGTGCAGATGGCCGTGTCGGCCTGCTTGGAGAGCATCGAGACGTTGCGTACGGTGATCTCGCCGGCCGTAGCTCCCATCACCAGCAGCATTGCCGCGGCGCTCCAGTCGCCCTCGATGGCGAAATCCGTTGCCTCGTAATGCTGCCCTCCGGGGATGTAAAACTCCTCGTAGTCGCGCTGGCTGATCTCGATGCCGAATCGCCCGGCGGTGTCGAGCGTCATGTCCAGATAGGGTGTCGATACGGCCCGGCGGACGTAGAGCGTCGTATCTTCCGCGGCCCGGGGCAGGGCGAGCAGCAGTCCGGTGATGAACTGCGACGACACGGAGCCGTCCACCGCGGCTTCGCCGCCGCGCATCGGGCCGCAGACCCGTATGGGAAGATACCCCTTCGTGTCGGTGATCTCGACACCGAGGCTTCGCAGCGGTTCGACCATCATCCGCATCGGGCGGTCGAGAATCGACCCTTCGCCCTCGATCCGGATCGGGGTGTTGCAGAGTGCCGCCACGGGGGTGAAGAGCCGTGTGGCCAGCCCCGATTCGCCGATATGAAGCCGGTCGCCCCGCGGGCGGAGTCCGCCGCGGATGACGAGCGTCGCGGCATCCTCCTGCCGGACCTCGGCTCCGAGCGTTTCGATGCAGCGGAGCGCCGAGCGGGTGTCGTTGCAGAATTCGATGTTGCGCAGATGCGATACGCCCTCGGAGAGCAGCGCCGCCGCAAGGGCGCGCTGTGCGTAGCTTTTCGAACAGGGCGGCGTCAGCGTACCCTTGACGCGCCCCGGCAGAACCGTTTTGTCCATGGATCAGTCGTTTTTCTGCGAAGCCTCCTTCTCGGCGGGTGCAGCGGCGATCTGCGTCGTTTCCGCTTCCGTTGCTTCGGTCCGGGCCTGCATCTCCTCGCCCTTGCGGTTTTTCATCTCCTGGGTCAGCTGGTGGCTCTTCTTGAGTTCGAAATGCTGTCCGAGGTAGACCTTGCGGACCATGGGGTCGGCGGCGAGTTCCTCGGCCGTTCCGGCCTTGAGGATCTTGCCTTCGTAAAGCAGGTAGGTGCGGTCAGTGATGGCAAGCGTCTCGTCCACATTGTGGTCGGTGATGATGACGCCGATATTCTTGTGTTTGAGCGTGGCGACGATCGACTGGATATCCTCCACGGCAATGGGGTCCACACCGGCGAACGGCTCGTCGAGGAGGATGAAGGCCGGGTTGATCGCCACGGCGCGTGCGATCTCCGTACGGCGCCGTTCACCTCCGGAGAGCTGGATACCGAGGCTCTTGCGGACCTTCTGCAGGCGGAACTCCTCGATGAGCGCCTCGACGCGCTCCTGCTGATACTCTTTCGAATAGGAGGTCATTTCGAGCACGGCGCGGATGTTGTCCTCGACCGACAGGCGGCGGAATACCGAAGCCTCCTGGGCGAGGTATCCGACGCCGAGCTGGGCGCGGCGGTATACGGGCAGTCCGGTCAGTTCGCTGACCTCCTTCTGGTCGTTTTCGAGGAAGATCCGTCCCGCATTGGGCTTTATAAGGCCTACGATCATGTAGAAGGTCGTGGTTTTGCCGGCACCGTTGGGACCCAGAAGGCCGACGATCTCACCCTGATTGACATCGATCGAAACCTGGTTTACGACGGTTCGGGCCTTGTATTTTTTTACGAGTTCACTGGTGTATAGACGCATTGCGGAATTGCGATAAATTTTCACAAAGTTATGTTTTTTTCCGAAAAGTTTTTTATCTTTACAATGAATTTTCGAATCTTAACGGAGCAAAGCGTCTAAATGGAACAATACGATTCGGCCTCTCTGCACGCGAAACTGAAGGAGTACTTCGGCTTTTCGTCGTTCAAGGGGAATCAGGAGGCGGTTATCCGCAACGTGCTGGCCGGCAAGGATACCTTCGTGCTCATGCCTACGGGCGGCGGCAAATCGCTGTGTTACCAGCTTCCGGCCCTGCTGATGGAGGGTGTGGCGATCGTCATCTCTCCGCTCATTGCCCTGATGAAGAATCAGGTGGACTCCATGCGGACCTTTTCGGCCGAGTCGGGCATTGCGCATTTCCTCAATTCGTCGCTCAACAAGACGGCCGTAGCGCAGGTGCGTGCGGACGTGCTGGCCGGCAAGACCAAACTGCTCTACTTTGCACCCGAGTCGCTCACCAAGGAGGACAACGTGGCGTTCCTGCGCAAGATCAAAATTTCGTTCTATGCCATCGACGAGGCGCACTGCATCTCGGAGTGGGGCCATGACTTCCGCCCGGAGTACCGCCGTATCCGTCCCATCATCAACGAAATCGGCCCGGCGCCGCTGATTGCGCTGACGGCCACCGCGACGCCTAAGGTGCAGATGGATATCCAGAAGAACCTGGGCATGTCGGATGCCGCGGTCTTCAAGTCCTCGTTCAACCGTCCGAACCTCTATTACGAGATCCGGCCCAAGCACGATGTCGATCGGGAGATCATCCGCTTCATCAAGCAGAACGAGGGCAAGAGCGGCATCATCTACTGCCTGAGCCGTAAGAAGGTCGAGGAACTTGCCGAGCTTTTGGTGGCCAACGGCATCCGGGCTCTGGCCTATCATGCGGGTATGGATGCCGCGACGCGCGCCGCCAACCAGGACGCTTTCCTCATGGAGCGTGTGGAGGTGATCGTCGCGACGATCGCCTTCGGCATGGGCATCGACAAGCCCGACGTGCGCTACGTCATCCATTACGATATTCCCAAGTCGCTCGAGGGCTATTACCAGGAGACGGGGCGTGCCGGTCGCGACGGCGGTGAAGGCTACTGCCTGACCTTCTACAGTTACAAGGATATCCAGAAACTCGAGAAGTTCATGCAGGGCAAGCCCGTCGCCGAACAGGAGATCGGCAAACTGCTGCTGCTCGAGACGGTCTCCTACGCCGAGAGTTCGATGTGCCGCCGCAAGACGCTGCTGCACTATTTCGGCGAGGAGTATACGGAGGACAACTGCGGCAACTGCGACAACTGCCGCCATCCCAAGCCGAAGATCGATGCGCGTGCGGCGTTGAAAATGGCTTTGGAGGCGTTGCGCGACCTGGGCGACAAGTTCAAGTCGGATTATCTGATCAGCGTGCTCGTGGGCAAGAATACGGCGCTGATCAAGAGTTACGGGCACAACAAGTCCAGGTGGTTCGGCGCGGGTGCCGAGCACGATGCGCGTTTCTGGGGTGCCGTTTTGCGTCAGGCGCTTATCATGGGCCTTGTGGACAAGAACATCGAGAACTACGGCCTCATCTCGATCAACAAGAAGGGGCAGGATTATATCGCCATGCCGTATCCCGTAACGGTAACGCTCGACCACGATTACGATGAGGAGGAGAAGGAGGCCGAGGCCGTGGCACCCGTCGGACGGGGTGGTGCGGCAGACGAGGAGCTCTTCGCGATGCTGAAGGACCTGCGCAAGAAGGTCGCCAAGCAGCACGGGCTGCCTCCGTTCGTAGTCTTCCAGGACCCGTCGCTCGAGGACATGGCCGTGCAGTATCCCATCACGATCGAGGAGATGCAGAACATCACGGGAGTCGGTGTGGGCAAGGCGCGGAAGTTCGGTGCGGAGTTCGTCAAGCTCATCAAGGCCTATGTGGAGGAGAAGGAGATCATCCGTCCGCAGGACATGGTCGTCAAGTCGGTGGGCAACAAGTCGGGCAACAAGATCTTCATCATCCAGTCGATCGACCGCAAGATGGATTTCGAGGATATCGCCCGCGCGAAGGATCTCGATTTCGACGAGTTGCTGACGGAGATCGAGGGTATTGTGAATTCGGGTACGAAGCTCGACATTTCGTACTACCTCAAGGAGTTCATGGACGAGGACAAGGTCGAGGACATCTACCTCTATTTCAAGGAGGACGCCGAGAGCGATTCGCTCGATGCGGCCATCGAGGAACTGGGGGCCGACTATACCGAGGAGGAGATCCGCCTGGTGCGTATCAAGTTCATCTGCGAACAGGGCAACTGATCCTTGCCTGCGGGCGGACGGCTCCCGGGGTATTTATGGGGAAACCTTGAACCTTAAAATAAGTGCCTATGAACAAAAAGACTTTTACTTTAGCCCTGCTGTTCCTGTGTTTGACGTTGGTGTGGTTCGGAGTCAATGTTTATTGGGACATCACCCGCCATCTGGATGTGTATAATACCGTCTTGTCGCTGCTCTTCGTCGTCTTCGGCGCAGCCATGACGTGGAATGAGGCGAAAAAGAAAAAACGCCGCCATGTCGAGGAGGTGGACAAGACCAAAATACCTTAATCGTTCGTGCTATGAAGATCAATGTGATGCAGGCGGTTCGCCTGATTCTGATGGTCCTGGCCATTGCCGGCATTATCTATGCCGTGGAATATGTGCCGCGCGGCATTGCCGTGTGGTTCTGGGTGGCGCTTCTCGGTATCGGTTTTGTGGGCCTGCTCTATACGTTCCGTCTTACGCAGCGACGTCTGAAGGCGGAGCGGCAGGATGCCGCCCGGCGTGAGAAGCGTCGGAACCGGCGATCGAAGCGATAAGTCAGGCATCCGTTCTGCGGAGCATTCCATCCGTCCGGCCTTCCTGGCCGGAAGACTTTGGCGCCCGCCTTCGAATGAAAATTCGGCGGCGGGTTGTTTTTTCTGATGGCATCCCGACGGATGTGCGGCGCCCGATTTTTCGCTGATCTGTTGGCACAAGGCATCTAAATGCGTATCTTTGTCGCGTCATGACGGAAGTAAGAGCCAAAAAAGCATTGGGCCAGCATTTCCTGGTCGATCTGAATATCGCACGCAAGATCTGCGACGCCTTGTCGGGCGGTCCGGTTTTCGGGACATCCGCCGCGGCGGACAGCTCCGCCCGCCCGGGCGACGTCCTCGAGGTGGGATGCGGCATGGGGGTGCTGACGCAGTTCCTCCTGCGGCGTGAGGACCTTGTAACCTGGGGCGCGGAGATCGATACGGAGAGTGTGGCCTACCTGCATGCCCACTACCCGGATTTTACGCCGCGCCTGATCGAGGGGGACTTTCTGAAGCTGGACCTCCGCGCGCATTTTCCGCAGGGACTCCGGCTCATCGGCAATTTCCCCTACAACATCTCCTCGCAGATCTTCTTCAGGCTGCTTGAAAACCGCGACCTCATCCCCGAATGCGTGGGAATGATCCAGCGCGAGGTGGCCGTACGCATCGCCGAACCTCCCGGCTCGCGCGAATACGGGATTCTTTCGGTGCTGCTGCAGGCGTGGTACGATATCGAATACCTCTTTACGGTCAATGAGACGGTTTTTGCGCCGCCTCCGAAGGTCAAGAGCGCCGTCATCCGCCTGCGGCGCAACGCCACGCGGCAACTCGACTGCGACGAGGCGCTCTTTATCCGAGTCGTGAAGGCGGCCTTCGGCCAGCGGCGCAAGATGATCCGCAATGCGCTCCGTGCGGCGTTCGGGGATTTTGGCGGCGCTGAGCATTCCTTCTTCACGCATCGTGCCGAACAGCTGTCGGTCGCGGATTTCGTAGCTTTGACCAACTGGGTCGCCGCGCATCGGTCGTAGTACGGCCCCTGCCATAAGCCGAAGGCCGGTATCCTGCAGGATACCGGCCTTCGTCGCATGCAAAAGAGAGGTCTACCAGGGCTTTTCGGCTCCGGCAACGACCGTTACGAGCTCTTCGCGGCGTAGGTAGCGGCGGGCGAGTTGCCGCACCTCTTCGGGTGTGATGCGCCGGATGCGGCGGATGTTCTCGCTGATGATCGAATTGTCCGTACCGCAAAGGATGTTTTCGATCGTAACGTCGGCGATGCCGAAGGGCCCGTCGAGTACGCGCATCATCTCTCCGATCATCATGTTCCGCACCAATCCGAGCTCCTCTTCGGACAGGGGTTCGGCGCCGAGACGCTCGATCTCCCGGAAGATTTCCCGCAGCGCCTCCCGTGTTACGTCGGTTCCGACTTGCGTGGCCACGGCGAAATACCCGGTCCGCTCGAAATTGACCATGGCGGCCACGGCGCCGTAGGTATATCCGTGCTCTTCGCGCAGGTTCTGCATCAGCCGCGAGCCGAAGTATCCGCCGAGGGCCGTTGCCACGACCTGCATGCCCACGAAGTCGGGGTGCTGGCGGGGAAAAAGCACCCGTCCGATGCGCAGCGACGACTGCACGGCGCCCGGATGTTCGACGAACACGGAGCGGGTGGTCTGCGGTTCGGGAAATACTGCCGGAGCTGCTGCGGCGCGCTGCGGAATGCGTTCCGCGAGGGCGGCGATGGCCTGACGTTCGTGTGCGCCGATGCGGCCGCTGCAGACGACGAAACAGTTTTCGGCCGTGTAGTGCGCCGTATGGAATGCCACGACCGCGTCGCGTGTCAGACGGTCGTATTCCGCTTCGTCGGAGGAGATGCCGTAGGGGTGTCCGGCGCCGAAAAGCGCTTTTGCAAAGGCTTCGCGGGCCTCGACATCGACCTTCGTGCGCTCGATCGCCAGGCGCTGCCTGCGTTTGGCGCAGTAGCTGCGCAGTTCCTCTTCGGGGAAGGTGGGGTAGAGGAGAATCTGTTCGGCCACGGCGAGCGTCCGGTCGAAAAACTTCGAGAGTGTGGCGAAGTTGATGTAGGCGTAGTCGCGGTCGAGGTTCACGTCGTACCATGAGCCGTAGTAGTCGAGTCGTTCGGCGATTTCGGCGCCGGTCATGTCGCGGCTCCCTTCGGCCAGGAGGTTCGCCGCCGCGGAGGCCGAGAAGGGCACCTGCTGCACGGCCGATCCGGCGCGGAATACGAACGAGATGCGCAGCACCTCGAAATCGTCCGACGGAAGCGTGTAGAGGTCGATGCCGTTTGCCAGGCGCGTGCGTTCGGCAGCGGCCACTTCGACCTGCGAGGGGGTTATGCGGGGTTGTCGTGTCATGGGCGTGCTTTGTAAATGAGTGTCGAGGCGTTCTCTTCGCGGAACGTGCGGCGGCAAAAGTCGCGGATCGCCTCGTTATCGACGGCGCGGTACAATGCCACTTCGCGGTTGATGAGCCCGAGGTCCCCGAGCATCTCGTAAAACCCGAGGTTCATGGCCTTGTTCATGACGTTGATCTCACCGAAGAGCGTGTTTGCCTCGAACTTGTTTTTGACCTTTTCGATTTCGTACGGCGTTGCCTCTCCCTGCTCGAGCGAGCGGATCTCGCCGCGGAAGGCCTCTTCGACCTGTTCGGGCGCAATCCCCGGGAGCAGCTGCCCGGTGAAGACGAAGAGCCCCGGGTCAAGATCGCCTGTGATGTAGGCATTGACGCTCGACAGAAGCCGCTGCTCCTTGACCAGACGGCGGTAGAGCCGCGAGGAGTCGCCTCCCGAAAGGAGGTCCGACACCAGGTCTGCGGTGTAGAAATCCGCGGAGCGGCGCCCGCCCATGTGGTAGGCCACCGTTACGGTCGTCGCCGGCACGTCGCGCTCGACCTCTTCGCGGCGCGGCGCCTGCTGGGGCGGCTCCTGCGGAATCGGTTCCGCGGTATATGGCACGTCGGCAAGCCCTCCGAACCACTTTTCGGCCAGCTCCATCATCCGCTCCTCCTCCAAGTCGGCCGAGATCGAGAGAATGGCGTTCGACGGATGGTAGTGGCTGCGGTAGAAGGCCTCGACATCGGCCTGCGTGGCGGAGGAGATGTGTTCGGTCGTCAGCCCGATGGCGGCCCAGCGGTAGGGGTGGACCTTGTAGGCCAGGGCGCGCAGCAGCATCGTCTGGTCGCCGTAGGGCTGGTTGAGGTAGCGTTGGCGAAACTCCTCGATGACTACCCGCTTCTCGGTTTCGAGCTTCCCGGGGGTGATGTCGAGCCCCTCCATGCGGTCGCTTTCGAGCCAGAGTGCCGTCTCGATGTTGTCCTTCGGGAGGGTGATGTAGAAATCCGTGTAGTCGTTGTTCGTGAAGGCGTTGTTGTCGCCCGAGGCCATCTGTACCGGAAGGTCGAAGTTCGGCACGTCGCGTGTGCCGCGGAACATGAGGTGTTCGAACAGATGGGCGAATCCCGTGCGTGCGGGATTTTCGTTGCGTGCCCCGACCTTGTAAAGGAGGTTCACGGCGGCGAGCTTCGAGGCCCGGTCGCGGTTCACCGCCACGGTCAGGCCGTTCGCGAGCGTTTTTCTTTCGTATGCGATCATGACGACAAAGATACAGCAAGCGGCGTGCAAAGTCAAATTTATTTTCCGTTCTCCGCAGGGCCATCCGGACCGACTGACCGTCGGTTGGCTGCGGACCCGTTCGTCGGTGCGGCAGCGCCGTCGGACAATAATCCGCTGTCGGAAAGGCGTTTTGCTAACCCGGTGATTCTATGGCGGTTTGTTGTTATTCGGATAACAGTTTATTGTTATTCGGATAACATTCGAAAACGTGATTTTTAACGATTTTTTGAACGGGAATCGGAGCGTTTTTTGACGTGAATTTTCTATCTTTGCAGCGCCGTCCGGTACGGAACCGGCAACAAGCTGGCAAACACACGAAATTACATATCTAAAACTCAAGACAATGGCAGAAAAGAAATTCATCACCTGTGATGGAAACTACGCTGCGGCTCATGTGGCATACATGTTCTCGGAGGTTGCGGCGATCTATCCCATCACGCCGTCATCGACGATGGCCGAGCTCGTGGACGAGTGGGCTGCGCAGGGGCGCAAAAACATCTTCGGCGAGACCGTGAAGGTTGTCGAGATGCAGTCGGAGGCCGGAGCGGCCGGAGCCGTTCACGGATCGCTGCAGAGCGGCGCCCTGACCTCGACGTTCACCGCATCGCAGGGACTGCTGCTGATGATCCCGAACATGTATAAGATCTCGGGCGAGCTGCTTCCGGGCGTATTCCATGTTTCGGCCCGTGCGCTGGCAGCGCAGTCGCTGTCGATCTTCGGCGACCATCAGGATGTCATGGCCACGCGCCAGACGGGTTTTGCCATGCTGGCCACCTCGTCCGTTCAGGAGGTTATGGACCTGGCGGGCGTCGCCCACATCGTGGCCCTGAAGGCACGTGTTCCGTTCCTGCACTTCTTCGACGGCTTCCGCACCTCGCACGAGATCCAGAAGATCGAGCTGATCGACGAGGCGTCGCTCACGGCGCTGCTCGACCGCGATGCCCTGAAGGCTTTCCGCGCCCGCGCGCTCAATCCCGAGCATCCCGTAACGCGCGGTACGGCGCAGAACCCCGACATCTACTTCCAGACGCGCGAGGCTGCCAACAAGTTCTACGAGGCGGTTCCCGACATGGTTGCCGAGACCATGCGCGAGATCTCGAAGATCACGGGCCGCGACTACAAGCCGTTCGTTTACTATGGTGATCCCGAGGCCGAGGAGATCCTCATCGCCATGGGTTCGGTTACGGAGACGATCAAGGAGACGATCGACTACCTGCGCAAGCAGGGCCGCAAGGTGGGTCTCGTAACGGTGCACCTCTACCGTCCCTTCTCGGCCAAGTACTTCTTCGACGTGCTTCCGAAGAGCGTGAAGCGTGTCTGTGTGCTCGACCGCACGAAGGAGCCGGGCGCCGAGGGCGAACCGCTCTACCTCGACGTGAAGTCGATGTTCTACGGCAGCGACATGCACCCGATGATCATCGGCGGCCGCTATGGTCTTTCGTCGAAGGACACGACGCCGGCCCAGATCCTGGCCGTCTTCGAGAACCTCGCCGCCGCTGCTCCGAAGGAGCACTTCACGGTGGGCATCACCGACGACGTTACGAACCTGTCGCTTCCCGTCGGCGAGGAGATCTCGCTGGCCAAGCCCGGCACGTTCGAGGCGCTCTTCTTCGGTCTGGGCGCCGACGGTACGGTGGGTGCCAACAAGAACTCGATCAAGATCATCGGCGGCTCGACGAACAAGTACTGCCAGGCCTACTTCTCCTACGACTCGAAGAAGTCGGGCGGTTACACCTCGTCGCACCTGCGTTTCGGCGACCTGCCGATCACCTCGCCCTACCTGGTTACGACGCCCGACTTCGTGGCCTGCCACGTTCCGTCGTATGTCGACAAGTACGACGTGTTGAAGGGTCTGAAGCCCGGCGGTTCGTTCCTGCTGAACTCGGTGCATGACGTCGAGACCACCTGCGCGACGCTGCCCGACCACATGAAGTCCTATCTGGCGAAGAACCATATCAACTTCTACGTCATCAACGCCACGAAGATCGCCGCCGAACTGGGTCTGGGTTCGCGTACGAACACGATCATGCAGTCGGCCTTCTTCAAGATCGCGAACGTGATCCCCTTCGAGAAGGCCGTCGAGGAGATGAAGCACGCCATCCTGAAGTCCTACGGCAAGAAGGGCGAGGATATCGTGAACATGAACTACGCGGCTGTCGATGCCGGCGGCAACGCCGTGGTGAAGGTCGAGGTGCCGGCCGAGTGGGCCTCGATCGAGGACCGCGGCTTCGAGCATACGTCGAATGCCTCCTATCCGGAGTTCGTCCGCAAGATCGTCGAGCCGATCAACGGTCTGAAGGGCGACCAGCTGCCCGTCTCGGCCTTCAACGGCCGTGAGGACGGAACGTGGGACAACGGTACGGCCGCCTACGAGAAGCGCGGTATCGCCGTGAACGTTCCCGAGTGGCAGATCGCCAACTGTATCCAGTGCAACCAGTGCGCCTATGTCTGCCCGCACGCCGTGATCCGTCCGTTCCTGGCCACCGACGAGGAGGCTGCCGCTTCGGGCATGGAGTGGAAGCAGGGTCTGGGCGAAACGAAGGCCTACAAGTTCCGCATCCAGATCTCGCCGCTTGACTGTACGGGTTGCGGCAACTGCGTGGATGTCTGCCCGGCCAAGGAGAAGGCGCTGGTTATGCGTCCGCTCGAGTCGCAGCTTCCGCAGCAGCAGAACTGGGACTATGTTACCAAGCAGATCGGTTACAAGCAGGTTGTCGATAAGACCAAGTCGGTGAAGAACCTCCAGTTCGCACAGCCGTTGTTCGAGTTCTCGGGAGCCTGCGCCGGTTGCGGCGAGACGCCCTACATCAAGGCCATCACGCAGCTCTTCGGCGACAAGATGATGGTTGCCAACGCTACGGGCTGTACCTCGATCTACTCGGGTTCGGCGCCTTCGACGCCCTACTGCACCAACGAGAAGGGTCAGGGTCCCGCATGGGCCAACTCGCTTTTCGAGGACAACGCCGAGTTCGGTCTGGGTATGCACATCGGTATCGAGAAGCTCCGCGACCGTATCCAGGAGACGATGGAGGAGGCCATTGCCAACTGCAGCAAGTGCTCCGAGGAACTCAAGGGCGTCATGAAGGAGTGGATCGCCAACCGTGGTTCGTCGGCCGCCTCGGCCGAGGTTACGGCGCGCCTCATCCCGCTGATGGAGGCCTGCGGCTGCGACTACTGCAAGAAGATCCTCGAACATAAGGACTGGCTCGTCAAGAAGTCGCAGTGGATCATCGGCGGCGACGGCTGGGGCTACGATATCGGCTACGGCGGCGTGGACCATGTGCTGGCTTCGGGTCAGGACGTGAACATCCTGGTGATCGATACGGAGGTCTACTCCAATACGGGCGGCCAGTCGTCGAAGGCTACGCCGGTGGGTGCCGTTGCGAAGTTCGCTTCGAGCGGCAAGCGCATCCGCAAGAAGGACCTCGGCGCCATGGCCATGACCTACGGATATGTCTATGTGGCCCAGGTTTCGATCGGCGCTTCGCAGCAGCAGCTCTTCAACGTGCTGAAGGAGGCCGAGGCCTATCCCGGACCGTCGCTCATCATCGCCTACGCACCGTGTATCAACCACGGCATCAAGGGCGGCATGACGCGCACGCAGACGGTGGGCAAGGAGGCCGTAGCCTGCGGTTACTGGCACCTGTGGCACTACAATCCGCAGCTCGAGGACGAGGGCAAGAACCCGTTCGTGCTCGATTCGAAGGAGCCCGACTGGACGAAGTTCCGCGAGTTCCTGATGAAGGAGGTGCGCTACACGTCGCTGCAGAAGTCCTTCCCGGCCGAGGCCGAGGAGCTCTTCGCCGCTGCCGAGGAGAATGCCAAGTGGCGTTACAACGGCTATGTGCGCCGCAAGAAGATGGAGTATTGATCCTTTATATAATAGGTGTGAAGCCGCAGCATCGTGCTGCGGCTTTTTTTATGATGATGAATCGGGCATCTGTGGGATAAAAACTCTGTTTCGCTGAATTTATTTGCGCCGATATGCTTTGAAAGATACCTTTGCCTCCAACATGAAAAAGCAAAACCTGATTTTTATGAAAAAGTTGATCGCAAAGTTTTCCCTGATGACGGCGCTGTGTGCCGTTGCCGTATCATCCGTTTCGTGCAAAGACGACAAGGGCTCCGCCAAACCCAAGTTTACCTCCGATCTGATCGGCACCTATACGCCGACGTATGTCTCCCGGGAGGCTGCCGGTGGTGAGACGAATGATTTTTACCTGACTTTCGAGGCTACCTGGGTCGATCCCGAAAATATCCCGATGATTGACCTTACGGCGGTCATGGGCTTCCCGATCCCGATGAATACGGTGTTGAGCCTGGTGGAGGCGATGGGTTCGAATATCGTCAAGGGCGGCCTTGTCGAGGTGGAGTTGAAGAACGACGGATCGTTCGGCGCCAAATACCATGACCTGCTGATCGAGGGCTCGGACATGTCGTCGATTCTGGGTGCGCTGCTGGCCCCGCAGTTCGGTTCGGAGACCAAGCAGTTCCCCGGCTCGGGCTCTTCGGTGCTGCCCTCGGATGCCGTGGGCTACTACACGAAGGACGGGAAGTTCTACTTTACGTTGAGCCGGTCGTTCCTCAAGGGTGTCGCTTCGGATATGGACATCGTTACGCTGCTCGACGGCCTGCTTGCACAGTATCCTTCCATCGGTATTGTTTCTACGGAGGATTACTACGCCGTTCCGTTGAAGTATACGAAGGAGAACGGCGTGGTCAAGCTCTATGTCGATCGTGATATGATGGTTCCCGTTATGGATGTGCTTGCGCCGCTGCTGGGAGCCCTTGGCCCCGACACGACGATGGGTATCGATCTGGGCCAGGTGCTCAAGGACCTCAAGGAGCAGACCACGGCCATCGAGATTGCCGTCCGTCTCAA
>ERZ1664510.46-NODE-46-length-17877-cov-11.022500_pt1 | contig 17877 bp, 12 predicted proteins | sample MGYA00575337_ERZ1664510 | MGnify/ENA primary metagenome ERZ1664510 (study PRJEB40874, sample SAMEA4040744) | Gallus gallus | biome: gut; material: content | place: India | collected 2016-01-01 | study: EMG produced TPA metagenomics assembly of PRJEB14491 data set...
TGATCACACAACTCTTCCAAAGTATTGATATCTTTGAGCCTATTAATGATGCTTAGTATCGTATCGATATTCATCCCCCTATCTGTTCCAGTTTGAGACTCTTTTTGTAATTTTCTTTGGTTATAAATTACATTTAGGAATTTTCGGAAAAAGAGAAGCCATTTCTTACAGATATCTCTTTCGACTTGACCCTTTCTAGAATCCCTTATGATTTGACTGATTTCATTCAATATAACATCAACATGATAAGTAAATGATGTTATATAAAATTTGGAAAACGGGAAGCGTAATCGGGTAACCCCTCCATTTTTCCAATTAAGATCAATGTTTATAAATGAGGAAGAGGGTTTGATTTCGATTGTTGCACCATTGATATTTATTATCGCAAATCCTTTCTCTTCTGTAATTAAAGCAAGTTCTCCCTTTTTAACATCACACATATCGTATCCTAATGTCTTCACAGTCAACTCTTCCCTAGTTTTCTTTTCCTGGGTATTATCCGTTTCTTCCTCTACTTCTTCTGACAAAAGATGTTTTAATTTGGTTGCTCTGGTAAGATAACCAAAATCAAAACTCATTTGTTCAGAATTGTTGACTATCAAATTGACAATACCCTGAATAAACGGACGAAATGCTTCCCGTTTCTTTTCATACTCTTCATCGACTTCTTCAATGAGATATTCTTTCCATATATGATTCAATACACAGTATGGAAAGTCATGTTCAATTAAGGTTCCATATATCCTTAATTTAATGATTCTCCCTTCTTTATCTATGATTTTGATTATTGGGTTGAAACTCCTGTTGGAAAAGCACAACTCAATGGAATCGAAGGAGATGGTATACTCTTCCCCATAAGAAGAGAAAGTTATTTTCTGATCTCTAATGCTTAAGAAGTGAATTCTATCAATTATTTTTTCATAATGTTCTGAGAATAGAGTCTCACCAGATTCTTCAACAATGGCTTTCATTCCTTTCGCATCAATCGATAGATATGATGTGAACCCATCCAGAGCATAATGCAGGTATTTTGCTACCTCGATTATATAATTCCCTGGAGCTTGATATCTGCTCATTCCGTGTATGAAGTTTCCGAAGAACTCAATCGCACTAAAGATATGACTCCGTTCTCCAAAAGAAGAACCATCAAACGAATCAACTAACAATCTTCTCACTAACTTTATTGGGATCGCTTTTGGGAGATAGTCAAATGGAATGACCAGTTCTGCAACATCTTCTTCCTCATGAATAAGCGTAAGAACGAATGCACCATAATCATACACCCTTATTCTATCAAAGTAAAGTTCCTCCTCCAATTCATTATTTTCTTTCTTGAAAAGTTGGATAACTCCATCATAAAAGGAAAATGATCTAATTTCCAAATTACTTTCTTCTAAATTAATTTTACACATATTGATTTTACCAGTGATATATAGAATAATCAATCACTGATTCCTCCTTCTTTTTTATTTAAAATTTTTATTCTTTGAAATAATGTATCATTTCCATTCTTTTTCCATTGAGATGAAAAAAAGAGTCTTAGCTATTCGCTAAGACTCTTAATAATTACTTTATCCCTCCATGCTTGTGGAGTAATTTTAAAAATTCTTCCTCGGAAAGAATTGGTATTTTGAGATTCTTTGCTTTCGTTGTCTTTGAAGAGGTACTATTCTTATCATTACTAATCAGGTAATTTGTCTTGGATGTAACCGTTGATCCAACGATACCACCGTTTTGTTCAATTACTGATTTTAATGCATCTCGGTTATCAAAATGAGAAAGAGATCCAGTAATGACAAAAATCAACCCGTTTAATTTCATATCTTCAGTACTGGTTGGATTGAAAAAATGAATCTCATCTAGTAACCGATGAATTGATGTAATATGAGAGGAATTCGAGAAATAATCCACCCATCCTCGTGCCAGTTTAAATCCAATTCCATCAATCCTCATTAACTCCTCTAAGGAAGCAGATTCTAATCTTTCCCAGTTGTATTGAAAATGAGAAACAATTTGCTTTGCTGTTGTTATTCCAATTCCAGGAACTCCAATGGCATATAAGAATCGTTCCATTGGGACATTACGAGAAGATTCAATGGATGTGATTAACTGTTCGTAAGACGCTTCTCCCCATCCTTCCATGGAAAGAATCTTATTTTTCCATTTGGATATCTGGTAGATATCTACATAATCTTTGATAAATCCCATTTCTAAGAATCGAGACAAAGAAGCAGAAGAAAATCCTTCAATATTCATTCCATCTCGACTTACAAATAATTCAAACCGTTTTAATTTTTTTGCTTGACAGTTAGGATTCATGCAATATAAGAATTTAATCCCGTTATTATTTTTAATCCTTGTCTTTCCTCCACATACTGGACAGGTAGATGGGATTTCTATGGTTCCACTCCTGGTTAAATTCTCTGCAATTTGTGGGATAATCATATTGGATTTGTATACACGAATCCGATCCCCTTTCCCAAATGCAAAACTCTCTACGATGGATACATTATGCACACTTGCACGCTGTACTGTTGTCCCTTCTAATTCAACGGGATCAAATACAGCAATCGGATTGATGATTCCTGTTCGAGAAGGACTCCATTCGATCTCTCGAAGGGTTGTTTCTGCAATTTCATCTTTCCATTTGAATGCCATTGCATTCTTTGGAAACTTTGCTGTTGTCCCTAAGGATTCTCCATAAGCAATGTCATCCATTAATAAGACCAATCCATCGGATGGAATATCATTTTCTTCAATTCTTTTTTGGAATTCTTGGATCGACTCAGATAATGTATCCTTTGTTACAACACGGTACTCTACCACATCAAATCCTTGAGATTGTAACCACTTGAATTCATTTTCATGGGAATTATGAAATGTTATCCCTTCTGCTTCCATTAAAGCAAAGGCAAAGAAATAAATGGAACGTCTGGCTGCAACTTGAGTGTTTAATTGACGAACGGAACCAGAGCATAAATTCCTTGGATTTTTATACTTCCCATCCAGTTCTCCAATCTTCTCATTGAATTTCTTAAAATCAGAATAATGAATGATGGCTTCTCCTCTTAGAATCACTTTTCCAAAAAATGGAATTTTTAATGGAATATTTTTAAATACCTTTGCATTATTGGTAATCACTTCTCCAATTTCTCCATTTCCTCTTGTAACCGCTTTTTCTAAGTTTCCCTTATTATAAGTTAAAACAACGGTAAGCCCATCCATCTTCCAAGACAAAAGACCGAGTTGGGGACCTAAAAAGTCCCTCAACTCCTCTATATTCTTTGTCTTATCTAGGGATAAGATTTTTTCATCGTGACGTTCTTTTGGAAGTTCGCTTAAAATCTCATAGCCAACCTGATTGGTTGGACTCCCTGCAAGAACCGTTCCTGTTTCTTTTTCCAATTGAACTAATTCGTCGTATAATTTATCATAGGTTCGATTATCCATGATTTCCCGATCTTCTTGATAATATGCACGAGAAGCCGGTTCCAAAATCTGAATTAGTTCTTTCATTTGTTTATATGATTTCATATGTCCTCCATGTTATTGCCAATAATATATTTTTTTATGGATTTTAAATAATCCATTTCTCTCTCATATACTTCCTCTGTTATACTAACAGGATTAAATTTCCGAGCGTATTTATAAGCATTCTCCCGTTTCTCAACTAAATCTTTAAATTTGGAATTTGTGATGAGATATGATTTTTCGTTTTTTCCTTCTCTCTGATGCCGAAATACTAAGAAGAAAGGACTCCTTACGTCTACAACGAGAGTTGGAAACTTTTCCTTGTTCAAATATTCATAATAGTACAGTGGGGATCTGGAATCAACTAAACTGAATCTATCCATAGATGTCCAGATACCATAATCAACTATACCATCACTATAACAATCCTCATTAGTAAGTATCTTCATAATTGGAGTTATGAAATCTTCTAAGTTTCGAACTCGAACATCTGTCTTATCTGGAATAACAAATTTTCCTGCTTCTCCTATCTTTACTAAAGAAATGTGTTTTTGAATTGTGTAAAAGTTTAGCAATGTGATGATAAAATCCGAATGATCGAGTATATGTTGAGTCCAAGTATCTCTTACTGCCTCTTCACTATCTTGCAAATAAGTACGAAGGGCATTTAAATATACTTCGGCAAATGTTAGAGAAGAATTCCGGAAGAAAACCGAATCCGATGCTAGAAAATCAGAATCAATTCGATTTGGAACATCTTTAAATGGAATATAGAACACATTTTCATCTAATTTTCCTTTAAAAGCAATCACCTCTGTATTTTTCCTAAACTCAATCTCATAGACATCATAAAATTGAATCTTTCCATTTTCCAGCATTGATATCACCAGGTATGGAGCAGGGTTTTTTCTAGTACTTTCATCGATTTTACTCCAAAACTCATTATCTTTAAAATATAATTCTGTGTCAATAATTGCTAAAAATTTTTCTTTACTCATAACTATAATCTCCTTTACTTTTTATTATATTCTGTTTATTAATGTATAAATAATTAAAAAGATAGTGGAAATCCCACTATCTTTTTAATTCATTCGGTCATATATCCTCCTTAAAATGATTCGATTTTTAAATTAGCAATTTCTTTACTACTTAATGTACAGATACGATGAAGACTTTCTTTCTTTAAAGAAAGAATCTTTTCCTTTAATTGTTCTAAATTTTTCATTTCTCGTGCATAAATTTCGGGAGTCATTTCCTTTGGTCTCGTTCCAGAAAGAATACCATAAGCAAATTCCCGATCCTTTATGAGATTCTCGAAATGCTTATAAGTGACCAGATAAGTCTCTTTTTTAGAACTTTCTCCACCGCCTTGTTCAAACATAAGAAAGAGTGGATTCTCTTTACAATTTTTCAACGAGATGGTATAGGATACTTGATCATTGATGATATGATTCGATGGGGATTTCGATTCCCAAGTATTTCCAAATTCATCCATTAATATCCAAGAACTATTTGTATTGGGTATTCTTTTATTCTGATAAAGATTAATAATCGGGAAAAGACGGTCTTTTAATTTTTTAAGATTGATCACAAGTTCGAAAGTGACTGGTTGGAGTGATTCTTTATAATGGTTACATTTTGTAATGAGATAACGATTCAGTAATCTTATAATGAAATTCGAATATTTCATAGTATAATCGACATACTCCCCTCTTTGCTCATCACTATCCGATTGCAAAAAGTTGCAAAGTGCAGTTAAGTATACTTCAGCAAATACTAAGGAGGAATTTTGGAAGAAAACCGAATCCGATGTTAAAAAACCAGAATCAATCCGATTTGGAATATCTTTGAATGGAATGCAGATATCTTCATCCGATTTTCTTATAAAGGCAATTTCTTCTGTACTTTCCACAAACTCGAAATCATGAACATCATAACATTGAACCTCTCCGTTTTCCATCATTGAAATTACTAGATACGGAGCAATGCTTTTTCCAGTAGGTTCACCATAATCACTCCAAATTGAATCGCCTTCAAAATATAATCTTGCATCAATAATTACTAGAATTTTTTCTTTACCCATAATGGTAGTCTCCTTTACTTTTTATTCTATTCTGTTTATTAGTGTATGAATAATAAGAGAAGGTGGTAGGAAATCCTACCACCTTCTCTTTAATCCACAGGGAAATCAAATTGTGAAAAGTATTCTTGTGGAGAAAACGCAACTTCATTTTCTTCCATATTCTCCATTCGTTTTCCTTTTTTCTTTCCTTTGCTCTTAATGGTGTCTTTGATGTCTTCCACACTTGGCTTTAGGGAAGTAACTCCAAGAGCATATGGAAGCGACATATCTTCTTCCAATTCGATTTCGTTTCCATCCACATAAGGTTGTGCAAAATAACTTAGATTTCGAAGTCCTTCCTCTTCTTCTGTTTCAATGCTTCCCTGATATCTCTTTTTGGCTGCTTGAAATCCCATAAACAAGCGGTTGGAGATTTGTTGTCGTTCTCGAATAATCATACAAAGAAAGTCTGCATTTTCAAACACGTTCCAAGAATCGGCAATAAAGGAACTACGCATCTTTAACGCTAGGTCATAATTGTTTGCTTCGGAAGAAGTAGTAATAATATCCGTTCCAAATCGGTTAATTTGTTGCGCAGTTATGATTGGGATATTTAGTTCTTCGGATAAATCCTTTAAATCGTCCGTGATTTCTCTTAGCTGTACTCGTTCATCCATTCCATAGCGAGAAGGTTTAATCAACTTTAAATAGTCAATGATAAGACAAACGGGTTCAATCCCATTGTCCAACATATTAAAATAGAGCGTACGAAAATCATCGACTTTTTGATCGTTTCTTCTTTTTCGAATCATGATAAGATCCAGTGGATTATCTGGAGTAATTCGAAGTTTCCCTTTTTCTCGTAATTGCTTCTTTACTTCTGGAAGAGAATAATCCAAAATATTTCCTTGCATCCCTGCAATGTGATACAGTCGTTCAAACGATTCATCAAATTTATTCTCAAGAGAGATGTAAACAATCGCTCCTACTTTATCAGGAAACGCCTGTTTCACACTGGTATTGTATCGTTTGAACTGAATGGCAAGGTTTAATAACAATTGTGATTTCCCACCGCCAGGAGTAGCACAAAAGATGTAAAGTCTTCCTGATTCCACTCCTGGAGCCGTTAGGATATTAAAATAACGCATTCCCGTTAAAAGTCGAATCGTAGACTTACTTAATTTCTTATAAGCATATTCCGTTGCCGTATCAAAATAATCCGTTTGTAAGGAAAAGAAAATATCTTCATTGGATAAGGTATTTTGATTGTAATAGGCAACAATCGTCTTTGCGACTTTAATTAATTTGGATTCAATCGCTTTACAGCTTCGATAATCATTCATATCAATCTTTTGTAATAATTCTCCGATTACTTTTGTAATTTGAATGGAGTATCCATAATTTAAACGATCGCTGATTAAATCCAATAATTTCTTAGAATCGTTATACGTGATCGTTTCTTTTTCCATCTCATTTAAAATTCGTTCTTCTAATTCCGTGAAATTTGAATCATTTCGAAGGACATCTTTTAACATATTCACGGAATCAATCCGATCATCCTCCGCATACGCAGTACTTCGTTTAATCAAATTCACTCTGGCAGTATATTCCACATCATCGGTCTCATCTGTATTGATGATGCTCATTAATTTTCGAATTGCTTTGATGGTTCTATGTGTACGTAAGGTAGACTCTTTAAAAATAAAGAGCAATATGTTATTTAATAAATTGATACTTAATTTCATTGACTGAGGAGTCAATTTTAAATTTTCTATATTCAGTTGGGAAATTAATTCATCATTACTTATTCTTTTTGTCATATCTTCTGTCCTCTCTTTTACTCAGTCTAAACGGTTGTTCTCCTTTTTATGATATTGTAACTTTTCAACTATTCCAATTTATGATGTATTATTATTTCAATAAGTCAACATTAATGTAATCCTAGAATTTTATATCTAAACTATTTACCTGAAAAAATTTAAAGAAACCTGTTTTTCTGAGTTGTTAGTGAAATATCATTAAAAGATAGAGTGGATGGTATTTGCCATCCACTCTATCTTTTGTACGTTTCTTTAATAAACAGAAAGGAGTCTCTTAAATGAAATTAACGGCAGAAAAAAAGAAACGGATTATTGACCTTTCCGTAAAGTATTTGAATGCTTTGGATCCATCGGGCGTAAATGCAAAAAAATATAAAGATTTTTTTGAATCCATGTCTCTTAGTAAAATGGACGAATTTTTAAAGACATATGAAAAAGAAGAAGAGGAGTATCTACCTGTTGATTTTTGTGAATTTGATCGGGAATTAAAATATGAAAACATCGAAAAGGCAGCAAAGGTTCTTAATATTCCTCTGTTTGAAACAGTATTCCAGCCATGGATTTCAAATGATGAAACGATGATTGTAGCAACTCCAGAACCTGTTCCAGTTGGGTACTTACATGTAAAACGTCCTCAACAAACGGTAGCTAAGAAAAATGGTATTTCAACAAGTGTGGATAAACGTAGCGCTCTTACCAAACAGGTATCAGGAGGGGATAAAAACGGTAGAAATAGCGATATGGAAAATATTTCTATGGTAGCACTTGGACTAGATCATACATTAAAGGAATTGAATAGTTTTCGTGCAGATGATTTAACTATGTTCCAGTCAGCAATTCAAGAAATCTATATGAATGGAACGCTTTCCTTAAAAGATTTACCAGACGATGTACAAAACAAAGCAACGTTAAACACAGTAAATGAATATCTATTATGTATGGGAATTAAAACCGATTTGGTAGATAAGGGATTGATGTTTCGGAAGAATATCGAATAGAAAATCAATATTGATACTCTTAAGTAATAAATAAAAGGAGGATTAAAATGAAGAAACAGGTATTCATCTCTCAAGGAATGAGAGGATTAACGGATGAAGAAATTCAAAATGAAAGAGAGATTGCAATTCAGCATTTAGAAGAATATTTCAAAGAGAAAGCAAAGATCGATAAAGAGTATGAAGATGGATTTGATGTAATCGATAGTTTTATTCATGAATCTCCAAACCCAGAAGAATTAGCAACCAAACAAACAACTGGTCTATGGTATCTTAGTAAAGCGCTTACAAAACTTACAAAGGCAGATCTATTATTTTGTCATAATATCTCAGCAAAAAATTATGGATGTATGATTGAAGTTATTGCTGCAAGATCCTATGGAATCCCTGTTGTATTTGATAGTGAGACGGTATCCGAAATTGGAGAAGATGCCTATTCTGTCATAAAGTCTACCTACGAATCAAATGACCAATCTCATACCTACTTCAATTTAATTGAAAAAGGAATGAAACCAGAAGAGATTAGAGATGACCTTTTTCATTTAACCTTCGATTTTTCCACAGCATTGATTTTATTACAAAGAGGAGTTTCAGTGACTCGAAAAGGATGGAATGGGAAAGGACTACGAGTGGTTTACCAGAAAGCTTATCCAAATGGAATCCCATGTAATTCACAAACAGCAAAAGCGTGGGATATGAAGGAAGGAGATCTCTTTAAATGCGATCCTTATTTTCAGATTAATACAACCGATGGTTCTCATGCAATGTGGGTACCATCCATAAGAGATCTACTTGCAACAGATTGGACCATTTGTTAAAATTTACAAAAAAAATAAAGGAGGTCAAAGGGGGAACAACCAGAGCTTGGCAGGCTCTTTCACGATCGGTTGTCCCCCTTTGAATGAGGTTGAATCCAACGAGGAACCTTGAAAACCCCGTTGAATCCAACCTCTCTATGCACATTGAATAGAAGGAAGAGGTTGAATTTTCCTTCTATTCACCTAAATAATATATCAATGGGATTGGCTACAATACGATTTCTAAGAAACAATTCATTGATAAAATGATAAGGAGGTTATAAAATGCAAGGTGATTATTTAGGAAAACTTGTTCAATTCTTCGAGAGTGGAAACCGAGGAAATGAATGTGTTGTTCAATCTGGATATGATTGTGGTATGAGTTTTGGAGCTTATCAATTAACTTGGCGATGGGGAAATATGTTAGACTTTATGCATACCTTTTATTCGGAATCCGAATATCCAGAACTTTCTAGCATGTGGGTAGGAAATCAGGATATTAATGCAAACTATTATCCAGGATCATGGTATTCTTCCAACCCAGAAGATGCAAAAGTATTGTGGTTAAAAATTTACAACAAAGACAAAGAAAGCTTTGATCAAAATGTGCATCAATACATCTATAAGAATTTTTATTATAAGCTGAAAAAGGAATTGATTACAAAGTATAACTATGATCCAGATACAAAAAATCGTGCCATGCAAGAGTGTGTATGGGCTTGGGCGGTGCATCGTGGATATGGAGGAGCAATCAAAGAATTTGATCAAATGGTTGATTATCATAAAATTACAGATGTTAATTCAGTTGATCCAGAAAAATTATTTGATTGGATTTATGATGCAAGATACTATTATACTGGAAAAGATACAGGGAAACGATATACCGTAGATGGTGGTGCAAGTAGTGAACGTTGTGTACTTCGTCCTTATTTAAAAGAGGAGCCATTCAACGAACCATCTGGATCTTATTATCCAACGATTTCACCAGCTAACCCACAAGAAGGATATTCTCCTTGGGTTGGAAAAATCACAACGGATGGTCTGAATGTACGAACCCTTCCAGGAGTAAGTCATCCAGTAATTCCAACCTATCCTATTTTAAATAGTGGGAATTTAGTCGATGTATTAGCAGAAACCATTTTATCCGAAAAATATATTTGGTACGGAATTCGTATTGATGGAAAATATTATGGATGGGTAAGTGGAGAATATGTAATCGATCCAGACAACAAAGTGGGAGAGATTAGCGTTTCCTCTACAAAAGTTTATCTGAATAAAGAAGAAACCAAAAATCAAGAAGGATATCCAACTCTTTCCAATACAAACCTTGTTGATGTTGTAGGTGGAGTAATCAGTGGAAAAGAACTACTCCGAAGAGTTCGTATTGCTGGGAAGTATATTGGATATGTAAAATCCAGTGATATAAAATTGAAATAAAAGTACAGTATAAAACCCCTTGGGTAAATCCCAAGGGGTTTTATATTCATTGTAAAAAAGTACGTCAATATTTGCACACATTACACACTGAGGAAAAAATATATCACCAGAATTATTACATTGTTTTATTATAATTTTTCAATTCTTCCTTCGATGAATAGATTTAATTGGAAGCTTTTTGATAATTGGTAAAAAAGAAGATTGAAGTCGGAATTTGAAAAATCACGATGAACATGGAAAAAGGATAATACCACTGTAATTTCTGTATATTTTCCATTCTCATCGGTTTTCGATAACTCATAGCTAATCGGTGCAGATTGTAACACTGGAACAACATATTCAATGTCCGTATCGTTTGGTTGATAAATAAGAGAAGCAGTGAAATGCTTCATTTCATCTTTCCCTAATGGAATTGGAAGAGGGACGTTGACCAACAATAAGCGATTGTAACGGTGATCTACCATGTCACTACTAATTCCAATGGATCCATATAATTCATAAAAACGATTTGGAGTATAGTGCAATTCCCAATCATCGTATTGAAATACATATTTTGTACGATTAACGGTAACCGAGAATCCACCTGTTCCAAACTTATCGGTTAAATCACTTGGAATTCGACTGGAATATTCCGAAGAAGTGATGATGTCTTCTTCTCTTACTTTTATTAAAAACGGAATTTGATTTTTTAAATCATCAAGGGTTAATACAATTCCTCTTGGAACACGATAAATATTCGACCCCCTACTTCCAGTACTTATATCATCGGGAGATTCATAAATTTCATCTTCTCTAGGCATGAGACAATCTCCTTTCTATATAATTTTTGATAATTCGGAATAAAATGTTTTTAACGTTGGAATAGTTCGAAGAATATCCGTCATTACTGGTTGTGCCATAATGAACCCACCAAGAAGTGTATGTTCAATTACAAAGAACAAATATGGGAGTGCATCCATGGACAATAGTGCACTTTGATAATAGGTGTTGATATAGCGTTCCATGTAATAGCGAACTGTAATACTTCCAACTTGACGAAATCTTGTTTTAATAAAATCAATCAAGCTTACAATGTCAATGATCGTTGTATTATTATAATCCATTTTTACCATTTCCAACTCATCTGGCTTATTCAAACAGACCATCATGGCATAATTATGAAGGATATTTTGATCAGTTTTCAATCCCCATAAGTGTTCTAAAAAGAAGCGAGCGAAGCAGTAATTGATAGATTCATATGTACTTGGAGCAACAGTAAGTGCAAATTCTTTATTAAAGATTCGCATTGCCATTGCAGAGTAGGTTTTCATACAAATCTTCATTAATCCAATATTTCGTTCGATTAAAGATGGATTTTTTGCATAACGAAGAGCAACATATGCCGACTCCATTAAAATATAAATGGTCTTATAAGAGATATCCACACTTCCATTCTCTTTCATTTTACCATATCGATTTAAAAAAATCATTCCTTTTAATTCATTTTCAATTTTTGTAATGAAAAAGGGAATGGTAGTTGGAACCATTGTTTTTTCACTGTATACAAGCACAATAGAACCTGATTCAAATGCACGAAGTACCGATGTCACAAGGGGAGATAATTTCGCATTCTTCATTTGAAGAAGTTGCTCTTCGATATTTGTCTTATCCAAAAAAGTACATTTTTTCAGTGCTTCTAGAACGGTTCGTGTGATTTGTTGATTGGGATTGATCCGATCAAACACATAAGAAGAAGATAGGGTGTTTTCTTCTAGATATTGATTCTTTTTCAATTAAGAGATCCTCCTTTCCTTATTATCGTTTCATCGTTTACGGCATTGTTTCCAGGCTGGAACAGTGACTTAATAATGTAAAAAAGGAGGTAAGAAAATGGATTCCGCAAACCTTATGACAAAGGATGAATTTGCTGAATTATTACGAGCATCCAATACGGGTTTAATCAATACACTTGACAATATGACCTTTAATTCTACAAGAGATAATCGAACCGTATTCACTGGTGTTTTACCAGGTGGTGCTACCTCTATAACTATGACATCAAGAGAAATCGAAAATTATAAGAAGCAAACCAATGGACAAGTTGGTGTTTATAATATTGGAAAACTTTATAAAGATCCATCGTATGCACCTTTTTATGAAGACTATTTGGATACTCCTTATGAAGATTCTGAAGCAATGAATCGTATTCGATTTCTTCACGGGATCGATCAGAGCGATCAACAACGAAAAAGTCTTTATGGAATGAGAGCGGGAGCTTACAATCGCTATAAAATTCCATTTTTAAACGATCAATTGGGAAAAAGTTTTTCCCATGTCTTTTTTACAAGACCAAATTGTAATTTATTTGATGAAAATGGGAAGGTTGTTGAAAACGTAATCAAAGACCCGTTCTTTTTTCAACAATATGCGAAGAACAAAAAATTATTCTATCAATTATCCAATAACCCACAAGCTTATGATTATGGACATGATTTTGGATTGCTATTTTCCAACTGTAAATCGTTTCAATTATCGGATGAATATATTGGAACAAATACCTATGGAACAACCGTAAATGGACATAAAGTAAGCTATGGACAAAGCGATATCGAATCACAAACAGCAGAAACGTTTAATATTGAATACACGGATGATGGTAATTTAAATATTTATTTTTTACACAAATTATGGGTAAAGTACATTAGCAATGTTTATACGGGTCGATTTTCTCCAAGACAAGAAAGTATCTTTAATAAAGAACTTGATTATGCTTCTTCTTGTTATTATTTTCTTTGTGGAGAAGATGGGGAAACGATTAAGTTTTGGTCAAAATATTATGGAGTTTTTCCAATCACCATCCCATCCAGTCAATTTTCTTATCAGTATGGACAAATCCTTGCACTCCCTTCTTTGGATATCAAATATCAATATTCTTGGAAACGAGATACCGATCCTTTGTCTTTATTGGAATTTAATATGAATGCATTCTCTGGAGATACCAGAAATGCAGAATGGTCTGCGGTATATACACCATCCTTTGATGTGCAAACGGGTCATGCGGGACCAACTTGGGTCGGTCCTCCTTATGTTGAACTATGTCGAAACAACAATCTTGGTATCTATGATTACAAATTACGATTCCGCTCCTTCCCTGATTTATATCATGGAGTAGGAGAAGCTACATAAGAAAGGAGTTTTATGAGCGAAAATAAAAATATTATTAATCGAAATTACTTTGATAATTTTAGTGTAAAAGAACACATGATGAATAATCTGATTCCAAAATATTTCGATGATCCAAATCTGCTTTCTTATTTGAACACGGGAACATTTGGAATCATATCGGAAGAGATTGGAAATGTTACGGAAGATGCCTTTAATACTGCAAGTGTGTATTTACGAGAATCGTTTCCAATTCGGGCACAATTAGAAGAAAGTATTTATACCCATGCGGCAATCTTCCAACTTGATAATTTTGCAACAACCGCTCGTTGTGGTTTTATGTTGGCGTTGGATTTTGATACCGTAATCAATAATTTGGAAACGAGAAGCAATGGAAATTACTTCTATTTAGACAAAGATACAAGATTTGTCGTGGAGGGGATTTCATTTGTCTTGGATTATGATATTGAAATCAAAGCAATCAAACGAGAAAACTATAATGATCGGTATATTTTTTCAGCACAATATGTCTTAAATGAGTATGAAAATAGTGTTAGTAATATTAATAATCCTTATATCCCGATTGTACAAGCTTATGTCGATGGATCTCCTTCCATCATTTTGCCTTCGTTGATTGGAAGACAGATGGAACGAGTAGTAGAAGAGGAATTAATCATCAATAATACCGTGATCAATTTTCCAACGTTTGATCTAACTTTTGAGGGAGATTTGGCAGGACTTGATGTATTGTATCGAACCGCAGATGAGGAAGAGTTTCATACCCAATTACAAACAAAAGTAATCTATTCTCTTCCATCCAAAGAACCATTTTGTTATTATCAGATCAAAGATGAACATACGGTCACGATTAGCTTTACAACAAGAGATACCTTTTTTCAACCAGCATTCAATAGTAGAATCAAAGTAATTCTTTATGTAACAAGTGGTGAAGAAGGAAATTTTGTTGAGTATACAGGAACCGATGTGCAAGTAGTTACTCGGTCGGATCGCTATTATTATAATAATGGATGTGTAATTGCTGCAAGAACCCTTCAAGGAGGTTCCGAAGGAGGAACCAATATGAAGAGTATTGATGCAATGCAGTCAATTACGGTAGAAAATTTCTCAACGGCAACGGCACTCACTACAGATACGGATTTGCGTGTATTTTTTAATAATTATCATTATCGATATGGAACCGATATTCTGTTTATTAAAAAACGAGACGATATGCGAGAGCGTTTATATGGTGGATTCTACGTGATCAAAAAGGGTAATTATATTTATCCAACCAATACTCTTCATTTAAGTACAAATATCAATATCTTTGAAAAAACCGATACCGATGCGTATATTCTTCGTCCCGGAACATTATTCAAATATATGGATGGTTCTATGGATACGGTAGAAATTTTTAACGATGAAACCAAAGTCTATAATAATTATGAAACCTATTTAGCGTATATTAAAGAAAATCCATATTATTATCCTGAAGAAGATCAAGCAGATTTACCCGATTATTTGCGAGGACCAATTACGTATAATAAATGGAAAGCAGAAAACGGGATTACCGATTATTACACCATTCATGATGAAGGAATGGAAGCTTATGAAGGTATCTCTGATTTTTTATATACGAATCCATTTTTAATTGTATACCGAAGACAACCTTCCATGATTGGAATGTACTTAACTATCGCAGATCAGGTATCAACTCTGGATTTCAAATTACAAAATGAACGAACGTTTGTTCAATTTGTTTCCTATGGATTTTGGATGAAACGAAAATTATCCACAGATCCTCATTATTCTACCTATGAATTTGAAACTCGTATTATGCCAAGTGTCAATGTTCAAGATCAGTTTATCCAGTATTTTGAAGATCGAACCAAAACAAAAGAAAATCATCTGCGTGTGTTTGTATCTGTAATGGATGATACTTACGAGTGTTGTTCATTTGAAATGATTCCAAATCGGATTGAAAATGGAATTTATATTTTTACTGCAACGCTAACAACGGATGATTATATTACAAGTAATTCGAAATTGCACTTAATCAATGACGATAATACCATTGTCAATACAGGACGATACAATGAAGTATACGTTCCAATTTGTGATAATGTATTTCGAATTTATACGTTATACAACCAATACATCGAAGAAAAACCAATCATTGATTACAATGTATATAGTGAATTATTGGAGCCAACCTTTAAATCGAAGTTAGAGGAATTGAAGGATTATTTGGTCACAAATGTATATAGTACAGAGACAAATAAGATGTATTTTGTAAAACCACTGAATTTATTACGAAATACCCTAACCTTTTCCGATTACACAAAAGAAGGAATTGAAGTTGGAGATTGTTTGATTCGTGCTCTTCCATTTTTGAAATATGATATTATGCAAGATGAAGAGAAGTTTTCTTATTTTCTAAATGAATTCCTAACACAATATTTGAACGTGGATATTATTGTAAAAGAACGACTTCGAAATACAACCTATATTGACTTAAAATTCTATAATACTTATGGAAAAAGTAAGAATTTTATCATTGGAGATCAATCAACATATATCGATACGGTAAATTTAAAAATTCAATTCGATATCTGGTTGGTTGCTGGAACAAATTTCTTATTAGCAAAAAATGAATTGAAAGCAGCGATTAAGGATTACATTGAAAATATCAACAAAGAAAGTGGGGCAAACTTATACATTTCAAATTTAAGTAATTATATTGAAACTGAATTCGCTTATGTTGATCATACCCGCTTTTTAGGAATCAATGATTACGATACGTATTATCAGACCGTAACAAATCTAACAGAAGATATTGATACACTTACAAGAGATGAAAGAAGATGGTATGTTCCAGAATTGTTAAACATAGAAGAAGCAAATATCCGTCTCAACATGATGACGGTAGGGTAAGAAAGGAGAATGTTAGAAATGGCATTAACATCCATTCGATGTGAGGAATTGAATCGAGAAATCCTATTCCAATTCATTCGAGAACGTAGAGAAAAAATTGCACACAGTGCAAGTTCCCATTATCAAGATGGCTATTTGGAATCACGCATGATTCAAGCCATTGAATCGAGTAAAGAAGAAGCCTTACAATTGGTAGTGAATCTGATTTACCAAAAGGCAGTTCCTTCTTTTTGTGAATCTTCTTGGTTGGAATATCCAATCAAAGAACGAACCATTTCTTCTTTCATAGAAGAACGAATAAAAGAAACTCCAATCAAGGAAAATAAGGAAAAGACAAATTCCTTTATGGACGTTCGAGTTTCTCTTCGAAATTATCTTATAAGCAATCGAAAAGTTCCAGTCGCAATTCAAAATCTGATTAAACAAGTCGATGGAATTGTAGAATCCTTTTACAATGAATCCTATCAAGATAAAAAGACTGTACGAGAAAAGGAAGAGATGGACCAACTCTTACCTTTGGAATTTAGTAGTGATGTTTATATGAAATTAAAGGATGTCGCAGATATGGATGACATTCAAACGCTTAGTGAAATCATTCAAAATAATGTAAAAACATCCGTATCCAAATCCATCGATAATGCAAAAGCAGAAAAAATGGCTCATAAAATGGCAATCGATGAAATTAAAAACGATCATAGTATCAATACCCAAGAAGAAGTGGAAGAAGCACTAAATCATTTTCTTCGTTCTAGAAATAAATATGAAACGGAACCACTCTTCGAAGCGATTCTTTTCAACCGATTGAAAAAGAAGAAGAAAGAAGAAAAGCCGAAAAACGATATGGTAAAAGACCAAGAGAAGCAAATCAAAGGATTATTGAATAAAAGTGTAAAAGATACGGATAAAACCGTGAAAGAAGTTAAATCGAATCAAGACAAGATGAAACAAGGAGCACAAACATTAGAAGCTCTTTTAAAGGCACAAAAAGAAAGTCAACGACAATTACAAATGGCATATCATGAATCGACGCTTACTCCAATCCAAGAAGCGGTGAATGAATATACCACAAATTCCATTTGGTATATTCATTCACCGCTTATTGGATTGGTGTAAGCGTCGATTCATGATATGCCCTTTGTAATTGTCGTTGACTTTCTTTTTTTGACTTTAAAAGAGTTTCTAATGTTTGTGCTCCTTGTTTATTTTTGTGTTGATTCGTT
>ERZ1664510.48-NODE-48-length-17376-cov-11.637665_pt1 | contig 17376 bp, 18 predicted proteins | sample MGYA00575337_ERZ1664510 | MGnify/ENA primary metagenome ERZ1664510 (study PRJEB40874, sample SAMEA4040744) | Gallus gallus | biome: gut; material: content | place: India | collected 2016-01-01 | study: EMG produced TPA metagenomics assembly of PRJEB14491 data set...
AAAATATGAGCGATTTTTTTGATATGTTAAATGATGATTTACCATCAAAATCAGGAAAATAAGCTGAATAGAAAATAGGAAAAATGAAAGGATAATGGGAAATATGAATTTTAAAGAAGCGTTTGGGTTAATGAAGCAAGGAGAAAAAGTAAAATTACCATCATGGGGTGGTTACTGGTGTTGGGACAGTGAAAAAGAAACAATTATGATGCATTGTAAAGATGGACAGGTTTTAGATATCAGAGGGACACAATTGGTTGAATATACTATGCTTAACATTTGTTCAGATGAATGGATTGTTGCATCTAAAAGTAATGCACCTGTTTTGGGTGGGGAAGCAACTTTTTCGTTCGGAGACGCAATCAAGTACATGAAACGTGGATTAAAAGTAAAGCGTCGGGGGTGGAATGGAAAAAATCAACACATTGAGCTTGCAAAGAATATTAGTTATGTTGCACCAAATGGAGAAATTCAAAATTGCGATCACGATGCTATCGGGAACCAGGCTATTGCATTCATAGGAACATCTGGAGTACAGATGGGATGGCTTGCTTCTCAAGCGGATATGCTTGCAGAGGATTGGATTTTTGTAGAATAGGAGAGAAAAATGAGATAGAAGGAGCACCATGGGGAGCACCGGAAACTGCAACTATTTGGTATGAAGGTGGTCAACCAGACTTTGAAAGTTGATATTAATTGGGAACTAGTAATGAGAAATTCTCTCATTACTAGTTTTCTTTGGTAACAATAAGATAATTAAGCTTTCGTTGAAAGGAGGAAATGAACTACGGTTCATAACAAAATATGAGCGATTTTTTTGATATGTTAAATGATGATTTACCATCAAAATCAGGGAAAAAGGTAAGTTTTTTAGAAGAAGATTTCGATGACTTTGATTTTGATGATGATGATTTGGAATCACTGGAAGAAGATTCATTTGACGATGATGAAGAATTTGATTTTCTTTCAGAAGAAGAGGAACCAGAATTTCATGATCGAATATTAGAATCCATATTAGAAGGATTAGAAGAAGAATATTCCGATTTTAGCAAATCAGATCCAGGAACCCCAGATGCAGCAAGTCTAGATCTTTCTGATCCAAGAGAGCAATCCATGTATCAAAAATCAATGAGTTCCAAAACAGAAGACGATGACTTTGATTTTGATGATGACGATGATGATTTCGATGATTTTGACGATTTGGATGAGGGATGTGGATCCAAAGTAGAAGGAAACGGTTGTAGGGGATGTGAACCAGAAGGATGTTCCAAAGAAGAAGGGTGTGGAAAATCAGAAGGGGATGAGTATGATGATTATTCCATAAATAATAATGATATGGATTTATTGAGTAGTCTAATCGACAATGATCCTACGTTAAGTGATGACGATGATTTCGATGTTGATGACATTGATGAAAAAGATGTTGCACTGGTTCGATTATTTGAAAGCATTGTAACACCTTATATGTTAAAAGAAATGATTACAGAAGATGCTTCTAGTATCACACAAGAAGACATTGATATTTTAATTGAAGAAGGATTTCTAAGTCCAAGTGATCTGGATTATATTGGATTTACCGAAGCACAAAATCTTGGAAAATATAAAAATACAAAAGTAGTTGTAAAAGCAGAATCCAAATTCAAACGAATTGTTGGTATTGCAGAACGTTTGCTTTGTATGAAATATAAACCAGAATTACAGAAAAAAATAGATCTTTTAATGGTAAAGGTTCGTGCATTAAAGAAAGGAAGAAAGGATAAATTCCATAATAAAGCAGTCTTAATGGCAAGAGCTTACCAAAAAAGAAGAGCAAAATCAAAATCTCATTATGCAGCGGGAGGAGTTATTCCAACCGAAAAAAAAGAAGATTAAATACGAAATGCTATGTTTTCTCTCTACAAAAAATAAAGCCCTAGGATTAAATTCCTAGGGCTTTATTTTATTTTGCGTATCTCTTATATAAGAGAATTAATGCGTTTATTGCCTTGGCAAAGAACCAGACTATAATAATCTTGTCCAACGCAGACATTGTTTCCTTTTTTGTGTTTCCTTTGGATACTTCTACAATATATTCCTTTGTCATAATATTATTTCCCCCTAGGTATCTTTTTAAGATACCTAGGGGTACTTCCTCCTTTTATTTATTTATTATTCACCGAAATAATATATACACATATATCAATAAAATACGATTTTATCGTTTTACGGTAAATGGTTTAAATCGTTTCTCTAATTGCTGTCCATATTCAATCTCATCGGTAATATTTCCAAAGGTATCCGTAGGGATCTTACTATCAAAGATCGAGGTATATGGTTTATCGACACGTAAGAAATCCGCAGTGCCAAAGAGTTGTTTATTTAAATAACGATACAACATACGTACTTCTGGAGATGGATTGTACATCAGTACCGTATCCATTCGTTCAATGATATAAGGCTCAATCACACCATTATGAATTTTAGGACGAATCATACCACCTTCACAAGAATTTCCATTTTTGTTCCTTGCTGGGGTAGAATGATCATAATCTACCATTAATCGGTTTACGATTACTTCAATGGAATTGACATGTGGTGGTAAATTGCTTTCTACATACAAATCCAGTAATCGCTGTAAGTAGGTTTCCACATCTTTTCGGTATTCATCTCCTGATTTATTATTGATCAGATGTGTGATTTGAGTTAGCGTTTTTGTTATGGAATAATTGGTTGCAAATACATCCCCGATATAAATATTATCGGTATTGTCTTCCTCTCCATATCCATCTTCTCCATGGAAAGTCTTTCGTTTTGCCTTACTTACGGTTTTCTTTCCGTGTTTGATGATATTTTCCATATTCATCAAATCTGCAAAGCTTGGCTCATAATTGGTAAGCTCCAATAATTTGGAGAAGGATTTTGTAATATTCAAATCTGGAGTACTTCCATTCTCATCCTCCTCAATATAAATATCAAATACCTCTCCTGTTTCTGTGTTATGAACTTGAAATCTTCCGTGGGATAAACAATCATCTTCATCACTCATAGAAAAGTCATCGTCTGTGATAATATCCGATGGGTTTACCACAAGTTTAAAATTCACATAGTCTGCAATATCGAAATCTTTCAAGCTATCTGGAAGGAAGAAAATATTGGATCCTTCCATTGTGAAGAATTTAAAGAAGTTCTCACACCAACGAATTAATTGAGAAGCCGTTGCCAATAAATGCTTGGTGGATAAAATATCCTGACCAATTTGCATAACCGCATCTTGTGCAGAATAAGAACCAAAATTCTCATAATCCAGTATGGTATTTGCATTGATTCCCGCACATACAGGACAACAATAATCTTGTCCCAACTGACAGGTTGCAATGGATCGTGTACGAATGGTTGTTCCAATTAGATGAGTATCGGTATCTTTGACTGGAACTAATTTTTCTTGTTCATTTATATAAAATTTTCCAACCAACTTTTTCAAGTGCTTCTTTGTCTTTATGTGATATGGAATATAATACGTAGATCCACAATCAAAATGACTCTTATCCATTCGAAGAGTACTACAAAGAAGAGAAGCCTTTTTGCTAAAATATCCAGAGGTTCCCATTTCCCTACTATTATTGAATGCTGGAATGAAATTACCTCCTGATTCGACATACATTTCGGATGGTTTGGTTGCACCACCAATCATGTACGAATTTGAAATTCCGTATGGGATGGTTTGATTGAAGACATTTGGTCTGGTTCCAATCATAACCAGAAGTTCTCGTAATTGCTTTAATTTGATATATCCTGGTATCATTGCCATACGGGTAAACCCATTCTTATCCCCAATTCGATTTACTATCTTTTCCAATCGAACCAACACATCATTTAAAATATTTTCAATTTCGTGTGGTTGAAGACCTTCTGGAATGGTTTCTAACATCAAGTCATGCATCTCTGGATCATCGAATAATTCAAAGACATCCAACATCGATACATTAAATAAAATCGTATCCCAAAAGTATCGATTTACTTGTCGGAAGTAATAAGACATTTGAGAGATTGCATATTTGCTTTTCCTGCTACTAACTCCAATGCTTCTTAAATACCCAAAGATCTCATCGTTTACAAAGTCATTGAGATTTTTGGTTATTTCTCTCATTTCTTGAACCCCTTTGACTCGATTTTTATCAAAGACATTGTTAGCAATCTGATGTGCAGGGATTAATCCCATCCAAGAAACGGCATTTAATAAAAAAGTATCAAATGGAAGAGAATAAACCGTTTTATCTCCGTGATAGAAACGAAATGAGATAGCGTGATGTCTACATTCTTCCAAATCATAACAAGAATTCAATAATTCAAATAGATTCTTTATGAATACTTCATATTCTGCATCCGTATCCATATAATCCTCCATGGTTAATACTTCGGAATCTACTTCAAAGATTCGATTCATTTGTGTGATCAATTGTTTTTCAGAACCAATACGAATACTAGAGCGAATTGGTTCCAATCGTTTTCCTTCTGTTCGTTCTTTCATAAGCACCTCTCAAAAAAAGGAGATTAAAAATCTCCTTTTTCTCTCCTATTTTAAAATTTTTATAATAGCAAAGGATAACTCCTCTAATTTTTTATCATCTTCTTTATTGGATGAACGAATGGAGTCGACCTCTTTTTTCAACTCATTAAATTTATTTTTTACCCCATCGGTTTTCCCAAACAATTCCAACCGATTGGAAAATGAATTAAGTAACTCTTCCACACTATTGTATGGAGGATATACAATACCAATCACATTGGCTCTTGTATGTGGCATTGGATAACTTACCCCAACGGAAAACAATGGTTCCATATTTGGAATCACATAAATACCAATATCATAAGAATCTGGTCTCTGGAACGCTAAATCACTTAATTTCTTTTGCAAGTCTTCTAACATCCCAATATCTTCATGATTCAATAAGAAGTCAATCTTATCATTCGTACAAAAGAGATCGTAAATTTGACTTGCAATCTCTTCTGTATCGATATCTTTGTTTATGTTTTTCGATAATAAATGCAGTGAAGATGTAAGGTCAGTGATCTTACTTTCAAATACAACCAAATTCTCTTCATTCTTATCCATGGAAAACATACTTTCATTCCCATAGATTTGGGATAAGAGATATACCTTGGTCTTTGTTACATTCATTGCTTTTGCATAAGCACTCACCGTATTACGATAAGCCTTCGCATTCAATTTTAGTTTTTTCTTTTTCTTCTTTTTCATCGTTTTCTCCTTTCAAAACACTTTTTTCATTGAATGGTTTTCAAATTTATAATATATTAGTTAAAAGAAAGATGGGTAGGACGAAATGCCTACCCATCGTTGTTATTCATTGTTCTTTTTTCTCTTTTTAAGAATCTTCTCTAAAATTGATACCGATTCCATGAATAAGAGATATTGAATACTATCACCATTTCCATATGGATTGATCAGCGTGACATTACAATCATTATCTTTCAACAAGATATCCGCAATTGCTGCAATTGCATCATCATAAATCTCATAGACATTTCCATCCTTTCCATAAAAGATTTTAAAGGATTCAATATCAATCAGAGGAGATTTAATTCCTAACTGCTTGATGAATGTCATTACCAATTCTAAATTTAACTTGGAATTCTTTTCTTCGGTTGAGATTCCAATTCGTTCCATATAGGCTTCAATCATAGATTCCAAAATCGTTCGATACTCTTTTGCTTGTTTCGTTACCCCATCTTTACAATCTGGCATGATCAGATATAAGATGTTTGTAAAGACATCAGGATTGGATTTGGTTGGAACAAGCGGAACATAGACAGCAACTGCTTTTGCACCTTCATTCAATTGATGTTTTACAATACCAAGAGTTACATCTGCATTTCCTCCATCGAAAACTTTATCAATATAAGTGAAATGCTTTGCAATCAGTGCAGAGTTAATATAAACCGCACTGTTGTGTAACAAGTTTTCAATATCACTGATGGTACCAGGGATAATGATGGTATCTTTGTTATATGATTCATCTTCAAAGAGAGGGAAACATCCTGTCTCTTTTAATTTACCTCCCTTTCCATCTGGGATTTCTGGTTGACCACAAGTAAATGGTTCTACTTTTCCAAATTCCTTTCCTAATTTGATAACCCCAATATTTGGAAGGGTTGTTTCTTTGATTTGCATAATGGCTTGTTGTTCCATCATCTCTCTAATTCTCTTTAACTCTTTTTTCTTCTTGTTCTTTTTACTCATAATTTTTTCTCCTTTAATTTTATTTTTTTTTATGAATGAAAATTCTTACTAGAACGGAAGAAAACCATACGAACCAGTAAGAATTTCATTTACCATGTTTTTAAAGAGTGATAACTCATCAATATGAAAGTCATAATTTCTCATAAACTTTGATGAGTTTCGACGTGCGAATACTATTGCAATCTCACTAAGTGTTTCGAATAACTGATTGTTATTCTTTTTATTAATATATAAGTCTAGCAGGGATCGCATTGTAATATCTGCCGCATTATAGAAATCATATGAATAAGAATCAAATGCTTCCTCCAATCTCCGTGAAACGTGGATAAAATGAAGTGTTCTAAATTCATCCCACAATGGTATATTCATACTTAATTGATTATCATTAAAAAACTTAGTAACACAGCCATTCTCCTGCAAATAGTGTTGAGAGGATTTTAAATTAAATTGCGATAATTCACATTGGAATCCAAGGGACGAATATTGAGAGAGCATTTCCATAGCATATGATTTTGATACAGTTAAGAGATAAATATCATAATCCTTATGACACGGACTTACAATCCGTAGTTGAAATCGCTTATTTTGGATAGATGCACGGTGCTTTTTCTTCATCTACTTTCTCCCTATCTATTTCATGTACCATACTAAGAGTTGCCTTCATTAGTACTTCAAAATTATTATAAACAGTTTCTGGATCGATGATTTTCATAAATCGTTTTCGATTCTTTTTGGATGGATTTTCTGCATAATCCATTATGATTCGAATCACCTCATCCAGTTCCATTTCCGCTTCCAATTGTGCTGGGGATAGATTAATCACCAATAAATTAAAGACGAATAAGTACCTTGATGTACGATTGGCGTATCTAAGCATTACTTTTGGGGGGAAAATTTGTGTAATTGCATCACTATACAATTCCAGGAATTCCTCTTCTACGTCTTCATAGGGAACACCATGATTCTCCTCCATAAAATCGAGTAACCGTTTTAGTTCTTCTTTACGTTTTTTCATATCTTTCATCCTTTCAAAAATCTCATCTTAATGTTTTCAGAAGTATAATATATCAACAAAGCATCCTTTCGATTTAACTCTTGAATAATAGAAAGGAGTGTTACTATGGCTAAATTCATTGATGAACGACAAATCGTTCTTAATAACGTATTCGAATATGAGGAACGGTTGCGTTCCCCGATTATACAAAAAACCGATCGAACCTTAACTCCAACCACATATTACCATTTACTGGATATGGAAACATCCGTTGATCAAGGACTTCGAAATGTTGAAGATAACATTGGTCCTAATTCGGGTTATCGGTTTCATCGTATTGATGATTTTCCAATCGGATTAAACGATGACATCCGATTTCAATTAGAATCAACAGAACACGGTCTTGATAGCTCATATGAGGGAGAAGCACAGATTTTACCAAATACCATAAGACCAGTTCCAAACTCTTATTTTATCATCAATTACTTACAAGATTATTATTTGTTCCGAGTTACGGGAATTCAGTATGATAATGTAAGAGCAGACAATTTCTATACCATAACATTCAAACTGGAAGATATCGCAGAAGAAAAAATTAACCAATTAAACATTCAGTGCACGGAATATTATGATTGTATTTTACAAAACATCGGGACAGAAAAGAATTGTATTGTTCAACATGAGACGTATACGACAATCAAGAAAGTAACGAAAATTTACAACGAATTGGCAAATACCTACTTGACTCTTTTTTATAGCGAACGGTATAACACATTATTGGGACCTGGACCTGGAAATATCAAATTGTATGATCCGTATTTGATTCGATTTGCAAATAAGAAAGGCTTGTTTCGGGATATGGATGTTTTTCGAGTGGTTTATTTATCAGAAGAAATCACAGATCAACAATTTCCATTAAAGTATAAGAAATCCGTCTTTGCTTTTATTGAGCATCCAGATAGCAAACGAATTCATAATTTTGTATTGGAAGCAACTCCAGGAATTGAACGGATTGAATCCCCATTTTATGCTTGGAAAGATCCATTTGTCTATGTTACCAATGTTCCATCTTCCAGACCAAAGGATGGTATTACTATTTTTAGTGATTCTTTTTTGGAAGAAATTGAAAATCCGAATACGAAACTGGATGATACGTATGCAATTTTATTGCGTTCGTATATTCGAAAAGATCCCGTTACTATCTTTGATATCAATGAATCTCTGTTGGATAATTTATTAACGTTGGAATGGAACATCGAATTGTTTTATATTACTCCAATGATTCTTTACATCATTCAGACCGCAATTGACAATGCGTTTAAGGAATAAGAGAATTTAACACAGTTACATGAATAGCAATATATTATTCGATTATGAAAGGAGGAAACAATATGTATTTAAACAAACTACTGGAGCGATCCGATCGAATTAAAATCATAGAGGATACTCAAGAAATTAAATCCTTAACCATTGATAATTTCCTAGCAATTCGTTCCTTTATTGCTCCGCAAACCATCGAAGCATACAACCAGATGGGAGAAATTGAAAAGCGATTACGAAAAGAAAAAAGAAAAATGGAAAAGAAGGGTAAATGATGAGAAAAGAAAAAATACAACTATTAGAAGATTACATTCGAGAAATGACCTCGGTAATGTGCTTACTTTATCCAGAAAAAGATAAAAAAGAAATGAAAAAATACATTCGAGAGGTCGTTTATACCAATGCGCAGAATTTCCCAATTGAATGGGATAATAGTTACACAGGAGATCATGGAGAATCCACGTTTCTTGCTCTTACAGAGTGGATGCAAAAACGAAAACCAATCATTGCAGGGAATGCAACGCTCTTTTGTAGACAAGATGAACTATTAAGTCCAAATTCAATTATGCTTGATATTGAAATTGGATTTCGAGATAAAGAAAAACGAGATATGTTTGAAGGAATTCGAAAGGGTGCTGATCCATATTATATCATGATGAAGGATATTGCCAATACAAAATTAAAGGCAACCATCAATAGTGAATACGGAATCAGTGGAAGTCCTTATTCTGCATTCTATGATCGGTGGTGCGCTCCTGCTACCACTATGACAGCCCAACAAGTAATTTCAACGGTAGAACAAGCCTTTGAGACAATACTTGGAAGCAATTATGTCTTTATATCCATCAATGAATTATTCGATTGGATTGATTTGCAATTGAAAGAAGACGTTATCGAAGACGATACCATTCAACCCATTACACGAGAAGAATTGGTAGAAATGTTATACAAACGAATGATGAAACAAACGGATAGTATACATGATTTGATTCAACGAGCAGTAGCCAATATGGAACAAAAATATGTTACATTATTATTTTATCGATTAAATCTAAAAGAATTGGTGTATCGAAATCCATCTGTTTCTGATCGGATTGTACAAATCATCGATAGTGTAAAGGTATATCCTGTCTTAGAGGAAGACAATTGGGAAGCGGAAATGCCAGAAGAGTTAAAAGGAAAATTCCAAACGGTAAATGAATATACCATCTTTCGAGATCAAAAAGCGTTTATGGATCCAAATAATCCACCAGAAGAAATTTTGGATCGCTTACAGGAGTTAATTGGACTTTTGATGTATTATGTTTATGCTCCTTACATTAGCTTTGATCGAGTATATCGACTTCGTAATTTTGAACGGTATGCGGTATCAACCATTGATACCGATAGTGATTTTATCATTATGGATTCTCTTTTGGAAATGGTAGAGAAGGTATATCGAAAGAAAAAAGAGACCTTACCATTTGATCAAATGACATTTCTATTTATTAGTACAAATCTCATCACGGCACTCATTACAGAAATTGCAAACAAGCAATTGAATTTATACGGGGAACACGCTGGGATTCCAAAAGAATTCCGTGGTTATTATAAAATGAAAAATGAACTGCTTGTTTTGAATATGGTACTGGCTAAGGTAAAGAAACGCTACCTTTGTAAAGTGGTTCTTCGAGAAGGGGTTATGTTAAAGAAACCAAAATACAATATTACAGGATTTGAATTTCGACGTGCTTCTTCTTCGGATAAGACAGAGAAGGTATTCGTGGATATGTGTAAGAATCGCTTGATGGATCCAGATAGTATCGATATCAAAGGATTAATACGAGATATCAAACAAGTACAAGCCATCATCCGAAAAAGTATTTTAGATGGAGAAGTTGATTATTTACCAATTGCTTCTTTAAAGGCTGCGGATGCATTTGCAAACCCAGAACGAATGAAAGTGGTACGTGCTTGTATGATTTGGAATTATTTAAACCCACAATCTCAAATTCAATACCCTTCCAAGGGGCATATGATGAATCTTTCCATCTTTACCGAAGAAGAGTTAAAGGCGTTGAAAGGAAAGATTGATGATCCGATTTACAATACCATTCGTTATGAAGTGTTTGAAAATACAAACTCGTATTTTATGAAACGAGAAGTCAAACAAAAAGTTGATAAGAAGACAGGAGAAGTTATCGAAACGATAAAATATACCTCAAAAGGAATCCAAGCAATTGTCATTCCGTTTGGCTCCCGTGTTCCAGAGTATATTTTACCATTTTGCGATGTGAATAGCATGATCAATTCCATTGTTTCTCCAATGAAATCGGTTTTGGATATTTTCAATATCCCATTACAAACGGAAGGGAAGAATCGTTCGGTTTGTAATCGTCAAACAAGTACCATTACAAACATATTAAAATTTTGATGATATTGATATATCATTTATTGGGAAGGACTATTCTAACCCTCTTTTTAATGAAACCATGAAATAATCATAGAGGAAAGGATTGATTTCATGGTTAAACATGTAAACAATACCCATCTACACAAATGGATGTGCCGTTTGTGTGGATCAAGAAGAAAAGACATCATTCCCATCATTTCAAAGTGCGATCAAGTAGAAGGTGTCATTATGATTTGTCGAAATTGTCATAATGTCAAATTCTTCATGACAACGGATAAAATGATGGATTTATTACATGGAGAATTGGAATACCATCTTGGACCTACGGAAAAGGTAGGTCCAAGTAATTTGGAAGATTATGATGCCTATCGTCATCATCCATATGAAATTCCAGATCGACATATTCCACCAAGAAGAATCATTGATGGAAAATATGATAGTTATGTTGTTACCGATCGGAAGCCTTTAAAACCAGATCGTTGTGTTTGCCAAAAAGACTTTCATCCTTCCACGGAAGATGGAATTCGATATAGAAAATTATTAAATGAGATACAAGGGTTTAATGAGAATGAAATTTATGGTCAAGAATGTGAATTTGATCAAGAAAAATTTCATTAAACTATATCGATAAGAAAGGATGAATGAACATGTTGGATATTTTTGATAATTTAGAAGGGATTTATACCGTCACCGATCCAACAATCGATAAGCACCGTTATTTGGATGGAGATCTTTTAACGGAAGATGAAATGGTCGGTACCATTAAATCCCTGGAAATGATTATGTCTACCATTTCCGAGCAATTCAAATACCCAGATGAATATTACAAACAGGATTTTGTAGCTGATTATTTTGATTGGCGTTCTTACAAACGAAAAACCGCAATCTCAGATGAAGATTTTGAAGAAATTGATCAAAAAGACGAATATTTTAAAGGATTTTTAATCACCCGTTTAAGTGATTATTTTGGAATCGGATTTCCAACCATTTCCGATTCTTCCGAAGAAGAGCAAGATCTTATGTTGCATATGACCTATCGTTATTTTCTCATCCATATCAAACGAAATATGAAAGCATTTATAAAGAATGCAATGAATCAACTGGAAGAAAGTCTTATATCCAATTTCCAGAATACACAATTGAATGATGTCATTAGTGAATCCCATCCCTATCTCAATGAAACAGGAGTAATTTTACTTCATCATGTATATGAGATCGGAAATTATTTAATTTCTTATGGACGAGACTTATCCATAGAAGAATTTTTACAATTAACCATGTCACAAAAATTAAAGAACCAAACAGAGATATCGGTAATGGAACAAGGATATCGAGATTGTGATATGGTGGGTAATTTTGTCATCCCTTATTTGAGACTATTAGAAACTTATAGAGATAGCTACATCAATAGTCTCATATCCCAAGAGATACGAGAAAAATACAGACAATAAAAGGAGAATAATACTATGGCAGGTTATGAAACAGGAATCAAAACAAATTTATTTTCAATCATTCAGGGAGCAACGATGCTCCGATTCGTTTATCAAAATGATAAATTAGAAGTTCATTTTGTTATATCAGGAGGAAAGGATCAAAACGGGCAACAACGTTTTACAGGAGAATATGCAAAAAAAGATGCGTATACGTTACTAACCGCAGCCAATCAGGCAGCGCTTGGTGAGATTATTGAAACCTATATTAAACCGGCACTGGAACAGCAAATAGAAAGTCCTCAGTATTGTATTCCAATTAGTGGTGGAGATACAAGCATTGAGATTTCAACTAAGTTTAATAGTGATGGAATCTTATGTCCATATTTGGTAATGGGAAAGAAATTAACTACAACCTTCCCAGAAAAATATGATATCTTCATTGAGCCTGTTGCTGTTACGGTAAAAGAAGAGTCGGGAGATCATAGAACGGTGTATGTTCATTCCAAATTGGATCTAATCTTAAATCGTGTGGCACATCCAGAACGGATTGATAATAACGTGACACACGCAATGAATTATAAGAAATTTTTGGGAGAGCGGTATTATGGAACCAATAACAATTCTAGTTCCAATGGATCTCGTTCACAATCTTCAACCCCTCGTCCAAATCCTTCTTCCAATTCAGGAGGATTTATGAGCATTCCAGATACGGATGAGGATGGATTACCATTTGACTAATCTTTGTGGGAACGATTCATTCGTTCCCACTCTTTTTTTGAGGTGATAGTATGATTGACACATCAAAATTTAATTATGAAAACTTTACACCAAGTATGCGAATTGTACCAGAAGAAGAGAAAGTAACCAATCCAGCCATTGGTGTATTATGCTCGCAAGATCGACCATTATCAAACAGTCACTCCATTTTTATTGAGTATTATGATATCATTGAAATCCCGTTTTTTTATCTATTGTATCAACTTACCCATATCGATGAATCTCTTCCAATCTTTCAAGATTTTTATTTTCATGATTTACGATCATTTTCAAGGGAGGAACTGTTCGAATGGTATATTAAACGGGATCATAGAAATTTTTTAGAGAATCGAAGTAGGGAAAATATAACGAATTTAGATACCGTTTTCGAGAAACTTGTAGAAGATAAGAATTATTTCGATATTAAATTGCTTCCGTTTCATAAGGTAGTTTCTCAATTTTGTCAGAGTAAAATGGTAGAACATATCTATTTATGGACAAGAGAAGAGAATCGTATCTTAAAAAATATCATTCATCAACGATATCAAGAAGAATTACAAAGCAATGTTACTTATCTACACGGATCATTTTCTTCTATCTTACCTTCTGTGCATCCCGATTCTACCTTTGTTTTTTCGGATATTCGAAATATCTTAGAATTAGAAAAAAATCAACGACTGGATTATACTTCAATTGTCATTCCTTTGGAATACGGATATAATTATGACAAAGAAAAAAATTTCATTATCGATATTGATGAATTAACAAAAAAACACATTTTCAAATTAAATCTATTTTCGGTCTTTGAATCGAAAAAAATAGAATAATTCTAGGTGGTAGTATTTTACTACCACCTAGATAATTTTTATTTATTTTTTCTCTACTGTGATGATGAAGACATACCCAGTCTCATCGAATCCTTTTCCCTCTTTCCATTCCTGGGTAATGGTAGATGGATTATCAATCTTTTCGGTATTAATCCTTCCATTTAATTCTTTCTTGTAACAGAGAATATAATTAAGATTCTCGCTAGAAGGAATGGATGGAAAACCATGTTCTGGATAGAGTTTAAGTCCTGTAAGTGGAGGGTTGTAACAGAAGTTATCCACTTTATCCACATCTATAAAGAATTGGTAATTCTTTATTTCAGATGGATTTGTAACCCAATCCATTTCTCCGTTTTCCTTTACGCCATATTCGAAGAAACTTCGAAACGGTGCTGGGTCGTTTTTATAATCTTCTAACACTTCCTCCTTTGTTTTTATACGTGGAAATTCTCCTTTCCAGGACAATTCCTTTGGAACCCGTCCAAATTTTATCACATTGGTTAATTCCCGTTCAACTCTCTTTTTTAATAAATGAAAGTTGGTTGACGGAAATGTCACCTCTCCTTCTTTAATCAGAGGGTTATAAAACTCTCCACCGTTGATCTTCCCATCTATAATCTTCACTCGTCCAGCATGAATACTAGATCGAATTTCAGTATCCCGTATCGCTCCTGTGGAATGATACAATATGACATCTTGAATTGATGAAGAAGTCATGAAAAGGTCATAATCAGCATAAATAATGGACTTCTCAACATCACAAGCTGTGATATGGACGTCTCTGATGACACTATCTTTGACATCTGTCCGATCAATCATGGTGTTTCCCAGAATCGCAGAATTTCCACGTATTCTGGTTCCCTTGTGGTTGAAAACTACGAAAGGATCTTCGAGTCCAACCGTGGATATACCGCCAATACGGGCATTATCCTCGATAATGGTCTTTCCGATTGACATTGCTCTAACATATGCATCGTCTTCAATGGCAGCATTTCCACGAACAATTACCTTGTTGCCCACAAGAGACCCATCCTTAACAAGAGCATTCTCATATACTCTTGCAGATTGACAGATCCACGAATTTCCTTCTTGAGACAGATTCTTTTCTGACTCGACATATCCACCAAGTTCTCCTTTCTTGATGGATACTATCATTCGTTCATTTTGGATTTCCCGCAATGCTCGAATTTGATATAACTTTCTTCCATCTTTTAATTCGATATATTTTTCCTTTACCAATTCAAATTTCTTACTCATAATTCTTTCTCCAGATTCTATAGAATAATCAAATCTGGATTCCTCCTTTTTTATTCATTTTTTTATATTTTTTATTCTATTAAATAATATATTTACATATCAATGGTTCGAAAATAAAAAAATAAGGGGTTACAATAACCCCTTATTCAAATCTTATTATTCTAAGCCCAAACATGAGCTGATAAAGTAAACTAACTTGGTATCATGCTTGAGTTCTTTAAAGAACTCTTTGGAATCTTTGAAATTCCGATCTCCAATCACGAACTGGAATCTATCCGCCGTTTCTATATTATCAATATTTTCACGAATCGTTTTACTGTAGCAGGCGATTATTTCATCGCTTACTGATGGAAGATTAATTTCCATGTAATCCCCTGGTTCGATGATTTCTGCATTTCCAATTGAAACCGAATGGATTGCTAAGTTTTCTAATAATATCTCCGAGTTGGTGATAGTTGCTCTAACAATATCACTTGGTCCATCGATAAAGGTTCCACATGTTAGAGTGGAACTTACAATATTAATTGGTCCCATCACTATGGATTCCTCAATGATACAATCTCCTAGCATTGATACGTATTCTCTAATTTGTGATAGGGTAATTCTTGATTCGTTTTCTCCATAAATAGTAACATGAAAGAGATTGGATCCTTGAATTCTTGCATTCGTAATATGACAAAGATCAATCTCGGAATGAATATCACCCATTCCATGAATGATGGAATCTTCAATTACAGATCTGGATTGAACAAGAGTGTCTTCAAGGGATGACTTTCCTTTAATGGTTGCTTTGTCTTTTATCACGCAACCTTTATGAATGATGGAATCATCCTTGATTGTTGCTTTCCCCATAACAACGGATCCTTCCTCGATCCAACAGCTAGATTCTTGCGAAAGGTTGTGTTCTCCTTCTATGAATCCACCGAGAGTTCCAATTGCGACTTCATGTTCTGGAATTGCAATAAGTGATCGGATTTGATAAAGGGTTACATTGTCCATTGTTGTTGTGTTTTCTTTCACTAATTCATATTTTTTGCTCATAGTCTTTTTCTCCTTTTCTACTTTATGATTTGTATTCGATTTATTAATATATAAACAAAAAAAGAGGGGTAGTTTTGATTTCCACCCCTCTTTTTCATTAGTATTGGAGGCGTTGCTTTAAACGCATCACCCCCAATACTAATACAGAAGCTGCTTTATAATGAGGAGGCAGCTTCTTTTTCTTCATTAAGAGAGACAACTCCTCAATTTGTCTCTCTAAAGTAACATCATAAAGATATATGACGTTACCTTCTTTCGCATATGGACGAATCATATGCAAAGTCGGAACCCGTGGGATATGCCAAATAAGAACGGCTCCCACAGGTTCCTCTCCTTTCTTTTTTATTTCTTATTCTCGATAATAATATATTATCGAGAATCGTACTATTACGATTCCAAGGATTCTTTACACGCTCTTATAACATCCTCCTTTGTTTCTCCTTGAATCAGATAACCTGCATTGTGACAAAAATCGATCCCGTACCCGACAATATTCTTTAATTCTTCCCCTGCTTTTCCATACCACTTATTTGGAAAATAAGCTCTTGGGATTCTCCCATTTTCCACGGTATCGGATACAGACATTGCATTATATCCTTTTCGAAGAGATGGGTAAATGACGAATTTAATAGTGGAATCTTTTAACGCTTCTCCATACGGAACAAAGGTTTTTAATATCAAGATATCATCATCTCGATATTCCGTTTGTTCATCAATGGATGCCGTTGCTTTGGAAAGTGCTTTTAGCGATTCGATTTGTCGTTTCATCCCAACTTCGATAAAGGCAGCTGCCTTTATGAAATTATCGTAATTATCCCCCTTCTCCTCCCAACTGATATTGAAGGAGGAGACAATGGATGATACTAAATTTGGAGTAGAGGTATTGTCTGTCTGATCGATATATTTTACAAATTTATTATCATATGCTTCAGCGAGTTCTTCCGAACCCATGATGAAGTGACCATATTTCCTCCATAATAGTCCAAAAGAAGCATAAGGGAATAAATGTTCCTCATCTCGGTATTGTAATTGATCTCTATCATGATGATCAAATTCTCCTCCACCTATATCAAAGACGATTTTATCCGTCACATCAATCTTGTCCAAATCATTGGTAC
>ERZ1664510.56-NODE-56-length-15490-cov-11.195594_pt1 | contig 15490 bp, 17 predicted proteins | sample MGYA00575337_ERZ1664510 | MGnify/ENA primary metagenome ERZ1664510 (study PRJEB40874, sample SAMEA4040744) | Gallus gallus | biome: gut; material: content | place: India | collected 2016-01-01 | study: EMG produced TPA metagenomics assembly of PRJEB14491 data set...
AAGAATTAGAATATGAGGTTTAGATGTTAAGATCAAGTATAGAAAAAATTCGTGAATAAGTAAAAAAGAACCCAATCTAATATCAACTGATTTTTATTTTTAAAGAAAAACAGGATGTATACTCTCTTCTCTTTCAAGATTATATGAATCATATTCGAAAAAAGAGTATGGAATTCGAACAAAACGATTATTACATCATTGACCCAACGATGACAATTGGTCGATATATAGAGATTGTAAAGGATAAGATGACTTCTCTTTCTTTTTTAAAGAAAAAGAATTATGAAATTTCGATTACTGCCACCAATGATTTATTTTTATTATTAGAGTTATCTTCTTCGTTTGATCGATTTATGTATACCTGTATTTTGGATTTGGAATCGGTCTTATACCAACATTTCTTTTGTGATAAACTTGCACTGTTTTTTCCACAAATACCAGATGAATATGTAAGTTATGATAACAATCCCATTCATTCTTATCTAAAGGATTCCATACGGATCTTAATGGAACAACCTCTAATGAACTATCAACGGATTCATGATTGGAATAAGGAAAATCAAAAAACAGTCAGTATTATTGGAAGGGGATTGTCTTTAATTGGTCGAATTGCCGAGCTTCTTTCTTCTTATTGGGAAATGGAAGGAGAAGACAAATGGGTGATTGATTGTTGTAAAAAAATCAGTACGACTAATGGGGGGAAACGGGTACAGGAATATCTTTATGGATCCCTTTTAAATTTCGTTTCTTCTGATTTTGAAGATTTGTCCAGACTCTCTATCTCTCTTTCTACTATTTTAAATACAGAACTTGGAACAAAGGAAGAGTATAATTTTGAAGGGGAGAAGAAAGTCTTAACGATGGAAAAAGACGATGAAGAAGTTTATCATGAAATGTTACTTCCAGAACAGAAAAAACGATGCGAAGAATTCTTACAATCCAATCGAGTTCTTCCAAGTAACGTATCCTATCAGATGGGTTATCTGTTATCCAAAGAGTCTCCAATTGACCGTCTTACTATATTAAGCAAACCAAATGAATCATCTTTTGATAAATTGTATTATTTTGGAATTTACACAAGAACTGGATCCGTTGTTTTTCTTCACACCTTTGATCCAGTAAATCAGAAATTGATTCTAAAAGACATTGGAACGGGAGAAGAGATCCGTTTGAGTATGGAAACCGAATGGGATTACCTGGTACAATTGGATTTTGAATAGGAGGATTATAATGAAGACATTAAAAGAAGTTTCGGTTATGGATGCAATGAAATGTTATCAAATGGGAAAACCAGTCTATTGTTATGATAGACATATTAGTTTAAATCATCTAAAGGATATTTGTTTAAGTAATTTGACTCGTAATGATGTGTGTTACCTTGTTACAGAAGAGGTAACTTATTTGAATCATGATTCTATTTTAAAAAATCTTTTTGAGAAAATAAAAAGACTAGAAGATAATCGTATAACGAATGAGGAAAAAATCTTTGATATTTTTGCATTTTCAAATGATGGAAAAGTAACCATGTTGACCGTTGGAAAGGGTTGGGTAGTTAGAGTAGGTGATTTGAATCGGAATTTTGTTTTGGAGGAACATATCATCCCATTAAAACAAGATGATGTGATTTCAGATACATCATCGGAGACATCTAGCAAATTTCCCGCATGTAAAGCACAAACAACACTAACCACCGATTCAAGTTGGACGAAACTCTCTGTATCGTTTTAACTCGAATCATAGATTTTTAAAAACGAATTCCCATTGCTTCAAATGATATCGTATTTTGAATTGATATGTATATATATCATTATAGTAGAATAAAACAAAAAAGGAGGAAGTAGCCAGGATAGCTTTAACCTATAAGGAGGGGGTTAAAGCTATCCTGGTGAAATTTAGTATGAAGAGAAGACCAAATAATGGTAATAGTTTAACAGTTTTAAACACACGCTATTTTTATGCGTCTCAGAAGGCTGAGACAGAAAACATCACTCTTCGATGTGACCGCCCACTGGACAAAGAAACCTATAAGTATTTCACAAGCCTTTTTGATTTTTCACAGTATAACGTAAAAGATATCGAGAGATATCAAACGTTATATTTTGAGAATTTAAGAAAACAAGGAGACAAAAGTAAAAGAAAGGAGTTGGAACTAATTTGCAGAGTCTTATTGACTCAAATAAACGCAGATTAATAACTCCTGGCTGGCACGCCGCCATAAGTTGCGTGCAGAAAGGAGGAAGTTTTCAACCAACCTTTATTTTTTCTTTTTTTATCTGGATCATAGATTTTTAAAAACGAATTCTATTGATATATATATATATTATTTAACGGAATAAAAAAGAAAAAAAAAGAGGAGGAAGTAATCACCTATTTCTAAATGAAGTAGGTGGTGAAAAAATTTATTATGGAAACTTTAATTCTTATTTTATTTTTCGTTTTACCTATCGTTATTTTTACAATCAATGCGGTTTGGGATGTTTTGGTTTTCTACTCCAGATCGAACGATTATGTATTTTTGTATTACGAAAGAAAATATGGAGAGGAGGAGAGCAAAAAGACTATAGATTACTTTAAAAATCAAGGTGCTGACATCAAAAACTTACGGGACTGGATGTCAGTTATCGGTTTATGTCCCGTAGTTTATAGTTTAGCAGAAGTTTTTAACGTCATTTCGGTGACGGGCTTTACAACTGTCAAACTATATGTTTCTACTATTGTCGTCCTCTGGACATTAAATGCGATAGTAGAGGTTTTAGAAGAAATGGAGGTGAAAAGTAGGTAGGGTTTTAAATCCTACCTTTATTTTTTATAATCATAGATGATGGAGAATATTTTTTTGTTCTGTATTTTATTGATATGTATATATATATTATTTAACGGAATAAAAAAAGAAAAATAAAAAAAAGGAGGAAGTCTAAGATTGATTATTCTATATATCTTAGACACAATACATTATGAAGTTTTATATTTTAGAAAATTTAGAAAGTATTGTAGAGGAGGAGGTGAAAGAAATTTTAAAATTATTAGAAAAAATAAAGGATCCAAATACGCATGATGATTTACTAGTGAAAGTGTTAGAAACAAAAGAAAAATTGATAGAAGAAATGGAGAGGGTAGAAATGTATTTGAGATAAGTCTCCATTTCAGGTAGGCACGCCACCTTTAAGATGCGTGCAGAAAGGAGGTTTCTTTTTTTTTATTCGAAAAACTATAACATGTTTATAAAAAATGAAAATAGGAGGAACTAAATATGATTCGATTTATTTCAGTATTTCTCATTACTTCATTAATTTTTTTATTTGTATCTATAATAGAAGTAAAATGGAGAATCCGAAATTTATGCTTAAAAAATTACAAGAAAATTATCGATGAAGCGGGTACTCGATGTTATCAACGGATACCAGATTTATTATATGATATTTCCAAAATTTATGGTGTTTACAAAGACATTAAGATACAGATTATCATTTCTTTCATCACTGCAATAACATTTTTAATTGTAGCCTTTTTTAATCTTCAACTACAAACCTTTATTTCCCTCTCGGTTCCCATATCCTTTTTATCATTAGGATTAATTGCATTCGGAATTTATACTCGAAAATCGGTCTTTCATAAATTAGAAGAAGAAAACTTGTTACCTATATTTCCATTCTTTAAAAAGACTTTATTTTAGAATTTTATTTTTCGATGTACAGATAGATAACAAAAATGCTGATTCATCTTTTTTGAATCTACATAAAAGGAGAGTAAAGAATGAAAGAATGTGTTACAAACATCTTAATTGTAACCCCTATTTTATTTATCTTATACCATTTATGGTTTACGTCAAAGTACAGTTTATACTTTACAAATAAGAAAGTACGTGAAAAAGTTATTGGTAAGGGGAATGAGTTAGAAATTCAGGATGCGGATAATACCATGATGGGTATAATCGTGACCTATTGGACTGGATTACAACGAAGTGTCATTTTCACCATCATTGGAAATATTCTGTTTTACCTTTTAATGATTGGAAAGGTAGTAGTAAGAACGGATTATTCCATGATATGTAGTATAACTGGAGTTGTGCTTAGTATTATTGGAATTATTTTTTATCGATACATTGATAATGCGTTATCTGAATTTAAAAAAGAGAGTTGATGAAATGGATATTATACAAGACATTTCTATTCACAGAAATACTTGCATTTATTAATATTCTGATATACATAGCAATCATGATTCAAATCGAATATAATCATAGGAAGGGAAATTAATCCCTTCCTCTTATTTTTTGTCAAAGAAGTAATCACTAGTTGATATATCATTGAGTTAGAAGAAAGGAGAGAGAATATGAAAATTCAAAAGATTGTATTAAAGAACTTTGCGTGTTTTTATCAAATCATGAACACCAAAGAAGTAAGCATTGATTTTACGAAATCCGATAAGAGAATGAATATCATTCTTGGACCAAATGGTTCTGGAAAAACATTTTTACTGTCCATGTTGACTCCCTTTAGTGGAACAGGAAATCTGGATGTACGAAATGATTTACGTCTGATTCGAAAAGGAAAGAAAGGATACAAATATTTTTCCTGTAAACATGAAGGAGTGGAATATGTGATTGAGCACTATTATACTCCTAGTAAAGACACTCACACCATAAAAAGTTACTTTAAAAAAGATGGGGTGGAATTAAATCCAAATGGAAATGTAACGTCCTTTTTAGCAGTTGTAGAGATGGAACTTGGATTGACACAGGAATTATTGAAAGTGATTCGAATTGGAAGTAATGTGCAAAACATCATAAAAATTACACCAAGCAAACGAAAGGAATTCATCGCTTCTCAATTGGAAGACATTGAACCATTCTTATCTATCAATAAATCTGCTTCCAATTACTTTAAGAAGTATGAATCCATCTTATCCTATAACATTGAACAAGTGAGTAAATTAAATATCCCATCGGAAGAGACCCAAGAAAAAATAATAAACGAAATGGAAGATTCCTTTGAGCGATACAAAGAGGTTTATGATTCTCTGTTAAACGAAGTAATTGGATTGGAACATGATAAAAGTCAATTACCACTCCAAGATTTAAAGGAGATAGAACGGGAGATTCATCATTTAAGAAAGAAAAAGGAAAAGATAGAACAACTACTCCAAGAACAAAATTTAACTTCCATTCATGAACTAAGAGAAGATCTTTTAATAAAAACAAAAGAAGAACAACAAGAAAAGGAACGAGAACAAATCAAACTCTCTTCCAAATTGGATGGAGTGGTAAATGAGATTAGTAGTATGAATTCCTTCTTAAGCGATTATCGAATCCGTTTATCAAAATTAATGGCAAAAAATCAGGAATATTTACATTTGGAAGAAAATGTAAAGGAATTACGAGAAAGTGTAGAACAACGAAAGAAATCTTTCTCTCAAAAACCACCCATATCGCAATCTGAGATATTACAGGTAATATCCAAATTAGAAGCCATTTCCAATCAAATTTATCAATTCATTCTTCAATTGGATAATAAGACAAAAGAGACCCTTCTCTATATTCTATCCAATAAGGATGAATATGAAGGAAGAGTCTATCTCGATGGACTTCGTTCTCAAATCAAAACACAAGAAGATAAAGTAGGAGCAAAAGAATATTTTAAAACGATTCTTCAACAATGCAAATCAAATCCTTGTCATCCATTGAACGAATCTTGTTGTTCTTCTTGCCCTGCTTACCAATTATATATGACACTCTGTTCTATGACAGACTTAAAAGAAGAGGATTCCACTTACTCAAATGAACAATTTTCATATTTGGAGCAGACCCTCTTACAGTGCTACCAACTAATTTATCAGTACAGTGAAGTAGATATGTTTCGGATTGCAACCGATCTCTTTCAGCCAAATTCTCCGAGAGAGTATCTTATCCAACGAATCAAAGAAGGGGATCCTTTGTATCCGAAAAAAGAGTTACAACAGATTTATGAATATACAACAGGATATGATGCATATTGTTCGGATCGAGAACGGTTACAATTATGGGAATCGTATCTGAGTCATATGAAAGAAGAGGAAAAAGAAATCGATTCCATTCACCGTTCCATTGAAGAATATGAGATTGAAAAAGCAAAAAAAGAAAAAATGCGAGACTCCTATCATCGAGAATATGAGTCCCTTCATCTCGAATTGGAAGAATTAAAACGGTATATCCAGTTATTGAAGGAGTGTATGGAATACAAAGATACCTATTCGGAGTTGGATAATTCCATTCAAGAACGAATAAGACAAAGAGAAGCACTACTCGAATATAATACACTAATTCAGACAAAGAGAAGAGAATTAAAAGAATCCTCGAATATATTAGAACAACAACGAAAACTATTAGATAGAGAAAGGGACAAATTACAACGGTTTCATTCTTTATTAAAAGAGCAAGAAGAATTAACCGAAACCTATAACCGTTTGGCATTAATCAAACGAAGTACCACGGTAAAAGAAGGAATTCCTCTACAATACACCATTCAGTATATGCAAACGATTCGTTCCTTTGCAAACGATATCTTACAATATGCGTTTGATGGAACGAGACGGATTGGAGAGTTTGTTATCAATGAGCGGGATTTCTTTATCGAATATTATGTCAATGAAAATCGAATTCATGATGTAAAATATGCATCCCAAGGAGAAGAATCCTTTCTCGCCATTGCCATTAGTCTTGCGATTATGATGGAGTCTATGGAAAAGAATCGATTGAAATACAATGTCTTACTATTGGATGAAATCGATGGTCCACTGGATGAAGTCAATCGACAAGCCAATATTAAAATCTTATCCCTCATTATGGATCGCCTTCATATTGAACAGTGTTTTATCATTACACACAATGATATGTTTCGATATGAACAGTGTGGGATTTTATCTACAAATGATAATACCGATCTTAGTTCCTACCTTCACGGAACAGAAATAAAAATAAAGAAACAATAGGAGGGAGCTATGGTACCACATAATGGACATCCACTTGCTTCATCCCTTAGTTTATGGATTTGCTTTCTTTTCGTTTTGATTCTTAGTCATTATACTTCATATAGTTGTGGAAAAACAAAAACAAGTGTTATTCACCGTATTGATTTTGTTGTGAAATTATTTTTAGTTATGCTTGGATTGGAATTGTTTATGGGATACTTTGGAAGGTCGATTTATATCGTCATCACATCCAGTATTATTTCTGCCATTACTGCACTGATTTGTATTGGAGGAATGAAAATAAAACGGTATCGATGGACCTTTGCAATCATTTTCTTAGCATCTATAATACGTGTGATTACCCTTTATTTGACATTGTGGGTACATTATGCTAAGTAAAATTATTTTATCTATCATATTAGTTTTTGCGATAATTCTATTGGAATTATCGATTGAATTGCATTCGCATACAAAAATCAAACGAAAAAAGAAAGCTTATACTCTAATGGGGTGGGCAAGTTTTATTACAATTTCTGTGGTTTTAACCATTTTATGGTTAACCCACTTTCTTTAAAAATACTCTGGTGAATTATCACCAGAGTATTTTTTTACTGTCAAACAATTAAATAATTCTTTATGATTTTAATTTCAATACTTACATATTGTTTAATCTTTTTTTCGTTTCTGGTTTAATTTAGAGGATAGACGTAAATAACGTCTATCCTCTAACTTTATGTTCTTTGATGATATATTATCCCATAGAATCGATTCTAAAATCGATGTGGTACAATAAGAATGAAAGCAACAAAAGGAGTTAAAGCAAGATGCAAAAACAACGTAAGAAAAGAATTAGAATATGGATTAGGAGATTGAATATGGTGGATTCCTATAAAGTATACGTTAGGATGTGCAAAATACGAAAAGAAGTAGTAATCAGTCAAGAGAGAAAGAAACGAAATACAAGAAGACAGAAATCAAACTTTACCGAAGACAAATCGATGAGTGGTCTTTTTGTATGTACGTTCTTTTGACTGTTTGGAATAGAAAAAGGATGGCGGGATTTCCCGCCATCCACCCCTTTTTTATAAAATCCCATCGATAATCATAATCTCATTCAATAACCGCATCATTTTTGTTGCGTCATAAATACGAACCTTTCTCAAATCAAATTCCATAATGGAAGTACACTGGTTGATGGATAAGAGTGCAGACCAAAACTCTGTGGTATTATACAAATCATTGCTTAAGGTCTTTGGTTTGAACCGATAATTTTGGTATTGTTCTTCGGTTAATTCTTTTGTAAAAATTGCTGGTTCTAAAAAGTGACGGTATTTATCAAAAATAGATAGGATCGGTGCTTGAATTACTAGACCATCTTTTCGATTGTTAATTGTAGAATAATAACTGGTAGAACGATAACTAATATCTTCATTTTTTATCGTTCGGATATGCTCTGGTACAGAATCTGGTATTATCATACTTCCCCTCCTATTCCCATATGATATTTTTTCGATCGATAATAACAAATCCTCTTGCAAACGATCGATTCATAAAGGTACATACAACTTCAGAATCCAACACAAGTCTATATTTTTTTATTTTTAAATTTTCAAATTTAATTGGTAACTCAATATAATCATCAAATGTTATGGTTTTTGGTAAATAATTGATTCGATAATTATCTCCATTGATGATTCGTTTTCGATTCATCGAGGTAACCAATTGATTGGATTGGTATGTGTCTTTTGTTCCAATATTAAATCTCGGAATCTGTATACGGATCACATCCCCCATTGTATAGTAAGAAGAACCATTGGATGGATCAATGAATCCAATTTCATATATTTCAGGTGTAATTGGTGCATCAAACGAAAGATATCCCATTTCCCTTTCTCCCTTCAAATGAAAATCGTAAAGTTGTTTGGGAAAGCAATATATTATTATGGTGAATAGTTTATATGACGGGGGCTTGTAGCCCCCGTTCCTTCCCGATTTTTTATAAACTTTTCTACTTCTTTTTTTCTTACATTTCCAAAGAACGGTCGGCTACTTTATGGAAGATCATCGTTCCAAGATTCATTCCTCGGTTTAATCGTTGGATGAATTTACGAACAAAAACGGTGAATGGAGAATATGGGTCATGTTCCATATTTAATACATAGTATTCATAAGCCTTCTTTACACGGACCAATTCTTTTCTAAGCGGTTTCTTTGCATTTTCTGGAAGATCCATTCGTTTGATGTCTTCTTCCATTCTCTTTATCATATAACCTGCTCTTGCTTCTGATGTATTAAATCCACCAACATTGGCAAGGATTTCGGTTGCCGCATTGGTCATATCTAGCAAATAGTTAAGTCCGTGATCCTTTTCGTCTTTGACGTATCCAAATTTGGTATTCTCATACTTTAGAATCTGGATAGCTTCAATAAGTTCTGGACCGTAACCAAAATGAGCCGTAAACTGATCCGCATAAATCATATCCGAAGAGGTCATAGCACTTCCAACTGCCCATATAGGAGACAATAAGAAAAATGGAGCAATGCCCCCAACTGTAGCAACAACCGATAATACTGGTGCTGCAATCGCCTCTACAGTTTTACCAACTCTATCTAAAATCCCGTGAATTATCCGCATTAAAAAATAAACAGGAGGCGAACTCTTAAACCGCTCAATGAGTTCTGCAAATGTATAATTCGCCATTTTTTTGGATCGGGATTGTTCAATGGCGGATTTCATTAAACTCATTTGTCCAGAGTTATTTGAAGAGTAGCTATATCCATCATTTGACATGGAAGAAGAAGCAGCATCCGTCATCAACAATAATGTCGCATTAATCGCATCCCATGGTGTGGAGGCAAAACGAGTTCCAATTGTTGTTAATAAGATTGCTGTCATATGGGCAGGGGTTAAACTATGAAACATAAAAAGTGATGTATGTAACTTGATATAAATGGTACTCCGTCCAGTTGAATCATAAAATGGTCGTTTTGCAGAAAGGTTTGGATCATAACCAACATCATTGGTTACATGAACGGTATAAGGATTAAAGATATCATCTCGAATAGAGATTTGCCATAAGAAAAAAACATCTCGAAAACCAAACATCTTTTTGATCTGTGCTGCGATTAATTTTGTCTGTGGCAATTTATTTGGATCAACTCCCTTTAAATTCGTTTTCCGACATATCTTCATCACTTCTCCGATGAGCTTTTCTATTTTTAATAACTCTTTTGTTTTTCCTTCATAAGCTTCTGTAAACGGTTCCCGATGACGGTGATCATAGGTTGCAAAATCAATGTCTACCAACCGTTCAATTTCTTCTTCGAACGAGATTTCTTTTTCTAGTTGCATTTCTTGCAATTTGTTATAAAGAGGAAGGGTTGAACCTTCTAAATATTCATAGGACTCCATTAATTGAGAAATTGCGTAAGTGCTAATATTATCTTCTCTTTGGAGTAATTCTAACAGTTCTTGATTCATACAAACCTCCTAAAGTGATGCCAAATAATCCATAATTTCATATTTGGTTTTTTTGGTTGCTTCTGCCATATAACGGTTGGAACCATTTTGGAGAGCTACAAATCCATCCTTTGTTACCCCTTGGATATTTTTGATATCCATATCCCATCCTTCTAACATCATTTGAATATTTTGATCTGTATTTCCAATTCGGTTTAATAAATCTCCAATAGGAACAAACACATCTTGATATCCTGTCATACAATTTTCAATCATATGATCGGTTGCGTCTTCTAAAATCGTTTGACTGGTATGCCTCGATGCATCTTTAATAATATTGACTGGCTGGGACACCATCTCTGCTTCAACATGAGAAGGAGAAAGAACCCAATCATAAGTAGTAAGCCAATTTGCGTGTACTTTTAATACTCCATTTTCTGTTGTGGTATATCCCATCAGACGGGCAGAAAATGCTGGTTCATGCCCACGAATCATTTCATCTCTCATATTTGGTCCTTTGAAACCTGCAAGTGTTTCGATGGTCCCATAAAGTAAATTTCCTTGAAAATCGGGACGGGATATGGCATGGGAACAATTTTCCATATAGGGTTCCATCATGCGTTTTTGTGCGAAAGATCCAAATTTTTCATACATCGGCATTGGATGTCCTTGTTCTCCAAGCCATCGATTGTGTTTGATCATTCCTTGTATATTTTCCCCATTGATAAGAGATCGTACATTGTTCATATCATACATACGTTTGTTTCGATTCAATACATTAAAGGATTGGAGAATGGTTCGAAATCGTAAAAACCATACAGAATCCAGCTTGATCTCTTCTCTCGCAATAACTGGGTTTTCTTCTGGTGAGGTCTGTTCCGCAATATAAACAAGACCCGATGTAAACGTTGACAATATAATCACCTACTTTATTTTGGAATTAACTAATTTTTTATTATATATTGGTTTTCTGGTAATCATAGGATCGAGATATAGTTCGTAATGAACTATATCTCGATTATGCTTTGTTATGCGTTGCTGTCTGAATCTATTTCAATTGCCATGGCGTCGAAGTCATCCATTTTTTTAATTTCTACTTTGCTAATGCTTCCCCATAGCTGTTTTACAAACGAGTTCTTATTCTCTTTCTCTGTATATCGGGTGTAAAGATTATGCAGTGTTTTGGCAGTGAGAATGTCGAGGGGTTCTTCTTTGATGCAATATTTCTCATAAGCTTCAATCATCGTAAATCGGATGTTTTGCACATCAGCATCAATCAACGTATTCAGTTTGTCATTGGTTACTTCACTCTCTTTTTTCCTATGTTCTATTTCATCATTTAACGACTTACAAACTGTAGTGATTGTATTTTGATGTTCTTCTAAAGACTCAAAAACTCTTCCTAATTTATCATCGAATGATTGAATGCTATCAAATATCGCTTTTCGCATTTCCTCATCGTTTTTTTGTTGTTCTGCCAACTGCTGTTGAAACTTTAGAAAGCTAGCTTCCATTTCTTGAAGTTTTCGATCTTTCTCATAACGACTGATCGCTTCCGTTTCATTCTCTTTCTTCCGTTTCTTCTCTGAATCAATCCATTTTACAGAGAGAGTGATAATTCCAATAATAATTACGAGACCCGTTCCTAGACCGACTGTTTGATCGAGCATTTTTACCAGCTCACCTGGCAGTGTCATACAAAACATAGTAATCTCACCTATTTGGAATGAATTTCCATACGAGATGGATTATTATATTGTTAAATTAGTTGAAGAATGGAAGGCGTCTCCATACCCCACCAATTTTTCGAAGCAATAATACATAAGATGGATTTTCTTTCCATATTGCATATAATACAACGTCCTCATCCAATACTCTTAATTCTTCCCCTCCGTGTAATAACTGAGAAGTGTTGTCTTTTTGGGTTGACCATCCTAAGAAAGAATGTGTCTTTTGATAAGGAATTCGATCGGTAATCCGAATTGATCCAAAAGGCATAACCGATTGTGCTTCTGGTGCTCCCTTTCCACCATTCGGATCATAATAAACATGAACATAGCTATCGGAATAAATCGCATAAAGATAAAAATCATCTTTACTAGTTAGGATGATGCTTCCACCTGGTTGATATAAAACGCCATCCCCATATCGATTGGTAGACCAACCGATAAAATCATACCCCTGTTTTTTTGGAATGGTATCTGGAATTAAAACAGCCGTTTCATATTTTCCAGATATTTCTGCAATAGAAGTATTGGATCCTCCTAATTCAAATCGAATGGTGATGGTATCACTTGTCCAAATCGGAATCAAAGTCGTATCTTGAATAATATGAATTGTTGTATGATCTCCATCATACGAATAACGAATTGGTTCACTACTCGTATCCTCAATCCGTCTCCATGCACGGAAAAGATGATCTGGTTTGGTTGGTACATCCGTACTAATTGGTGTTTCACTATCATATGGAGCTAAAATTGTTTTTGGTAAATTGGAAACGCTTTCGTCTCCATCATTGGAATAAAAGAGGGAATAAAACTGTACTGCCCAATTTGCATAAAGGGTATAAGTTCCTTGCTTATATTCCTCTGTCTTTCCCCCTGGTAAAACAACATTTCCTGTTCCATCTGGATTACTTGTCCATCCGGTTGTAAACGTATATCCAGTTCTTGTTGGAATACTATCAGGTAATACAAAGGCGTGTGTATCCTCTGTTCCAGTATAAGTGATCGAAGTGGTTTTTCCAGTCCCATCATTATAGTCTAAAATTAGCTTGAATGTCTGTTCATTCTTTAAATAACTAGCAATGAGAGTAGTTGTTCCAGGTATATCCATTTTGAATATTTCACCTGGTTGGTATACACTATCTTGATATACCCATCCATTAAACACATATCCATTTAGAATCGGAATTTGACTTGGGATTAGAAACGATTGTGTTTGCATGGTCTCAGATATAATGATTAAGGTATCTGGACCATTTGTACCAAGAACAGGATCGAATTCTAATTTATAAGTAAACGTGGAAGTTGATTGCCAAATTGCATAGAGACGAAATGTTCCACTTGTAATCGTGATGGTATCTCCTGGTTGATATTTTGGATTGCTTTCATTTGGATTGATATCCCAACCAATAAATTTGGATTCTTCTCTGGAAGGAATAATTTCTGGAATTTCAATCTCCATGGTATTGTGATTTCCTGTCAGGATAATCGGTTGTGGTCCACCAATCCCATTCATGGTATCAAAAACAACGTTGAAACTATAAACCTTTAATCCCCAGATTGCAAATAACGTAATATCGGTGGATGGGATTTTTAATTGTCCTCCAGGGAAATATTCCGCCTCTGTCGCAATATCATTGGTATTCCATCCAAGGAACGCATACTCGGTTTCTTCGTTTTCACGAATCAAATCGGCTGCATATAAGCTAATGTAAGTATCAAATTCTCCTGTTTGGGTAGAAGGCATATTCAATACAGTATCCGTTGTATTTTTATCATAATAAACATGATATACATTCTTTTTCCATACTGCATAGAGGGTTCTATCCGTCATACACACTGCCTGTCCACCAAATTCATACTCTGGGATAAGGGCATTTGGATCAGACGCCCATCCAATCATTGTATGACCGATGCGATAAATGGTATCAATGGAAATTCCTTCATTTAAAATAAAAGGTTCTCCTTTTACAACCTTTTGACTTGGGGGAACCATTCCTGTTCCACCATTTAAATCATAGGTTACCGTGCAACTCACATTATCATAGATTGCAAGAAGGGAAATATTCCTAGCAGGCATAATCAAGACTTCCCCTGTTTGATAGGTCTTTGCATCACTTTGATCCAACCAGTGAAGAAATTGATAAAAATTGGTATTTGGTATTTTTGGTACAATATTAGTGATTGTATATTCACTATTAAAGATAGCAGATTCCTCTTCAATACGAGGAAGCCCACTTCCTGTATCATAGGAAACCGTGTAAGAATTTACTTCAAATTTTGGATAGAAATTCAAATCATAATCTGGAATGATGAAGGCATTTCCTGCAACAAAAATTGTATTTGGATCCTCTTTTAAATACCATCCAACAAAGGTATGCCCTTCTTTTTCTGGATAGAGATAAATGATACTGGATTCTGATTCATATTCACAACGTAATTTAATATCTCCATTTGGATCCTCATCCATCATATGATAAATAACATTATAAAAATTCTTTTCAAATACTGCATGAAAAATAATACCAAACGATCGATCAAATTTAAATGCTTCTCCTGGAGAAAAGGTTTCTTTTGTTTCACAAGGATTTGGAGAAGCAGTATAGTGACGAAATGTATTTCCTTTCTTTTCCAAGACAACACTTGCAACTAGAGCAGTATCACCTGGATGATAGGTATTTAATTCCAGAATTGTTTCTGGGGTTCCTCCATTGGTATTATAGAAAATATGTAAATGATATTCATAGTGTGGATAAAGAACAATATCCCCTGTTACATCAATCACATCTCCTGGTTGATAAATCGGATCGGAGCTATTATAAACATCTTTAAAGGTATAACCAAGGAAGGTATATTCTACCGTTCCTTCATCAGTTGGATCTTTTGTTGGAATCTGATCATCTACCTGTGGTATCGTATATTTATAAGGGTGATCGATTCCAATGTATTCCTCATCATTTGGGATGTGGTTTCCATTTTTATGGAATTGAATCCGATAGGTATAGATAAAATAAAAACACGGATAAAAGACTACATCATGATTTGGCATAATGTAGATATCTCCTGGATGATAGATTCCACTAATTGTCTCAAACTGCTCATTATAAATTGCCCAGTGTGTGAATTGATAACCCTCCATTGTTAAATCATTTGGATAAGGTAATTCAATTGTATTCCCCTCTAATGCTGGGATATCAGATGGAGGATTGCCGATGGCATTGCCATTTAAAAATCTGACATTAAAAATATAATCGTTCATCTAATTACATCCTTTCTTTCTTGCTTAAATAAAAGTGTTAGCTCTAAAAAATACTATTAAATCTGTTATTTTTTCAAATTGATTTTTCTCACCAATTGATAC
>ERZ1664510.61-NODE-61-length-14448-cov-16.604599_pt1 | contig 14448 bp, 16 predicted proteins | sample MGYA00575337_ERZ1664510 | MGnify/ENA primary metagenome ERZ1664510 (study PRJEB40874, sample SAMEA4040744) | Gallus gallus | biome: gut; material: content | place: India | collected 2016-01-01 | study: EMG produced TPA metagenomics assembly of PRJEB14491 data set...
GAGTAATTTTCAAGTATTAGACTCAGAAACAAGATGTGGTTATATAACATCAGAAGAGCTTGCGGAAATAGCAGTAAGATTGCTGGAGGAAGGCGCGAAATTAAAGAATATTCGCGTTGCTACGTGCAGAGGATATATAAGCCGTAGGGATGACCTATTATATGCATGTAGCTACTCAGGGCGCTACGGTACAGGAGTAACCCTGAGAGCGAGTAGCAATAAATCATCAACCTATTGCGATAAAACGTATCTTATCTATGAAAACATAAGTAAGGACAGAATAACATCTGTTATAGAGAAAGTACGTGAAGAACATGATTATAACATGAAAGGAGAACAGTAAATGAAATTAAAAGAACTAATACCAATACTACCACTCGCTTTCTTAGTCTATGACATGACACACGACACGATATTCAACGTAGCTCATTATCGTATGCTTTATCTACCAAAACACGCGCATTATCTTGAATATCATGTGTATCTCATAGAATCATCAGATAAGCATATAGTCATAAACATAATGGAGGACTAAGCAAATGCCAGGAGATATATTAACAACAATTATTATCTGGATAGTAATTATCACTATCCTATTCGCAATAGACAGGAGGAATTAACATGCTAGGAGATATTCTAACATTAATTATTTTTTGGTTAGTAATTAGCTTTATCCTATTCATAATAGACAAGGAGAGATAACACATGCCCCGTTCAAAGGCCAATACCACACCGCCCAAACAATCAGTAGGCCACCTAGCGCAATACGCTTTCAAGCGTGCCGAACTGGAAGACATCCCAAACATTGACATGCGGCGGGCATCCAGCTACAACCTAAAAGAACTTAACGACCTACGCCGCCGACTCGCCAAACGCGCCAATCAGCGACTTCGAGACATAGAACGTGCAGGATTTACAAGCGCATACGTCTACGCTACAACAATGTCCAGTTACCTACAGCCCACCGAACGCACACGATTCTATGAAGGCCGCCGCCAGATGGACTTATTCACACTCCGGGAAGAGTTAAACGAACTGCGTTGGTTCCTCTCAGCCAGAACCAGTACCGTAGGAGGTATCCGAAGTTTTGAGAGGGAGACTACCAGGCGCTTTCAGGGATACACAAGCTTTAAACAATCTCCAGACCAGTTTTGGAAATTCTTATCCTCCGAAACCGTAAAGCACTTAAAGAAGCTCGGTTACTCCAGCGAAGAACTCATAGAATTTTACGACTTCGCCACAGAAAACAAAGTATCCTATGAAGACATCATGACCGCCGTGAAACAATTTGAGAAAGGGAAGATAGAAGCATGGGACGAGCTTTATGAAGAAGTAGGGCTGAACTATTTCCATTAGAGAAAATGTTTCACGTGAAACATCCATAAATTCCTATAAATGTTTCACGTGAAACATAGAAAGAAGGTATTATGATAATATTCAAACATTATGGAGGGGAACGCTACTATAATGTAGACGATTTTCCATACCATCTGCTAAAGAATAAGAAGAACTACACAGGGAGAAAAGGCGTTGAATACCTTGATACCTTCATGACATTCGACATTGAATCAACTAGCACTCTCTATCAGGAAGAATACATAGGATACATGTATATCTGGCAAGCGTGCATAGGTGCTTCTGACGGTAGCTGGAGATACGCTGTACATGGTCGTACCTGGTATGAATACTTCACTTTCATTCAGGAAATTCAAAAGCATCTTCACTTCACAGAGGAACAGCGGCTTGTCTGCTACATACATAATCTAAGCTTTGAATATCAATTCCTCCGCACAATAACGCCCTATCAAAGTACATTCGCCGTAGACAAGCGCAAAGTCTTGAAATCCTGTACAAACGGAATAGAGCAACGCTGTAGTTATAAGCTGTCAAACATGAGTTTAGACAAGTTCTGTAAATACGCAGGAGCGAAGCACCGGAAAGTCACTGAATACTTCGACTATTCGAAACTACGCACACCGCATACACCGCTTACAGAGCTAGAATCTTGGTATACCTTCTGTGATGTAGTAGGACTTCATGAATCTATCTGTAAACTCCTGGAGGAAGATACTCTAGCTTCTATTCCTCTAACCTCTACAGGCTATGTGCGTAGGGACTGCCGCAAGGCCATGCAGAAAAACCCCACAAATTTTCGATGGTTCCAAAAATGTGCTATGACTCCAGAGGTATACCAATTAATCCTAGAAGCCAGCCGGGGCGGGGATACACACGCTAACCGGGAATACGCTGGCATGATACTAGAGGGTGTAGACAACTACGACTTTAGCAGTTCGTATCCTTACTGTATGTGTACCTGTTACTATCCGGTAACACGTTTCACACTCGTAAAGTTTTACAACCAAGGCATGTTTGACAGGATCCTTGCTAAGAAGTGCTGTCTTTTCCGGGTGTATTTCCGTAACCTCCGCATTAAGCGGGGAGTCACGAACCCATATATTTCGTTCAGCAAATGTTACAAATACGTCATAAAAGATACCATCCTCTACAATGGCAGAGTGCTTAAAAGCTCCTGCATCGGTATGACATTATGTGAACTTGACTATGATATCATCCAGCAGGAATACGAATGGGACGAAATGGCAGTATCTGATATGCACGTAGCGGATAGAGGTTATCTACCTAAGGAAATCGTAGACGAAATCATCAAATTTTATGTGCATAAGACAGAATTAAAAGGCGTGGACGATTATCTATACGCAAAGGACAAAAACAAGCTGAACGGTATCTTTGGGATGGCCTTTACCAACCCCATCCACCCTACCTACTATATTAATGAGAAAGGTGAGTGGGAGGTAGAGAAACCAAACATAGCAGAAGCATTAAAGGAATACACGAAGAACCGGAACAATTTTCTTCCATACGTGGTAGGCATGTATACAACCGCGCACGCCAGACATAACTTGCGTGACATGATACACATAGCGAAGTATGGGAACGTGTATAACGACACGGACAGCACGAAAATATGGGGCATTGACATTAGCAAGGAAGTAGAAGCCTATAACCAGAAAGTAATTGAACGTGCAAAAGCTGTAGGAGCTTACGCTACAGACCGGAAAGGCAATGTACATTATATGGGAGTAGCGGAGCAGGAAAAATCCTATGAGTATTTCCGTACATGGGGAGCGAAGAAATACGCCTACATCCAGGGCGGGAAGCTCCATATCACCCTAGCTGGAGTAGACAAAAAGAAAGGTGCGGCACAGCTTAAAGACCTTTCAGATTTTTGCATCGGTAAAACCTTTCTTCCAGATTGCGGTAGAAGAACTGTCCGTTACAATGACTGGAATAGCCCTAGATTAATTACTGTAGACGGATGCACGTTTTTAAGCGGCTCTGGAATCCATATGGAAAACGGTACATACGTCTTAGGAGTAACGGACGAATTTATTGAATCTTTAGGAAACCCTATTGACGAGCTTGTTAAATTGTGATATACTTACAGCATAGACAAAAGGGGGTGATACAAATGAAAGTGACCAGAACATTATACAACGTAAACGGTAACCTTGTAACAGAGCGTGAGCTTAACGCAGCTCGTAAAGTGTTGCCGGATATCGAAGTGACAGAGGAAACCTACAGCATGGAAATTACAAAAGAAGAGTTTATGGAAAGAGCAGAAAAAGTAGAAAAATAAGGAAAAGAAGTTATGGTAAAAGAAGTATTAAGAGTGTATGACGAGAACACAAGTAAGAAAGAAATCTACCGCATTACACATGCGAAGAACGCAACCCAGATGAAAGAGCTTGAGGACGGGGCAATCATTGACCCGGTGAACTTTATCCTTTACACAGACGAGAACCAGAAGGGCGAAGAGAACACAGTCCTGGCAATCGTAGACGCTACAGGTGAGATTATCACAACGATTAGCGCTACACTTAGGAATGACTTTATGGAGATGGTAGAGAACTTTGGGCTGGATTTTCAGTGCGCTAAAAGTTCCGGGCTTACAAAAGCAGGTCGTGAGTTTGTAACCGTTGAAATGTGTGAATAGATAGGAGGACATAGGGAGGGCCATGACCCTCCCTTATTTTTATGGAAAGAAAATTTGACACGAAAAACTATTTTAGTATTACTTCCTTGTATAAATATGACATGCCATTCAATTTCGTGATAGGAGGACGTGGAACAGGCAAGACATACGGCGCTCTTCTGAACATGCTAGAGAGTGAAAAGAAGTTTATGTTCATGCGAAGAAGTCAGACCCAGCTTAAAGAGGTATGCGAAGAGAAGTCCTTCCAGATGGAGGACGAATCTATGGTACGAGTGAGTCTTAGCCCGTTTAAAAGTATTGAGAGAAATACAGGCATGTCTGTCACTATTGAGAAGATCAGCAAAGACCTATACGCCTTTTTCTATAACAATAAGCATATCGGCTACGGATGCTCCCTAAACACCATATCTAATATCAGGGGTTTTGATGCCAGCGATATTGACTATCTTATCTTTGACGAGTTTGTTCCTCTGCCCGGGGAGATGAGCAAGAAGGATGAAGGGCGTATGCTCATGGATGCATACGAGACAATAAACCGTAACCGGGAGTTGGAGGGAAGGAAACCGCTGTACATGTACTGCCTGGCTAATGCCAACGACATAGATTGCCCTATCCTACTAGACTTAGAGCTTACCGAGGCAGTTGAAAAGATGATTAACAAGGGCAAGCGTTTCCGTCTGGATGGGAAAAGACGCTACACCTTCTCCCTGCTGGAGAACTCCGAGTTTGACGAAGCGAAGGCTCAAACAGCTATCTACCACTTCACCCGTGGCCTCAAATACAATGAGATGGCTTTCCAGAACAAGTTTGCCTATGATGATTTCACAAACATTAGTTCACGGAACATCAAAGAGTACGTTCCCCTATGGAATATCGGGAATTATTACATCTATAACCATAAGAGCCGCCCAGAATACTATATTTCTATGTGTGCCATGAAGACCAAGGAGAGCTACCCGGATAGCGAGTTCGGCTTTGAGCAATTCCGATTGAATCACGGCAGGGAGATGTATGGAGCGTATATGGAAAACCGTATCATTTTCGAAACCTATCGTTCAAAGAAGCTATTGACAGACCTGGTAGCCTAATGCTATATTATATTCAGGAGGTAGGCATGTCCCCTGGAGAAAGGCGGCGGAACCGCCTGGGACGAACTTCTCCGTCCGAACCTACCTCCGCACTATCTTTTACTTTCTTTTAAAATGTTTCACGTGAAACGCTCACATGTTTCACGTGAAACATTTTGAAAGGAGGTGAAACACATATGGATGCAAACTTTATTCTACAGGCCATTTCCAGCGTAGGTTTTCCAATCGTTGCATGTGCCGCCCTAGCGTTCCTGTTATACCGTGAGCAGGAAAACCATAAGCAGGAAACGAACCAGTTTACAACCGCAATCAATGAACTCACGATTGCGCTGACAAAATTGTCAGATTCATTAGGAGGTGATACATAATGTCAATATTCCACGGAGTAGCCGGGAAAAGGTTGGGAAATCCAGTAGGCATCTGCTTTCACAATGACGCAGGTAGCCAGGATGCTGATATCGGATTCTATGAAGGGTGGCTCCCGAACCATGACCCGGCTGTCGGTTTTGCACATGCCTATGTAGCCTCTGACGGAGTCCTCCAGGCAGAGGACTTAGACTTTAAAGCATGGCACTGTGGTGACCGTTACGGGAACGCCAACTATCTGTCTATCGAGATATGCCAATCAATGGGCGATAAGGAAACTTTTTTGGATAATGAACAGAGGGCGTTAGACCTGGCGGCAGAGTGGTTTAAATTCTACGGCTGGACACCGAACCGAACCACAGTAGCCATACACCAGCAGTTCAGCGCAACGGCTTGCCCCCACCGCTCCTGCGAAATCCACGGGGACGGGCTGGACTGTGTAGATTATTTCATAGCTCAGCTAAACGAACGTTTATTCGATTCTAAGGAAGAAAAGGAGGGAAAACTTGTGTGGTGTTTTTATAAAGTAGACGGGAAAGACACCGTCTATTGGTTTAACGGTTCCGAAATTCGGGCATTGACCAACCGTGACCAGAAAACCATTCTGGAGCGTGTATATAAGGACTGTACCGGAAAAGATATCCCGGTGTATAGCTTCACATCCGCTTCCCCCTGGCACAAGCGTCTTATCCAGGCGTGTAACCTCCCTGTACTGTCAGCGGAGGATGGGAAGATAGGAGGTTGAAAATGAGCGCAATATATCGTAAAATGATAAGCGTTAGCGCAAGCTTTCCAACCACAATAACGCTTGATGAGACAAGGGGAGCTAAGAAGATTGCCGCTTACATCTCTGCTCCAGATGGTATCACTAACGCTATGGTATGCTCCAGAACAGAGAGCGAAGCAAACGCAAACCTACTTGTCCCGGTGAATACGCTCTTTGAATTAGAGTTCCCGGAGTTCGGAGCAAGTCTTCCCTGTACCTTACAGATTAATAAGTCAGGTACGGGAAGCGGCAACTTGGTCATTACCGTTCTAATAGAAGAGTTCGGCGGCGTGCCAGACCCGGACTATTGGAACATCATAGGGGTGGACGAAAACGGAAACCCCGAATATTATAAGGCGGCTTAACTATGCCGAATCTAACATTGGCCTATCAATGGGCGATTGACACATGCAATGCGCCCAATGTAGGATATAGTCAGGATTACCGAAACCAGCAGACCGTCAATGGCATCACCTATTATGATTGTTCGAGTTTTATTAATTATAGTCTTCTGGCAGGTGGCTGGGAAACCCCCGGATACGCTCCAAACAACAATGCGTTTACCACTTATACAATGGAGAGCGTTCTTGCGGGGCTAGGTTTCGCAAGTGTTCCGGTATCTGACCCATGGCTTCCCGGTGATATACTTGTAAGGAATAACAGCTATGGAAACCATACCGAAATGGTATACCAGGACAGGTATACCATGGGAGCGCACGGAACAGGCTACCCTCTGAGCGACCAGGTGTCGATTAAAAATACTGTCAGCAATCCGGCGACCTGGGATACATGTTGGAGATATGGAACGCCTGTAACGTACGAATGGATAACGGGAAACCGTTATCTAACAGAAGAAGAAATGCAAAATAATGCGATAGTACAATACGCTGACCTATCCGCAAAAGGCTGGAGCCTAAACGCCATCGCAGGGCTAATGGGTAATGAGAACAGGGAGAGCCGCATAAACCCCGGAGTGTGGCAGAACCTTGACCCTTCCCGGCCAGATTTAGGATACGGTTTAGTACAGTGGACTCCATCAACAAACATCACGAACTGGTTGACCGCCAACGGTTATGAATGGGACGATGGATATGCACAAGATATCGCATTAGACCTGGGACTTCCAGCAGGGCAGTGGATACCAACCTCTTCTTATCCGATTTCTTATGAGGACTGGAAAGTCACTGACTCCAGCCCAGAAGAAGCAGGTCTGGCATTTCTCTTTAATTTTGAGCGGCCTGACAGTACGTCTGACCATGCCGCCCAGACTATGAGGGACGCACGAAAATGGTATGATTTTCTTCTCACAGTTGGGCCAGTAGTGCCGGGGAAACCGAAGCCGATACCTGATTGGAACATCTCAGGAATGCTCCAATATGGTTTCATGGCAACTAAGAACAGGAGGAAAAGAAACAATGACAATTCAGGACATACTTACATTATCTAGGGCTGGATTTACCGCCCAACAGATTGCGCAGATGAGCCAGCCTGTACAGCAGATGCCACAGCAGATGCCACAGCAGATGCCACAGCAGGTGCCACAGCAGGTGCCACAGCAGGTGCCACAGCAGATGCCACAGCAGATGCCACAGCAGATGCCACAGCAGATGCCACAGCAGGTGCCACAGCAGGTGCCACAGCAGGTGCCACAGCCGACGAGCTATATTCCAACTCTGCCGCCCCAGGGACAGCCGACTTTCGACCCTATGAAAGACGTTATGCTCCAGCAGTACAGCAACCCACAGGGGCTTAACATGTACAATGTACATGACATTGTAGCGGATATGATTGGAGCTATCGAACCGACCACACCAACAGGAGGTGCTAAATAATGCCGGGAGGAGATTTAAACATTGTTCAGATTTCAACGCTTCTGAACACAATTTTAGGACAGGCCAGACTGAATACTGCCGCCGTTGTCGACACAAGTTCTTTTATCAGCGTTGCGCAGACTGCTTTAAAATGTGCTCCAGATGTGCTTCTGGAGTCCATCTCCCAGATGTTCACGAACCGGGATATCATTTCCATCAGACCGTATACCCGGAAGTTCCGAGGTCTGGAGCGTTCAGCTATGGAGTGGGGCAACGCTGTCAGGAAGCTCAACTACGTGGACAGCCCCATGGAAGAAAACCCAGCCTGGGAACTTACAGACGGGCAAAGCGTAGATATGTATACCGTCAAGACAACGGACATTCTCCAGACAAACTTTTACGGACAGGCCACATGGGAACAGGAGTTCAGCGTGTTTGACTATCAGTTAAACATTGCCTTTGCGAATCCATATTCTTTCCAGGCGTTCATGTCTGGAATGTACCAGAATAAAGCTGACCAGAGGGAACAGGCACATGAATCCCTGGCAAGGGCAACTATCCTAAACTTAATCGGAGGCGTTCTGTTAGGAAATACCACTGACGGAAATGTGAAGGTGCTGACCCTGTACAATGCGCAGAACGGTACGTCACTTACAAAAGCAGATGTATTGAAGTCTGAGAACTTTCCGGATTTCTTGAAATTTTTCGTGGCTACGGTAAAAATCTACCTGAAGCTCATGAGCGAACGTTCCCAGAAATTCCAGATTAACGTGACAGGGAAGCCTATCACCCGCCACACACCGAGAGAAGATATCATGATGTACCTGTATACCCCGTTCTTTGAAAAGGCGAAAACTATGGTATATGGGGATATCTTCCATGAGAACTACATGAATATCGGAAACTATGAAGAGGTGAACTTCTGGCAGTCAATCGAAGATACACAGGCAATTAACGTCACTGCCGCTTATACAGACGCTACCGGAGCCGTTAAGACCGGAACAGCCGATAATGAAAACGTGCTGGGTATCATCTTCGACCGGGAAGCCGCTGGTTATAACACGATTATCAACCGGAGTTGGACAACGCCATACAACGGGAAAGGGGCTTACACCAATAACGGTATTAGCTTCTCAGACAGATACTATAATGACTTTACGGAAAAGGCGATTGTATTCACTCTGGATTAGAAAGGGGGTGAGGGAGGTTTTCTAACCTCCCACTTTTCTATATATGCAAGTAACATTCTTCATATACAATAAAGATAAAAACGAATTAAGGGTGCCGACTGGAGGAACTACAAGAGAGGTTACATTGAAACAGCCGTGTTCCGTACTGAATCCTGTTATTGTATTGCAATCAGCTTCTACTAGCTGGAATTACTTCTATATACCAGAGTTTTCACGCTACTATTTTATCGAAGATATTCGGTATATACACAATAACACCGTAGAAATAACCGGAACGGTTGATGCCATGGGAAGCCATAGAAATGGTATTTTAGCGTCTTCACAGTATATACTCAGGTCAGCGAGCGGTTATGATGTGAATATCCCGGATTTAACCTTTCCAGCAAAGGGTGGTAGAAAGCTCCTGTATACAGGACTCCCTGTAGCTGATATAACGCAGGACTATAAACAAGGTGGTTTTGTCATTGGAGCTATAGGCGAAAATGCGGGGTATGCTGGTATACCAGTGGTATACTATTATCTTGATTATGCACAGATGATGTTATTTAACGACTATCTCTTTAATCAGGATAACTACGCTAGTTTGATTTCAGATGATGTCGTAAAAGCGTTTTTCAACCCTATGGATTATATCATCAGTTGTATATACTTCCCGTATCCGCTTACTGCGGCGAGTTGGGAAGATACGGATATATATTTCGGATGGTTCAAGACCACAGGAATTTTCGCCAAAAAATTACCTAACTACTGGTATACAGATACAGGGCTTAACTATACGCTCAATATCCCGAAGCCGTATAGCGACTATCGCTTACTTAATCCCTGGACACAGTACCGTCTATGGTGTATTGACCAATGGATTGACATACCACCGGAGAAACTATATAATTATAGTCAGATGGGGATTTCTATTCAGTTAGACCTTGTAGCAGGAAACGCTAATGTTAATATCACCGTGAACAATAGTGGAGAAAGTGCATACACTGTAGCCAGAACGGCTTGCCAGTTCGGGTGCCCCATTAGTATGGCACAATTAAGGCAGGACTGGCAGGGAACTATTTCTAATGCCGTCGGAGCTATTGGTAGTCTATTTACACTAGACATCGGCAAAACGGTAAATGGCGTGATGGATGCTGTCAACAGCTTTCTTCCTGACCCGGCTACAAAAGGCTCTAATGGAGCTTTAGGCTCCGCTTTCTGGCAGAAATATGTAGAGCTATACTGCTATTACAGCGAAACAGCCCCGATAGATGAAGGCCGCCTAGGTAGACCTGTGGCGAAACGTGACACCGTGTCAAACTATGAAGGATTCTGTCAATGCCGAAATGCAGAAGTGACAATTACGGGAGCGTATTCCTCAGAAATAGACACCATAGAAAATTATATGAATGGAGGTTTTTATGTCAACTAAGAAAAGATGTAATAACGCTTATCCCTTCTTCGTCAATACGCCAGTAGTGCAAGGCTTCTATCAAGCTGGTTACCTGAATAGCTGTAATTGGGCGAATACTTATGTAGGGTACTATGCCAGGTATCTTCTGCTGAAGGTAATGAGCGAATTTGACTTCACTTTCCCCGATGAATGGGAGTTCGGTCTTGATGATTATTTCTTATATAACCTATTCATAGCTGGAAATATCCCTGTATTCTGGGATAAGAAATATGGCTTCGTAGCTCAGTGGGGTGCATACAGCGGCGTGAACATTGCATTAAGACCGGAGTATGTAACCTTCCAAAATAACTTCTTCAACGGGGCGAAACGGAAAATTGGTGTGGACTGCGTAGTGTTCAGCTTAACCGCTGACTATTGCGGCATCTGGGATAAGGTGGTAGCGTATGCTGATTTGCTGGCTGAAATGCATATTGCAATTAAAGTCAATATCATCAACAGCAAAAACCCTATGATCTTCGCCGTACCTGATAAGAAAATAGCTGACAATATGATGAAAATGTTTGATACTATCCAGGACGGTGAACCAGCTATCTACCAGAAGACAACCGGGGGAGAGTGGGAGTGTTTTAACCCCCAGGCGAAGAGCAACTACATTACCCCGGATATGCTCATAGACATGAGGAAGATTGTCAATATGTTCTGTACGGATTTCGGGATACCGAACGCTAATACAGACAAGAGGGAGCGCTTGACAGACGATGAGGTCAACGCTAATAACGCTGAGACAGATTGTTTTCTGGATAGTGTACTCAAACGGCTGAAAAAAAGCTGTGACCAGGTGGAGCGGCTTTTCGGAACACGTTACATTGATGTAGAGCTTTGCGAAGCATTAAGGAGGATGCAAGATGAGGGAAATAATTACCCTGTGGGGAATGGTCAAGTACCAACCAACAATCCTGAAAAAGCTTGACTTGCCAGATGGTATGTCGGAGGAAACCATGGGCGATTATATCTACATGTATGCTGGGGAGAACGAAACAAGGTATTCTGACCCGGATATCTTAGAGAGATTGGTGCATACCTGGTTCACTTCCAGAAAGACAGATTTCCAGTATATGTGGGAGGCGCTTCATGCTGAGTATAACCCCATTGAAAACTATGACAGGCATGACGATTTCACGGAAGAGATTGATAGTACAACCAACCGTGAAAGCAATGTTAAGACTACTCAGGAGGGTGAAGCTAATACAGAAGATAGTAGCACGACCACACCGGGCAAGATAACAGAAGAGCAAGTTAGTGCTTTTGACAGCGGTTCCTATCAGCCCTCCAGGAAGAGTGCAGAAAGCGGAACAGAATCCAGTGAAGGGAGCAGTCACGGCACTAACAATTCGACAACCACGGGAGAAGGTACTGAAAAGAGTGTGCTTGACCACACGAAAAAGAACACAGGCAGAAGTCATGGTAACATTGGCGTAACTACCAACCAACAGATGATTGAATCGGAACTACAGTTGCGGAGATTTAACCTATATAAAACGATTGCGCTGGAGTTTGAAGATGAATTTACAATACCTGTATATGGAAGGAGATGTGATTGTATATGTTAATCGGTTGTAAAGATTGCGGCTGTAATGAAAAATCGCTGGACTGGATGCTCCAGGCGGTAAAAGAACTGATGGCTAGACCGGAAGCCCCTACTTACAATATTACTCAGAATATTGCCCCTATATATCCTCTTGTGGAGTCTACGACTACACAACGAGCAATTAGAAGTTATACTTTTCAGCAGATGCAGGAGGATATGGGGAAATTAGTAAGCAAGTATCCGAATCTGAGACAGAAGAGTATTGGTCTTACTCCGGGTGGTGCTCCGCTGTATGTTCTGGAGTATGGAAATCCTAATGCCACTAACCATTTAGTGGTAATTAACGGCTTCCACGGGAATGAAAACTCTGCTAGTATTACGTTAGCGCAGTTGGAGACATTGATACTTAATAACGAGTATTATGGAGTAGATATGTGGAAGGATATCTTGAATAAAGATACTTGTGTACATGTACTACCTATGGCGAACCCTGATTGCTGGAAGTTAATACAGTTCGGATGGGATGGAGTTCCGTTGGCTACGGAAGAGCAGAAGACGAATATTAAAACATGGCTGACTGATTATATCAGAAACTATGCAAAAGATGAAGCTTACGGAAGTAACTGGAACGCTGAGACAAAGCGTGACCTGGAGGATTATATCAGGAGCTTAGGCGGGAATCCGGAGGTTGACTACTCAGCGTATGTATACCGGGACGAAGACTTGCATTGCGTAGAAAGTAACTTAAACGGTATCGACCTTCATTATAACTGGTACACTCCAGAAATGAAAGCCACTGTAGATATTGCTTTAGAGCCAACGAATCATGGACACCCGGACGGCTATATCTATGGAGCGCAGGGGGCTACGCCGTATGTCAACGAAAACGCCGCTATTAAGGCGTGGATTGACAACATGAATACATCCGATAGTTGTATTAGTTTCCTGAATTACCATCAGAAAGGGCCGACTAATATCTGGAATTATCGGTTAGAGGGATATGTAAATAACAGGAATTATGACTGTTTCTTTGGGCTTTGCAATCTCATGAGCGTGCCGTATTCTAAAGCTGTTGGAACTCAGTCTGTACCGATTGGTTTTACGGCGTGGGCTACACGGTATATAACAAAAGATACAACTCTTGCTTGTACAATGGAAGTAGGCTGGAAAAATGTCGCTATTCGTGGCGATAATTGGGACAATACAGACACCAATTATGTCATTTCACCTGTACCCGATTCTCAGTGGGGAGATATATACAGATGGAATAAGGAAGTATTTCTGTATATGATTAGATGGTATACGTCTAATAGGGATATTGCTAATAGACATCAGTATTTGACGAGTTATAATCTCAAAAATACGTTCCAGTTTGACGAGTATAGTATCCCTTCTATGCAGTTGGTTAATCAGATTGCGCTTAATGCGGGCGTGTTATGGCAGAGCTTAAGCTCCGCAGATTGTGACCTGGAAAGTACATGGGATGAATTTAAGGCGGCTGTTGCTGGAGAACATGCGGTTGTTATTATGCAGACCGCACAGAATCAGAGTATTACCAACGAATGGCCTGATTGGTTTAAGAGTAAGAGTGGTACACTTATTATGATTCCTAGTACAGTTCAGAATACGGAAGGGAATTATATTTACTCTGTGTTCTTTATGCCGAATAGATGGGGCGTTTGTTATTTCATGCAGTTCGGTGGCGGTCAGTGGGAGGAAACGGGAACTAGCTGGGAGTGGACGAATTTAACACCTGTGATTCCTAATGGTCATGCCTGGAATATTGTAGGGCAGGGTTCAAGTACTGTAGCGGCGTTGTGTGCTTATATCGGAGCGTATCATACGTTAGAATTGGATGTGAACAAGGGGCAGTTGACGTTGACGGATTTACCTGCGGATGTGGGAAGTTTGTATACTCTGAGGATTATTGGTAGAGAGTGGGGAAATGAGGTTCAGATAAGGGATTTTAACTCCGGGAATATCTGGGTTAATCATTATTCTACAACTACGAGTGCACTTGGAAATTGGTATAAGATTGCGGCGAGTGAAGTGTAGGAATTGCATATTGAATATTGTATACAAGGGAGTCTGTTTTCAGGCTCCCTTTTGTTTGGTAGAATATCGAACATATGTTCTTTTCGGTTAGGCGGGACTAATCGAACATACGTTCCGAACACTTGTTCCGAACACTTTTCGAACAGAAAATCGAACAAAAAATCGAACATATGTTC
>ERZ1664510.65-NODE-65-length-13972-cov-16.772508_pt1 | contig 13972 bp, 12 predicted proteins | sample MGYA00575337_ERZ1664510 | MGnify/ENA primary metagenome ERZ1664510 (study PRJEB40874, sample SAMEA4040744) | Gallus gallus | biome: gut; material: content | place: India | collected 2016-01-01 | study: EMG produced TPA metagenomics assembly of PRJEB14491 data set...
ACATTGGTATAAATTAGGTATGTTTTACATACTTTGAAAATCTATAAAGAAAGGATTAATATTATGAGCGTTATTAGTACTTATTTAAAAAATCAATTAATCAAAGTAATGCCATCCCTTGCATCCACAATCATGGGTAAAGTTGGTGAAGGATATGTAGCAAAGGAAGAAGGAAAAGTATTAGTAAATTCTACAGAATATGAAGGATTAAAAACAAGTGTAACAGCAGACGTTGCAGATCTTGCTTCTTTCAAAGAAACCGTTTCTACCACATACCAGCCAATCGAAGGATTTAATACATTCAAGACAGATGTGGAAACAAATTATGCAAAGAAATCCGATATTGCTAATTTAACAAATGCAATGGTATTCAAGGGTACACTTGGTACAGGCGGTACTGTTGAAGCACTTCCAACAACATATGGAGTTGGTTGGACATATTTAGTTACAGTGGCAGGTACTTATGCTGGTCAGGAATGTGGCGTTGGTGATTTAGTAATCGCTGTTGTAGCAAGAGACGGAGCAGATAATCAGGACGCTGACTGGACAGTAGCTCAGTCCAATATTGATGAATCTGTATTGGATACAGTTGTTACAGAAGGCGATTTAGAAGAGTTACAGCCAGCCGATATTGAAGAGATCGTTGCTGCTGCATTCGCTGAAGACGCAGAACCTTAATTCTTTATCCGCAGTGCATCTTTTAGGAAAGGAATAGTGTCTTGTTGAAACTCACCCTGGTTTTCCAGGGTGGGTTTTTTATTTGCGATGCAAGGCATTTTGGTTAATTATTTATGAAAAATATGAATTCAATTTCTATTTACTATCTCATGGTGATGGCGAAGGAACTTTTGGCTGCCGTGGATACCGTAGTTTTTCCAGATAATTTGCCACCAAAAGAAGAAGCGAAGGAACACACGGTTTATATCCTTCCAGATGGAAGTGTTTATATTTATAACACGGAGAAAGAATCTTATCTTCCCGTATCCAAACCTGTTGAAATTGATATAACCAGTCCAACGGATGAAACTGTTCCAACTTCCCTTGCAGTTGCAAATTATGTAAAGGCTATGATGGAAATCCAATATCCATTCAGATTCGTAGATAGTGCAAGCAACCTTCCCGATGAACCGACGGAGATCGAAAAAACCAAACTATTCATTGTCAAAGATACAGATAGTCTCTGTTATTGGAAAGAAGAAGCCAAAGGATTCATCCCTGTTGGTGATAATCTTTCAATTCGTGAGATTAACGGTGGATTCCGTGATGCAGATGATACTATTACTTTGACGTAGTGAGATAAATGATAAGAAAGGGGGGTTAGTAATATGCTTTTTATTGAAATAATCCGCCTACTACGTGAATTGATTCGAAATTGATCGGAATAGATAATTAAATAGTATTAAAATAAAGAAAGGAAGCATTCATATATGATTACTCTCGATTTAATTCGTATTTCCCAGATCCATAAAACAACTGCTGAGTGGACCAAATGCCAAGAGATTTTAAAGGTTGGTGAAATTGGTTACGATAGCGATGTAAAGAAATTTAAATTTGGTGATGGGGTCAATGTATTTGATGATTTGGATTGGGCTGCAATGACACCAAATGAAATCAATCAGTTAGTTACTGCCCATACGTCAAATTTCAGTAACCCACATAAAGTAACAAAGGATCAAGTGGGTCTTGGTAAAGTAGAAAATAAATCCGTATCTGAAATTTTAACAGATGCAGCTTTAACGGGAACACCAACGGCTCCAACCGCAGCACCTGGAACGAATACGACACAGATTGCAACAACACAGTTCGTTACCAATGCTATTTCTAGTGGAATCGCCGCAGCCGATGCGATGATTTTTAAAGGAACTCTTGGCACTGGAGGCACTACAACTGCGCTCCCAAAGACTTATAAAACAGGTTGGACCTATCGAGTTGTCAGTGCAGGATCCTATGCAGGTCAACAATGTGAAATTGGTGATTTGGTAATTGCTCTCGTTGATCGAAGCGGGAGTGGGAATGTAAATTCAGACTGGACGGTTGCACAGACAAACATTGATGGTGCGATTACGGAAATTAATTCTACTGCTTCCGTAACTGTTACAGGAACTGGTTCTAGTAGAACAATCGAACTTCCTGCAAGTGGTGTTACCGCTGGAACGTATCGTAATGTAATTGTAAATAATAAAGGTATTGTTACGGGAGGCAATAATAACACAGCAACAATTGCAGAAGGTGGTACCAATAATACAACATTTGATGCAAATACGGTTGTTGTATTTGATGGTACAAAATTATCTTCTAGTACAATCAGTACAGAAAAGCTTGGTTATTTAAGCGATGTTACATCAAACATTCAGGCTCAATTAAATGGTAAGTCACCAAGCAATCATACGCATAAATATGCAGCTTCTGCAACTCCAGGTGGTGCAGCAAATAGTGTTGCAAACAAATTAACGATTCAGGCAAACGGAACCGAATTTAAGACATTTAATGGTTCTGCTGCTACCTTAGTAAATATTAAGGCAGGACAGAATATTACAATCACACCAAATGCAGAAACAAATGCAATTGAAATTAAATCTTCATTCACAGATACGAATGTTACAAATACCTTAGATGCATCTTCAAAGTTCTATGTTACAGGTACAACAAGTGCTACAACAGGTACAGGTACACAGGTATTTAATACTTCTATTTATGGACAAGGTGATACATTCACAGCTGGAAAGTTTGTAGGTAAACTTGCTGCGGATAACTTAATTGATGGTGATGATGTAGTATTCTTAAATTGTACAATTTAAGGAATTGGAATTGGCTAGGATTAGGGATTTCCCTAATCCTAGCCCTATTTTGTTCAAAAACAGTCGAATAATTGTATGAAGGGAGGTGTCACTTTTGAGTGATCCGAACGTATCTAGTGAACAGGAATTAACACTGGATGATTTACATATTAGGAATATAAAGCTTAATGAAGGTGAAATTGTAAAAAAGAACGATACCCTTACATTATTGGCAGAATTACAAGGACAATACCTACGTATTCCAGCAGATGAAGTGCTTGGAAAAGAGTATATCGATATGATTGCAGGATTTCAAGATACCATTGATAATCTGCTTCAAGAAGTAACGAACAAAAACTCCAAACAAATTCTTCTTCGTGTTATGGATCGAATGATTCAGTGGAAATATGAATCCGATTCGGAATGGATGGATTTATTTGATTTATCCTTGATACGGGGAGAGAGTGGAAAAAGTGCTTATGAGCTTGCAGTTGAGTATGGTTTTACTGGAACTGAAGAAGAGTTTGCCGAGATGTTTTTACGGACAACCATCAGTTCTGATAAAGTGACGTATTATGATACCCCACTTACCACCATTATCAATCGTTTGATGTATAAGTCGGGTCTTGAAATTATTACGGAAATTGGAAAGGAATATGGAGACAATAGTCCTGTAGAAATCACTTGGGAAAGTGGTGCAACCTTTTCCTCACAAATGGTTACTTATAGCGTCTATACAACAAAGTACAATAGCGTATTACAAGAATCCGTACAAGTACAACCGGATGCAAGAAGTTACACCATTGATTTGGAAGATATCGATTCTCCTGTAAAAATTGTATTTACCGTTTCTGGTATTGTAAGCGTTAGCAATAAGAAATTAGAATCAACCGTGGAATTGTTTTATGGATATCGGTTGTATTATCTTGGTTGTAAGGAAAGTGAAATCGATTCCTCTGACCCAACCGAAATTGTGAATAATTTAATCAATCATCCCGATACCAAATCCATCTTGATTACGGATTTCAATTACCAAGAAATTGAAGTTGATGCAAGTGAACTCTATGATTATATTTTTATTGCTGCACCGAATATGTATGGGAAATTGGGATGTCAAATTAACAATTGGATTGACATTTTTCCTGTGGTAAGCGATGGAGATCAGGTGGAAAATCGTTATGGAAAATATGCAACTTATACAACCTATCGATCAGCGCATAATCATTTGGGAAGAGTGCGGATCAATTTAGTTTCTGTATGATGGAAAGGAGTTAGAAATGGAATTAAAAAATGGATCCCATGGAATTCCACTTCCAGATAAAATCATACCAATGAATGATAATAATTTCATGCTGGTCGATATGAGTCGAGTGGATTATGATGGGAATGGAACAACCAGTGCAAAAGAAGTATTGGATGATGTTGGAACTCATCTTGTTCGAAATAGTATTGCAGAACGAGATACCATTGACACCCGTTATCGAAAACTTGGTCTGGAAGTTTATGTCATTGATGATAATACCACATACCGATTGGAGAATGGAATTACCAATGATCACTGGAAAGAGGTAACCTATAACAAAGGAGTATCCTTGTATGGTGGGAATACGCTTCCAGAAGATACCTTCGGAAATGAAGGGGATTTCTTTTTATTTTATACAAAGACAATGGAGTTGGATCGTGATAAAATCATGACCATGTTGAGTGCTTTAATGGAATAGAAAGAAAAAAAATGAACTCTAGAAATATGATTGAAAGGGAATGACTATGTCCAAACGAAATCATTTGTCTAAAAAGAAATATAAACAACCCTCTTCTCATTTTGGGATATCCGATGGGGATAAGATTGATAAAGAAATAGGTCTGATAGAAGAGCTTCACGTAATTACAGTGCTGTTGACGGATATGAAAAATGAATTCTTCTTGCACCGAATGGAAATGGAACTCGAAGAACGAAATTACGAGACACAATTATTGCGATGGGGAGATTTAGAAAATATTACGGACTCTCTTGTGGAAAAATTATCTCAATATGAATTTGATTTATCTTTATTAGAAGGAGTTGGAATTGAAAGTAATTATACCGATCTTTATCGTTATCTGATTGAGTGTGATGAATTGCTTACACTAATTAGTTTAAAGATCCACTCAGGTATTTGTAGAAATAGCAAACGACACTTACAAACTTCACGTTTAAAAGAATTGATGGATCTAATGGATCAATCCCTGGAAGAAAAAATGGATTGTTTCATATCCATCGATCAAATTTTTTTAAATAATTTCAATATGTTACTCTATAAACTAAATCAAATTAATTTTACCATTCATCGAATGGAATTTGTTATTTATCATTATAAACCGAATAATAAATACTTAATCAAGCAGATCTTATATTATCGAGAAGAGTTAATCTCGTATCTGCTTTATATGACACTTCTTTTTGAAAAATATATGACAAAACTTATGGAAAGGAGAAAAATACGAAATGTGGGAAAACGAAACTATAATGAGTTAGAGTAACCTTTTTATTTTTTTGTTATAGAAAATAAATCGGAGGTTATATTATGGCTTTAACATTGAACAAATTCAGAATCTCTTGTCCAAGTAAATCATCAAAAGAATGGGCATCAGATGTAACGATTATCAAACAAGGAGAATTCGTCCATGATTCCGATTTAGATCGTGTTAAAATAGGTGATGGTACAAAAACATTCTCCCAATTACCATGGGCATATTTATCTTCATCCGAAATTCAAACATTGATAAATGCCCATGCCAATCGAACAGATAATCCTCACAAAGTAACAAAGTCACAAGTGGGTCTTTCTAATGTAGAAAATAAAACAGTTGCACAAATTTTAGCAAATGCCGCACTAACCGGAACACCAACGGCTCCAACTGCTGTTACTGGGGTAAGTAATACACAAATAGCCAATACACAATATGTCAATACTGCAATTTCCAATGCCATTGCTGCATCGGATGCGATGATTTTTAAAGGAACCCTTGGCACTGGAGGCACTATAACTGCGCTCCCAAAGACTTATAAAACAGGTTGGACTTATCGAGTTGTCAGTGCAGGATCCTATGCAGGTCAACAATGTGAAATTGGTGATTTGGTAATTGCTCTCGTTGATCGAAGCGGGAGTGGGAATGTAAATTCAGACTGGACGGTTGCACAAACCAATATCAATGGTGCCATTACCAGTATGAGCGGTTCTAATCCAATTCAAGTAACAGGAAGTGGTTCTTCTCGAAATATTCAGCATATGACAAGTGGAGTTACCGCTGGGACTTATCGAAGTGTAACGGTAAATAATATGGGTCATGTTATCGATGGTTCGAATCCTGTTACAGATATTGCAGAAGGTGGTACGAACAACACATCGTTTACTAATAATACTGTCATTATTTATGATGGAAATAAATTAGCTTCCAGTGGAGTTAGTACTACAAAATTAAATTATCTATCTGGTGTTACATCAGACATTCAAACACAATTGAATGGGAAAGCGGCAAGTTCTCATACACATAAATATGCAGGTTCTTCTTCTGCGGGTGGTCCAGCGAATAGTGTAAAGGCGAATATGGTTGTAAAATTAAATGGGGGAACCACAGAAGGCACAAATCAGTTCACCTTCAATGGCTCCGCTGCAAAGACAGTAAATATTACTCCTTCTTCTATCGGCGCAGCCGCAGCGAGTCATGGTACTCATGTTTCTTTTGGAACCACTGTACCAAAAGCGAATGGAACTGCATCAGCTGGTAGTGCGACAACTGTTTCTCGTTCCGATCATGTTCACCCATTACAAACATCCGTAAGTGGGAATGCGGGGACAGCAACAAAATTAGCTACCGCTAGAACGATTACATTAACAGGTTCCGTTAGAGGTAGTGGTGAGTTTGATGGTTCGGGAGACTTATCCATTACAACAACAACCAATCATACGCATAACTATGCAGGATCAAGCTCCGCAGGCGGTCCAGCGAATAGTGTAAAGGCAAATATGGTTGTAAAATTGAATAATGGTACAACCGAAGGAACCAATATGTTTACCTTTAATGGTTCTACTGCAAAGACAATCAATATTACTGCTGCTAGTATAGGAGCAGTATCAGGTTCACACACTCATAATTATGCAGGTTCTTCTTCTGCGGGTGGTCCAGCCAATAGCGTAAAGGCAAATATGGTTGTAAAATTGAATGGGGGAACCACAGAAGGCGCAAATCAGTTCACCTTCAACGGCTCCGCTGCAAAGTCAGTAAATATCACGGCTTCTTCCATTGGAGCGGCTGCAACGACTCATACTCATAATTATGCAGGGTCCTCCTCCCCAGGTGGAGCTGCAACAAGTGCGAATAAAGTAAATAGTACTCTTACCATTCGTAGAAAAAAGGCATCCAGTACTTCATCAGTAACAGAGTACAGTACAATGGCGACGTTTAATGGCGCTTCTGCTGTAAATTTGACACTGGATCCACTCAGTATGGAATCAGCAGGATTGATGGTTAGAAATTATGAATATTCGGGTGGTGAATCAGGAGGTACTGGTGCAGAAATTTTCAACGATTATCGATACACCAATGGTTATCATAATAATAAAGCGACAGGTGATTACAGTTCTGCACATGGTTCTTTAACCAAAGCAACTGGAAATTATTCTACAGCAATGGGTTATAAAACAACTGCTTCTGGATCTTATTCCTTTGCGGTTGGTAATAGTTGTACTGCTGGAAGTGGTGCATATACCATGGCTCTTGGAACCAATTCCGTTGCTTCAGGAGTTGCTGCATTCGCTGCTGGAAATAGTGCAAAAGCAACAGGATCCTATTCTGTATCTCTTGGAAATGGAACGATCGCAGCTGCTTCAAATCAAACGGTAGTTGGTTCTTATAACTCAAGCAGCTCTTCAACAGCAAATCGATTTATCGTTGGAGGAGGAGATAGTTCTACAAGATCCAATGCAATGCGAGTAAACACAAGTGGTCAAGTATTTGGAACAGGTGCATTTGTATCCTCTGGTGCTGACTATGCAGAATTATTTGAATGGGAAGATGGAAATCCAAACAACGAAGATCGTAGAGGATTATTTGTAACACTAAATGGTAAATATATAGCAATTGCAAACTCTTCCGATGAATATATTTTAGGAATTATCTCTTCAAATCCGTGTATCATTGGTGATTCCCAAAGTGAAGAATGGTATGGAAAATATGTCAGAGATGAGTTTGGTCAAATTGTTACGGAAGACGTGTTGGTTCCAACAATTACAGATGAAAATGGAATTGTAATTCAAGAAGAACATACCGAAGAAATCGCAGTTATTAGTGAAGAATTCGATGAGACGAAAACATACATCCCTCGTTTGGAACGATCGGAATGGGATGCTGTTGGACTTCTTGGTAAATTAATTGTAAAAGATGATGGTAGTGCGGATGTAAATGATTATCTTACAACAACAACTGGTGGAATCGGAACAAAGAGTACCCGTAAAACACGATTCCGTGTCATGGAGCGATTGGATGACAATCTAGTAATGGTTATTTATAAATAAAATTGATTCACCTAGATATCCAGATATCTAGGTGGATTTATTATATGGAAAGGAGATTATATCATTGGCAACCTATACCTATACTTATGACTTTGCAGGTGGTACATACAATGGAAGACCAACGTATTCTCAGACATATAATACGGCAACCCCTTCAACCTCCATTCTTGTCACCTGTATAAAGCCAGGTTATAAATTTCGATGGTATACCATTGTAAAATCTAGTACAGGAGCTCAATTGGGACAAAACGCTGCGGCAGGTCAACAAATTGTAGTCGCTTCGAACTTAACTCTTCGTGCGGTTTGGGATAAAATTTATTACTTGAATTATAAATTAAATGGAGGTTATTTCGATAGTAATTATACCTACCAACAAGAAAAATGGTATGGTAAGAATGTAACCTTAAGAGAAGCTCCAAAACGAACGGGTTATACCTTTAAAGGATGGAGAGACAAAAATTACAATGGGGCACTATGGGCGGCAGGACAAACGTGGGGTGCAGATGTTAATACCACTCTTACCGCAGAATGGTCTAGAAATAGTTCTGTCACCAAAGCGACGATTACGTATAAATTGAATGGGGGAACAGGATCTTCCAGTGGAAGTGTTAATATTGGATCTTCGATTACCTTACCGACTCCAACGAGAAGTGGTTATAAATTCAATGGTTGGAAGAGCAATCATGATAACGATTATGATGGAGTTGTAGATAATTTTGGTAAAGGAGCAACCTATACCTACAGTAATACGGTTACTTTAACCGCTCAATGGGTTGCACAAAGTTCCTATGAAGTTATTTATTATCGTCCAAAGACAGTGTCGGGAGATGGAAGTGCAATGGCAGAAGGATATGACTTTAAAGCTCCTGAGACGAAGTCAGGAACTACCTTTACGGTCACAAATGGTTGGTACCGTTATATCTTTGGTCATGCACAGGATATGAGTGGAGAATACCAGTGGTTTGATCATTTTATCCCACAACCAATCAATTATCGTGCAAATGTTAATCTGATGAGTATGAAAAAATGTTCAAAAGGATATCTACATAAAACATCAGGGGCACTCACATCAACAAAGGAATACGATGTTATGGCTTCTGAATATATTTCTGTCACTGCTGGTACAAAATATGTCTATGCGTATCATTGTGATTTAACCAAAACAACAGGAAATGGAGTAACCCATCCTTGGACTCGTATCTGGTTTTATAATTCCAGTAAGAACATCATCAGTGGTTCTATGTTAGAGTATGGAGAATCGGATTCTTATTCTTCTAGTACAAACCTATTCACATACGAAATCACTGCACCAAGGGGTGCGGCTTATATTCGTATTTCTTCTCGTTTTCTAGTGTATGGATTTGGACAATTAACGACGAAAGCAAATTGGAACGATACGTTTACACCAAGTACCTATGATTTCAATCATATGTATGAACCAGTTAGTACTTATAGCAATCCAGATAAAGTTCCTGTTTATTTGCTTGGTGTATTTTATGCAAATGAAAGAACCGTAACCTATAATGCAAATGGTGGTTCTCCAACTCCTTCTCCGTCTTCCTTTAAGACCTGGTATGGAAGACCATTTTATTTTACTGAGACACTCTTATCAAAATCCAATTCTCGATTTTTAGGATGGTCTTCAGAAAAAAAAGCCATCGACCCAACTTGGACTCCTGGAGAACAATATACAGGACAAAACCATAGTTATACTGTATATGCTATTTTTGAAGTAAACCCTACAACAAATGATTATGCCCCTGTTGCAATGGGAAATTATGCAGAAGCTGTTGGATATGGTTCCGTATCGGTTGGGCATTACACCGATGCACATGAAGATTATTCGGTTGCTGTAGGAGCATATACCACTGCACGAAATAATCAAGTTGTGGTTGGAGCATATAATAAAGAACGTGCTACTACATCCGATCGGTTTATCGTTGGGGCAGGTACTTCTTCTAGTTCAAGAAAAAATGCATTTCGAGTTGCAAAAAATGGACGTTGCTATGCATTAACCAATTTTGTCACTTCAGGTGCGGATTATACGGAATTATTTGAATGGGAAGATGGAAATCCAAACAACGAAGATCGTTCTGGACTATTGGTGGAATTACACGGAAATAAGATTCGATTATGTAGTGATATTTCGAATTTACTAGGAATTGTCTCTACGACTCCTGTTATGATTGGAGATGCTGCTTCTGAAGAATGGAAAAATAAATATGTCAGAGATGAATTTGGACAGCGAATTGAAAATTCGGTTATGACGGAAGATGTTTATGATGAAGAGGGAACTCTTATTATGAAAGGGCATCGAGAAACCAGATTTCCAACAAATGATGCATTTAATTATTCTCTTGATTATGTTCCTCGTTTGGAGAGAAGGGAATGGGATGCCATTGGACTTCGAGGAAAATTAGTTGTTGTGGAAGATGGAACTTGTAAGGTAAATTCCTTCTTAAAAGCAAAGGAAGGTGGAATTGGTACATTAAGTGAAGAAGAAACAGAATGCCGAGTGATGGAACGCATTGATGAAAATCATGTTTTAGTAATTTATGATAATTTATAGGGGTAGGATTTCCTACCCCTATTTGATTTTTTAATCCGATTTCTCGCAAAACTCAACCGAAAATAGTTTAAATCGATCACTCATCATATGGTTGTTAAGAAGAATAAGAAGAGATTCTCGATCGTAGGCAAAAAATGACACGGGTTCTTCAAAGAGGGTTCCGTAGTTGATTTCATATAATCCAAATGTATTATCATCACTGTTGACTTTAACCGCAGTGAAAACCCGTTCTCCTTCTTCCCATATGATCTTTTTTAGAATTCCTTTGTTTATTTTTTCACTAATTGTATTATACCTGTAAGACGTTAGACTTTCATTATTATTTTCCTCATTTCTATCGACAGTTTTTTTATTATCTTTAGAGTCTCTATATTCTATCGTAATGGCTACATCCAATGGTAGTTTCCCCATTATTTTGGTAAGAATGTCAATCATAATACTCTCATCATATTCAATATGCGACTCTGCTGATTTCATATTTTTTCCATATATGAGGACTTATAATTGTCCATCTTTTTCTCTTTCGAAAAGGAAAACACTGTCTGTATGTTCTATATAAATTCTCTTTATAGAGTTCAAGTTATTCTTTATGTTAGAAAGCCAGTATCTCCTTTTTTCATCCAAATCTCGTTTGATTTCTTCTTCTGTATAGAATTCAAGATAACTTACTTGAAGAAAATCACTCTTATCATCTAATGTATTGAAAATTTCTTGAACTTTTTCAACATCATCAATTTCGTTATAGAACTTATCGGTTCGTTCATAGATAATCACTAGATTTTCATTGATCCCTTCACGAAAGAAAAATAACTTCCTTCCGTGAAGTTTTCCTATCATATAATGAATACGATCTGAATTCTTCTTTAATTCGTCTATCAGTCCTGATTGATTTTGGTGATGAGGAGATACGATAATCCCAGATGTATTCCTCTCATCATAATCGCAGAGATATTCAAAATCTCCAATCTCCAATGCGATTGGAAAATTATCATTCCACCCCTTTACAAGAGGAAAAATTTTTGATGGAGAGAGTATATCGATAACTATTTCATCCTCACCATTATTTGTATCCAGTGTAAATAAAAATAGTTCATCCCTACTTCTTCGTATGAATTGGTAAGTCTTTCCCATATATTTAAAATTGAAGAATTTTAATTTATCAACATTCTCCTCTATTTTCTCCAAAATGGAGATGTTTAACTTTTTAACAATTTCTCTAAACAACATATCAATTTTCACCATATCATAGTATGATATGATTACTTCCTCCTTTCATTTTTAATATAAATGTGCCTATTTAAATAAAAAAAAGATGGGTTTCCCCATCTTTTTTATTCTGGAAAATATTTTAACATTTTATTTTAATTTTAAAATCCGAATAGTGCTTCATATATCCTTCCAAAATATCAAACATCCTATCCGTATTCGTTTCTAGTATGTCCGAATCTCTCAAGCCTGAACCATGAACTATCAACCATGGGGAACTGGTATTTTCACGATGCGCCTTGAAGAAATACACGTCACATTCCCCATAAATCTGCATGATTCTATCCTCCTCTTTTCTCAGTTTTTCAATACGAGAGGAAATACTCTTTTTCATGTATTCCCCTATATGTTTTTCTGAAAAATAATTACTATACATAATGAGAGAGTTCGAATCATTTAGCTGCTTTTCAATAAATAGGGACAACTTTTCTTGATCCATTGATTCATATTTATACCGATATCCTTCATCCAGAACCAGACAGAACAATCCGTCTGGGTCTTCTCGGTATATGAAGAAATATTTTCCATTGAGGAATCCTCTGACATATTGTAATCCATTTCCGATTGTTTCCTGAATACGAGTAAGGTTATGTTCCCAATGTTCAGTAATACCAATTGGAGTATCGAGATCGAAAGAAATTGTATAGATTGCGAAGCTAAGAGGATATTCACTACTCCAATTATTCAGATATTGGATTAATTCAATACCGTCCACTATATCGATATTGATATAATCGTATTCATAAGGATGAGCATGTGCCTGTTTCTGCAACGTAAACAGTTCATCCCCTGGATCTCTTTTGAAGATATAGGTATCTTCTAAATGATAAACGGTGAGAAGATACACATATTCTATTGCATCTTTTATCTGGGAGATTTCTTTTTTATGCATGTCTCTGATTGCTTCTTTTATATTTATCATAGTTGAATTTCACCAACCCATATATTATGGGTTGGTTACTTCCTCCTTCTTTTCTATTATTTCAATTCTTTTTCCACAGCCTCTAAATTACGCATTGCATCGGTGTAGTAGAGGCTTACTTCTTTTGTAAAGTTTCCTTGTTTAATCTGACCTCCGATTCTTACAATGCATCCACATGCACTTGTAAGAGTCCGATGAATTTCGTTTAAATCGCCAACACTCAACTCTTTCTTATATTCTCTCTTGATCGTTCGATCCAAAAGATTGATTTTGTCCTGGATCTCGGTTGTCAAGTATCTATTTCTCGTCTTCTCCTTTCGAGAAATAATTCCTCCTAATGTGTCCATTTTTTCATAGATGTCTTCAAAAATGCTTCCAATCGTCTTTCTTCCAAACATATTCATTTTCTCCTTTCGTTTTTTAATTATTTTTATTAAAAAGGTAGGATTGGTGGTAACCATTCATATACGAATTTCCATCCCGCCTCTTTTTCATATTGATAAATTTTTCTTTTTATAGAAAATATTCTTATTCGAATATCAGACAACAAATTCAAATCCTCATGGGAAATTGGGTTTGAATAGGTGCATCCGATTCTTGTGATATAAGACGAGATCTCGGATAATATTGCTTTGATATCATCTGCTTCGGAGTATTTCGCATTGAAATATTCCATTAATTCTTGTGCTTCGGAGTATTTCGCATTGAAATATTCCATTAATTCTTGATGCTCTTTCGTCGCCTGGATAATGGAGTCCTTTACATTATATTGATTACAAATAATATTGGATTCCAATGAATTAATCGACTTATAGAGTTTATCCAATCGATCGTTCATCCCATACCAACGTTCGATATTTTCGAATTTATAGTAATGAATTTT
>ERZ1664510.68-NODE-68-length-13419-cov-8.490123_pt1 | contig 13419 bp, 9 predicted proteins | sample MGYA00575337_ERZ1664510 | MGnify/ENA primary metagenome ERZ1664510 (study PRJEB40874, sample SAMEA4040744) | Gallus gallus | biome: gut; material: content | place: India | collected 2016-01-01 | study: EMG produced TPA metagenomics assembly of PRJEB14491 data set...
AAGTACCAGGTAGGGCAGGAACATAGCACGATAAAGTCGTATTTGGTTGTTATCAAGTAGGGGGTCGCACATAGTTATACGCGCTGAAGATCAGCGGCAGCTACGACGGTATATAAGGGACAACATGAGGGCGGCGGGACGATGGATGTAGGGCAGGGTGCGGCCTTCCGCCTCCCCCCGCGCCGCGTCAGTGGGCCTCGAGCCAGTTGCGGCCGACGCCCGCCTCGGCAATCAGGCGCACCTTCAACTGCGCGGCCTGCTCCATGCACTCGGTAACGATGCACCGCACCTGCTCCTCCTCCGAGCGCAGCATATCGACGACCAGTTCGTCGTGCACCTGCAGGATCACCCGCGAGCGGATGCCCTCCTCGGCGAAGCGCCGGTGAACGCGGATCATGGCGATCTTCATGATGTCGGCCGCCGATCCCTGAATCGGGGCGTTCACGGCGTTGCGTTCGGCAAGGCCCCGTGCCACGGCGTTGTGCGACGTAATATCGTTCAGGTAGCGGCGCCGCCCGAAGATCGTTGCGACGTAGCCGTCGCGGCGCGCCTGCTCGACGACGCGCTCCATGTACTCCTTCACCTTCGGATAGGAGGCAAAATAGCCGTCGATCAGCTCGCGGGCCTCCTTGCGCGGGATTTCGAGCCGCTGGCTCAACCCGAAGGCCGAAATGCCGTAGATGATGCCGAAATTGGCCGTCTTGGCCCGCCGCCGCTCCTCGGGCGTTACCTCCGCGAGGGATTTGCCGAAGAGCCGCGCGGCCGTTGCGGCGTGGATATCCTCGCCGTGGGCGAAGGCCGCGATGAGCGCCTCGTCGCCCGAGAGGTGCGCCATCAGGCGCAGCTCGACCTGGCTGTAGTCCGCCGAGAGCAACAGGTGGTCGTCGTCCGAGGGGATGAAGGCCTCGCGGATGCGGCGCCCCAGGGCGTCGCGCACGGGGATGTTCTGCAGGTTGGGATTCGTCGAGGAGAGGCGCCCGGTGGCCGTTACGGCCTGGTTGAACGACGTATGGATGCGGCCCGTCGTGCGGTTCACCAGCTGCGGCAGCGCCTCGACATAGGTCGAAAGGAGCTTCTTCACGCCGCGGTATTCCAACACCAGATCGACGATGCGGTGCTTGCGGGCGAAGCCCTGCAGGTACTCCTCGTCGGTGCAGAACTGCTTCGTGCGCGTCATCTTGGGCTTCTCGGCGATGCGCATCTTCGCGAAGAGCACTTCGCCCAGCTGCCGCGTGGAGTTGATGTTGAGCGTCGGCTCCCCGGCCTCGGCACGCACCGCAGCCTCCAGTTCGGCCAGACGGCGGTTCAGCTCCACGGCGTATTCGGCCAGCGCCGCCGTGTCGATGCGCACGCCCGCCGTCTCGATGTCGGCCAGCACCTCGATCATCGGCTCCTCGATCTCGAAGTAGAGATCCCGCAGGCCGATCCGCTCAACCATCGGATAGAGCACCTGCTTGAGCTGCAGCATGATGTCGGCATCCTCGGCGGCGTACTCCTTCACGCGCTCGACGTTCACCATATCCATCGTCAGCTGCTTCTGCCCGCGGCCGATGAGCGTCTCGATCTCGATGGGCCGATAGCCCAGGTAGCGTTCCGAGAGGGCGTTCATGTTGTGGCGCGACTCGGGGTCGAGCAGGTAGTGGAGGATCATCGTGTCGTATTTCGGGCCCCGCACGGCGATGCCCAGGCGGCGCAGGACCATCAGATCGAACTTGATGTTCTGGCCGATTTTCGCCTTTTGCTCATCCTCGAACAGCGGCCGGAGGATGTCGGCGTATTCGGCCGTCGCGGCCTCCGGGAAGGGGATGTACCACGCGCGGTGGGGCTCCACGGCGAGCGACAGGCCGACGATGCGGTCGTTGAAGAGGTCGAAGCCCGTGGTCTCCGTATCGAAGCAGAACTCCGCGTAACGGGCCACCTCGGCGACCACTTCGCGCAGCTGTGCGGCACTCTCGACGAGGATGTATTCGTGGGGCGTATCCTGCGCCGTGCGGAAAACGGGCGCCTGCGGTTCGTCGGCCGGAGTTGCCGGGGCTGCGGGACCGGCGGCAGAGGTTGCGGCCGGAGTTGTCGCGGCGGCCGCAGTTGCTGCCGGGGCGGCCGGTTCGACCGGATCGCCGGAGAGGCGGCCCTGCCCCGCGAGGGCCGCCCGGCGCGCCGCCGCGGACTTCGCACGGGCCACCTCGGCCAGCTGCCGCTGCTCCCCCCGCCGCGGTCCCTCCGGCAGGGGCTCGGCGGGTGCGAGGTTCGCCAGGTCGTTGAGGAAGGCCCGAAAGTCGAGTTCGGCAAAGAGGGCCCGCAGCGCGTCGAGGTGCGGCGCGCAGACCGTGAGCTCCTCCTCGCTGAAGGTGATCGGCACGTCGAGGCGGATCGTCGTGAGCTGCTTGGCCAGCAGCAGGCGGTCGCCCCAGGCGGCGATCTTCTCGCCCTGGCGCCCCTTGATCTGCGGCGCCGCGGCGAGGATCTGCTCGACGGTGCCCCACTGCTGAACCAGCTTGCAGGCCCCCTTCTCGCCGATGCCCGGCACGCCGGGGATGTTGTCCGAGGCGTCGCCCCACAGCGCCAGGATGTCGCGCACGAGCACCGGGTCGTCGATGCCGTAGCGCGCGCGGATCTCCTCGCGGCCGATGAGCTCGATCGCCCCGTCGGAGCCCTTCTGCTTGTAGATGCGGCAGCGGTCGCGCACGAGCTGCCCGTAGTCCTTGTCGGGCGTTACCATGTAGACGTCGTACCCCGCGGCGACGCCCTGCTGCGAGAGGGTGCCGATCACGTCATCGGCCTCGAAGCCCTCCACCTCGAGGATCGGGATGCACATCCCCTCGAGCACCCGCTTGATGTAGGGCACCGAGAGGATGATGTCCTCGGGCGTTTCGGTCCGGTTGGCCTTGTATTCGGGGTAGAGCTCGCGGCGGAAGCTCCCGCCGGGAGGATCGAACGCCACGCCCAGCAGGTCGGGGTGTTCGCGCTTCTGGATATCGCGCAGGAACTTCACGAAGCCGAAGACCACCGAGGTGTTCATGCCGTTGCGGTTGCGCATGGGACGCCCCAGAAAGGCGTAGTAGTATTTGAAGATCAGCGCGTAGGCGTCTACCAGAAAGAGTTTTTTCATCGTTTGCGGGGTATGGGTGCCGTTCTGTGCGGCGGTTGTCAGAATCCGTTCTCCTCGGCGAACCACTCGGCGAACGAGGTCGCCGTCTCGTGGAGCTTGAGGGCATGGAGCCGCACCCCCTCGGGCAGGCGCGCGGCGATGCGGCGGGCAAAGTCGTCGAGCATGTTCTCGCACGTCGGCTGGTAGGGTACGCAGACGATGTTGCCGAAGCGCGCCGCAAGCTGCCCGCGCAGCGCGCGCCCCTCCTCCGAATCGCGCAGCACGAGCGCGTGGTCGAATGTCGAAACCACCTCCTCCTGCACGATGCGCTTGAGGATGCCGAAGTCCATCACCATGCCGTATTTCGGGTCGCGGGAATCCTCCGAAGGGTGCCCCTTGACCGTGACGAAGAGCCGGTAGGAGTGTCCGTGGATCTCGCGGCACGGCCCGTCGTATCCGTCGAGGGCGTGTGCCGCCTCGAACGAAAATTCCTTGGTCAGTCTGATTGTTGCCATAGGGCAAAGATACGCATTTATTTTGATTCCGGGGGTGCTTTTCCGGCCGGGATACCGGTACCGGAAAACAAAAAATCCGGAAAAAATTTTCCGGATTTTTTTACGTTGCGGGGCCCGGGTTGCAGGTTACGGGTTGCAGGTGCGGGGCCCGGGTTGCGGGGCCGGGAGCCTACTGCAGCTCGACCTTCCAGGGCGTGTACATCAGGATGCCCTGCAGGCGCGTTGCCTCGCGGACCTTTTCGTATTCGCCCATGACGGTCTCCAGCTCCGAACGGGTGAAGAGCTTGCGCACGCTGACGTTCATCGCCGTGAGCATGGCTGCCAGGCCCGAGGGGGTCTCGCGCACCTCCACGACACGGTAGTCCGTCAGCCCGGCCTTGTCCACGGCCAGGGCGATGGCCGTCTTCAGGCCGCCCAGGGCATCGACCAGCCCGATTCCGAGGGCATCCTCACCCGACCAGACGCGGCCGCCGGCGATCTCCAGCACCCGCTCCACGGGGAGGTTGCGGCCCTCTGCGACGTGGCCCGTAAAGGTCGTGTAGACCTTGTCCACACCCCGCATGATCGAGGCCCGCTCGGCCGGCGTCAGTGCCGTATAGGAACCCATGCCCGCCGAGGTGTTGCTCCGCACGCCGTCGAGCGTGATGCCCAGCTTGTTCTTCAGCGCGTCGATCGGATTGAGGAACATGCCGAAGACGCCGATCGAGCCGGTGAGTGTCGTACGGTCGGCGACGATCACGTCGGCCGGGCACGAAATGTAGTAGCCGCCGCTCGCCGCATAGGAGCCCATCGACACCACGACGGGCTTCTCCGCACGCAGCAGCTCCATCTCGCGCCAGATGACATCCGAGGCCAGGGCGCTGCCGCCCGGCGAATTGACCCGCACGACAACGGCCTTCACGGCGTCGTCCACGCGCAGGTCGCGCAGCTGCGCGGCCAGCGAATTGCCGTAGACGGCGTCGCCCGAGCCGTGGCCGTCCACGATCTGCCCGTCGGCATAGAGGATCGCCACGCGGTCGGCCCCGAGGTTGCTTACATCGGGACCCACCATCGCCGCGTAGTCGCCCAGCGAGATGAAGGTGTCGTCGTCCCGGTCGCCGGTCTCGACACCCAGCTCGGCGAAGACGTCGCGCATCTGGTCCTCATAGACCACCCCATCGATGAAGCCCTCGCGCAGGGCATCCTCCGGAAGCGAAACGGCCAGCGCGTCGGTCAGCCGCTGCATCTTCACCGAGTCGATGCCGCGGGCGCGGGCCACCTCGCCCGAGATGGTGCCCCAGAGCGAATTGACCAGCTCCTGCATCTGCTCGCGGTTGGCGTCCGACATGCGGTCGAGGATGTAGGGCTCCACGGCGCTCTTGTAGCGGCAGGCCGTCGGACGGAAGACCTCGGCCTTGAGGTCCAGCTTGTCGAAGAGCCCCTTGTAGAACATCACGCTCGCCGAGAGGCCCGACCAGTCCATGCCCCCTTCGGGCTGGATGTAGATCCGGTCGGCCACCGATGCCAGGTAGTACTGCCCCTGCGAATAGCTCTCGTTGTAGGAGACGATGAACTTGCCGCTGGACTTGAAGGCTGCCAGCGCCTCGCGCAGCTCCTCCAGAACCGCCGTGCCGGCCACGCCGCCGCCGCCGTTCAAGCGCAGGTAGATGCCGCGGATGCGGTCGTCGTCCTGCGCCGCCTCGATGGCCCGCAGGGCGCCGAAAAGCGACAACTGCGGCGTGCGCTGCAGCGTCATCAGGTCCAGACCCGCCAGCGGATCGTCCGACGGGGCGTCGGTGATCACCTCCGAAAGGTCGATGCGGAGGATCGCCTCGGAGGGTACCTCGACGGCCGTCTTCATGGAGAAGGTGCCCGCGATGCCCACCAGCAGGAGAAACCCGAAGAAAAAGAAGAGAAAGGCCCCCACTACGACAGCGAGCAGGCTGGCCAGAAATGTCTTGAAGAAATTCATATTCCGTGTGTGTTTTCGCGGATCATTCCGCCATTCTTTGGTACAAAGATACAAATATTTTTGAAAAACAAATAAAATTTATCGTTTTTCGATAAAAAAAGTTGTTTTACTATATATAAAATCTAAAATATGCGTTATATTTGTCCGCAGAGTCCGACCAGGGCGGCCGCAGGGCGTACCACAGGGTGGATCCCGGGGCCGGCAGTCGGATGGACAGCCAGGCCGGCGACCGGACGGACAGCGGGTTGGCAGTCGGAATAACGGCCGGAATAGCGGCAAGTTCGGCGGCCGGGTAGAGATATTGGAAAAAAGCGCGGGAAGCAATCCCGCGACGAAACCTTTTAATACGGAAAACGTATGGAAGATAAGATAAGGGAGCTGCTCTCCACGATCGTCCACCCCGAGACGGGGAAGAACCTTGTCGAGAGCGGTTTTATCGAACACACGGCGGCGGCCGGCGGCAAGGTTACCGTCGTGCTGCGCTTTGCCAAGAGCCGCGACCCCTTTGCGGTGAAGATCAAGAACCAGACCGAAGAGCTGCTGCGCGGAGCCTTTCCCGACGCCGAGGTGCTCGTGGTGGTCAAGGAGGGGGGTGCGGCGCCGCGTCCCGAGCCGAAGCTCCACACGACGACGGGCGGCATCGCCCATGTGATCGCCATCGCCTCGGGCAAGGGCGGCGTGGGCAAATCGACCGTTACGGCCAACCTCGCCCTCACGCTGCGCAACATGGGCTACCGCGTCGGGGTGCTCGACGCCGATATCTACGGGCCTTCGCAGCCCAAGATGTTCGGCTGCGAGGGTTATCTCCCGGAGGCCGTGCGCGAAGGCGACGAGGACCGCATCCTCCCGGCCGAGGTGCAGGATATCCGCCTCATGTCGATCGGCTTCTTCATCAAGCCCACCGATGCGCTGCTCTGGCGCGGTGCGATGGCCGTCAGCGCCCTGAAGCAGATGATCCACCAGACGCGCTGGGGCACGCTCGACTTCCTGCTCGCGGACCTGCCTCCCGGCACGGGCGACGTCCACCTGTCGATCATCGGCGAACTGAAGATCGACGCCGCGGTGATCGTCTCCACGCCCCAGCAGGTCGCCGTGGCCGACGTGGTGCGGGGCGTCGAGATGTTCCGCAACGAGAATGTCCATATCCCCGTAGCGGGCATCATCGAGAACATGGCGTGGTTCACCCCCGCCGAACTGCCCGAAAACCGCTACTACCTCTTCGGACGCGGCGGCGCAAGGGCCTATGCCGAAAAGAGCGGTGTGGAGTTCCTCGGCGAGATCCCGATCGTGCAGTCGATCATGGAGAGCAGCGACGAGGGGCTTCCGGCCGTGGCGACGCAGCCGGCGGTCGAGGCCTGCTACCGCGAAATCGCCGGGCGTATCGTTGCCTGCGTGATGAAGCAGGCGCAATAGGCGGACGCAACCGGAGCGGATGGGACGGATACACGCACAGAACACACGGACACAATGAACGGACAGCACAAACAGCCCAGGCGGAGTGCCGAAAGTGTTTTCCGGAACGGAGAGCCGGGAATGCCGGCTGTTGATAAGGGGCCGAAACGACGCCCGCAACGGTTGATAACCCCGCGGCGAAGTGTTGAAAACTCCGGATCATGTTTTGAAAACTTTTCTTTCCAAAAAGTTGCAAAATCCGTTCGAAGGCGCTCTATACGCTTTTCGGGAAAATGCAAAAAAAGTTTTTCCTTTTTATCGTCCGTCCGTACTCCCGGAAACAGGAACAGACTGTGGACAATTTCCGGCTGTCTCAATGTGGTCAACTTTTTTCAACATTTGTGGATTACCGGCAACGTCCACTGAATGGCAGACGTTTGCGGAACCGGAAAACAACAGGTTGTTCTTCCGCCTGTTGATAGTCCGCTAACAGACGAAGTTGTGAACAGTATCAACAGCGTTATTTATTCTTATTCTTTATTTTTTAATTAAAAAAGTAAAAAAGAAAATAAAAAATGAGTGTGCAAAACTCCTCCTCCCTCCGCGACCGCATTGCCAGCCTCAAGCGCGAGCGGAACGCCGTGATCCTCGCCCACTACTACACGACGCCCGAGGTGCAGGCCGTGGCCGACTTCCTGGGCGACTCGCTCGCCCTGTCGGTCGAGGCGCAGCAGGTCGAGGCCGAGGTCATCCTCTTCGCCGGCGTGCACTTCATGGCCGAGACGGCCAAGGTCCTCTGCCCCGACAAGCGGGTGCTGATCCCCTGCCCCGAGGCGGGGTGCTCGCTCGCAGACTCGTGCCCCGCCGAGGAGTTCGCCGCCTTCAAGGCCAAATACCCCGGCCACCGCGTCGTCTCCTATGTCAATACGAGCGTCGGGGTCAAGGCCCTCACGGATGTCTGCTGCACCTCGTCGAACGCCCTGAAGGTCGTCGAGTCGATACCCTCCGACGTGCCCGTGCTCTTCGGCCCCGACCGCAACCTGGGCTCCTACATCCGCAAGATGACCGGCCGCGAAAACATGGTCCTCTGGGACGGGGCCTGCCATGTCCATGAGGAGTTCTCGCTCGAACGCCTGCTCGAACTGCGGCGGCAGCACCCCGCGGCGAAGGTCGTCGTGCACCCCGAATGCCGCGACTACATCGTCGCCGTGGCCGACTATGTCGGTTCGACGGCCGGGATCCTCGCCTACTGCGGACGCTCCGAAGCGAGCGAATTCATCGTCGTAACCGAGGCGGGCATCCTCAGCGAGATGCGCCGCCGCTATCCCGACAAGCTCTTCATCCCGGCACCCCCGGACGACGAGACGTGCGGCTGCAACAACTGCAAGTACATGAAGATGGTAACGCTCGAAAACATCGCCGCGGCACTCGAAAACCTCGCGCCCGAGATCGTGCTCGACGAGGCAACGCGCCGTGCCGCCGAGCGTTCGATCCGCAACATGATCGCCATCCGGTAGCCATGGAGTACGAAGCGCTTTACGACAACGCCTCCGTGCGTCGCCGCGACCGCCTGCTCTCCGCGGAGGAGGCTGCCGGCGTGCTCCGGCGGGGCGAGTACGGCTTTCTGGCCATGCAGGACGCCGGGGACGGCGCCTACGGCGTGCCGATCAGCTACGTCTGGGACGGCGGGTCGCGTATCTACCTCCACTGTGCCCCCGAGGGGCGCAAGCAGAGCTGCCTGGAGCGGCATCCCGAGGTTACGTTCTGCGTCGTGGGGGCGACGCATGTCGTCGGGCGCAAGTTCACGACGGCCTACGAAAGCGTCATCCTGCGCTGCCGCGCCGTCGTGGGACCGGACGAGGAGGAGCGCTGGAAGGCCCTCGACCTGTTGCTGTGCAAATACGCTCCTGAACATGCCGAAACGGGGCGCCTGTATGCCGAAAAGTCGTTCCACCGCACGCAGATCATCCGGCTCGAAATCCTCGCCGCAAGCGGCAAGTGCAAGCGGGTGAGCGATTAGCCGGGAGCGCCTCAAACTCAAACGGACTCAAACAGAAAAAATTCATCAAAAACCGATAAACGACTTGTATATGAAGAAAAAAATTTTTTTGCTCCTGACGGCCGTTTCGCTGACGCTGGCGGCACGCGCCGACGAAGGCATGTGGCTGCTGCCCTACCTTCAGAAGATGAACATCAAGGTGATGAAGGAGCGCGGCTGCAAGATCTCCGCCGAGGAGATCTACAGCGCCGACCGCTCGTCGCTCAAGGATGCCATCGTCATCTTCGGCGGCGGATGCACCGGCGAGATCGTCTCGCCCGAGGGTCTGCTCTTCACGAACCACCATTGCGGCTACGGCTCGATCCAGCAGCTGTCGAGCGTCGAGCACGACTACCTCAAAAACGGTTTCTGGGCCATGTCGCAGGCCGAGGAGCTGCCCGTGGACGGTCTTGAGGTGCGTTTCGTGCGCCGCATCATGGACGTAACGCCCGAGATCGTGGGCAACGTCCCCTCGATCGCCTCGCAGGAGGAGTACGGGCGCATCACGAAGGAGAACATCGCCGCGCTGACCGGGCGCCTCGAAAAGGAGTATCCCGGCATGGAGATCTCCGTGAAGCCCTTCTACGGCGGCAACCAGTTCTTCGCCTTCGTGCTGGAGGTCTATACCGACGTGCGTCTGGTGGGTGCGCCCCCCTCGTCGATCGGCAAGTTCGGCGGCGACACGGACAACTGGATGTGGCCCCGCCATACGGGCGACTTCTCCGTTTTCCGCGTCTATGCCGGCAAGGACAACCGTCCGGCGGCCTACTCGCCCGAAAACCGCCCCTACCGGGCCGAGAAGTTCCTCAAGATCTCGCTCAAGGGCGTCGATGAGGGCGATTTCGCCATGGTGATGGGATTTCCCGGATCGACCGAGCGCTACATGACCTCGTACGAGATCGACAATCTGCTCGGTTCGGAGAACCCCCAGCGGATCTTCATCCGCGGCGAGCGTCAGGCGATCCTCTGGGAGGACATGATGGCCGACGATGCCGTGCGCATCCAGTATGCCTCGAAATACGCCTCGTCGTCGAACTACTGGAAGAATTCGATCGGTATGTCGCGCGGCATCGAGAAACTCGGCGTAAAGGCCCGCAAGCAGGCGCAGGAGGCATCCTTCCAGGCGTGGGCCGAGCGGAACACGCTGCCCGAGGAGGGGTATATCGATGCCCTGGAGAAGATCCGCCGCGCCGAGGAGGAGGCCGGTCCGGTCTATGCCGGCGTGCAGTACCTCTCGGAGGCCTTCCTGCGTGCCGTCGAGCTGCTGACGCCCGTGCGTCCGTTCATCGACATGCGCAGGATGGCCGTGGCAGACAGCATCGACAATTCGGCTGCCGTGCGCGGAGCTGTGGCCGAGTGGTACAAGGACTACAGCCCGGCGACCGACCGCAAGGTGGCCAAGCGCATGCTCGCCATTGCCCGGGAGAACATGAAGGAGCTGCCGTCGTTCTATGCCGAGGTGGTGGACGAGCGCTTCGGCGGCGACATCGACGCCTATGTCGATTATCTCTACGACCACTCGATCTTCACCTCCGCGGAGAAGGTGCTGGCGCTCATGGATGACTACGATCCCGCGAAGGTCGCCGCAGATCCCGCCGTGGAGCTCGCCTCGTCGGTATGGACGAAGTATATGGAGCTCATGAAGAGCTACCGCGAGAAGCATGCCTCCTATGCCGAGGGACACCGCAAGTACATCGCCGGCCTGATGCTGCAGCAGCCCCGCAAGGCATGGGCCCCGGATGCCAACTTCACGATCCGTCTGACCTACGGCCGCGTGCTGCCCTACTCGCCGGCCGACGGCATCGAATACAACCACTACACGACGCTCAAGGGCGTCATGGAGAAGGAGGATCCGAAGAATCCCGCCGAGTTCTCCGTGCCCGAGCGCCTCAAGGAGCTCTACGCCGCGAAGGATTTCGGCCGCTACGCCAATGCGAAGGGCGAGATGCCCGTGGCGTTCCTCGCCGATCTCGACATTACGGGCGGCAATTCGGGATCGCCCGTGCTGAATGACCGCGGCGCGCTGATCGGTCTGGCCTTCGACGGCAACTGGGAGGCGATGTCGGGCGACGTGGCCTTCGAGCCCGAGCTGCAGCGCATGATCGCCGTCGATGTGCGTTATGTGCTCTTCATCATCGACAAGTTCGCCGGCGCTGGCTGGCTGCTGGACGAGATGCAGTTCGAATAGCAACGGCCCTTGAGGCTGAAACGAAGAATCCCGCACCCTTCGGAAGGTGCGGGATTCTTTTTTGGGGTTTTTCCGGCGGTCAGTGGGTCGTTTTGCGCAGGAAGCGGCCGGCAAGCCACCGCCGCAGGGGTTCGTCGTAGAGGCGCAGCAGCAGCCAGGCCAGCAGGACGTTGCCCGCAAGCAGCGCGACGGCCCACGGCCACGTTGCGGCGAAGTCGTGGATGCCGTGGCGGATCATCCAGGCGTAGAAGAGGTACATGAAGGGATAGTGGATGATGTAGACCGGGAAGGAGATGTCGCCCAGAAAGCGGCACAGTCCCGTCGAGAAGCGGTCGGTGGTCGCCCCCGAGGCGCCGATCCAGAGGATCGCGGGGAAGAGCAGGGCGATGCAGGCCACCTCGAAGATGCCGTTGGCCGAGACGGGGAGCTCCCCCGTAATGTTCGGCACGAAGAAGAGCGCGAGGAGCAGCGCCGAGCAGATCCAGAAGGCGCCGCGGATGCGTGTCGGGCGGAAGCGGCGCGCGAGCCACATGCCCAGCGTGAAGGGGAAGAGCATGCGCACCAGGCCGCCGGGGAAGTTCACGCCCGTGAGGCTCCAGCCCACGCCGACGGAGCCGTACTGCTGGGGGTCGGCCAGGGCGAAGAAGGCCAGTCCGGCACCCGTGAGCAGCACCAGACCGCCCAGCGCGCGCGTGCCGAGGCGGCGGATGAAGAGCGCATAGAGGATGTTGCCGATATACTCGAAGAAGAGCGACCAGCTCGGGCCGTTGAGGGGAAACATCTCGGCATTGCCCCGGACCTCGTAGGGGGCTCCGGGCCATGCGGGGATGAAGAAGCAGGCCGCTGCGAAGGCCAGCAGCACGGCGCCCGCCGATACGGAGGTTCCGTCCCACTGCACGGACCCCTGCAGGAGGAAGGTGGCGGCGCCCAGGAGCGCGCCGATGACGACCATCGGATGGAGGCGTATGAGACGCCGGCGGAAGAAGCCCCCGAGCGTCAGGCCGCGGCCCCAGCGGTCGTCGTAGGCGTAGGAGATGACGAATCCCGAGAGCATGAAGAAGAAATCGACGGCCAGATAGCCGTGCGGGATGCCCTCGACGGCACCGCCGCCGGCAAAGGCGTAGCCTTCGAAGACGTGGTACCAGATGACCGCGAGGGCGGCGACGCCGCGCAGTCCGTCGAGAATTTCGTAGTGGGGTTTCGAGTCGGCGAACGAGGCCGCCGCCGCAAGGGGTTGTCGTTGCAGGGTCTGCATGGATGGAGTTTTAGAGGTTACAGGCGCAGCGCAAAGGTACAACAGCCCGGCGGATAAAAAAAGCCGCCGCGGCGCTTTTCCCGCAAAGCAGCCCGGCAAAGCGGCGTACGATTGTTAGAAGTTGTTTAAATTTATTTATAATTAATTGTAAATCAGTAGGTTAATCGGAATATTTTTTCGCAACTTTGTGGTTATCAAGACATTAAAGTTATGCATAAATACCCAACCAACCTGACTGATAAACAGTGACAAGTTATAAAAAATATGTTAGACCCCAAAGAAAGATTCAGAAAATATTCGCTGCGTTCAGTTTTTGACGGCATCCTGTACATCGTGAAGACCGGCGTGCAGCGGAGGATGCTTCCCTCGGATTTCGCTCCGTGGCAGACCGTGTATTACTATTTCAGCAAGTGGAAGAACGAGGGCTTGCTTGAAGAGATCTTCGACACCCTCCGCGGCATAGTGCGACGTCTTTCGGGCCGGACCGAGAGTCCCAGCCTTGGAATCATGGATTCAAGGAGTGTTAGGACCTCCCATCACATTGACGGCCAAAGGGGTATAGACGGGAACAAAAAGATAAAGGGCAGGAAGGAGCACATAGTGGTTGACACTCTGGGGCTGCCCATGTCAGTGAGAGTCCATCCGGCTAACGTCCATGACAGTGTCGGAGCGGAAGAGGTGTTCGAATCCATGAGATACAAATTCCCCGGACTGAAACGGATTCTGGCGGACGGAGGCTACAGAGGCGAGGCAGTCAGGAACACGATCAAGAGACTGCTGCGTTGTGACCTGGATGTCGTACTCAGGTCTGACAAACACACGGACAGATTTCTTCCCATGCCAAAAAGATGGATTGTAGAGCGCACTTTCTCCTGGCTTGAAAACTTCAGGAGACTGACCATTGACTACGAGTACAGGGCTGACACACACGAAGCCATGCTGCAAGTCGCTGCCATAAAATTATTTTTGAATAAAATTTAAACAGCTTCTAA
>ERZ1664510.73-NODE-73-length-12622-cov-12.298480_pt1 | contig 12622 bp, 9 predicted proteins | sample MGYA00575337_ERZ1664510 | MGnify/ENA primary metagenome ERZ1664510 (study PRJEB40874, sample SAMEA4040744) | Gallus gallus | biome: gut; material: content | place: India | collected 2016-01-01 | study: EMG produced TPA metagenomics assembly of PRJEB14491 data set...
ATTTATATTGAAAAAATGAATTTGTCATTAGGAAATGGGAATTTATTTGCCATTAATTTTACCCAAGTAAACGAATCCGATTCTAAAAGATTAGAGGAAATGAATCGACTGATTCGAGATCCAAAGAAGAAACAACCACTACTAAGGACAAAATTAATCGTTGGTCCAAATCCCAATTCGATTAGAAGTGAAATTGATTTTGAACAATTACCACAGAATGACAATTATGGAGGACTTTTATGCTACCTTTCAAGTCGATTAAACCGAATGAGATCCTTTGGAATAATGATGGGATCATACAATTTTAGTCAAACCATTTGCTATCGAGTTGGTTCCATTGATTATGAATACCATGGTGCATATAAAGCATTTGACTTTACAACAAAAACGGGAGAAGAAAAGAAAAAAAGAGTGCTAGAAGAAAGCCTTTATCATCGACCAACTGGGAAACGAATGATTCCAGTGTTTAAACGAGAAGGAGAAAAGATTGAAACATCTGCATTGATGCATAAGAATGAGAATGCTTATAAAGATTTGGTGGAAGATTCTGATAGTTGTATGTTTCTTAGGACCATTCATAATGCAACCTTAAGAGAAGATACGGCAGGTTCTATAAATGAATTACTAATGGTACGTCCAATTTTACATACCTACCATACCCTTTATAAATATTTGGATATGGATTTTTCATTAGGAAGTATTATTCCTTGTTTTGATGAAAAATGTTATGATCTTTCGGATATCATGAATAAAATGAGTGAAAAAACTCACAAATACTTTCAATATTTACTCAAACGATTCATCGATCCATCCATTGAAGATGTCTCAATTGGTCGAGATTGGATTCTAACGATGCCTCCGAAATGTAAGGTGGAAATAACAACCAATACGGGCATTTTTATCTTACAGGGGAATAATCGGGATGAGGAATATATGCGTTTTACAAATCACAAATATTTGGTTGATGTTATCACTCTTTTAGCAGTTCTTTCATTATCAAGAGAGCGCTCTTCGATGTATATGATTCATATTGATTCCTATCCAATCTCATTGATAGAGGGAGTGTTAAAGGAGATTGCTAGTTTTGATTCCTCTTATACCAGCCAGTGGATTTTCCTTTCTTCCAGAGAGGATTATTTAACCTTATCCAACTATGGATTATTATTTACCCCATCCGAGATTTTGTGTTATAACCATGCAGGTGTAACCAAAGAGTTTTCTTCCTGTAAAGAAGGAGAGTATCCAAATTCCGATTTTTATCAAATATTAAATTATGGAATTTACAATAAAACCAATTCCTCATTTGAATCTTGTCGCATTTTTCCAAAGGAAACAAAATAGGATGAAATAATTTTTGTTTAATTTCTAAAATTATTTGAATATGTCTTTTACCCTAGGACATTCTTGTCCTAGGGTAATTTCTTATGCCATACAACAATATAAGGAAGATTATCTTTAGAAAGGAGTTGTGAACATACTTGGACAATAAGACAAAAACGAGCTTACGAACTGGAAAAGAACAGCTCGACCTCCTATTACAACAAATTTCACAATCTATCTATGGAGTATCCGATACCGAACCAGCAACCTCTCGATTGGATACCGAGTTTCAAGATATTTTACGACGGAATCGAGATGGATTGGACGTAGCAAATGACGATACCATTACTTCATTTGTATCCATGCAACTTCGTAATCGAAACCGAAGTGGGTTTGGAATTGATTCTACAAAATCGGATGTATTTAGTAATTTATTCCGAAATGGAATCAATGATTCTCAAGTCACTTCCATGATATCCAATGCATACAAGTATCGAATGGTAAAACAGGCGGATATTGAAGAGTTGGTAAAAATATTACCAGAACTATCAGCAGCTCTTAGTGCCTGTGTTGATGTGATCGTATCAGGTGCAGATATTGTTGATGGGGATATTGTACGTAAAATAGAATTTGATGGGAAAAGTGATGAGGATTCGAATCGTTATAAATTGGCAGTAGAGGCAATGGAGAAAAAGTTTGATTTAAAGAATAAGATCAAACGCTATATTGTACCAAAAACACTAGAATTTGGATCTTATTTTATGTTGGTCATTCCTTATAGTAAAATCTTTTCTGATTTTTTGAAAAGTAAGATGGACACGAATGAAATGGAAAATATTAATAAAAAAGTAACCATGCCATTTAGTGAGTCCGTTACCTTAAAATCGGTACTGGAAACACAACATAATTATGATGCATTTTATTCTGAGAGTGAATCCATTTTCTTTCATGAAATTGAGGAAAGCATTAATAGCGTACCGAATAAAGGAAGTAAAATACAACGAGATCAAACGAAAGAGTTGGAAAAGCTCCAATCAGAATTCAAAGAAGAAATGAAAGAGCTGACCAGTCGAATCGTAATCAATAAATCAGAATCCCCTCTTACGGTACTAGAAGAATCAGAAGAAGCAGTGGAGTATATTTTAAATAAAAAATACCCAGGTGTTGATACTTATATTACCGAAATGCTTTCCAATCCATCCACCCGTGTGAGGAATAGAGATGGTTCCATTGCTTCCTATAAGTGGGTAACGGAAGAAAACACCATCCCAATAAAAACTCCAAATACTCTGGATGTAAATTTGGATAATTATAACAAGTGGAGAGCAGGGAGTCGAAAACCAACCCTTGTAGATGGAAAGGATGGAGAACTGGATACCGATAAGGATCTGTTTGAAAATGATGTGAAAGATGCCTATATAAAACTAGTTCCTCCAACAAGACTTTGTAGAATTGATTTAATGGGGGAAATCATTGGTTATCTTTATGTAAAATCAGAAGAAACCGATTTACTTGGTGGAGTCGTAGGCTCTAGAATGGGAAATATTAAGTTTGGAAAAGAACAAAAGACCTCTTTGTTATTGGATACTCTGGCAAGTGAGATCGTAAATGCGTTTGATAAAAAATTTGTAAAAAATAATTTAAAATTTAAAAAATTGATCGTAGAAGCACTCAATTATTATGATCTCAATTCCCAGCGTGTAATTTTTCAATTTATCCCTGCGGAATATGTTGTAGAATTCAATGTCAATGTAGATGAAAATGGATTTGGTACATCAATGATGGACAAAGCATTATTTCCTGCAAAACTATATGCGGTTATGGTGATTACTTCTATTTTTATGTATATTGCAAATTCATCGGATACAAGAAATATTTTCATTCGTAGTTCAGGAATTGATAAAAATACACGATCAAAAGTAGAAGAAGTTGCACGACGATTTCAACAAAGGCGAATCAATGTAACCGATTTGTGGAATTACACTGGATTATTGAATAAATTAAGTTATGGAAACGATGTTTATTACCCAACAGGAACGTCGGGGGAGCAACCAATCACAACCGAAATCGTGCAAGGACAAGATGTAAATATGCAAACGGATGTAATGGAAATGCTTCGAAAATCCTATATCCTTGCAACAGGGGTTCCTTCTGCTATTATTAATTATTTGAATGAACTAGAGTTTTCAAGACAGGGAGAAATGGCAAATGCAAAATTCATTGCACTGGTTATTTCTTTGCAAATCGATTTATCAAGAGATATTACGGAGGCATATAAAGCAATCATGCGATATTCAACGGAAATACCAGAAGATTGGATTGATTGTTTTAAATTTTCTTTTCCAAAACCAAAAATGCAAAATGAACAAACCATTCAACAGAAAATGGATACTTGTAAACAACAATTGGAATTTTACATTTCTTATTTATTTGGTACCAATTATGAACAAAATCCATCATTAGTTGGAAAGGTGAGGGAATTTAGTATCGCATTTATTATACAAAAATTCCCAGAATTGGATATGGAAAATATCGTTCAAATATCAAAAGATATCGAAATCAAATTTGTAGATAATACTTTAAAACCAAACCCAGACAAAGGTACTGAGGATATGGATGTACTGGATAGCGCATTAGGAGGTGGATTTTAATGGAATTCTTTTGTGAAAATTGGTATATGGAAGCGTTATACATGGAACTATACTTAGAGGATAAAAATAAACCGCAATCGCATATCATTCGAGATCAGATCTATCCGAAAGTGGAAGAAGTATTAAAAACACCTTCTGGAAGTGAACGGTTCTTTCAATTGGTTGGAGAACATATTCGAAATAATCAAGTTGCCCTTTCCATGCGAGGACCATCCAGACAGATTCCTTTAACCGATCCAGAAAAGGATGCTTTTTTTCGTTTATTTCATACGACAAGTAATGAAATAAAGGAAATTGTGGTTACACTATTAAAAACGATCAATGAGAAAATCGAATTCAAACTATTAAAGGATAACCCAATCTTTCAGATTTTTTATTGTTGTATCCGATACTATACCATCAATCCAACGGTATACAATGCAAAAAAGAGACTCCGTACTTGCCTACTTATGTATGCACTTGCAGTCTATCCTTCTGTATTTTTTAAATATTTTAAACAAGGTGGAGCAAATGATCAATTAATGGAATATGTCGTAGATCAAGCAACCGAAAAATATACCATTAAGCGATCGGGAAATGTACAAGGAATGCTAGAAACATCCATTGAGAGTGCGTATGATTTCTTAAATGTGACAATGAAAGATATGAACGATTCGGATGTAATTCGGTGGATTCAACGAATACGAAATGATCAAAACTCACTATTGAAAAAAATATCCAATATCTATATGCCAGAATATCGAAAAGGAACAAGTATCGCTCTTCAAAAAAATGAGATTATGAATGCAGAAGGGAATTTGGAAAATGATTTTTCTGCGATTAATAATACATCGATTGTAGATGATACCGTACAACGAATTGTGAATAATATTTTAATCACGGGTATTGATATTAGCTACATCAATAGCGCAGCCACTCTATCTCAAATTTCAAAAGAAGAGTTACGACTTTGTATCAGTCGTATTTGTGTTAGTTCACAAGTAGCAAATATCACTGCGTTGATTAGTGCTATTTTATATGAGTGGATTTTTGTATCCAAAAACGGAGTAAGAGAAATCAACACCAGTAAATTTTTAGGATGGTCCATTCAGCTATTTCGAAGAACCAATAGCAAAGATCCAAATGTTATGACAATCAAACAGGTACTTGATGATTGGGCAAAGGAACAAGGAATTTTTACCAAATACAATCGAATTGCAACCCAGATCAATTATAAAAAGGCAATGTTTCTTTATATTATTTTCAATATTCAGAAATTCAATCAATCAACAATGTATTAATTCTTATGACACAAAGTCTGGGTGTCCAATATAATTTGTATATATCAGTTATATTGTTCTTTTTTCATATTTGGAGCCTCCTTAGTAATGTTAGGTCGTGATTTATCCCCTAGGTTTTTAAACCTAGGGGATAAATATATTTAAAAGAGAGAAGTGGAAGTTTCTTTTACATGAAACCAAAGACAACGGTAATCTGGTTTATCCTTGGATACAACAGGACGCATTTCTTTTAAAACCGTTGTTAGCATTTCTCCTTCTTCTGGTACAATGATATTATCGGAATCCGTTTCTGGATGTATCAGTGTACGTTTTCCTTCTTCTTCTGGTGTATACATTCTTGTTGGTTTGTATTGGATAATCGTAGGGGTATTATCTGGCATACTCATTCTACCTCTCTTTCCTTAATAATAATCATATCCAATCAAATTATTTAACTCGTCGGAAGTCATTTCTACATAATCGGTAATTAAAAAATTAAATGGTTCAATTCCAAGCTCCGACATAAGATTGGTTACTTGTGGTCGACAAACGACCAAATTCCAATGGGTTGCAGGAAATGCAACACATTCTCCTTCATTTCGTTTCCCATGATCGATAACACCAAAAATTGGTACATCATTTACATTAAAATCAGACATAATTCACTCCCCCTATTCACCACAATAGATTGGAACAAATTCCTTTGGGCGAGTACAATCAGATCTCAAACTAACGGTTTTCATTTCTCCCAATTCGAAATAATAATTTTCACCATCGGTTTCATCGTAGGTACTATTGGTTGGTACTAAGATTTCATCTTTACTCATATCAATTACCTCCTGTTATTTCTTCATTTTCATCGGAATCGGTGTTTGTATCATCTCCAGTTCCTTCTTCATACTCATCTCCAATAAAAATTGCTTTTCCATCGGATGTTGTAAGAGCTGCAATATAACGATCCACCAGATATCTACCATCACCAAAATCAATTGGGTATGCATCGATGATTGGTTCTCCAGAGGTTGGATCCCAACCATCCAACCAAATACCATCGAAGTCTTCTCGATTGATCGTCCAATAGGTCTTACGTTTGTTACGTTTTGGATTTAAGAATTCTTCAATATCATCTTTTGTATCTTTTCCACCTAGATCTTCGATTTCGGATCCTTCATGGAATCGACAAAGAATTTCTTTCCATTCCGTATTAATCGTCCAAGTGGTAGATGGTGGTCGATATTCGGAAACAATAACGGCTGCACCTTGTTTTATTTTTGCATAACGGTTAAGAGCACGGATAACATAATCCATGTCCAATACTGTTAATAAATTCTTTGTAATAGGGAGTTCATAAATCTGTTCTGGAACATCCGTAAATCCAATCACATTCACATAGGGAATGATTGCCAAGTTGTCAGGGGATTGATACAATTGATACCCTGGCATAAAGACATCTGGATATTGACGAACCAGATTTCGCATATGAGAGAGTTTTAAGAAATTGAGTGATACGATTTCTACTTCGATATAACCCAATTTACTCCGATCCACCCCATATAAAATATTATTTGGGAATTTGATTGCTATGGTTTCATTGATACGACAATAATCAACGACTGCATCATAGGTATATTCCAAATAGGTACTTCCATTTTTTGGAACCCCTCTTACTTTATATGTGACAATGCAATTGGAATTATAAAATCCTTCTACGGAAAATCGCTTATTATGTTCGATCATAATCGGATCATCTCCACTATAATCAGAATACCGTTCGTTATAACAAGCGGTCAAATATTCAATGATGGCACGATCCGAATCTCTTGGGACAACACGAAGAATAAACCCATTGGCATATTTTGAAATTCGAAAGATCATAATTGGATTCTCATCTTCATCTAGGACAGGACTAAAGGTTCCCTCATTTGAGAATATATCAAATCGCTTATGATCGTTTAATAAAAACATATCGAAATCAAAATTGAAATAAAATCCCGTATCCGGTACGATAAAATCGGTTGTATTTGCAAGTACAATATTTAATTCCGTCATCAATTCATAGGCATATCGATAATGACGATCAAAAGAAATAAAACGACCATCTTCCTTTCGATGAATGAAATGCTCTCCTGAAACTTTATCGACAAGTAATTCTCCTGATGCAGAATAATCACGGTATTGCATATCCAAATACGTTGCACCAAATCTCATGTTTGGTTTTGCAATAAAATTTGGTGCTGTTTCCAATGAATCAAATTCTGTAATTTCTTTTGCTTGATAACGAGGCAAGCACCTCACCTCCTTTCCTAAAATCAAATCAGATTTTCATTTGCTCCATAGGTGTAGAACAAATGATTACTTGGATCATCTCCTTTTACGATGATATCAGGATCTAACATAATGCAATTATTTCGGATGAAATAATGAATTCCAATTACAGGAAATTGTTCTTTTACATATTCATGATCCGATTGTTTTAAATCGGGATCTGCAAATCCTTTTGGGATTAGTTCATCGTAATAATAATCGAGCATATTTTTATACCAATCATCTGGATCGTAACGTTCTTCCGTTTCTTCATCCATTTCTCGTTCTCGTATGACAAGATCAGGATGTTTGTCATCTTGAATTCGATCTCGAATAATTTGATCAAGATCGGATTCCGTTATAAAATTTTCTTTTAGAAAATCCGATAATCCATATTCTCGTTGAATGACCCGATAATCGAGTCCAAAATATTCATCATCTCGTTCGATTTCAAAAATCTGAATATTTTTTGTAGAGTGCAAATTAACAAAAGTTAATTGAGTTGGGGTAATTGCAAATACACTGTTCCAACACATTTTTCTTCCGTTCACATAAACATCGTAGTATTTATTACAGAATGGTTTGGTGATATATCCACTTACATCCAATAAGAAATTCCCCCGTATCAATTCTTCGGTATAAAAAATTTCTTTGTATTTGTATGGGGTAATATCGATTGCAAGTACATCTCCTTTTTTACACTCCACAAAAAATTGTAATACGATTGGTCTGGTACGATAAGTCACCATAAAACAACCTGGAGTCATCAATCGACCATTTCGATAGATTCGGATGTAATCATTCCTTGGTTTGAATTTTAATCCTTCTAAGGATAGAATTGGCATTCCATCTTCTCTTACAACAAAATCCAATAAATAAGGTGTCTTATCAAACCGCATCATAAACTGATTGGAATACTTTAGAGGAACAGGATCGGTAAGTGATATTTTATAATGACGCATTGGACTAAATTCCTTATAACGAAGTCCATCGTCATCACAATATGGTACTTCCAAATCTTTAATCACCGATACAATTTTAAAAAATGAATCACTAAACATAGTCTGATCCGTTTTTGAAAGGGTAACATAAAGATCAGCAATCGTTGGTTGAATCTTTTTTGAAAATAACCCTTTCAAATCAATTTCCACAACATCTTCTACCGACTCTAAATTTAATTCTTGTTTGTACTGAAATGATGGGAACAATTCAATTTCACAATAACTATCCCATTCAAACATACTAACGGGAATATACAAATAATAAATGGTAGCTTGATGTTCTACGATTGCTCGGTGTGCAAACAATCCATCAACAAATACACGGATTTCAAATGGGTGAGTCGTAGTATATTCTTCAAATTCGAATAAATACATCTCTTCTTCAAATTCATAACCATTCTTAATTTCACCAAAACAATCGGTTCGGATTCGTTCTTTCATATGCGTGGTATTCGCAAATAGAAAATGACTCTCTCCTACGACATTTTGATGTTTTACATATTGATGAAGCACGTCATCATCATCGTATATGAATTCCCACATTTTATCTACTTTGTATTCCAGAGGTTCTTTTTCCTTGTCCTCATATCGTTTTAATTCGTTATAAAAATACAAATGAGAATAGTCGGTAATATCCGTATTATGAACATACCATTTGTATTGAAATAGAATTTCCCATACTTCTTTGAATCGTTTGATTTGATCTTGATTGGTAGATAAATATAACTTCAAGAAGGTATCAATATTCAAATACAATTCTTTTACGATTTGTTTTTGTGACATATTGGTTCGATGGTATAAAAATCGATAAAAAAATAAGTGACGATTCTTATATCTGTTATGACAATAACGAATCCAATTGATATCTTCCTTTGGAGTAAATACATCAACTTCTCGTTCTTCATAGGTTTGATCTCGATAAAAGTATTGACATCGATATTTGTCACCCGTTTCCATTGTTGGATCAGTAATGACATAAATATTTGGATAATGGAGAGTAAGAGATTCTTGTGCTGATAATAAAATCCACTCGGATGAGTTTCGTTTCTGTTTCCATAATAAAAAAGAAGAAACAGGAACAGGGTGATCCAATACCTCGTATCCAAGAGACGTATCTTTGATTAATACGATCGGTTCTGTTTTTACTACCATCTCATTTTTCTCATAATACTTCAGTGCATTTGGAGAACTTTTTAACCCACTCGAAAACGAATACGAATACAAACGAGGAATCTGTAGTAGATGGAACTTAATTGTATAGGAAGTCTTTAAGGATTCAATAATCTCATCCGTAACATCTTCAATTTGTAATTCCTCATTCTCGTCTTTTGTAACAAAAGAAAGCATAGAACCAGTCGATGGACTAGAGGAGGTTTTCCAATATTCAAACCATCCAATGGATAGCATAGAAGGATCTAATGTTAAGTTAAACTGGGAAGGTATTGTTGTAATTGGATCCGTATACGTCCAAGTATCATAAGCCATACGATCCGTTTCCAAATAGTGAGGATGATTGATCAAAAGAATTATAATATCGTGGGTATGGAACGTATTTAATGAACCCGATACAAAGAGATTTGGAACTTCCTTTAAGATAAAAGTAATTCGACAATCCTCAATGAGTAATTCCATATCCGTTACCACTCGGTTATTGATAATTAGAAGTGGAACTCGGTTAAAGATTACTTCTTCTTTTAATACCTCTTCATAGGAAACACGTTGTAGATAATATTTGCTATTACGATATTGGTAAGTGTTTACGGAATCAAATAAGTTATAATTTAAATCGATACAGATTTCAAATAAATCATTTCGATAATAATCTCGAATATATGGGGTATTGGTATAAGTACCCGTCTGATCATAATGATAATGGAACTGTTCAAACATGAGAGAACTTGCTTGTAATTGATGTAAGTATTGATAACTATGCCTTGTTACATCGGACAAGATATCATTCACTGCATGAATGGAATAGGAGTTATTAATCTCTGCTCCCTGAATCAATTTATCACAAGATTCAGACATACATTCTCCCCCTTTCTATTTGGGTTTCCTTCATTAGCTGATTGTTTTTTGAAGGGAAAGAGAAGAAAACAAAAAAAATAATTGGGGTTTTTAGGGATAGGTATTTAATACCTATCCCTTATTGATTAGATGATATGAGATACCCCCCTCTCGATATCATAATTATGGTATGTTTTTTCATACCTAAATGTTGATTTCGAGCGGAGATATTTCCTATCAAATGATTTTGTGTGAAAAACATCTGGGTACTCCTCTTGTAACTTGACCACCATCTCGACAAAGTCGCCGATGTACTGACGAGGTAACTCCCATGTCTTTTTAAAGCATGAAGAGTAAAGGAGATATTTTCCGTTGGTGAAAACAGCATTATAGTAGAAATTGATATATACCTCATTAATACCGTTATGCTGTTTGATGCGGATGGCGTAATCTTTTACCCGTCCTTTTTTCTGATATTCTTTAATGACTGCCCTCACAGTCTTATCTGAAAGGACGAAAGTCAATAAATCATCAGTAGAGGGATTGGGACCGGTTAAATGTTTAAATTCAACCGTCCAAGCACATGTATCAACAGTAAGGATACCTGTGCCTTTTTTCGTCTCATTTGACCCCCAAATGTACCCATCATATGCCACTTTTTTAGATTTAATCATAATAAAATTTCCCCTACCTATTTCGTTTAGGTAGGGTACTTCCTCCTTTTATTTTTTCTTTTTTTTTATTTTTTATTCACCGAAATGATGTATATACATATATCAATAAAATACGATACAAAAAAAATAAATTTAGGGATAGGTATTCAATACCTATCCCTCTTTGTTTAAATGTTATGGGAACGCAATTACACCTCCTTCTCATATTTAAAACTAGTATTTGATTGCAAATAGTTACAGTCAAAATTTTCTATTTTAGGATAACAAGATGGTTGGTTTTCGTTGAAAAACTCAACCATCTTTAATAAATCACCAATATAGATTTCACCGATATAAGATACCTTATTAGTGATTTTCGAGAATGACACCAGGAGCTGTCTATCGGTTGAAGATTTGTTCATGTAAATATGAATCAACCTCTCTCCTCCCCCTGTCGTAATCTTATAAGCTGGTTCCATAAGGAACGGTTTTTGTTCCCGATAATATTCTATCAGTTTCTGAACATCCTTGTCGTAAAATAGAAAATATAATAAATCCCGAATCTTAGGTTCAGGACCCCTATATAATTCGAAAGATATGATTTCTCTCTGATAATCCGCTGTGATAATTCCATATCCTTTCTTTACTTTTCCCAGTCTTTCTGATGTATATTCTACAAATTTTTCAATTTTCTTTCTTTCCATATTAATTTTTCCCTAGACTCTTTATTATGTCTAGGGTACTTCCTCCTTTATTTTTTTTGATTGTGGAGAGGTTCGTTCCCTCACCCTTAGATAATATATGAAACCGAAGTACAGCTCTTGGTTTCCATTTTGCAAGGCACATACTTGAAAGATGTCTTTGACCGTAAATATTTACGGTCAAATGACTCGAGATCATTACAAGGAACCCACCAGACTGGAAAACTATTTGAACGGGCGAAATATGCTACCGCTTCAACCAGATCCCCGATGTAAATCGGTTCCAATCGGTGAATTTTTTTGTTATCACTCCATTTGAATAGGAATTTCCTAGAATGGAACATTCCTTTTTTATAATAATTGATGAAAGTTCTTGCAGCGATAGAGTCTTCGCTGTCCTTTACATCAATCATATATTCGCTATTTCTTTCGGTGTCTTGATAACAGCGAATCATTTTTCGGACGTCTTTGTCTGAAAATATGAAGTATAACAGATCCTCAATGGTTGGATCAACCCCTTTAAAATGGGTAAATTCAACCGTTAATGCAATATGGTCTATGGAAAGAATTCCATATCCCACTCTTTCTTTCTTGTTCCCATCAATATTGGATGGAATTGAACGATAAGAAACTTTCTTATCAACGAATTTTCCATTTTCATATCTAGTACTTCTTAACATAATTAATATAGCCCAGGGATATAGAATCATCACCCTGGGCTTCCTC